>Ga0209697_10000116_pt1 | contig 118111 bp, 116 predicted proteins | sample AliMusrvi5mmetaG_FD_184115 | JGI IMG/M metagenome (GOLD analysis project Ga0209697, IMG submission 184115) | Freshwater lake bacterial and archeal communities from Alinen Mustajarvi, Finland, to study Microbial Dark Matter (Phase II) - Alinen... | ecosystem: Environmental > Aquatic >... | reverse complement strand
GTCATAGGGGAATTGTACCCACCGAACAGCGTTACGGCGTTTAATTGTTTGCACGCTTGTCCATAGCGCGCTTGCCTTACAGTGATTCATGATTGCTTACGCCTTGGTTCAAACCCTGATGCGCGGTGCGTGGTACAGCACCCAAGTCTTACGCCAGCGCTGGCGCCACTCCTTACAGCCTGTGGATTGGGATCGGCAAATGAAGGTGCAACGTGATGCTGTGGCGGTGCAAGCGAAGGGTTCAGCCCGCCTTAGTGAAGTCAGTGTTGCTGCGCCACTATCGCTTGAGAGGGTGGCGACGACGGCGCTTGAGGATACGCAACCCCACCCCAGTCAGGTATTGATTCGCTATGGCGCAGGCTTTAGCGTGGTGGGACGATTTTATCGCAAACAAGGGCGCGTTACGCGCGTGATTTGGCTGGACTATAAAGCCTTGAAACGTCGTCATGGGGCGTTTGTGGTGCGTCGTCTGCGTTTGCGTGCAGGGGAAGTGGGCGCGCGACTGCGCAGACAGGGCAGCGCCCCCGGCGCTGTGGCACAAGAGTGGGGGCGTGTGGCTTTGCCCGACGAAGCGTTGCAATTTGAGTCCTTGCAGGACCTCTCAGTGGTGCAGTTTATGGAGCGCTCCCTTACAGAGGCCACGCAACTCATTGAAGCCGAGATCCCTGATAACTTAGTCAATCAAAAACCATGGCGCTTATTACCGCCTTGTGCGGCCCCAGGTGGAGAACCCAGCGATGTGCAGAAACGCACCACCACGCATGAATGCAGCTTGGCTGAAATAAGGGCCCATGAGGAGCGGGGCAATGGAGCAGCCACGTCAGAAAAAATCTATCCCAATCTCGTAGTGCCGCCGGTAGTGGTGCAACATAATGGCATTTTGCGTAAAACAGGCTATGTGGAGCGCGTTGATCCCTCAGGGCGAAAATACCGAACTTTTTTTGCAGAGCTGGAGGACGAGATGCAAACCGTTCGCCATACAGGGGTGGATTTGCAGCGCGCCTTACTGCGTGAAGAGGTCAATATCGGCGATCGTGTTGAGGTTTTTACCATTGGGTTGGTGCCCAGTGCTTCAGGTCAGTATAAAAAGAAGATTTGGAGCGCGCGAAAACTTCCTCCATGAGCAAACCAGCGGTTTGTGCTAACCTCAGAGAATCTAATGGGGTGTTGAACCATGAATTTTATTTCGATCTTGATCGCTTTATTTGTTGAGCAGCACCGTGGCGCAGCGGCGCAGCCCCGGGTTTTTGCGCTGTTTCAGCGCTACATTCGCAGCCTAGATGCACTGCTTAATTCAGGTGAGCGGCATCATGGCATTTTGGCCTGGTGGGTGGCCGTGTTGCCGGTGTTGATGGTGGCTGAAGCCATTAGCTTTGGACTGGGTCGGATGGGATTGGGGTTGGGTTGGGTGGCCGATGTGGTGGTATTGAGTTTGGTTATCGATTTTAAGAGTGTGTTACAGCGCCTCTCCGCCCTGCAAAGCGACCTGCGTCAACATCACCTTGAAGTGGTGGCCCAGCGTTTAGGGTTCCCGGCATTAAGCCCACCCAGTTTGTCGGAACTGGTGGCACGTGGCATTGAATTGGCCGTGCTGGATATTCATGCCCACTTGCTGGCTATTTTATTTTGGTACTGCTTGCTGCCTGGCCCCACGGGGGCCTTGCTGTATGTGATGGCCATGCTTTTAAGCCGCGAATGGGGCAATGATCGTAATAATGATTTTGGACGTTTTGCACAAAAAGCTTTTTACTATTTAGATTGGTTGCCCTTGCGTCTCACGGCCATGGCTTTTGCCATTGTGGGTAATTTTGAAGACGCATTATTTTGCTGGCGCTCACAAGCCACAGACAGCGGCTCATCACCGCGCATCATCTTGGCCAGCGCGGCAGGGGCTTTGGGTATTCGGTTGGGCGACTCTACGCAAACGTCACGCCTATATGGCGGGCTGGAGTTGGGTGTGGGTGAAGCCCCCGACACCGATCATCTGCGCAGTGCGGAGGGCATGTTTTGGCGCACATTGGTGGTGTGGTTGGTGGTGATTGGGTTGATGACGATTGCGGCCATGGTGGGCGGCTAATTCAGTAGTGGGGCGTACGATCTACTTGTTGCAAGGCAATTAGGTAGCGCAAGCGCGTTTCGCGCTGTGGGTTATTGGCCGCGAAGGCTTTAAGCGCACATCCGGGTTCGTTTTGATGGCGGCAATCCTGAAAACGGCATTGCCCCAGCAATCCTGAAAATTCTCTAAAATACCCTTCTGTGGCATTGCTGCTTAAGTGGTGTAAGCCAAATTCTTGCAAACCGGGCGAGTCGATAATGGCGCTGCGCTCATTCAAGGGGTAGCAGCGCGCATTGGTGGTGGTGTGGCGTCCTGAATCCAGTGCGGTGGAAATGTCATTGGTGCGTGCGCCCGCATCGGGCAGCAACGCATTAATGAGCGTGGATTTTCCCATCCCGGATTGCCCTACCAAGAGGCTGATTTTATTTTGCAGAATGGGGCGCAGAGCGTCACTGTTTTGCTTGGCCGATAAAGTGATGAGCGGGTAACCCAATTCAACGTAATACTGCAAGGACTCCTTGGCGCGCGCCGCAGCATCTGCGAGATCGGTTTTGTTGAGCACAATCATGGGTGTTACTCCTGCCGCATCGGCAGCCACCAAGGTGCGGGTAAGCAATTCGTCGCTGTAGGAGGGCTCTGGCGCCACCACAACCAGCACTTGGTCCACATTGGCGGCCAATAGTTTTTCATGCCAAGCATCAGCGCGGTACAACAAGGTGTGTCGTTCGTGAATGCTTTCAATAACCCCCTCGCCCGGGCCGGTTAATGCCACATCCACCTTGTCCCCGCAGGCTACGTCGGTGCGCTTGCCGCGACGCACGCATTTTAGGGCCGTACCTTCTTGCAACGTTACTTCAAAGCGGCGCCCGAAAGACGCCATAACTGTCCCCGTAAAAAGGTTACTCACGCCCGTGATAAGGCTTCGATGCGTGCAATACGCACCGAAGCGGGGGGGTGTGAATCGTACACCGCAGAATGAACGGGATCCGGTGTTAGAGTGGAGGCGTTGTCTTGATACAGCTTAACTAAGGCGCTGACAAGCAAAGCGGCTGAGGCGTGACGGGTAGCGTACGCATCGGCCTCAAACTCATGACGACGGGAGTACAGGCTCATGAGCGGTTGCAGCACAAAGGTAAACAGTGGCGCCACTAACATAAAAAGGATTAAGCATAAAGCTGTGCCCGGGGTACTGACCCCCAACCCTTGATAAAACCAAAGCGCTTCTTTGAGAGCGCCTAAGGCGGCTAAAAACACCAAACTCAATGCAAATAATAAGACAATGCGTTGCAACACATGGCGACCGTTGAAATGACCCAACTCATGGGCCAATACCGCTTCTGTTTCGGAAGGGGTTAAGCGTTCTAACAAGGTGTCGAAAAAAACCACTCGTTTGGTTTTGCCAAAGCCTGTGAAGTACGCATTGCCATGGTTAGAGCGCTTCGAACCGTCCATGACGAATAGCCCGCTGGAGCGAAAACCGCAACGCTGCAACAAGGTTTCCACACGTTGACGCAACTCACCCTCAGGCAGCGGAGAGAAGCGATTGAAGAGCGGGGCTATGAGCGTGGGGTAGAGGGCCAGTACCAAAACATTAAACGCCATCCAGGCCACCCAGGCCCATAACCACCACAGCGAACCCAAGGAATTCATCATCCACACAGCGCTTAAAAACACGGGAACGCCAATAGTGAGCGTGACCAATAATTCGCGCAGCAGGTCCATGAGGTACAGGCGCAGCGTCATGCGATTAAAGCCAAAGCGCGCCTCTAAACGAAAGGTGCTATACAGGCCTAAGGGCATTTCAATGACGGCACTGATCAACAACACGCTGCCCACCAAGACCAAATCATGCGCCCAGCCTGAGCTAAGCAGGGTGTTCAATTGCAAGTTTAAGGTATCCAGTAAGCCGCCCACGGTGAACAGTAACAGTAGCAGAGTGTCGACCAGGGTGTGTATGATGCGCAGATCAACTTTTGCACAGGTGTAATCGGCCGCTTTTTGGTGATCGGCTAAACTGATGCGGGAGCGAAAGGCGCTGGGCACCTGATTGCGATGCGCGTTGACATGGCGAATTTGCCGCACTGCCAACCACCAACGAGTGGCGGTAACTGCCGCCAACAACAGTAAGAAAGCCTGATTAAACAGCAGTGCGTCATGCGTCATGGATAGTTAACCGTGGTTAATAGCGCCCAATCGGGCGCTTAATTAAGGATGTGAAAACGCAATTATGGCACAAGACAAGAATCACCTCATCTGGGTGGACATGGAAATGACGGGGTTGGACCCCGCAGCGGACCGGATCATTGAAATTGCGGTGGTCATCACCAATAATCAGTTGGAGATTGTAGCTGAAGCGCCGGTATGGGTGGTGCATCAAGTGGATGCGGTGATGGACGGTATGGACGCATGGAACAAAGGAACCCATGGCCGCTCTGGTTTAACTGAGCGCGTTAAGGCCTCCACCCTTACAGAAACCCAAGCAGAAGAACAGGTGTTGGCGTTTATTGCGCAGTATGTGCCGCTGGGCGAATCGCCTATGTGCGGCAATTCTATTTGCCAAGATCGTCGCTTCTTGGCCCATTACATGCCAAGGTTAGAGCGTGCGTTCCATTATCGCAATTTGGATGTCAGCACTCTTAAAGAGCTGGCCAAACGGTGGAAGCCGTCTGTTTATGGTTCTTTTAAAAAATTGGGCCGCCATGAAGCGTTGGCGGATATTTTGGAATCCATTAACGAGTTAAAACATTACCGCGAACATTTCATTCGCTTAGAGTAAGGGTTTAATAGGGCAACAGTTGGTTTACTGAAAGGCGTCTTGCAGATGGGTTAGGAATTGCGGTGCGGGCACATAACCCACCATCCGTTGATTGTTGAGCTCATGCCCGTTGCGGTCAAATAAAATGGTGCCCGGCGGACCAAACAAACCAAAGCGCGCCAATAATTCTTGATCGCCCTTTTCGTTGCGCGTTACATCCGCGCGCAGCAGCAAGGCCTTTTCCATAGTGGTTTTAACTTCCGGTTGCGAGAACACCTGACGTTCCATTTCCACGCAGGACACACACCAGTCAGCATAAAAATCTAACAATACAGGTTGGTGTGCCGCGCTCGCGCGCACCAGGGCCTGATCCAATTCCGCCACCGAATGCACGGGTTCAAAGAGTGGGCCATTATGGGATGAGAATTTTGCGCCCAACAGCGGGGCCACCATCCATACCGCTACGGCCAGCAGCAGCACTCCAAAAAAACGGTTTACCCACACCATCCAACGCCCGGCTCGGGGCAATAAGATGCTCTCGGATGTGCCCACCACCAAGAGCGGAACGCCCATACCCATGGCCATGAGAAATAACGCGCTACCCCCCAACGCCACATTATGGGTTTCTGCGATATAGAGTAAGCCACCGGCCAAAGGGGCGGCCACGCAAGGGCCAATCACCAGAGCAGACAGCGCACCCATCAAGCCCACGCCCATATACCGACCCCCTGGATGGCGCGCGGCTTGGGTATGAAAATAATTTTGCCAAGCGTGGGGCAACTGCAAGTGGTACACACCAAACATAGAGAGGGCCAATAGTACGAATAGCAATGCCGTGGCGATGATGACAGGTGGGGTTTGTAACGCATTGGAGAGCAATGTTCCTGATAATCCTGCCAAAACACCGGCCAGCGCATAGGTGAGCGCCATACCCAACACATAGCTGAGCGAGAGCGTGAAACCACGCCACGGCGTGCTAACCCCTTGTCCGGCGATAATGCTGGAGAGCACGGGGATCATGGGAAACACGCAGGGTGTTAAGGCCAACAACAAACCAAAACCAAAGAAGGTGACCAGCACCCACGGTGTGCTGGCTCCTTTAAGGTAGGATAAAAAATCATTGGGGTTGGTTGAATCTGCATGCAGCGTGGCGACCAAGGGCTCGCCACCCAGCACCACGGGTTTAAAACCGGCTGGCCCAGATTGAAAATTGACGGTAGTGGGCGGGTAGCAAATGCCACGTTCGGCGCAACCTTGATAACCAATAGCCAATTGTTCTGGAACGTTTTGCGGCCAAGTGGCCACTACTTCAAAAGGGTGGTGATAGACCCACACATGGCCAAAAGAGGGGTCTTCTTTGCTCTCTGCTGTAGGAAAAACCAATTGCGCCCCAGCGTTAGTGGAACCGGTTGTTATTTTAATGCGGTCACGATACAGATAATACCCATCTGCAGGCGTGAAGCGAACCACGATGGTCTGTGCTGCAGTGCGCTCCACTGCCACATGGAAAGCCTCTTCGGGCATCAGAAAGGTGCGCTGGGCATTGGGCGCCACTGCGGCCGGGACGGCAGGACGCGGAAAAACATCGGCCAACGCGGGCAACGCCAGCAGGCATATAAAAAAAGCGGCCAGTAAAAAAGCAGCCGTTTTACCGTGATTTTGTTGGGCAGGGGAGGTCATATCGCTCATTTTACTCCGACAGCTGTTGCAGTGCCCAGTTCACATGTTCACGCACTAATTCGGAGGGATGGTTTTGGCGCTGGGCTAACGCGCTACGCGCTTCAGGCGTGGCAGGACCATTGCCCAAGGCCACAGCGATGTTGCGCAGCCAGCGCTCATGACCGATGCGGCGAATGGCAGAACCGGCCAGCTCGCCATTAAATCGGTCCTCATCCCAAGCAAAAAGCGTGACCAGAGAGACATTTTTGAGTGCTGGACGGGTGACAAAATCGGGTAAGGCGGAGAGTTTGGCGAAGCGGTTCCAGGGGCATACCAATTGGCAATCATCGCAGCCGTAGATGCGGTTGCCCATTAAGGGACGCAGCGCTTCTGGAATAGCGCTTTTTAGTTCGATAGTGAGATAGGAAATGCAGCGGCGTGCATCCAGTTGATAGGGTCCTAGCAGGGCTTGCGTGGGGCAAATGGTGATACAGGCGTCGCAAGTGCCGCAATGATTGTCTATGGGGGCATCCACGGCCAAGGGCAGATCTGTAAAAATTTCGCCTAAGAAGAAAAAAGATCCTCCCTCTCGGTTGAGCAGTAAGGTGTGTTTGCCGCGCCAACCTAAGCCGCTTTGACGGGCAATTTCCACTTCTAATACAGGCGCGCTATCAGAGAACACGCGATAGTTAAAAGGCCCTGCAAGCGCTGTTAATTGATCGGCCAGCTGTTGCAAGCGCCCACGCAGCACCTTATGGTAATCGCGCCCCAAGGCATAGCGCGATATGTAACCCTGAGCGTGTTCATCAAGTTGCGCCTGCGCGGCCTCAGTGCTGTGGGTAAGGTAGGGCATGCGCACGCTCACCACGCGTACCGTGCCCGGATGCAGGGCGCCTGGTTCCGCGCGCAGGGCCTGGTGCGTGTTCATAAAGGCCATTTCACCATGATGTCCTGCAGCTATCCAGGCTTTAAGATGCGCGCTGGCTTCACGCAAGTCGGGTTCGGATACACTCAGTTCGTCAAATCCCAAGGCTTTGGCCTGGGCTTTGAGGGCCTTTTTGAGGGCTTGCGGAGAAGGGATTTGGTTCATGGGCCCATGGATCCTATTGCGCGAGGCCCCAGCCTGTGATTGGATGGGGGGTTAGAATAATGCAAAAGAGCAGAGTATGACCGAAGAAAGCCCGGTTGTTGTGACCGACTCACAACATTATTTTTTACCCAATCCGGAAGCCACCGAGGCTTGTGGGCGCGCTTGGTCGGCTATGATCCGCCCGGGATTGCAGCTGTCCTTACGCGGTGAGTTGGGCGCCGGCAAGACCAGCTTGGTGCGCGGTTTGTTGCATGGTTTGGGGGTTGAAGGGGCAGTTAAAAGCCCCACCTATCCCTTGCTTGAAAGCTATAATCTGCCTCATTTAACTATTTACCACTTTGATTTTTATCGCATCAATCATCCCGACGAGCTGGAAGATGCGGGCTTTCGCGAGCTGTTTAATGACACCAGCGTGTGCTTGGTGGAATGGCCCGAACGTGCCGAATCATGGCTGTCCCCAGCGGATCTTTTAATTGAATTGCATGTGGAAGAACAAGGTCGACGCATTCACATCAGCGCCGCCACACCCATAGGACAACAATGCCTCGCACGACTGCCTCATTTTTGCGCCTAGCGTTCAGCGCTGGGGCGTTGTTGGCGTGCGCCTTACCGCTGTGGGCCCATTCACAGATTGAATCCGTCCGTTTTTGGCCCGCGGAGGAATACACGCGCGTGGCCTTTGAGGCACGCACAGAATTTCAAAGCACATTGTTCACCGTTGAAAACCCCGATCGTCTGGTGTTGGATTTGGAGGGAGTGGACAGCAGCAAAGCCTTGGACGATATGGCTCAGGCCCTTAAAAGCGATGATCCTTACATCAAAAGTATTCGCGTGGGACATTTCAAACCCGGCGTGCTGCGTGTGGTGTTTGATCTAAAAGCGCGCGTGAAGGCCAGTACCATGCTCATTAAACCCGTGGCCCAATACGGTTACCGGTTAATGTTGGATGTGTACCCTGAGGTTCCGGTGGTCGACCCCCTAATGACCCTCTTAGAGCAAAAAAGCATGGGAGCGTCACCCCCATTAGCCGCGGATGTTGCAACAGCTCCTGTAGTGACGCCCAGCGTGATGGGAACACCCGCTCCCGCAATAAGTGTCCCCACCCCTCCGAGCAGGAGTGGTGCCGAGCGACGCATCACCATCGCTTTAGATGCCGGACATGGCGGCGAAGATCCCGGTGCCCATGGTCGTGCAGGCACCCACGAAAAGAATGTCACCTTGGCTATTGTGCGGCGTTTAAAAGCACTCGTGGATGCACAACCCAACCTGCGCGCACTCTTGGTGCGCGATGGCGATTACTTTATCCCGCTGCAAGAGCGCACCGCCAAAGCGCGACATGGGCATGCGGATTTATTTGTATCCGTTCACGCCGATGCGTTTATTAATCGGGACGCTCGGGGCTCTTCGGTATTCGCGCTCTCTGAGAGAGGCGCCACCTCTGTGGCGGCGCGTTGGTTGGCCAAACACGAAAACGAAGCCGATTTAATTGGGGGGGTTAACACCAACGTCAAAGAACCCTATCTGGCACAAACCTTGTTTGACCTATCGCAAACCGCCACCATTAACGACAGCCTTAAAATGGCCCATGCCGTATTGGGCGAACTCAGTCAGGTGAATGACTTGCACAAAGGTCAGGTAGAACAAGCCGGCTTTGCCGTCCTAAAGTCCCCGGACATTCCCTCCATTCTGGTGGAGACGGCCTTTATCACCAACCCTGATGAAGAGCGGCGCCTAAATGATGCGCGTTACCAAGATAAATTGGCGCATGCCATTTTAATGGGCATTCAGCACTATCTGGCAACCAACCAAATTGGGGTCAGACCCCCCCGGGGGTCTGACCCCCCCCGGGGTCTGACCCCTAAAGAGCGCTAATGGCGCGCGCTCTGTTTTTGATGGGGCCCACAGCCTCAGGGAAGAGCGCTTTGGCGCTCAGCTTGGCCGACCAGCTGCCTTTGGAAATCATCTCTGTGGATTCGGCTGCTGTGTATCGTCACATGAATGTGGGCACCGCAAAACCCAGCCCCGTCATCCGCGCCCGTTATCCCCACCATCTATTGGACTGCATTGAGCCCATAGAATCCTATTCGGCGGCACGTTTTTGCGCAGACGCACAAGCCGCCATGAAAGATATTGTGGCGCGCGGTCGCGTGCCCCTTTTGGTGGGGGGTACGATGCTTTATTTTAAAGCGTTACGCGAAGGGTTAGATGCGCTGCCGGGTACGGATATGGGTATACGACAGGCGTTAGATGAAGAGGCGGTGCAACGGGGCTGGCCCGCACTGCATGCGGAATTGGCTGCGCTGGACCCCGATACAGCAGAGCGCCTTAAAACCACCGATGCGCAGCGCATTCAGCGCGCCTTAGAGGTGTATCGCACCTCGGGGCGTACCTTATCCAGCTATCACCACAGCGGTTCGCGCCAGCCCTTGCAAGCGGAATTGCTCTGCTTGGGTTGGCAGCCGCAAGATCGGGCAGTATTGCATGAGCGTATTGCTGAGCGTTTTAACGCCATGTTAGACGAGGGGTTAGATGATGAATTGCGTGTATTGCGTGAACGCTATGCATTGCGTGCCAACATGCCCGCCATGCGTTGCGTGGGGTATCGGCAAATGTGGCAATACCAAGACGGCGAACTGACATGGGACGAGATGCGCGAGAAGGGCGTCATTGCCACGCGGCAATTGGCCAAGCGGCAAATGACTTGGCTGCGGTCCTGGGCTGGTTTGGAACATTTCAATAACCAGGACCCTAAGGCCCCAGCCGAGCTGTTACAGCGCGCCCGCATCTTTCTAGAACAGCATTAATTACTCATCATACGATCGTTTGGTGATGCGAGCGGCTGCATGGCCGGTGGCAAACGCCAAATCAACCGCTTCCCCCACTGCCACATCGCCACTGTCGCGCACAATAACCCCTGCACTGTTGCGTACGATGGAAAACCCGCGGGTCAATACCGCTTCTGGGTTAAGGTGCAATAACCCCGCCTGCAGACGTTGTAAGGTTAGTCCGCGGCGCTCCAGCAAGGCTTTTCCCGCACGGGACATGCGTTGTTTTAAAGAGTGTAAGGCATTGCTTTGTGCGGTTAAGCGCTCACCAGGATGAATAAGACGTTGCCCCATTAAACCCAAACGGGCGCGCTGTCGATCCAATGTGGTGCGGATGGCAAAAAGCAGCTTCTGACGAGCGACGTCCAGACGTTGATACTCTTGCTCGCTGCGCCGCAACCAATAATGATTAAGGCGGCGTGCGATGGCATTTAAATGCAGCAGCAATTCATCACGGTTGGGGCTAACCAATTCAGCGGCGGCGGTGGGCGTGGCGGCTCGTTGGTCGGCCACAAAGTCGGCAATAGTGAAGTCGCGTTCATGGCCAATGCCTGCAATCAAGGGGATAGGGCAGGCCGCTATGGCCTGCGCCACCACCTCTTCATTGAAGGACCATAAATCTTCAATACTGCCACCGCCGCGGCATAAGATCAGCACATCGCACTCAGAGCGAAGGCCTGCCACAGTAATGGCGCGGGCAATCTGCGCCGCAGACCCTTCGCCTTGTACGGGGGTGGGATAAATAATGATGGCGGTGGCGGGACTGCGTCGTTTGAGGGTGGTCAACACATCACGCAAGGCGGCCGCCGCCAAGGAAGTAATGACGCCTATGCGGCGCGGGTGGGCGGGAAGAGCGCGTTTGCGCGCTGCATCAAACAAACCCTCACGCTCTAAGCGGGCTTTAAGGCGTGCGAAGGCTTCAAAGAGTTTGCCCACACCCGCTTCACGCAGATGCTCTACAGTAATTTGACAGCTGCCCCCTTGCGCATAAAAAGTGGTGACGCCACGCAATTCCACGGCCATGCCTTCACGGGGAAGCCAACCCAAGCGCTGATTTTTTCCCTTGAACATGACGCAAGAGATTTGTGCCGCTTCGTCTTTCAGTTTGAAATACCAATGCCCCGAGGCGTAAGCATTGAAGCCCGAAATTTCTCCTTCCACCCACAGGGGTGGAATAGTCTCTTCCAACACACGGCGAATGCGATGAGTGAAGTTAGAAACGGACACCACGGCTTCGACGCCTTCTGGGTTTTGGGGTAAAAGCTCTTCGAAAGTGGCATCACTGCTAGAGGTGCGCATCATGGTGTGAGTAGCCTATTGAAATAAGATAAATATTTTACAGTTTTGTGAAAAAGCAAGAAAAATATTTCTGTTTAAAATTTAAACGGTGCAAAAAAATCCCTAACAGATTAAGTGGTTGAGTGCTCTATATTAGAACTGTTCACAAAGTTATCCACAGACTTTGTGGGTAACTTTGTCATGCCCTCACGAAGACTTGTTGGGCCTGGGTGGCACGGGCGCCGGGTTCGCCAAGCCCGGTCTGTTCCATTACACTAAGGGCTCAATCATAACCGCGGGGTCATTTTAGTGTTACACCTCATTGAAGCGGCGGGATGGCCTATTGTGTTGTTGTTGGTGGCCTCCGTTGTGGGTTTGGCCATTATTCTAGAACGATTGATCGTATTGCGTGCGGCCCGTGTAGTCCCGCGTGGCCTATTACAACAAGTACTTACAGAGGTGCAAACGCAGGGTGTGTCCGCCTCGCTTATTGAAACCTTGGAAAACGGTCCCCCTTTGGGCCGTATTCTGGCGGCGGGGCTACGCAACCAGCAGGCCACTCGAGAAGCCATGAAGGACGCCATTGAAGAAGCTGGGCGTGCGGTGGTGGTGGAATTGGAGCGATCCCTGTCCATGTTGGGCACTATTGCCACCATCAGCCCTCTGTTGGGCTTATTTGGTACGGTGGTGGGCATGATCATCCTCTTCGGCAGCGAAACCCCCACAGGCTCCAGCCCTGCGGTGTTGGCACAAGGCATTTCCGTTGCGCTCTACAATACGGCTTATGGCTTGGTAGTGGCGGTGCCCAGTATGATTTTTTACCGCATGTTCCGTGCTCGCATTGATGTCTTAGCGGTAGAAATGGAACAACAGGCTTTGAAGCTTGTGGAGTTATTGCAAGGACAGCGCCGCTCGTGAACTTTCGTAAGGGGCGCATGCGCGAAGAACCCGAGATCAACCTCATTCCCATGATTGATGTGTTGTTGGTAATTTTGATTTTTCTCATGATCACCACCACGTACAACCGCTTTTCTGGCTTAAAAATAACCCTCCCCACTGCCGGTAATACTGCCCCGTTGGCTCAGGGCCCTGAATCTATTGAAGTAAACGTGCATAAGGATGGTGCTGTTGAAGTTAATCATCGGCTTCTGAGTACGCGCACTGTGGTGGACTTGGCGGCAGCGCTAAAAGAAGCCGCGCAGGGGCGGGAAGAACCCGCTATTTTAATTGGCGCTGATGCCAGCGCCACCCATGGCAGCGTGGTGGCGGTGATGGAGGCTGCGCGTCAGGCGGGCTATCACCACCTCACTGTGGTGACTCAGGTGACGACTCCTTGATGGTGGCCACCTGGCTAACGGAGGTGTGGTATGGGCACCGCGCGCCCCCATTCTGGTTAATTCCCTTTTCGGGGTTGTTTGGTTGGGCGGTACGATTGCGCCGAGCCTTATATGGCATGCACCTCATTCAATCCACCACCTTGCCCGTGCCCGTGGTGGTGGTGGGCAACATCACCGTAGGGGGAACGGGCAAAACGCCTTTAACCTTGGGTTTGGTGGCCGCCTTAAAAGAGCGCGGTTGGCATCCGGGTATTGTCAGCCGCGGTTATGGCTCCACCTTGACGGGGGTTAGCGAAGTGAGTGTGCAAGACGACCCGCGTCGCGTCGGGGATGAGCCGGCTCTCATGGCGCGTCACAGTGGCGTTCCGGTGTGGGTGGGGCGCGATCGCGTGGCCGCCGCGCAAGAATTGCTTGCCAGGCATCCAGAAGTGGACGTGGTGCTAAGCGATGATGGGTTGCAGCATCTGGCGCTGAATCGGGACATGGAAATTGTGGTGATGGATGGCGCGCGCGGTTTGGGCAACGGGGCCTTATTGCCTGCCGGTCCTTTGCGCGAACCCGCCACACGCTTGCGCCAAGCGGATGCCGTGGTGGTCAATGGCCCGCTGATGCGCCCCTTGGCAAAAGGGTTGTTACTGTATGGCCTAGGTTTACAAGGAACGCAATGGCTCAATGTGCGCAACGCCACCCAGACCCTGCCGTTGCAGGCCTTTTCAGGCAGCACTTGTCATGCGCTGGCGGGAATCGGCAACCCACAACGTTTTTTTGATGCCCTAACCGGATTGGGCGTTAACCCTATATGTCATGCCTTCCCCGATCATTATTTCTTCAGCGCTAAAGATCTGGCGTTCGCGGGACATCAGCCTATTCTAATGACAGAGAAAGATGGGATAAAATGCACCAGATTCGCAGGTCCCCAAGTGTGGATGTTGCAAATCACGCCCGTGGTGGACGTGGCATTGTTGGATTTAATGGAGCATCTCATTCGTCGGAGGTTGCGTGGACGCAAAGCTGCTTGAAATTTTGGTATGCCCTTTATGCAAAGGGCCTTTAATTCACCGTGCCAACGCACCAGAACTGGTGTGCTCGCCTTGTCGACTGGCCTTTCCCGTGCGTGAAGATATTCCGGTCATGCTGGAAGCAGAGGCTCGACAGCTGTCCGAGCAAGAAGAAGTTTAAGAGTGAGTTTAAATTTCATGGCCATTGTGCCGGCTCGCATGGCCTCCACGCGCTTCCCGGGCAAGGCTCTCGCGTTAATTGGCGGTGTGCCCATGGTGGTGCACTGCGCCAAACGGGCGAGAGAGAGCGGGGCCAGTCGTGTGGTAGTGGCCTGTGACCATCCAGACATTAAGGCTGCGGCAGAAGCGGCGGGTTTTGAAGCGTTGCTCACCCGCAGCGACCACGACACCGGAACCGACCGCTTGGCTGAATGCGTGACCCTGCTTAAATTGCCCGCGCAGACGTTGGTGGTGAATGTGCAGGGCGATGAGCCCTTGGTCAATCCAGTGGCTGTGCGACAGGTGGCGCAACGCTTGCAAGACAGCCCCCATTGCGCCATAGCGACGGCCTGTTACCCGATCAGCAGCCGAGCACAATTTGAAAACCCCAATGTGGTGAAAGTGGTGTTGAACCTGCAGCACGAGGCGCTGTACTTTAGCCGTTCGCCCATCCCTTGGCCGCGCGAGGCGTTTAGCGGCACAGATACCCGTTGGCCTGCAGGGTTGCCGGCCTGGCACCATGTGGGTTTATATGCATATCGTGCTGAATTTCTCCAGGCCTTTACGCAATTGAGCCGCTCGGTTTTAGAAACATTCGAATCTTTAGAGCAGTTGCGCGCCTTAAGTCATGGCTATCGCATTGCGGTGGTGGTGGACAAAGAAGCGCCTGCGCCGGGTGTGGATACCCCAGAAGATCTTAAAAAAGTGCAGAGCTTATTTGACCGGAGCATAGTTTCGGGGTAGTTTCGCGTTCTAACAATAAATAAAATAGCGCTAGGAGTTCACATGAGAATGATTTTACTAGGAGCCCCCGGTGCCGGAAAGGGAACTCAGGCGGCCTTTATTAAGCAGCGTTATGGCATTCCACAAATTTCCACAGGCGATATGCTGCGTGCCGCCGTTAAAGCAGGGTCCTCTCTGGGGTTGGCTGCTAAAAAAGTAATGGACAGTGGCGGATTGGTCTCTGACGACATCATTATTGGGCTGGTTCGCGATCGCATTCAAGAACCCGACTGCGCCCCTGGCTTTTTGTTTGATGGTTTTCCACGCACTATTCCTCAAGCCGATGCCATGCGCCACGCAGATGTACAGTTGGATTTCGTGGTGGAAATTAATGTGGCGGATGAAGACATTATTGCGCGCATGTCAGGACGGCGCGTGCATGTGGCTTCGGGTCGCGTCTATCACACCACTTTCAGCCCTCCTAAAAACCCCAACCAGGATGACGTCAGCGGAGAAGCCTTGGTGCAACGCGAGGATGATCGCGAAGAAATTGTGCGCAAGCGCCTCGCGGTGTATCACGCACAAACCCGCCCTCTGGTGGATTACTACACACAATGGTCAGCCAGCGGTGATGCCGTGGCGCCGCGCGTCATCTCTGTGCCCGGCACGGGCTCCGTGGAAAGTATTCGCGACGCCATCTTCAACGCTTTAAACGCGTAAGGACTTCGATTTTATCCATGGCCAAAGCAAACGCCTTTTACGCACAATCCGGCGGCGTCACCGCCGTGATTAACGCCAGTGCTTGCGGCGTTATTGAAACGGCACGCAAACATACAGACCAAATGGGCAAACTGTATGCGGGTCGTCACGGTATTTTGGGTGCATTAACCGAAGACTTAATCGATACCAGCCGTGAGAGTACTGCCGATATTCGCGCCCTGCGCCACACCCCCTCCGGAGCTTTTGGTTCGGCACGCTATAAATTGAAAGGGTTGGACGAAAACCGCGCTGAATATGAGCGCTTAATCGAAGTGTTTAAAGCCCATAATATTCGCTATTTTTTTTACAACGGGGGAGGCGATTCACAAGATACAGCCTTAAAAGTATCGCAAATTGGTGTCCAATTGGGCTACCCCATTATTTGCGTGGGCGTTCCAAAAACCGTGGACAATGATTTACCGCTCACTGATTGCTGTCCTGGCTTTGGTTCGGTGGCCAAATATGTGGCCACCTCCATTCGTGAGGCCTCCTTTGATGTGGCCTCCATGGCGCGCACTTCTACCAAAGTATTTGTCTTGGAAGTGATGGGCCGTCACGCCGGCTGGATAACAGCCGCCTGTGGATTGGCTGCAGAAAAACCGGGCCAGGCGCCTCATATTTTATTGTTTCCTGAAATTCCGTTTAAGCAGGATAAATTCTTAGCGCGCGTGGAGGCCACTGTAAAAAAAGAGGGCTATTGCGTGGTTGGGGTTTCTGAGGGACTGCAAAACGAGAAAGGTGAATTTTTAGCCGATAGTGGCCTGCGTGATGCGTTTGGTCATGCGCAATTGGGCGGCGTCGCTCCGGTTATCGCACAATTGGTACGCCATCACTTGGGCTATAAATATCATTGGGCGGTGGCCGATTATCTGCAACGTGCGGCACGTCACATCGCCTCTAAAACGGATGTGGCTCAAGCGTACGCCATGGGAAAAGCAGCAGTGCAATTTGCTTTAAAAGGCCATAATGCGGTGATGCCCATTGTGGTTCGAGTGTCTAACCAGCCCTATAAATGGAAAGTGGGCATGGTGAATCTGTGTGATGTGGCGAATCGTGAAAAAAAGTTGCCACGTGATTTTATTACCGAGGATGGTTATGGCATTACTGCCAAATGCCGACGCTACCTCTCCCCATTGATTGCGGGAGAGGATTACCCTCCGTTTAAGAGAGGGTTGCCCGACTACGTGGTGTTAAAAAACGTAGCCGTTACCAAAAAACTGAAAACTCGTTTTAACGTGTAATTTAATTGGGAGAATCATAATGTCACAAGGTGTTCTTTTTGCCCTGATCTGTTCTGTGATTGCTCTACTGTACGGATTTGTTTCGTACCGTTGGGTCATTGCCAAACCCGCTGGTAATGCCCGCATGCAAGAAATTGCCGCGGCCATTCAAGAAGGGGCTTCGGCTTACCTTAATCGCCAGTACACCACCATTGCTATTGTGGGTGCTGTGTTGTTTGTGGTGATTGCCTATGCCCTGGGTGCCAAAACCGCCATCGGCTTTTTAATTGGCGCAGTGGCTTCTGGTGCGGCCGGCTTTATCGGTATGAATGTTTCCGTACGGGCCAATGTGCGTACCGCACAAGCCGCCCACGACGGTTTAAATGCTGCACTGGCCGTGGCTTTTCGCGGTGGTGCCGTCACCGGGTTATTGGTGGTGGGTTTAGGCCTCATGGGTGTGGCAGGCTATTATGCCGTTTTGCAAAACATGACTCCCGCCGGTAGCGCCTTTGATCCCGCCCCCTTGGTGGGTTTGGCTTTTGGCGGCTCACTCATTTCGATCTTCGCTCGTTTGGGTGGTGGCATTTTTACCAAAGGCGCCGACGTGGGTGCGGATTTGGTGGGTAAAGTAGAGGCCGGTATTCCAGAAGATGATCCACGCAACCCTGCGGTGATTGCCGATAACGTGGGTGATAACGTGGGCGATTGCGCCGGTATGGCGGCTGATTTGTTTGAAACCTACGCGGTCACCATCATCGCCACCATGTTGTTGGGGGCCTTGTTGATGAAGGGTTTTGAAAACGCCTTTACCTATCCTCTGGCGTTGGGCGGCATCTCGATTATTTCTTCCATTGTGGGTACGTATTTTGTCAAAGCCCGTGACGGCGGCAAAGTAATGAATGCTCTGTATCGTGGTTTGGCGGTGTCCGCAGTGATTGCGGCGGCGGCGTTCTACCCCCTAACCAACATGCTGATGGCGGATAACCCAGCCGGTATTTCAACCATGAACTTATGGTTGGCGTCCTTAATTGGGCTGGGTGTTACGGCGGCCTTGGTGGTGATTACGGAGTATTACACCGCTACGGAATACGCGCCTGTACGCACCGTGGCTGAAGCTTCCACCACGGGCCATGCCACCAACATCATCGCAGGCTTGGGCATTTCCATGAAGGCAACGGCCGCTCCAGTGCTGATTATCTGTTTGGGTATTTTGGGTGCGCATGCCTTAGGCGGCCTGTATGGCATTGCCATTGCAGCCACGTCCATGTTGTCCATGGCGGGGATTATTGTGGCCCTCGATGCGTATGGACCCATTACGGATAATGCCGGTGGAATTGCAGAAATGGCCGGCATGCCTCCTGAAATTCGCGCCATTACCGATCCTCTGGATGCTGTAGGCAATACCACCAAAGCCGTTACCAAGGGTTACGCCATTGGCTCAGCGGGCTTGGCGGCATTGGTGCTGTTTGCCGATTACACCCATGGATTATCGGGTTCCTTAGGCCATGAAACAGGATTTGATCTATCAGACCACATGGTGATTGTGGGTCTCTTTATCGGCGGCATGATCCCTTACCTCTTCGCAGCCATGGCCATGGAAGCGGTGGGTCGCTCGGCGGGAGCTGTGGTGGTGGAGGTGCGTCGCCAGTTCCGAGAAATTAAAGGCATTATGACCGGCGAACAAAAACCCGATTATTCCCGTGCGGTGGATTTATTAACCAAAGCCGCCATTAAGGAAATGATTGTGCCGTCTTTGCTGCCCATCTTGGTTCCTGTGGTGGTGGGCTTAACCTTAGGCCCTAAAGCCTTGGGTGGCGTATTGATGGGCACCATCATTACGGGTCTGTTTGTGGCCATTTCCATGACCACCGGCGGTGGCGCGTGGGACAATGCCAAGAAATACATTGAAGATGGTCACTTTGGTGGCAAGGGTTCAGACGCTCACAAAGCGGCTGTAACCGGTGACACCGTGGGCGACCCCTACAAGGATGCAGCGGGACCTGCTGTTAACCCGATGATTAAGATCATCAACATCGTGGCTTTGATGATTATTCCGCTGTTGCATTGAGAAACTTTTTACGCCAGCGCCGGATCCAATGGTGATGCCACTGATTCAGCGTTTGCGTCACGCATCAGTAGCACGTGAAGCGCTGCAGGAATGGATTCAAGATTCTTTGAATGCCGCACCTGCAGCGCCCTTTTTTGATGGTCGCATCATGATGACTGAGGAAGCCTGTCTGGCCGCCGTTCCAGCCGCCGTATTGGTGGCCTTGGTGGATCGACCTGAAGGCGTTCATGTACTGCTCACCAAACGCACTTTGCATCTGAGTGATCATGCGGGACAAATTAGCTTTCCCGGTGGACGCATTGAGGGGTCAGACCCCAATCCAATTCACACGGCCTTGCGCGAGAGCGAAGAGGAAATTGGTCTGTTGCCACAACAGGTCAAGGTGCTGGGCACCTTGCGGGAATATTTTATTCCCACGGGGTATCGCGTCATTCCTGTGGTGGGTTGGGTGCAGCCCCCGCTAACCCTTAAAGCCGATGAGTTTGAAGTGGCTGAAATTTTTGAAGTGCCCCTGGAACATTTCTTTGATCCAACGCGTCACGTGATTAAGGAAGTTATGAGGGCGGGCCAGAAACGGCGCTATTACAGCATTCCCTATCAGGATTGGCATATTTGGGGTGCCACGGCCGGTATTCTGGTGGAGCTATATCAGGTATTAAATCAAGCACCTGGGCCAGCGCGTCGATGATTAGGGCATCCATTTGATATACAGCGTTGACAGCGGCTTGTGCAACGCAACATAATGAGTCTGTAACGGTTATAAATCGTTGTATGGGGCCGTTGGCCCAGAGGATGTGAATGCTATACGAACTCCATGAAATGCAGCACGGCTCCATGACAGCTTTGCGGGTTTTGGCACAATCTACTGCACAGTTGTATGGCAGTCCCTATAGCCCCCTAAGTTATACCCCCCTAGGCCGCATGGTCTCCGCCGGTTCTGAACTGCTGTTGCGTACCACGCAACGTTACGAAAAACCCATATTTGGGATAACCGAAACAACCATTGACGGTATGGCCGTACAAGTGGTTGAGCAAGTCACCCTGGATAAACCGTTTTGTCAGCTGCGCCGTTTTGTGCGCGTGGGAAATTTTGGGCATCAACCCAAGGTGTTGATCGTAGCGCCCCTATCTGGGCATTACGCCACGTTGCTGCGCGATACCGTGCGCACCTTCATACGCGATTTTGAAGTGACCATTACCGATTGGCGTGATGCCAAGATCGTCCCGCTTTCAGAAGGTCCATTCCACTTTGATGACTATGTGCGCTATGTACAGGAGTTTATTCGCTTTCTAGGACCGAACGTCCATGTGGTATCGGTATGCCAGCCTACTGTTCCCACATTGGTGGCGGTGTCCTTGATGTCTGCGGCCAACGATGCTTCTGTGCCGAGCTCTATGATTATGATGGGGGGTCCCATTGATACACGCAATAGCCCCACTTCTGTCAATACGTTTGCCAAAGAACGTTCGCTCTCGTGGTTTGAAAACAAAGTCATTTATCGAGTACCGGTTAAATACCCCGGCTATATGCGCCGCGTCTACCCCGGCTTTTTGCAGCATGCCGGTTTCGTTTCTATGAACCCCGGGCGCCATGTGGAATCACACCGTGATTTTTACCATCATTTGGTTAAAGGGGACGGCGAAAGCGCCAATGCCCATCGCGCTTTTTATGATGAATATAATGCGGTGATGGATTTACCCGCAGAGTATTATTTAGAAACATTGGATATCGTTTTTCATCGCCATGCACTGCCTGAAGGCACCTTAATGTCATGCGGACAACGGGTTGACCCCAAAACCATTAGCCGCACAGCATTGCTGACAGTGGAAGGCGAATTTGATGATATTTCAGGGGTCGGCCAAACCGCAGCGGCCCATAAGCTGTGTACACAGATTCCAGAGCACCGCAAACAACATTATTTGGCACGCGATGTAGGGCATTACGGCATTTTTAGTGGACGCCGTTTTCGTGAAACCATTTACCCCGAAATTCAAAAATTTATTCAGAGCGCATCTTAATCATGTCTAACGAAAAACCGTCCGGTGAAGTATTTGAAATGTTTCAGAAGATGATTAACCCCATGTCTTTTCCATTACAAAGTTTAATGATGGGCGCTTTAAACCCTGAAGAATTAGAGAAGAAAATTAATGAGCTCACTACTGTTAAGTATTGGCTCAGCACCAATGTCAGCATGCTAGAACTCACCATTAAAACCTTGGAATACCAAAAAGCGTTGGTTACTCCTGCCAAAGAGGGGGCGCCTAAGCCTGGGAGTATGGCTGCGGGGGATAACCCTATGATGAATCCGGCTCTTTGGCCTTGGGCCATGATGGGCATGGAAAAACCAGCCGAGGGCTCATCCAAGGGTACGCCCACGGCGAATCCTTTCTCATCGGCTTCCACGGCATCGTCTGCAACAGCCAAAAAAACAGAAACGCCAAAGCGTTAATCAGCAGGCCGTACGTTCCAGCACTCTAAAACTTAGGTTGTACGCGTTGCGCTCATCCCGTGGATGAGTGCGGCGCGACGTTTCATGCCAGGCTCCGTTTTCTAATTCTGGAAAAAACGTATCGCCCTCTAGGTGGGCGTCAATGTGTGTGAGATAAATGCGTTGCGCAGCGCTCAAGGTGGACTCAAATAATTCAGCGCCGCCAATAACAAAAACCTCTCCTACACCCGCGCAACTCTCCAGTGCTTTTTCGATGGAATAGGCTACTTCAATGCCGGCAGCTGAAAATTGTTTATCACGGGTCAGCACAATGTTGCGCCGACCAGGCAGGGGCCGACCAATGGATTGAAAGGTTTTTCGGCCCATAACAATAGGGCAACCCATGGTGGTGGCCTTAAAAAAAGCCAAGTCCGCCGGCAAATGCCAGGGCATGGTGTTATGGGCCCCAATCACCCGCTCGGGGGTCATGGCCACAATGAGGGATAGCTTGGGTTGTGTCATGGTCGTCCATTTCATAATTTGGGGTCAGACCCCATGCGGGGTCTGACCCCAAATTATGCCCCAGAGCGGGGCAGAGCGCTCGCTCTGGTATCATATGTGATTGAAATTTTGGTTTGTTTTTTTATGACGCTGCGCAATCAAATTAACTTGCTCATTACCACCTTGATGATTCTGTTCATCTCGGCCTTGCTGTTTTTAGAAGTGGATGCATCACGGCGCAGTATTCGAGAGGAGATGGAAGGATCCACTCGTATTACGGTGCAACTATTGGGCACCATGATGCATGACGTGGTTTCTAATGGACAGGCCGTTACGCCCAAACTGTTGGTGGAGTTCATGAACCGTGTGGGGCGCGTACGGGCACATGACATTGCGCTCTACAATGCTGCGGATCTATTGGTTTATAAATCTCCTCCTTTTCAATATAAAGCCGGTCATTACGCCCCACTTTGGTTTGCCGAATGGGTAACTCCGCAAGCGTCCCCTGTATCCATTGAGTTTCCAGGGGGGCATATGGTCATTGCCCCCGATGCCTCGCGTTCTGTGGTGGACGCATGGGATGAATTGCAAAAAATTCTTTGGTTGGTACTGGCTTTTTTCGTTTTGGTGAATGCGGTACTGTATGTGATTGTGGGGCGTGCTTTGGCGCCTTTGCGTGATCTCATTTTGGGATTAGAGCAAATGGAGAGAAAGGAATTTCACACCCGCTTACCCAATTGGCGTATGCGCGAGATGGCATTGTTGGGACGGGCTTTTAATCGTATGGCTCAAGCAGTGGAAGAGAGCTTTCTGATTAAAAAAGCTGCGGCCAGAACCGCACAAGAGCTACAAGACAGTCGCGAAGTGTCGGCCCTTATTCAGTCGCACTTAGAAGACGAGCGGCGTAACTTGGCCCGTGAATTGCATGATGAGTTGGGGCAGTCGGTGACCGCCGTGCGCACCATTGCCACCACGATTGCACAGCAGAGCGCTGCCACTCATCCTGAAATGACTGAGCGCGCACAAGCGATTGTTTCCGTATCGGGCACCATGTATGACGCCATGCACCGTATGGTGCGGCAATTGCGCCCCTTGGCCTTGGATAATTTAGGCCTTAGCGAGGCGCTCAATGATTTGGTGCGCACGCATCGCAACCTCTATCCAGAGCATCATCTGTTGATTACGTTGGTTGGTGACTTAGAAGCGTTGCCTGACTTTTTGCGCATTACTGTTTATCGTGTGGTGCAAGAATGTTTGACCAACACTGTGCGTCACGCCGAAGCCGAAACCATCGAGGTGACGGTGACGGCGCAACCTCAGGAATTAACCATTCGCGTGGCGGATGATGGCCGTGGTATGGCGTTGGACGAAATGAAGGATAACCGTTTTGGTGTATTGGGTATGCGTGAGCGTGTGCAGGCGTTGGGTGGGCGTTTTGACGTGACCAGTACACCCGGTCAAGGATTTTGTGTGGAGGTATTCTTGCCCTTAGGGGGACCTTCGTGAAGAGTGCGCATCCTTTGCGTGTCATGTTGGCAGATGATCATGCGGTGGTGCGCATGGGATTTCGTATGTTGGTGGAGGGCGGTGGTGACATGGTGGTATGCGCCGAGGCCGACAGTGGCGAGGCGGCGTGCCGTATTTACCCTGAGGCCTTGCCCGATGTACTGGTGATGGATGTGTCTATGCCAGGCATTGGAGGCATGGAGGCCTTAAGTCGCATTCTGGCCCATCACCCCGATGCGCGCATATTGATTCTCTCGGCTCATGAAGATACCGTGCACCCACGGCGCCTCATGGCCGCCGGCGCGCGCGGTTATTTGTCCAAACGCAGTGCGGCAGAAGAGCTCATCAAAGCCCTCTGGCAAGTGTCGCGCAATGAAACCTATCTGGACCCTCACTTGGCCTCAGCGCTGGTTGAAGAATCTCTTTCTGGGTCTTCTAACCCCGTGGAAGTGCTCTCTGAGCGTGAGTTTGAAGTGTTTATGCATTTGGCAGCCGGACAGTCTGTGGCACAGATTGCCGAAACCTTGTTTTTAAGCCCCCGCACTGTGGGGACCCATCTGTACAACATCAAACAAAAGCTGGCCGCGAAAAACCAAGCCGAGTTAACTTTAATAGCCTTAAGAAACAAGCTATTACCACCCTAAAATTCGGCTTTGTCTGGCGTTAAACTTTCACCACAGTTTGCTGCGCTGCGGTAAAATGGGCTTTCCCCTCCTTTTATTTCACGGATTGATTATTCAATGGCCCTCAATAAGGTGTTTCCCGATGCCAAAAGTGCATTGGCCGGTTTGCTTCATGATGATATGTCCATTGCCGCAGGTGGTTTTGGTTTATGCGGAATTCCAGAAAACCTTATTGAAGCGTTGGTGGACAGCGGAGCTAAAGGCCTAACCATTGTGGGCAACAATGCCGGCGTGGATGATTTTGGCATGGGCTTACTGCTAAAAACCCATCAGGTTAAAAAAGTGATTGCCTCTTATGTGGGCGAGAACAAGGAATTTGAGCGTCAGGTGTTGGCCCATGAACTGGAGTTAGAATTGACGCCGCAGGGCACTTTGGCAGAAAAGCTCCGCGCCGGGGGCGCTGGTATTCCTGGGTTTTATACCCGCACCGCTGTCGGAACATTATTGGCAGAAGGGAAGCCCACGCGCGAGTTTAAAGGGCGCGAATACGTATTAGAAGAAGCCATTCAAACAGATCTGTCGATTGTGAAAGCCTGGAAGGGCGACACCTTAGGCAACTTGGTGTTTCGTAAAACAGCGCGCAACTTTAACCCCATGGTGGCCACTTGCGGGCGTATTACCGTGGCGGAGGTGGAAGAACTGGTGCAACCGGGCGAACTGGATCCAGACAGCGTTCACACCCCTGGCATTTATGTGGACCGCATCATTCAGGGTAAAAACTACCAAAAACGCATCGAGTTTCGCACGCTGACAGGCGGGCATCATGTGGATCACCATCATTTATCGGTACGTGAAGTATTGGCCATGCGGGCAGCAAAGGAATTAAAAGATGGCTTCTATGTTAATTTGGGAATTGGCATCCCCACCTTGGTGGCCAATTACATCCCTGAAGACATTCATGTCACGTTGCAATCAGAAAATGGCTTGATGGGTATTGGCCCTTTTCCCACAGAAGACACGGTGGACGCTGATTTGATTAATGCGGGCAAGCAAACCATTACTACTCTGCCAGGCTCCAGCACTTTTTCCAGTGCCGATTCTTTTGCCATGATCCGCGGGGGTCACGTGGACCTCTCTATTTTAGGCGGGCTTGAGGTGGCAGAAAACGGTGATCTGGCCAATTGGATGGTGCCGGGTAAAATGGTGAAAGGTCCCGGTGGGGCCATGGATTTGGTGTCTGGTGTGGGCCGCGTCATTGTGCTGATGGAGCATGCCTCCAAACATGGCGAACCTAAAATTCTCAAATCATGTTCGTTGCCCATTACCGGGCGCGCCGTGGTAAACACCATCATTACAGAACTATGCGTATTTCAAGTGGAGCCGGGAGCAGGCCTGGTGCTCACGGAGCTTCATGAGGGGGTAACCCTCGAGCAAGTGAGAGCCAAGACCGGTTGCGACTTTCGTGTGGCCCTTTAAAGCTTTATGTGCTCAGCTCTTGAATTTATCGGGTTTTTCCCGCATCCTCTCTTTCTATGGCGGGCCTCCCCGCATTGCAGCGTAGTGAACCTGGTCAGGTCCGGAAGGAAGCAGCCACAACTACATCCTGTAAGTGCCGGGGGTTAGGCTCGCCACCCCTTTTATTCACGACTACTGATGGGTTTTTGCACACCATGATTAAAAAAATCTATTTCATCTTATGCGCCTTAACCCTGTTGGTAGCCAAAAGCGCCTATCCCGCTGACGCCATCTCCATAGAAGCCGGTTATGGCGATCACACCAACATGGAGCGCCTATCCTTATCCCATGCTTGGGAAACCCGTTGGTTTACTGATCATACGTGGTCACTGGGCGGGTATTGGGATGCCAGTATCGGAACTTGGAACCCCCATGCCGCCACGGGCGGCAATCAGGTCACCACGGACTTTTCGATTACCCCCGTATGGCGTGCTCGCCAGACGAAAATCGGCAGCGTCACGCCTTTCGTAGAGTTGGCGGTGGGCGTGCATTACCTCAGTCAATCGCGTATTTTTTATGATAAAAATATGAGTACCCATTTTCAGTTTGGCGATCATATTGGCGCCGGCATTACGGTGGGTGAAAAGCAAGATTGGGATGTGATGGTCCGCTTTCAGCATCTCTCCAACGCGGGCATTCAAAACCCCAACCCAGGCATTAACTTTCTTCAATTGCGTGTGGGTCACTGGTTCTAGGCCAGTTCGCATCATGGCCACTTCTCAGGTATTAGCGCGCAAATGGCGCCCCCGTTTATTCACTGAATTGGTGGGGCAGGACCATGTGGTGCGGGCCTTGGGCAACGCTTTGCAAAGCGGTCGCCTGCACCATGCCTATTTGTTTACCGGTACGCGCGGTGTGGGTAAAACCACCATCGCGCGCATTTTGGCCAAATGTCTTAATTGTGAAAGCGGTATTACCGCTACCCCTTGTGGCACCTGCGGTGCGTGTGTCGAAATTGACAGCGGGCGCTATCCGGACATGTTGGAAGTGGATGCGGCCACCAATACCAAAGTGGAAGAAATGCGCGAACTGCTAGACAATGCGCAATATATGCCCGTAGCGGGCCGCTTTAAGGTGTACATCATCGATGAAGTGCATATGCTGTCGCGCTCAGCTTTCAATTCTATGCTGAAAACCTTAGAAGAGCCGCCCGAACATGTGAAGTTTATTTTAGCCACCACCGATCCACAAAAAGTTCCGGTAACCGTGCTGTCGCGTTGTTTGCAATTCAATTTAAAACAAATACCGCCTGAAGTCATTGGCGAGCGGCTCTCGTATGTGCTCAAAGAAGAAGGGATTGCATTCGAAGCCGCGGCATTGCCATTAATCGCGCGCGCCGCCCAAGGCAGCATGCGCGACAGCTTAAGCTTATTGGATCAAGCCATCGCCTTTGGTGCGGGCAAGGTGACGCAAGCGGAAGTGGGGGATATGTTGGGCAGTATTGAGCAAGAGCATTTGTTCGACATTCTGCAGGCCTTGGCTCAACAAGATGCCGCCGCACTGATTCAAGTGGCGCAGACCATGAATAATCGCAACCTGTCGTTTGAGCAAGCCTTGCAAGAACTGGCGGCTTTATTGCATGAGGTGACTTTGGCGCGCGCGTTACCCGATCAGCGTGAAGCGTTGGGTATCAGTGCTGCGGTATTGCCCTTCACGCAACATTGGGATGCAGAAACGTTGCAACTCCTCTACCAAATCGCCATTCAAAGCCGCCGTGACTTATCTTTGGCTCCCGATGAAGTGTCCGGCTTCCGGATGGCTTTGCTGCGTCTGTTGGCGTTTCAACCAACCGATTCCGGCACAGCGCCTCCTGTCATCGTGGCGCCAGCGCCTCGTGCAGCCCCTGCCAAACCTGCAACGCCCGCCCCCAGCGCGCCAGCCAAAACTGAAGCGGCGCCAGCGGTGCCAGTGGTGCCTAGCGCCAACGCACCGGAGAGCTTGGGCGATTGGTCGGCCTTGGTGCGCCAGCTGACCGGTATGGGCATGGCCTACGAGTTGGCGCGCAATTCTCAGTTGGTGCGCTATGAGGGGGGTACTTTGCATCTGATTTTAGATCAAGCACAAAAACAATTGGCACCCTACAAAGACCGCTTGCGCACGGCGCTGGCCACATTGCTGAAGGCCGATGTTCGCGTCATGGTGGAGGTGGGTTCTGCTGATTTGGATACCGTGGCCCGTAGTGAAAATGTGGCTGCCGATATACGTCAACAAGGCGCCACACAAGCCATTCTGGATGATCCGTTTGTGAAGACCATGGTGGAGTCTTTGGGAGGCAAACTGGTAGAATCTTCCATTAAGCCTAAGCTGATGCCTAAGGGAGATGCGTGATGATGAAAGGTGGGTTGGCGGGCCTCATGAAGCAGGCTCAGCAGATGCAAGAAAACATGAAACGCGCGCAAGCAGAATTGGCCGTGCAGGAGGTTGAAGGGCAGGCCGGGTCGGGCAGCGTTAAGGTCACCATGACCTGCGACCATGTGGTCAAGCGCGTCCATATCGACCCGGCGGCCATGGATGATCGCGAAATGTTAGAAGATTTAATAGTGGCCGCTCTAAAAGAGGCGCACCGTCACGCGGAAGCCGCCTCCAAAGAGCGCATGGCGGGCTTTGGTGCGGGCATGGCCATGCCCCCCGGTCTGAAGCTCCCTTTCTAGGGGTCTTATTAATGAACGCCCCCACGGCTCTTGAAACCCTCGTTGAGAGCTTGCGTTGTTTGCCCGGCGTGGGGCCGCGTTCAGCGCAACGCATGGCGTTTTATTTGTTGCAGCATGATCGCGATGGGGCAGAACGCCTCGCGCAGGCCCTCTCGGGCGCCCTCATCACCATCCACCACTGCAGCCAATGCAATAATTTTACGGAAGCTGAAGTGTGTGAATTATGCGCCTCAGAACGTCGCGACGGACGTCTGTTATGCGTGATTGAATCCCCCGCTGATTTGTTGATGATGGAGCAAACGCACGCCTATAAGGGTCAGTATTTTGTGCTCATGGGGCGCATCTCACCCTTGGATGGTATTGGTCCGCAAGAAATCCGTCTAGACCGTTTGGTGAAGCGTGCTTGTAACGGTGTTACGGAAGAGATTATTTTGGCCACCAACTTTACCGCAGAAGGGGAGGCCACGGCCCATGCCATAAGCGAACTGCTGCGCCCAAAAGGATTGCGCGTCTCGCGCATCGCACGCGGCTTACCGGTGGGGGGTGAATTAGAATATGTGGACAGTGGTACTTTGGCGCAGGCGCTATTAGAACGTCGCTCGGCAACAGACTAATTTAAAAAGAGGCTTTGTTATGTTGGATATTCAATTATTGCGCACCGATCTTGATGCAGTGGTGGCCCGTCTGGCCACGCGCGGTTTCAAGTTTGATGCCAGCGTGTTTCGCGCCCTAGAAGAAGACCGCAAACGCATTCAAGTGAACACCCAAGAATTGCAATCGGAGCGCAACCAACTTTCTAAAACCATTGGCCAGGCTAAGGGTAAGGGTGAGGATGCCAGCCAACTCATGACAGAGGTGGGACGCATTAATGATGCACTTAAATTAGAAGAAGCCTTATTAAGCGATATTCAGGCCCGTCTTGAATCCATGTTGTTGGATTTGCCCAATCTACCCCATGAATCGGTACCCGTGGGAGCCTCTGAAGAACAGAACGTTGAAGTGCGGCGGGTGGGCACACCACGCGTTTTTGATTTTGCGGTGAAAGACCATGTGGATTTGGGTGAAGGTTTAGGGCTGCTAGACTTTGAAGCCGCCAGCAAATTATCGGGTGCGCGTTTTTCCTTGTTGAAAGGGGGGTTGTCACGCCTGCACCGCTCGCTTGCCCAGTTTATGTTAAACACCCACACCACGCAGCATGGCTATACGGAAATGTATGTGCCCTATTTGGTAAATGCCGACAGCATGCGTGGAACTGGCCAACTGCCAAAGTTTGAAGCCGATTTATTCAGCGTGCCGCGTGGTGATCAGGCCAAGCTGTACCTTATTCCCACAGCCGAAGTGCCGCTCACCAATGTGGTGCGCGATGTTATTTTAAAAGAAGAAGAATTGCCCCTGCGCTTAACGGCGCATAGTCCATGTTTTCGCTCGGAAGCAGGTGCTTACGGTAAGGATGTGCGCGGACTGATTCGTCAGCATCAGTTTGACAAAGTGGAATTGGTGCAAATTACCCATCCTGAAAAGTCCTATGCCGCCTTAGAAGAACTCACCTCACACGCTGAAAAGATTTTGCAATTACTGGAATTACCCTATCGTGTGATTGTGCTGTGCACGGGCGATATGGGAGCGGGTTCCAGTAAAACCTATGACATTGAAGTGTGGTTGCCGGCACAGAACACCTACCGCGAAATTTCCTCTTGCAGTAATTGTGAAGCTTTTCAAGCGCGGCGCATGCAAGCGCGTTTCCGCAACCAAAAGAACAAACCCGAATTGGTGCACACCTTAAATGGTTCAGGCATTGCCGTGGGGCGCGCCTTGGTGGCCATTTTAGAAAACTATCAAAATGCGGATGGTTCGGTGACGATTCCCACAGTGTTGCTGCCCTACATGGGCGGGCAAATTGTGATCAGCGCCGCTTAAGGACCCCCCAAACTGTACAGGCCTGAGGTCAATCCAGCGGCTGGGCGATAGGGCTTTTCAAAACGCGCCAAAATATCGTAATAGCTGCGTACATTTTCCACAAAATTCACCGGCTCGCCGCCGCGGGCAAATCCATAGCGCGTGGTTTGGTATACCTCTGCACTGCTCAGTAAGGGCAGCATGCGCTTCACATCGTTCCATGAGTCTGGGTTGAGGTGATTGCGTTGCGTCAATACGCGCGCGTCTTCCAGATGCGCGTAGCCCACGTTATAAGCGGCCAACGCCATCCAAGTGCGGTCCGGTTCAGGAATGCGCAGCGGTACCGTGTCGCGCAATTGTTGTAAATAGCGTGCCGCCGCTGGAATGGCCAAGTCTGGGTCCAGGCGGTTGCTGACATGCAGTTGGTCTGCTGTGTCGGCGGTCAGCATCATAATACCGCGCACTCCAGTGGGGGACTGCGCGGCATTGTCCCAGCGTGATTCTTGATAGGCGATGGCCGCCAAGAGGCGCCAATCGACTAAGCTGATTTCTTGCGCTCGTTTAAACACCTGGCTGAAGCGCGGCAAGCGAGAGACGCGCTTTTCTAAGAAGGCGCTTGAGTTTTCACGATCCAATGCATTTACATGCCCATAGTAGCGTTCTACATCACGCGACAAGCTGCCCGAGCGATCGAGTTTGTCAAAATAGCCCTTGGCCGCTTGAAATAAGGCTCCTAAGCCATCGCTGGGAAAGGCCCAGGCTATGGGTTCGGCAGGACCTAAATCAAAGGCTACTGCTAATTCAGGGTAATAGTTTTGGGCGATGGCGATGGTGTTGGAGTCGCTCACCGCATATTGCATGTCGCCGTCATAGACTTGCTGCAGTAGGTCTAAGTCCACATCACCACGGGGAAATTCGCGCCAAGCCAGCGTGGGGTATTGTTCCTGTAATTTTTTGAGCAGTTGCAAATGCCCAGGATTGGGCACCACGGCCAATCGCTTGCCGGTTAAATCGGCGGGCGTTTTGGGAGTGACGGTAAGCAGAGGGTTGTACACCACCTGCGGCCGAGTTTGTTGGTAGGAGGGGGTAAAGTTAAACTCATTTTTAAGAGTGCTTGAGATGGGTACGGCGGCGGCTGCAAAATGGGCGCGGTGGGTGCGCACAGCAGTGAGCACTTGATCTAGGTTATCCAACACCAAAAAACGCACCGGCTTGCCTAGGCTGTTGGCAAAATTAAGCGCTATATCATGTTCGAGCCCTACGGTACGGCCATCGGGCTGCGTGATATAGGTGGTAGGACCTAAGCGCGTGGCCACCACCAATTCCTTCACATCGTCTAAATGGGAAGTCGACTCCAATACCGGGGCTTGAGACAAAAGGGTGGCGCCATCGCGGTCTATGGTGCGTTGATATGACCATAACACCGCCAGCACCATCACTGTGAGCGCCAAAATAAATATACGCTCAGGCGCGCCCAAAAGGGTGCGCAGAAGAGCGTTATGCAAAGCTGGGTGGAATCGCTGTGGTACCATCCGCTCAGTCACCGTCTGATAATTAAATTGCCATGAGTCGTCGTTTTGCTATTGTACCGGCTGGAGGCTCCGGATCCCGCTTTGGGACCCCAAGCCCCAAACAGTTTACCCTGCTCCGCGGTCAGCCGCTGTTGGTGCATACTATTGCTGCGCTGCTGGCACCCGGTGCCGTGGAGCATGTGTTTGTGGCGCTGTCGCCCGAGCACCAACAGTCCCACACGTCCATCAATTGGGCGCTTCTGGGTGCGCGGGTAACGCCTCTATGGTGCGCTGGAGAAACACGCGCCATAACCGTGCAAAACGCTTTGCATGCCATACAAGACCAGCTTCACGCGATGGATTGGGTGCTGGTGCATGACGGAGCGCGCCCTTGTTTGTCCCCCATCGCGCTACAGCGGCTAATGGCCACCGTGGGCGAGGATGCTGTGGGTGGCTTGCTGGCCGTGCCTGTGGCAGATACCCTAAAGCATCAGGATGGGGCAGGGCGTGTAGCGCGCACTGTGGATCGTACCGGATTATGGGCCGCCCAAACCCCGCAAATGTTTCGTTATGGATTATTGTGTCAAGCACTGCAGGATAACCCATTGGCCACCGACGAGGCCTCAGCGGTAGAAGCTTTGGGGCATCATCCCTTGCTGGTGATGGGCGAGGCCTCCAATCTTAAGGTGACTACTCCTGCCGATCTTAAATGGGCAGAATATATTTTAGCGGCAAGGGAATCGGCATGAGCACGGATTTGCGAATTGGGCAGGGTTTTGATGTGCACGCCTTGGTAAAAGGCCGCCGTTTAATTTTGGGCGGTGTAGAGATTCCCTATCCCCTTGGGCTGCAGGGGCACTCTGATGCGGATGTGTTGCTGCACGCCATAAGTGACGCCCTATTGGGAGCTGCGGCCTTGGGCGATATTGGGCAGCATTTCCCGGATAGTGATGCCGCCTATCGTGACGCGGACAGTCGTACCTTGCTGCGCCAAGTATTGGTGTTGATTAAGGCGGCGGGGTTTGCGCCAGTTAATGTGGATGCCACCATCATTGCGCAAGCCCCCCGCATGGCGCCGCATATTCCAGCCATGGTGGCGCATATTGCAGCCGATTTGGGGTTGGTGGTGGAGGGTGTAAACGTGAAAGCCACCACCACAGAACAATTGGGCTTTACAGGGCGTGGCGAAGGCATTGCCGCACAAGCCATTTGTTTGTTAATCCACGTTTAGTAGGGCACCACCACATCGGGTTTTAGTTTTTGTAACTCGCGGGAAAATTGACTTTGTATACGCGCTAATGCGGCGGCGCTATCGGCCTCAAAACGCAACACAATTACCGGCGTGGTATTGCTGGAGCGCGCCAAGCCAAAACCATCGGCATATTCCACACGCACCCCATCCAAGGTAATGATTTCTTGGGCCCCCTCAAATTTTCCCTGCTCTTGCAACTGGGCGATAAGGGCGTAATTTTCTCCTTCCCTGAGCATGATTTGCAATTCGGGTGTGGTGATGGCATCGGGCAGAGCATTGAGTAAACCTGCCACATCCTGTGTGCGGCTTACTATTTCTAATAACCGGGCCCCTGTATAGAGGCCATCATCAAAGCCGTACCAGCGCTCTTTAAAGAAGGTGTGGCCGCTCATTTCACCCGCCAACAGTGCGCCTGTTTCTTTCATTTTGCCTTTAATCAGTGAGTGGCCGGTTTTCCATAAGGTGGGTTTGCCGCCGCGTTCTTTAATCCATGAAAATAAATTGCGTGTGCATTTCACATCAAAAATAATTTCGGCACCCGGGTTGCGCGTCAATACGTCAGCCGCGTAAAGCATGAGTTGACGGTCGGGGTAGATGATATGGCCGTCTTTTGTCACCACGCCCAAGCGATCGCCATCGCCGTCAAAGGCCAAACCCAGTTCGCCGTGGCCAGCGGCCAAGGCCGCTTGTAAATCGCGCAGGTTTTCCGGTTGCGAGGGGTCCGGGTGATGGTTGGGAAAATGGCCATCCACCTCGCAAAATAATTCCACCACGGTGCAACCTAAGCGGCGAAACAGTTCTGGAGCAAAGCGTCCGGGTATGCCATTGCCGCAATCCACCACAATGGTCATGGGGCGGTTGAGTTTAATATCCCTCACAATACGGGTGAGATATTCTTCGGCAATGTCTGCAGTGCTGTAACTTCCCGCGCCGTGGTTGAGGTGGTTTTTTTCAATGCGTGTGCGCAAGCCCACAATGGCCTCACCAGACAGCGTGTCGCCGCCCAATACCATCTTAAGGCCGTTATAGTCGGGTGGGTTATGAGAGCCCGTCACCATTACACCCGAGGATTGCGCCAATTGATGAGCGGCAAAATACAGCATGGGGGTGGCCACCATACCCACATCCACCACCTGCACACCGCTTTTTTGAATGCCGCTTGCCAGCGCACTGCTCAACGCTGGGCCGGATAGACGGCCGTCGCGCCCAATGGCTATAGTGGTGAGGCCGCGCGCCAAGGCTTCCGAGCCGATAGCGTGCCCAATGGTTTCAACGCCCGCTGCGGTGAGGGTTTTATCCACAATACCGCGGATGTCATAGGCTTTGAATATCTCGCGCGCGGGAATCATGGGACGTCTCCGAGGAATGCACTCAGTTAAAAAGAGAATGTTACCTGATTGGGTTTAAAGAGGACGCCAAAAAATCCAATACCCGCTGCGGCATCCACTTTAAATGGCCGGGAAAACCGTCAGACACAAATCCCACATGACCGCCTTGTGCTGAAAAGTCGCGTCTAACAGCCGTGGCGCATTGGCGGGCATTAGGCAACACGCCGGCGGGCATAAAAGGGTCATCCTGAGCGTTTAATAACAGCGTGGGCACCTGAATCAGCGGCAAAAACGGTGTGCTGCTAGAGCGTGCCCAATAATCTTCGGCATCACGAAAGCCATGCACCGGTCCCATGAAGTGATCGTCAAAGTCACGCATGGTGCGCGAGGACAGCGTGCGGTGTAAGTCGAACAGGTGTGGGTGCTGTGCGTATTTGGCGCGCGCCTTTTGTTTAAGGGTGCTTAAGAAATGGTGGGTGTAGACGCGGTTAAAACCCAAAGACAGGTTTTCCGCCACAGCAGCCAAATCCAGGGGTGCAGACACGGCGGCGGCGGCATGTAGGATAGGTTTGGCTGTAGCGCCTTGCTCGCCCAACCACTTCAGCAACATGTTGCCGCCCAAAGATACGCCTACCGCGAACATGGGTCGTTGCACTTTGGGGTCAGACCCCACAAGAGTAGTGGGGTCTGACCCCAAGGTCCAGGCGCGTTTTAAAATCCAGTCAATCTCGGCACTGTCGCCTGCATGATACAGACGCGGAGCGCGATTCATGATGCCGCTACAACTTCTAAAGTTGGGCGCGCATACACGCCAACCCCGTGCCTGTGTTGCAAGGGCTAACGCGCGGCTGTAGCGTGAGTTGGTACTGCCTTCCAGCCCATGAAAAATCACCAGTAAGGGTGCGTCGGGCGCCCCCTCTAGGGTATCCACATGGATAAAGTCATTGTCGGGGGTGGTCCATGTTTCGCGTTGCCAGAGCGGCGTGCCGACGGGTGCTAATAGGGCGCCATAGAGGGTTTGTGCATGAGGATCACCCAGCCATCTGGGGGCTCGAAAGGGGCTAGCCTTAGGGTTTGAGGAGAAAAGTGGCGATGGATTCATCAAAAGCTGCGTCCCAACAGGTCAAAAGCCGCTATTATGCGCCCATGACCCGTCCTACTCGATTCCTGATTCATCTAGACCGCTTGGTGCGCAATTGCGCCAAGGCGCGTCAACTCCATGGCGGGCGTATTTTGGCGGTGATTAAGGCCAATGCTTACGGGCATGGGGATGTGGCTTGCGCTCAAGCGCTGCAGTCTTCTGCTGATGGTTTTGCGGTGGCCACATTGGATGAAGCTCTGCATTTGCGTCAAGCAGGGCTTACAGGGCCTATTGTGCTGCTAGAAGGGGTGTTTGCCGCAGCCGAAATGGCTGAGGTGGTGGCGCATCAACTCACACCGGTCATTCATCACGCAGAACAGGTAAAAGGGTTGTCCGGATTAAAATCCAATCAAAAACTGGATGTGTGGTTGAAGGTGGATACGGGTATGCACCGTTTGGGTGTGGCACCGGAAGAATGCGGCACTACGTTTGAATCGTTGCGTGCCAGCACTTATGTCAGCAGCATTACCCTCATGACGCATTTTGCCAATGCCGACGGCGCGGATGCACAGACCCTCATAATGCCGATGCAGCGTTTTAAAAACGCCACCCAAGGCCTTACAGCACCCACCAGTCTGTGTAATTCCGGTGCCATTTTGGGCCATAGCGACGTGCGCGGTGATTGGGCTCGTCCGGGGCTGATGTTGTATGGCATAGATCCTGGCGCACCGGATGTGGCACCGCGCGGTGGCTTGGAGCGCGTCATGACCCTTGAATCTGCCATCAGTGCGGTGCGCACCATCGCCCCGGGTGAATCGGTGGGTTATGGTGGGGTTTTTCGGGCTCAGCGCACCACGCGTGTGGGGGTGGTTCCCTGTGGTTATGCCGATGGTTATCCGCGCAGTGCGGTGCAGGGCACGCCCATAGCGGTGATGGGGCATAGTGCACCGCTTATCGGGCGCGTGTCCATGGATATGCTGATGGTGGATTTAACCGACTTGCCACACGTGGGTTTAGGGGCTGCAGTAGAACTGTGGGGCGATCAGGTTCCCGTGGAGCAGGTGGCGCAAAGGGCCGGCACGGTGGCCTATGAATTGCTGTGTAATGCCAAGCGAGCACCACGCATCTAATTTTAAAAGCAACAAAATCTTCTGTTATTTGACCGCCTAAAAATCTTCTCTGGCCCTAGCATGGTTTGCATGAACCCAGACATGCACCAACACCTCTCTCTTATGTTGCGCGATTCCTTAAACCCCTTGGTGGCGTTGTTGGACGACCCCATGGTGCGCGAGGTCATGATTAATGGTGCTGACGATGTATGGGTAGAGCGCGCAGGGTGTTTGCATAAAACCGAACATGCGTTTTCAAGTCATGAAGCACGCAATGCCATTCATATTTTAGGCACCATGGCCCAGCGTGATGTGGGTCGGCACAATGGCCCTTCGCTATTGGACGCTGCTTTTAGTGGCATGCGGGTGTCCGCTGTGCTCTCGCCTATTGCCACAAAAGGCCATGCGCTATGCATTCGCAAGTTGTCCGGCGCTCTACGGTCACTGTCTGACTATCTGCCACAAACCCCCTCCGCAACCAGCGCTCAAGAAGCCCAGAATCTGTTGAGCAAAGAGTTCCAAGTGGGCGCAGAACCATTGGATCAGCTTACGGATTGGGTTAAGTATCGCAAGAATATCTTGGTGAGCGGTGGAACCAGTACAGGGAAAACCACTTTTTTAAATGCCTTAATTAAGGTCATGTCCTGCAGTGATCGCATTATTGCGATTGAAGACCCGCGCGAATTGACTATCGATCTTCCCAATTATGTGACCTTTGAGGCCAACCAAACATTGGGTGTGACGGTGCGCGATTTGGTGCGTCAATCCTTGCGCTTTCGCCCAGATCGAATTGTGGTGGGTGAAGTGCGTGGAGGCGAAGCCTTCGATTTAATTCAGGCCATGAACACCGGTCATGACGGCTGCTTGGGCACCTTGCATGCCAATAGTGCGCAAGACGCCTTGCATCGCCTGGAGCAACTGGTCATGCAAAGCGGCGTGGGTTTGGCAATAGAGGCTATTGCTCGGCATATTTCCAATTGTATTGATGGCGTGGTGCACCTTACACGACGCAATGGTGTGCGCCAAATTGAAAAGCTTATTTCTGTGGAGGGGTATGGCGATGGCCACTACCAAACGCACGTTTTATTTAGCCATTAATTTGCATCTGGGTGCAAGCGCACTATTGCTGTTCTTGCTATGTGCCGCAGCAGGCCCGCTTGAGGCCAGCACCGCAATGCCCTGGGAAGGCCCCATGTGTGCCGTAGCCGCCAGCCTTAAGGACCAAGTGGCCGTCATGTTATCCGTGGTGGCCACCATCATGATTGGCATTATGTTTATGTATTCTGAAACAGGGGGTATCGTGGCGCGCATTGGGGGATGGTTGTTGGGCCTTTCCTGCGCGCTTTCTGTAGCCAGTATCATTACCGCATTGTTCCCAGGCGTTAGCATACCGGGTTGTTTGTGAGCACGGTATCTCAGCGTCGTCGCAGCGCATTGCATTTGGCCTTGGTAGAGCCCTTGCTCATTGCCGGCGTTGAAAAACCATTTGCCATCGTAAACGGCACCTTGGCCATAGCCCTGGTGGGCGATTTACACCTCTGGGGCTGGGTACCCATCGCCGTATTGGCGCATCTCATTTTGCGCCGCATCACCTTAGATGACCCCTTCACACGGCTTATTTATGTGCGTTACAACCATCAAGCAGACAGTTACGACCCATGGCCGCATGTGCGCATAAAACGCAACCCACGTCCTGATGGTTTTGGGCGTGCACTACCATGCTAAATATTAAACGACGGGCCTTGGGTTTTGATGGCCGTTCGCGTGGTCTGGCTGAAGTGTTGCCGTGGCTGATTCATATAAAACCTGGGCTAATCCTTAATAAAGATGGTGGTTTGCTGGCCTGCTTTTCGTTGCGTGGTATGGCGGTGGAGGGTTTAGAGGGTGGGGCTATTGATCACGGTGTTGTGTTATTTGAACAGGCACTGCGTAATTTTGACCATCGTTTTACCCTATGGTCTACGGTGTTGCGTCGTGAATGGCACGATTACCCACAAGGCACTTTTGAACATCTGGGCAGCGCCACCATCGACGCCCTCTATCGACAGTCTCTTGCCGGCGAACCTCATTTTTACAATCGTCATTTCATCAGCGTGTTATTTTCACTGGACAAGCACCATGATGGATTATGGAGTGAGCTGGCGAGGGCTGCGGGGCACGGTGACGGAGGGGTGCTGTACCGATTATGGAAAACCACGAGTCGGCATTTTTTTCACAGTGAAGCCTACCTTCATGATGAGCAAGTTTTATTGCGGCGCATAGAACGATTTGAAGAATTGCTCGGTTATTTTTCTGGCACCTTACAGTCTTTGGGCCCTGTGCGCTTAGAAGGGGTGGATTTAATTGGTTTTTTGCATGAAGTCACCAGTCCCGCCACGCGGCGTGAGGCGGCGCCATGCATTCCGGCAGAGGGATATTTGGATACCGCCTTAGGAGAAGATCGGGTGGTGGTCAATGGAGATCATATTCGTTTTGAAGGAGTGGAACATTTGCGCTTGGGTGGCGCATTGGCCATTAAAGGATGGCCCAGCACGACATTTCCGCAGATGTTAGATGACGTGCTTACCGTACCCGCTGAATTAACATTGTCGCAAGTGTTTCGCTTGGTGGATACGGACTCGGCCAAGAGTTATATCAAGAATGTGCAAAGATTTCATCTTAACTTGCAAAAATCTTTGTTCAGTTTTGTGCGAGAAGCGTTGTCCGGGGAAGAGAGCGTGGTAAAAGACACGGGGCGCGCCATTTCTGCAGGTGATGCACGGGATGCCTTAACAGAGATGGCGTCCTCACAACGGGTGTTTGGGTATCATAACCTCACGGCCATGGTTTACGCCAAAACCTTGGATGCGCTCGATGAAGGATTGGGGTTAGTGGCTTCTTCCATTCGAACTCACGGTTTTTTATTGTTGCGCGAACGTTTGCATCTTAATTCGGCGTGGGCAGGAACCTTGCCCGGTCAGTGGGGCGAGTTGGTGCGTTGGCATTTTATCAATACCGCCAACTGGTCCGATTTATGTCCCATTCGTTCTAATACTAATGGTGAACGAGTAAACGTTTACCTAGCACAGCAAACAAGTCGTCCTGCTCCAGCGCTCACTTTATTTAATACACCCACTGGCAGTCCTTATTACTTTAATTTGCATCACCACGATTTGGCTCACGCCTTTGTGGTGGGCCCCTCGCGCAGCGGTAAATCCGTATGGGTTAATTTTGTGCTCAGCCAGTTTCAAAAATACCATCCTGTACGCACCATCATTTTTGATAAAGACCGCTCATGCCGCATTCCCACCTTGCTGCAAGGCGGGCGATGTATTGATGTGTCGGATGGGCGGGTACGACTAAATCCACTGCTATTGGTTGCACAAGAGCGCCATCATCAATGGTTGGCACAATGGATTGAGATCTTAATTACCGCACGCGGTTACCATTTGGTGGCGGGTGATGACAATGCCCTGTGGCAGGCCATTGAGGGATTGGCGGCCTTATCGCCCCATCTGCATCAACTTAAAAGTCTGCATGGCTTATTGCCCCGCCACCTGAGTGCTGAACTAGAGCCTTGGTTGGCCGGTGGCCCCATGGGCGGTTATTTTGATCAATTGGAAGACACGTTTACATTAACTGCTTTTACATGCATTGAAATGGCGGCGGTGCTGCGCGACACCCGTGTGGCCAGAGCGTTTTTGGAATATGCTTTTTTTAGAGTGAGCGAGGCGCTTAATAGTGGGCCGGGCATTCCTACCCTGATTTACGTGGAGGAAGCTTGGTTTATGTTATCCGATCCGTACTTTTCAGCACGTATTCGCGATTGGCTAAAAACCATACCTAAAAAATTGGGTTCATTGGTATTGGCTACGCAATCCTTAGATGATTTATCCAGCTCAGAAATATTTTCGACTATTGCCGATAATATCCCCACCCGTGTGTTTTTACCCAATCGACAAGCCTTTGTGCATCGTGAACTGTACCGAAAGCAATTTGGTTTGAATGATGCGCAAATTCACCGTATTGAGCGTGCCATAGAAAAGCGACATTACTACATCGAAACCCCGGCCGGCAGCCAACTGGTGGAGGCGGCCTTTCCGCAAGCGTTGCTGGGTTGGTTGCGTTCGGATGCCAAGGCTCAGGCGGTGTTTGATCGGCATTATCACTCAACCCACCCAGATTGGGCCAGTGAGTATTTGTTAGAAATAGGGCGGGGTGTTTGATGAATGTGTTGCATCACGTGCGGCCGGCATTATTTGTGCGTCTGTTGGGCGCGCTAAGCCTCTCTCTGCTCGCGCTGGCGTGTGAAGGAATGGGTATCACCGTATTTGATCCTGCCAATTACGCAGAAACTGCCGTAACGGCTGCCAACTCTATTCGCCAAACGGCACAAATGGTGCAATCCTATCTGTTGCAGGTTCAGCAATACATCATCGAATTACAAAACCTACAAAAATTTCCACAAACCACATTCAACCAGACTTTAAATTCGTATAGCAGCGAACTCAGCACAGCACAGTCGTTATCGCAATCATTAACCACGCTACTGATCCAACAAAACGGTGCGCAATCAACATTTAACACGCAGTTTCGCCAAATGGCGGCCATGGGTGTTACTCCCAGCGACTACATGAGTCGTGAGATGCAAGTGGCGCAATACCGCGGCCAGAGCCTGCAGACCGTTTTCCAGGGGCAGGTTGCTGCATTGCAAGGGGTAAATGATGCGTATGCGCGCGTGCTGTTGTTGCAAGAGCAAATTCCTGCCAGTAGTGGATTGCAACAAAGCTTTCAAACCGTTAACCAACATCTTAATTTAATGGCCGGTCAAAATGCGCAACTGATTGCACTTATGGCGGGTTCTCAGGCCAATACCACAGCCAAAGCGCAAGATGAGGCGAGTGCCAATCAGATGGCTGGTGAAATCATTCAGCAGCGTCGGCAGGATGATGCGGCTAAGGTTCAGCAACTTCACCTGCAATTGCAGGGACAGGAATCTACTTTGGGTTGGGGCATTATGAGTACAGGGCGATAGGCCTTGACGACCGTCACCTTATCACCTGCCATTATCGATCAGTTTGCACAGGCTTTTTTGGAAGGAGGCCACGCATTAAATACCAAACTGACGGATGTCTCAAACAGTTTATACGGATCGCTGTTACTGCTTACCTTGTCTTGGTTTGGCGTGAATGTGCTGTTGGAGTCCTTGGCTGGGGATAGTCTCGGAAAAATTCTATCGCGCCTCCTGCGTTTTCTCTTTTTAGCCGGTTTGGTTGCGTGGTTTATGCAGTCTTACGACTTTATTTTTTACCAAGGTATTTATCAAGGGTGCGAGGCATTGGTGACCGCCATTGCAGGTTCCAATGGTGATACACAAGGGTTTGCCAGTGCGTGGAGCGTGTTCATGGACATCATCGTGACCGTTTGGGATTCCATTGCCGGCAGCCCCGATCGTTTTATCAGTGGCGCCACGCCACTGTCGTGGGCTTTTTGGGGGGCTTTGGGGGGCTGGATGGTGACGGTGTTGCTGCTCTTTGTGGCGCTTTGCGTGTTCATTGTGGCTTTGGCCATCCTGGCCGTCATTCATGTGATGGGCAGCGCATTGGCGGGTTTGGCTTTGGCCTTGGGGCCGTTTTTTATTCCATGGCTGCTGTGGGATATCACCAAAGAATTCTTCATGTCCTGGGTGCGGTTTTTGTTTATCGCTTGTTTCTACCGTGTTATTTCTGTCACCGTTCTGGCCATGAGCAAACCGGTCTTTATTCAGCTGCAACAATGGATTACAGCCAATTCCTCCACCTTAACCAACGCCAGTCCCACAGATTCCATGGCGCTGGCTGTGTTGCTGATTATTACGGCCTCCATCATGGCTTATTTGATGGGCCATGTGCCACAGATTGCCGCAGCCCTAGTGGGGCATGCCCGTGTGGACACCGGTTTTGCCACCACCTCCAGCCGCAGCATTCAATCGGGTATGAATAAGGCCAATGATTGGATGGGCAAACAGTTGCGCGCACAAAGCGCCAGAGAACGCCATTACGGAGATGAATAATGAAACACCTGCCTATGCCCGGACTGTCGTTTTCTCAACGCAAATGTTTGTTTGCAGCACTAACCGAACGTGCCGCTTTAAATGCATCGGGCCGCGAGGCTTTTTCAACCCCAGAGGCCTTGTCTCATACGGGTAGTGGGCAGGTTTGGTGGGCGTTGATGATGGAGTTGCAAGATCGTCCCCTTGTTACCGTATTGGGTTTAATCGCCACCAGCAGCTATCTATTGCTGTGGATTTATAAGCAGTTGCACCGTTTTTTTTAGTACCTGCCCTTATCTTTTGCACCAGGAACTTTAACCTCATCAGTATTACGCGCTATCATAACGGCCTATGGATAGTGTCGATCTTGAAGTGCTCAAAACCGTCAGCGCCTGGCAGCAAGAGGGGGCAGTCGTTACGTTGGCCACCTTGGTGCGCACCTGGGGTTCGGCGCCGCGCCCCGCTGGGGCGTTGCTGGCCCTCACTTCGGATGGCCGCTTGGTGGGCTCACTTTCCGGCGGGTGTATTGAAGATGATTTACTGGAACGCGTGCAACAACACCCCATTGCTCATCCCGAAAAATGCACATACGGCGTAAGCGCAGAAGAGGCGGCACGTTTTGGCTTGCCCTGTGGCGGCCGCTTGGAAGTGGTGTTAGAGCCCTTGCATGCCGAAAGCGGCATTGATGAATTACTGCAAGCCGTCTCCGAGCAATTGGTGGTGGCACGCGAGTTAAACCTCACCACAGGTGCGGCGCATGTCATGCCCGCCAACCGGTCTGATGCGCTGCTGTGTACCGACACAGTGTTGCGCACCATTCATGGACCGCGCTGGCGACTGTTAATGATTGGTGCCGGGCAGGTCAGTGGCTATTTGGCTGAAATGGCTTTGGCGTTAGATTATCAAGTGTTTATTTGTGATCCGCGTCCTGAATTTCAAAAGTCGTGGCGCTTGCATCACGTTCTTATCGACAGTGCGATGCCTGATGATTTTATCCTGGCGCTAAATCCCGACCCCCATACGGCCATCGTGGCATTGACGCACGATTTAAAACAAGATGATTTAGCGCTTATAGAAGCCTTAAAATCCCCTGCGTTTTATGTGGGCGCCATAGGTTCGCGTGCCACACAAGTGGCACGCCGCGAACGTTTGGCTCTATTTGATTTAAGCGTTGCACAGCGCGCAGCGTTGCACGGTCCTGCAGGCTTACCCATTGGCAGCCGCACGCCTCCGGAAATAGCCATATCCATATTGGCAGAGCTCACTGCCATCCGCAACGGCATTACTCTAGGGCGCGAGGACAGCCAAACCACAGGCGCGCCACCACCTCCATTATGATCGTGGGAATTTTGTTGGCCGCAGGGCAGAGTTCACGCTTTGGCAGCAACAAATTACTGCATGCATTAGAAGGCGTGCCGGTAGTGGTACGCGCCGCTCAATGCTTGGTCTCGTTGCAGCAAAGTCTGGCGGTGGTGCCTGATGACTCATCCCCCCTATGCGCCGTTTTGCAACAAAACCCCATAGGCGCCTCGCGTCCCAATTTAACAGTGGTGTCTGTAACCTCCGCTGACTTGAAGTTAGTCAGCATGGTAAACACGGTAAATATGGGGTCTGACCCCCCCAGGGGTCAGACCCCATATTTACTAATCCCAAGCCAGTCGCTCAGCTTGCGCAGCGGTCTTATGGGCAGCGCGGATGCTGCAGGCTGGATTGTTGCCTTGGGCGATATGCCTTGGGTACAGTCCTCCACCGTGTCGGCGCTGCGAGAAGCCTTAGAGCAAGGGGCGGATATCGTGGTGCCGTGTTATCAGGGGTCACGGGGTAATCCGGTGGGCTTTTCTCGACGCTATTGGAATGAGCTTATGGCACTGCGAGGTGATGAAGGGGCGCGCTCACTGTTGCAACGCCATGCTCTAAGCATTACTTGGGTGGATGTGGAGGATAAAGGTATTTTGCAGGACGTGGACTTACTGGCCGACGTATTTCAAAACAGTTAAGTCCACACCTGCAAAACATGCTCGGGTGTGAGCTGCTCTAAACAATTTAAATGACCCAATGGGCATTCACGTTGAAAACAGGGGCTGCAGGGCAAACCCAAACGCACCACATGCGCCTGATTGGATAGGGGTGGTGTGAATTCTGGACTGGAAGAACCAAACACGGCCACCAGGGGGCGATTTAAAGCGGCAGCCACATGCATCAACCCTGAATCATTGCTCACCACACGCTGGCTCAAGGCCATCAAATCCACCGCTTCTGCAAGAGAAGTTTTGCCGCATAGGTTGTGAATGGGGCCCACCAACCCATCCATCACCGCCTGTGCCACGGGGCTATCTTTAGGGGAACCCATCAACCAAATTTGAAACCCCTGAGCCAACCACGTGCGCGCCAAGGTGGCAAAGTGTCGGGCAGGCCAGCGCTTGGCGGTGCCATACTCAGCGCCTGGACATAACGCCGCGATGGGCTGCTGGGTTGAAAGATTTAAGCGTCGCAACGCCAACGCTTGTGCCGCAGGCTCTACCACCAATTGGGGCGGAGGCACTGGACGCGCCAGGGGCGCGTCAGCGGCAAGTGCCAGTGAAGCAAAACGTTCCACCATCAAGGGCAAAGTTGTTTTATTCAATACCCGCGCATCGTTTAATAATCCCTTGCGCCATTCACCCACCATACCTGTGCGCAGTGGAATGCTGGCAAAGTACGGTACTAAGGCAGATTTAAATGAGTTGGGCAATACGATGGCTTGGCTGTACTGCTGTTGCGATAAAAATCGCCCCAACCTCCAGCGTGTCAACAAACCCAATTCCCCATGCTTGAATGGACTGTCAATAATGCGTGTTACTGCGGGCATGCGGGCCAACACCCCCTGTGTAAAAGCAGGAGCCAATATATGAATTTCAGGTTGGGGAGTGCGTGCGGCCAGTGTGGCCAGCAAGGGTTGTGACAGTACAGCGTCGCCCACCCAGGCGGCGCCGACAATAAGAATGCGTGAGCTCAATGCCCGCCGCGGGGCGCGTCGCCCTTTAATTCATAGCGCGTGCCGCAGTAAGGGCATTGCGCATGACCGGTGCGCGCCACATCTAAAAACACTCTGGGGTGCGTGTCCCACAGCTTTACCGCAGGTTGCGGGCAATGCAGGGGCAGATCTTGCGCTGTTACTGCGACAATTTTTTGATCTAATTGAGCAAGGTCAGACATTATTTAAGCTCCTATGAGGGTTAACCAATCCTGATGTTGGGGCGAGCGGCCTTTCACGCAATCAAAATACAGTGATTGCAAGCGCGTGGTGATGGGGCCGCGACTGCCTGTACCGATGATGCGATTATCCACTTCACGAATGGGGGTGACTTCAGCAGCAGTACCCGTAAAGAAGGCTTCATCCGCGCTATAGAGCTCGTCGCGTGAAATGCGGCGCTCTAAAACCGTAAGGCCTTCTTCCGCCGCCAACTGAAAAATGCAATCGCGCGTGATGCCCTCTAGCGCGCTAGAAAGATCGGGAGTTGAGAGGATGCCGCGTTTAATGATGAATATATTTTCACCAGAGCCTTCCGCCACAAAACCATCCACATCCAACAATAGGGCTTCATCGTAGCCATCGGTGGTGGCTTCGTTGTTGGCCAAGATGGAGTTCATGTAATTGCCACTGGCCTTGGCCTTGGTCATGGTGATATTGGGGTGATGGCGCGTAAATGAGGATGTTTTGACGCGAATACCCTGTTCCAAGGCCGATTCACCCAAATAGGCCCCCCAAGGCCAGGCGGCGATGATGACGTGGGTTTTGGCGCCACGTGGGGAAACACCCATTTTTTCTGAGCCCAAGAAAGCCAGGGGGCGGATATAGCATTCTTCCAATTGATTGGTCGCTACGGTCTCCATCTGCGCCTTCATTAAGACCTCTAATGTGTAGGGCATAGGCATTTGCAGGATATGGGCCGAACGCAGCAGGCGCTCTGTATGCTCGCGCAGCCGGAAAATGGCAGTTCCGCGGGCGGTTTTATAGGCGCGCACACCCTCAAATACCGCCAAGCCATAATGCAGGGAATGGGTTAATACGTGGGTCGTGGCGTCTCGCCAGTTGATCAGTTGGCCATCTTGCCAGATCATCCCGTCCCGGTCGGACATTGACATTGTCGTGCTCCATTCGCTAAAACAAACAGTTTAGCGGATGTTGGGGGTGGCTACAAAGGCGATATAATCCTAAGGTTATGAATCATTTTCTTACAGTCCTGCGCCATTCCCGCCGCCTATTGCTATGGGCCAGCCTCTTTTTGACAGTTTTAGTCCTATTTGGATGGCTGGTATTGCAATTTACGGTCCTCAATGATGTGGGTCGTTATCGTCCACAGGTCATAGAGGCGCTGAGTAAGGCCATAGGCACTCGGGTGGAGATTGGCCAGCTAAATTCCACCGGAATAGGGCTTTTGCCGACCCTATCCATGGACCAGATTACGATTTATGACCCGCAAGGCAAGCCCGGCTTGGCGTTGGATCATGTGCAGGGGCGTTTATCCTTATGGGGCCTGTTGCGCGGTCGTCTGGATCTCAGCACGCTGATTATTAATGAACCCACGTTGACCTTGCGCCGGGCCCCTGATGGTTTGTTGCTGCTCTCCGGCATTCCCCTACCGCGCAACCCAGAGGGGCCCAGTAATTTTCTGGATTGGCTACTCAACCAAGGCGAAATTCGGATTACCCATGCACGGATTACATGGTTTGATGATCAGTTGGCAGCCGCCCCCTTGGTTTTGCAAAATGGACAGATTCGTATTCGCAACAGCGGCAACCGGCATCGCATGGAGGCAGATTTCGATCCACCAGACGCCTTGGCCACGCATACGCACCTAGAAGCCGATTTTAACGGAAGCGACATTACAACCTTTGCCGATTGGCGCGGCAAAGCTGTGGTTCATGCCGAACGCATAGATGCGGCGGCCCTAAAACCGTGGTTGCCACAGTTGGGTTTGATTGAGCGTGCCTATGGCACTGTCACAGCCACAATAAGCGCCAGAGAACAACAGCAGTGGGGCGTGGATATAGAGACCGATCTGCGTCAGGTGATCGTGCATGTTGACCCGCACTTAGCAGCGTTGCAATTTGATCATCTCAAAGGGCAACTGGGCTTTATGCATGTAACAGGTGGTTATGAGATGTCGGCGCATCACCTAAGCTGCGATGGGGTTTGCAGTGTTCACATAACCCAACCTTTGGAAGCGCGCTTTCTCAATACGCAAAAAGGGGGCGCTTTAACTGTTAATCAATTGAGCGCAGCGCAAGCCTCTGCGGTGTTGGATTTATTGCCCTTAAGCGCCGTGCAGCGCACGCAATGGAATAACGCAGGGCTTAAAGGTGTGGCCAGCAAGCTGTCGTTAAGCTGGAACGGTACCTTAGAATCCATGAGCGCTTTGTCGATGCAAGCCAATCTAGTGGGTTTTTCTGTCAGCGCACTCAATGGATGGCCTGCCATTCACAACTTTACCGGGTATGTGGCCAGTAATCCAGAAAGCGGCGCGCTAAAAGGGCACGGCGATCTGATTACGGTAAACGCACCCACAGTGTTTCCAACCCCCTTGGATTTTCAAAGTTACAGCGTCGATGCAGGTTGGGTCGTGCAAGGCGTCAATACACGCCTAACCGTAACACGATTAGAGGTAGCCAATGCTGATGCAGCCGGCTACGTGACAGGTGCTGTCACCTTAGGTCCCGATGGACCAGGCGAGAGCACTTTAAGCGGGGAGCTGCAACGTGCGCAAGTGGCCGCCGTGTGGCGTTATTTGCCCGTAGGGATATCTGATGATGCACGTGTTTGGTTGCGTCAATCATTGCAAGGCGGTATGGGGCAACATGTCACCTTTCAGATGAAAGGGGATTTGCAAAAATTTCCCTTCCCGCATGATAAGGGAGGGGTGTTCAGAGTATCGGCCGATTTAGTGGACGCACAGTTGCGCTACGATCCCGCTTGGCCGGCGATTACAGGGATTCGCGGTACTTTGTCTTTGCGCGGTGAACAGCTGTCCATTGCGGCCGTGGATGGGGTTACTTTAAATTCACATATTCGCTCTGCCCATGCACGTATCCCAGATCTCACACAAGGCGATGAGCATTTATACATACAAGGCGAGCTGGATGGCACGCTCTCGGATGCCTTGGGCTTTATTGTTAAAAGCCCGGTGTCAGGTTACATCCATCACGTGTCTGATGCTATTCAGGGCGTGGGGGCTGGCCACTTACTGCTGGACTTACACGTACCCTTGCGCAATGCCGATGCCACCACAGTTAAGGGGGATTATCAATTTCAAGATTCCAATATTGATGGTACTGCTGTGGGCATTCCGCCCATCATGCAGGTTACCGGCCACCTGTTGTTTACTGAGCAAGGTGTTTCATCGCAAGCCTTAAGTGGCACTATTTTGGCAGGCCCCGCCCATTTTTCCTTAAATACTCTACCCAATGGCGACACCACCTTAGAGGCCGATGGGACAGGGGATATGGCGAAACTGATTCAGGTGTATCACGAACCCATATTGGCTGATGTATCGGGTAAAGAAGCATGGCAAGGACATTTTCGTTTTACAGCCAAGACCACAGAGTTGACGGTGGATTCCAAAGTGGCTTATCTGGGCGAGCCCGTGAACGTGCATCTTGGAACATTACAAGACGGCACTGTTGATTTAACCCTAAAGGGCCGCAGTTCGGCGGCTGCCCTAACGCGCCGTTATCCCAATGGTCCATTTAAATTGTTAGACAGCCCCCTGAATTGGAATGGCCATGTGGCCCTGCGTTCAGAGCATCACGATGTCAGCTTCTCAGGTGCCGCCTTGGTGCTGCAAGAACCTGCCACGGTATTGATTACAGGTTCATCCCCTGGGGTTATTGTGGCCAACGCGTCGGGCCATGCCAATGTGACTAATGTGCGTCGCTTGGGTTATGGTTGGATTACCGACCATGCCAAAGGCGGTTTTTCTTGGGCAGCGCGCATCGAGCAGCAGGGCGATCAAATGCGCAGCATGCTCACTTCATCATTGGTGGGGGTAAGTATCGATTTACCCGCCCCGTTCAATAAACGCCCCCGTGAAAACCTACCCCTGCAGGTGCGTACAGAATCCACGGACAATAGCCTGACGCGCGTGAATGTAGTGTTGGGTAATTGGTTGGGTGCAGAAGCTTGGGCCGCCAATACACCAAAAGGGGTTATGCAAGTTCTGCGGGGTGTTGTGAATATAGGCGGGCCTGTTAAGGCCGTTGCTGGCGAGGGCTATGCCCTCACCGGTCGTCTGGCACATGCCGATCTTAGTGCCTGGCAAAAATTAATAGAGGCAAAACCGGACGCTGCTAAGGAAGTCTCTTCTTTTGGGCCCATCAGTCGTGTGGATATGGTCCTGGAAGATGTGCGTTGGGCTGGCCGCACCTGGGGGCTTCATCAAATAAAAGCCAACCAAGAAGGCGATCATTGGAATGTGCAAAGCCGGGGCTCTGAAGTGGAGGGCGATCTGACTTGGTCTGCTGCTGAAAACGGTCGTCTGAAGGGCCATTTCACACGTCTCACTGTTCCAGCCGCGGCCCCCTCCACGGGGGTCATTGAGCCCAACTTGGATATACAAGAGCAAAATATGCCCAATGTGGATGTCATCGCGGATCAATTCAGCGCCCTAGGAAAACCCATGGGTCGCTTACAATTGGTGGCACTGCGCGAAGGCGTGGTTTGGCGTGTGGAACGCATGTCGATCACCACGCCGGAAGCCTCGGTTGAGGGCGATGGTCGCTGGACAGGCGGCGCTATCCCGCAATCACAATTTAATGTGCGGCTTAAAGCCACTGATTTTGGAAAATTCCTCAATAATTTGGGTTACCCAAAAACTTTGGTGCGCACCAAGGGCGATGTGCGCGGCCAGCTTTCCTGGCGAGGTAACCCCACGAACTTCGCTATAAATAAAACCGCAGGCATGATCAACTTAGATTTACATGACGGTCAGTTTTCAAAAGTAGAGCCCGGTGGAGCCGGACGGTTGATGGGGTTGTTAAGCTTGCAGGCTTTGCCGCGCCGCATCACCTTAGACTTTCATGATTTCTTTTCAGATGGTTTTGGTTTTGATTCCCTCACTGGAAATTTCGTCATGGATCATGGTGTGTTAAGTACCCGTGACTTTGATATGACCGGCCCGGCGGCGCGCGTATTGTTATCGGGCAAAATTAATATTCCCGATGAAACCACGCAAATGCGCGCACGGGTCTCCCCTGATGTGGGCAGCAGCGTGTCCTTAGCCACCACCTTAATTGGCGGGCCGGTAGCGGGCGCCGCCTCTTACCTGCTGCAGAAATTGTTAAAGAACCCATTGGATAAAGCCTTAACTTATGAATATTCCATCGAAGGTGGCTGGGATGATCCGCTGATTCAGTCGGTCAGTGCGGCCACTACGCCTGCACCTGTTAATCATGCCACTCCGAACAACCCCGAGACACGTTAAGAGGTTTGTGATGAGCGTTTCCCCTAAAAAAATTGATTCAGGATTTGGTAAAGCGCGCCCTTTACCGGGTAGTTTTCGCGTGGCCGCCATCCAGATGGCCTCGGGTCCTAATGTGGGTGGAAACCTATCTGAAGCCGGTCGACTCATTAAAATGGCGGCAGATCAAGGTGCCTCTATTGTGGCATTACCAGAATATTTCGCCATTATGGGCATGCGTGAAACAGATAAAATTAACGCTGCAGAAGATTTTGGCAAAGGCCCCATTCAAGAATTTCTGGCACGTGCCGCGGTGCGTTATGGCGTGTGGATTGTGGGCGGCTCGGTGCCGATTAAAACGATTAAGGGGTCAGCCCCCTTAACGGGGTCTGACCCTAAAAAAATTCGCAACAGTTGCCTGGTGTTTAATAGCGAAGGCCATTGCGTAGCCCGTTACGACAAAATTCATTTGTTTGGCTTTAGGCGGGGCGCTGAGCATTACGAAGAAGAAAAAACCATTCAACCGGGCGATGAAGTAGTGGCTCTCGACAGCCCCTTCGGACGTATTGGTCTATCCATCTGCTACGACTTGCGCTTTCCCGAGCTCTACCGCGCCATGGGTTCGGTGGATTTAATTTTTATCCCCTCAGCATTTACCGAGACCACGGGCCGCGCCCATTGGGAAACCCTGATCCGTGCACGCGCCATTGAAAACCTGGCCTATGTGGTGGCGCCCGCGCAAGGGGGTTATCACAAGAATGGTCGTGAAACCCATGGCTCCAGTATGATTGTGGATCCTTGGGGCGTGGTTCTCGACCAATTGCCGCGCGGTTCTGGCATTGTCATTGCCGGCGTAAACCCCATTCACTTGGCCGATTTGCGTTTAAGCTTGCCCGCTCTCACACACCGCACCTTGGGGTTAACCGCCCCCAAGAAACCAAAATAGGAAACACTTAATGCCCAGTACCGCCATTGACATCGCCCAGGCCACGCTGCTTAGCCCCTACGGGTTAGACAGCGCTCATTTGGAGCGCGTTTTCGGTCAGATGATGACCCATAATGTGGATTATGCCGATCTGTATTTTCAATACAGCCGTATGGAAGGCTGGAGCTTGGAAGAGGGGCAGGTAAAGTCCGGCTCGTTTCATATCGAGCAAGGGGTGGGCGTGCGCGCGGTAAGTGGCGAGCGCACGGCATTTGCTTATTCTGATGACATTAATCTGCATTCATTACAGCAAGCCGCTCTGGCTACGCGCGCCATTGGTCGCGCGGGGCAAGAGGCCGCGCAACGGGTGCTGCGCGTCAGCCCGATCACAGCGCAACTGTATGTGCCTCAAGATCCATTGGCTACTCTGGCTGATGCTGAAAAAGTTCAACTCTTGGAACGCCTTGAGGGATATGCCAAAGCATTAGACCCGCGTGTGACACAAGTGATGGCATCCATAGCGGGCGAGTTTGAAGTGATTTTGGTGGCGCGCAGCGATGGGCAACTCAGCGCCGATATTCGCCCTCTGGTACGGGTGTCCATTCAGGTTATTGCCGAGCAAGGCGGCGTGCGCGAGCAAGGCTCGGCTGGTGGCGGTGGGCGACATGGTTATGAATATTTTACCGAAGCGCAATTGCGCGATTACGCCGCACAAGCGGTGCACCAAGCGGTAACCAACTTGGCCGCGCGTCCGGCACCCGCAGGCACCATGACTGTGGTGTTGGGATCGGGTTGGCCGGGCATTTTGTTGCATGAAGCCATTGGTCATGGCTTGGAGGGCGACTTTAACCGCAAAGGCAGCTCGGCTTTTGCTGGCCGTATCGGTGAGCGCGTGGCCGCACCGGGCGTAACGGTACGCGATGATGGCACTTTGCCCAATCGCCGGGGTTCACTGACCCGCGATGATGAGGGCAACCCCACGCAATGCACCACCTTAATTGAAGACGGCATCTTAAAAGGGTATATGCAAGACACCCTCAACGCCCGTTTAATGAAAATGCCTATTACGGGTAACGCGCGACGTGAATCCTTTGCCCATATCCCCATGCCGCGAATGACCAACACCTATATGTTGAATGGCAACCGCCCCCCAGAAGAAATTATCGCTTCCGTGAAAAACGGTCTGTACGCGGTTAACTTTGGAGGTGGGCAAGTGGATATCACAAGTGGTAAGTTTGTTTTTTCAGCAGCCGAAGCTTGGTTAATTGAAAATGGCAAGCTCACCACGCCTGTAAAAGGCGCCACCTTAATTGGTAATGGCCCAGACGTACTGACGCGCGTTTCTATGATTGGCAATGATATGGCCCTAGACCCTGGTGTGGGGGTATGCGGCAAGGAAGGGCAGAGCGTTCCTGTGGGTGTGGGGCAGCCCACATTGAAGATTGATTCTCTAACAGTGGGCGGCACGGCTTAGGTCTGTTAAAATTATCCGTTTAATTATTTTGAAGCACTGGCATGAGGCCTAATAGTTGTCTATGAATATCCAAACACATAAAATTGACGACGTGCGGGTTCGCGAAATTAAAGAACTGAACCCCCCGGTAAAGTTGTTGGAAGAATTCCCGCTGTCTGAGGCCGCAGCTCAGGTGGTGTATGACGCACGTCGTGCTGTGCACGCTATTTTGCACGATGAAGATGATCGCTTGGTGGTGATTGTGGGGCCTTGCTCTATTCACGACCCAAAGGCTGCGTTGGAATACGCCACGCGCCTGAGTGTATTAAAAGCGCAATGGGCCAATGAATTATTGGTGGTGATGCGGGTGTACTTCGAAAAACCACGCACCACTGTGGGTTGGAAAGGGTTGATTAATGACCCCCATCTGGATGGCAGCTTTCATATCAACGAGGGGCTAAGCTTAGCGCGTGGCTTACTGCTGGATATCAACCAAATGGGTATGCCCGCTGGCACGGAGTTTCTCGATTTAATCACCCCACAATATTATGCTGATTTGATTAGCTGGGGCGCTATTGGTGCGCGCACTACGGAAAGCCAAGTGCATCGTGAACTGGCCTCCGGCTTATCCTGCCCCGTTGGTTTTAAGAACGGCACCGATGGCAATTTGCGCATTGCAGTGGATGCCATCCGCGCCGCCCAACAACCCCATCACTTTTTATCAGTAACCAAAGCGGGTCATTCTGCAATTGTGGCCACCAACGGCAACAACGATTGCCATGTTATTTTGCGTGGTGGTAAATCCACTAATTTTGACGCAGCCAGCGTAGCCGTGGCCTGCGCTGAATTAACTGCAGCCCAATTACAACCCAAAGTGATGATTGATTTTAGTCACGCCAACAGCCTAAAAGATGCACAGAAGCAGTTGTTGGTGGCGCGCGATGTGGCCAACCAATTGATGGCGGGCGAAAAACGCATTATGGGCGTGATGATTGAAAGCCATATTCAGGGTGGCCGTCAAGATTTGGTGAAGGGTGGCGCCCTAGAGTACGGGAAGAGCATTACCGATGCCTGCATTTCTTTTGAAGATACAGTCACTGCACTGTCCATTTTGGGTGAAGCGGTGCGCCGTCGTCGCGGCGCCTAATCTGATCGAGGAGGGGTAAAGATGTCTGAAGGATTTCACGTACATGGTGCCCATGATCATGAAGTAGATCATGCGGCCGAACATGGACCCGGTTTAGGCCAACAAGTGGCTATTTTTACTGCCCTCTTGGCCACCGTGGGTGCGGTGGTTAGTTTTTTGGGTGGCAGTGCGCAAAACGAAGCGCTCTTTCATAAGAATGGCGCGGTGCTGTACAAAGCGCATGCCAGTGATCAATGGAGCTTTTATCAAGCCAAAAGCACCAAAGGCCATATTATGGGGATGGCGGCTGAGTTGGCGCCAAAAGATAAGCAATCTCATTACCGGGACGAAGCGGCGCGCTACGACAAAGAAAAAGCGGAGATTAAGGCCAAGGCTGAGGCCTTAGAAGAAAAATCAAAACAGGAAGATGAGTTGGCTGAAAAAGCCTTTCATCCGCATCATCTGCTGGCTCTGGCCATGACCTTTATTCAAGTGGCTATTGCGTTGGCATCCATTACCGTATTGACCAAGCGCCGTTGGTTATTGGGGCCCGCTGTGTTGGGTGCTGTAACCGGTATTACGCTGTCTGTATGGGCCTATTTGTGACGTTCGGGTTGCCACAATACATCGGGCACATTGACGTGACGATTTAAGTGGCGCGCCAACACAAACAACAGATCGGATAAGCGGTTTAAGTATAGATGCAGCGCTATGGCCATTGGTTCTGAGTGGCTTAGGGCCACCAAACGGCGTTCCGCACGCCGACACACCGTGCGGGCGTGATGACAAAGCCCCGCTGCACGGGAGCCCCCCGGCAAGATGAAGTTCTTCAAGGGTAGCAAATGTTGGTTCATATCATCAATTTCTTTTTCTAACTCAGCGGCACGTGATTCTGCCACCACACGGTGACCGGGTATGCATATTTCCGCGCCCACATCGAACAGGTCATGTTGAATGTCGGTGAGTAGGGCGGCAGATTCTGCGGGCAGAGCCTCGCACAGCAAGACCCCTATTAAGCTGTTCAGTTCATCCACGTCCCCCATGGTTTCTACGCGCAGATGATCCTTACTGACCCGTGAACCATCGCCCAATCCAGTGGTTCCGTCGTCCCCGGTGCGGGTATAAATTTGTGTCAGCCGATTACCCATAATGACCTATTAATAAATGGTGGTTAGCGATGCAACGCTTTGATGGATTATAATGCACCTTTATCTCTTTAGGCTGCAACCCCAGAGCCTTATTTATTGTATGAAAACAGTGTTTCTTGAATTTGAACAGCCGATTGGCGAGCTGGAAGCAAAGATTGAAGAGCTGCGCTTTGTGCAGGAAGATTCGGCTGTGGACATTTCGCAAGAAATTGACCGCCTGAAGAAAAAAAGCGTAACGCTCACCAAAGACATCTACGCTGGACTTAAGGCTTGGCAAATTGCCCAAGTGGCCCGTCACAGTCAACGCCCTTATTTGCTCGATTACATTGAAGCCATCTTTACCGACTTTGAAGAATTGCATGGTGATCGCGCCTTTGCCGATGATCCGGCTATTGTGGGCGGAATGGCTCGATTTGGCGGCCGGCCGGTGATGATTATTGGCCATCAAAAAGGCCGTGATACCAAAGACCGTATTTATCGCAACTTTGGTCAGGCGCGCCCTGAGGGCTATCGCAAGGCTCTGCGCTTAATGCGTTTAGCCGAAAAATTTAGCCTGCCCATTTTTACCTTCATCGATACTCCCGGCGCCTATCCGGGTATTGATGCAGAAGAGCGCAGTCAATCCGAAGCCATTGGGCGCAACCTGTATGAAATGGCGGCACTGAAAACACCGATTATCAGCACCATCATTGGTGAGGGCGGTTCCGGTGGGGCGCTGGCCATTGCCGTGGGGGATGCCACGCTTATTTTGCAGTACTCCATTTACTCTGTCATTTCCCCGGAAGGTTGCGCTGCCATTTTGTGGAAAACAGCAGATAAAACCAGCGAGGCCGCGGAAACCTTAGGCATTACCGCCACGCGTCTGAAAGCCTTGGGGTTAGTGGATAAAATTATTCCAGAACCCTTGGGGGGCGCTCATCGCGACCCGCAAACCATGGCGCAATCCCTGCGCCGTGCATTGCAAGATACCCTCAAACAAATCGATGGCTTGTCTGTAGATGAGTTACTGGCCCGTCGTTTTGATCGCTTAATGGGCTATGGAAAATTTAAGGAAACAGAACCCAATTAATCCGCTCACGGAGGTTTTAAAAACCCTTTGTGAAACCGTGCCTCCCGGTTCCAGTCTGTGCGTGGGGGTCAGTGGTGGCCTGGATTCCATGGTTCTGTTGCACGCACTGATTCCTTTATCTGCGCAATTCCCTTTTCGTTTATGCGCCGTACACATTAACCACCAACTGCACCCCGAAGCCGCGCAATGGCAGCAATTGGTAGAAGATGCCTGTGCTGCGTGGAAAATTCCGTGCAGTACTCATAGGGTGTCCGTGGACCGCAAAGACCCGGATGGACTGGAAGCGGCTGCACGACGTGCCCGCTATGCGGTGTTTGGTGCCATGGATGCTGATTTTATTGTGTTAGCGCATCATCAAGACGATCAAGCAGAAACACTGCTCACCCAATTGCTGCGCGGTGCAGGCTTGCCTGGTCTCTCTGCCATGCCCACGGATCGACCTTTTGCCGTGTTTCAAGCCCGTCCACAGCTGTTGCGACCGCTGCTCAATTGTTCTCGTAAGGCTTTAACCGCCTACGCACAAAACCAGGGCCTGCGCTGGGTGGATGATTCCTCCAATCAGGATGTGGCGCATGTGCGCAATTATTTGCGCCACGCGCTTTCCCCCGTCCTGGATCTTCGTTTTCCGGCTTGGCGTGCCACTCTTGCGCGCAGCGCTCATCATTTTGCGGATGCACAAACGCTGCTCAATGAACGAGCAGAAGAAGATTTTTCAGCCTGTGGTCAAACAGAGGGGTTACGTGTGGCGGATGTGCTGACCTTGGGGCCACCACGTGCGGCCAACCTGCTGCGTTGGTGGTTAAAAGGGCAGGGCGCACCGGCTTGCCACAGCGAGCAACTGGCCCAATGGCTGATGCAATCCGCGGCTCCGGCGGACCGCATGCCTGAGTTGGCTTGGGGCGGCTGGACGTTGAATCGTTTCGAGGGCTTATGGCAATTGCGCCGGTCTTTGGATAAACATTGGACGCCGCTTGAATTAGAGTGCTGGCCCACGCAAGACCTCATCATTCCGCAGGCCGGGGTATTGCATCAAAAGGCCGTGCACGGGCAGGGCGTTTTGCAGACCGTTTTGCAAGAGGGCAACATTCGGGTGCAGCGCCGTCAGGGCGGCGAGCGTCTGCGCCCCCACGCGGATCGCCCCTCGCGCAGTTTGCGCAATTTACTGCAAGAGGCCCATCTGCCCCCATGGTATCGGGCGGCCTTACCCTTGGTTTTTAAGGGAGATACGCTCATTTGTGTGCCCGGCGTTGCTGTTGACGTGGCTTTTCAGGCAGGATCAGGGGAAGCCGGGCTGGAATTGTATTGGCAGCCCCCGCAAGGACCATCCCCACAAGCCTAGGCCGGGCATGCTAAAATTGACTGTTTAGTGATCCTTTTTATGTGGAGTGTTGACATGTCAGTTGAGCGTACCCTATCTATTATCAAGCCCGATGCCGTTGCCAAAAACGTGATTGGACAAATTATCACTCGTTTTGAAGGTGCCGGACTGAAGGTGGTTGCCGCCCGTATGGCGCGCCTGTCGCAAGCAGAAGCGGAAGGTTTTTATGCTGTTCATCGTGAGCGCCCATTCTTTAAGGACCTGGTGTCCTTCATGATTTCAGGCCCGGTGATGATTCAGGCGTTAGAGGGCGAAGGCGCGATTCTTAAAAATCGCGACTTAATGGGGGCAACAGACCCTAAAAAAGCGGCTCCGGGCACCATACGAGCTGATTTTGCCGACAGCATCGATGCCAATGCCGTGCATGGTTCGGACGCCCCTGAAACCGCTGCAGTGGAAATTGCCTATTTTTTCCCTGCTTTGAACGTGTACTCCCGTTAATTCGGAGCATTGTTGATGCCCGTTAATCTGTTGGGTTTAAACCGTGAGGCCCTCACTCAATTCCTTGAAGAATTGGGCGAGAAGCCTTTTCGCGCCCGGCAATTGATGAAATGGATTCACCAGTTTGGCGAATCCGACTTTAACCAAATGACGGACATAGCCAAATCTTTCCGGGAAAAGCTTGCCAGCATAGCCACCGTGCAAGTGCCCCGCCTGCTCTCTGAGCAGGTTTCGCAGGACGGCACGCGTAAATGGTTATTGGAATTGAGTCCGGGTAATGCCATTGAAACCGTGTTTATCCCCGAGGATGAACGCGGCACTTTGTGCATCTCCTCTCAAGTGGGTTGCGCCCTGGCTTGTACCTTCTGCTCCACCGGACGACAGGGGTTTAACCGCAACCTCACCATCGCTGAAATTATTGGACAGGTGTGGTGGGCCAATCGCGCCTTGGGTCATGAAGCCAAGGGTGAGCGTGTCATAAGCAATGTGGTATTGATGGGCATGGGCGAGCCTTTGCTCAATTATGATGCGGTGGTGAACGCGCTGGATATTTTGTTGGACGATCACGGTTATGGTCTGTCGCGTCGTCGCGTAACGGTTTCCACATCAGGCGTGTTACCCGCTCTTGATCGCTTGCGCGAACGCGCACCCGTGGCCTTGGCGGTATCATTGCACGCTCCTACAGATGCTTTGCGCGATAGGTTGGTGCCCATCAATCAAAAGTACCCTTTAAAAGAACTAATGGCCGCTTGCAACCGTTACCTCGAAGTAGCCCCGCGCGATTTTGTCACCTTCGAATATGTCATGCTGGAAGGCGTTAATGATTCTGAAGCGCAAGCGCGTCAACTCATTGAATGTGTGAATGGCGTGTCTTGTAAATTTAATTTAATCCCCTTTAATCCATTTCCTGATTCTGGTTACCGTACCTCACGTCCTGAATCCGTACGGCGCTTCCGCGACATCTTGATGCAAGCCGGTTTTGTGGTAACCGTACGCAAAACCCGCGGTGAAGACATTGATGCCGCTTGCGGACAATTGGCCGGGCAGGTGGTGGACAGAAGCCAGAGACAAGCCAAGATGGCGGAGCGACACGCATGAGTGAAAATCGTCAAGAAGCGTTACCCCTAGAGGGCGCAGGAGCGCAGTTGTTGGCGTTACGTTTACAGATGGGTTTTAGCATTCACGACATCAGTTTGCAGTTGCGTTTTGGAGAACGCCAAATTAGCGCGCTTGAAGCCGGGAATTATGATGCCCTACCCGATATTAATGTGGTGCGTGCTTTGGTGCGCAGTTACGCGCGTTTGCTAGGGGCCGATATGGCGCCTATTTTGCGTGCTTTAGAGAGCGAGCGTCCGGACTCAATTGTAAAGCCTTTGCAAATGCATAAGGTCGCTGTGCCCAGTCAAAATATTACTTTTTCTATTAATTCACGGCACTTAAACCGGCGTTGGGTGTTGGCTGCCGGCGCATTGTTGGCCCTTACTGTTGCTGCAGGTTTGTGGTGGTTTGTGGAAAGCAAACCGCATAACGACGCTGTTGCACCATTGGCTGAAACGCCCGCAACTTCTGACGTAATGCCGGCCAATATTCCTGCACCGCCGCCCAATATCATTGCTCCTTTGGAGCGGTCGGCCTCTAAACCCGGAATGAGTTATTAATTTATGACGCTCTCTGTCAGCGGCCTACCTCTGCGACGCACCAGCCACTCAGTTCTGGTGCGCGGCGTGGCCATAGGAGGCGGTGCGCCCATTGTGGTGCAGTCCATGACCAATACCGATACGGTGGATGTGACGCGCACGGTGGTACAAGTGGCGGCATTATTTAAAGCCGGTTCTGAATTGGTACGCATTACCGTAAACAGTCCCGAGGCTGCTGCTGCCGTGCCGCACGTTCGCGAACAATTAAACCTAATGGGCTTAGATGTTCCATTGGTGGGTGACTTTCATTACAACGGACATAAATTACTAAGCGACTACCCCGACTGCGCCAGCGCGCTTGATAAATATCGTATTAATCCTGGCAATGTGGGCTTAGGCTCGAAGCGCGATCATCAATTCGCCACCTTGATTGAATTGGCCTGTCGTTATAACAAGCCCGTGCGCATTGGCGTTAATTCTGGCAGCCTCGATCCTCTCGTGCTGTCGCGCTACATGGACGATAACGCACGCCTAAGAGAGCCGCAGCCAGTGGAAGCCGTAACGCGTGCAGCGTTGGTGGCTTCTGCCTTAGAGAGTGCTGCAACCGCTGTGCAACTGGGATTGCCTCAGGACCGCATCACGCTCTCTTGCAAGGTGAGTGGTGTGCAGCAACTGATTGCCGTGTATCGCGATTTGGCACAGCGCTGCGATTATCCATTGCATTTGGGACTAACCGAAGCGGGCATGGGCAGTAAAGGGATTGTGGCCTCCAGTGCAGCCATGGCTATTTTGCTGCAAGAGGGTATTGGCGACACCATTCGTGTGTCGCTTACCCCAGAACCCAATGGTGATCGCACACGCGAAGTGTTGGTGGCGCAAGAATTGTTGCAAACCATGGGGCTGCGCGCTTTCGCACCCATGGTAACCGCATGTCCTGGATGCGGACGCACCACCAGCACTGTTTTTCAGGAATTGGCACAAAACATTCAAGGTTTTTTGCGTGATGCGATGCCACGCTGGCGCGTCCAATACCCAGGTGCGGAATCACTGCATGTGGCTGTAATGGGCTGCGTGGTGAATGGGCCAGGGGAAAGCAAGTTGGCCGATATTGGCATTAGCCTGCCAGGGTCCGGTGAGTTTCCGGTGGCCCCTGTATACATGGATGGCGAAAAATTTATCACCTTAAAAGGCGCGCATATCGCTGAAGAGTTTCAAGTGTTGGTAGAAAATTACGTAGAGCGTCGTTATGGCGACGCAGCCAAAAAGCGAGCCGGTTAGATGGCTGAAAAATTTCAAGCCGTACGCGGTATGAACGACATCCTTCCAGAGGAGGCGCACGCCTGGGCATTTTTGGAAGCTGTGCTGCGCCACTGGTTGGGGCAATACGGTTACCTTGAGGTGCGCTCGCCTATATTAGAGAGCACCGGACTCTTTACGCGCTCCATTGGTGAAGTGACCGACATCGTAGAAAAAGAAATGTACAGCTTTGTGGACCGCTTAAATGGCGAGAATCTCACCTTGCGCCCAGAAGCCACGGCCGCTTGCGTGCGTTTGGCGGTACAACATAACGTGCTCTATCCCGGGCCTCAGCGCTTGTGGTACATGGGCCCCATGTTTCGCCATGAACGCCCTCAAAAGGGTCGCTATCGTCAGTTTCATCAATGCGGCGCGGAGGCCTTGGGCTTCGCGGGCCCTGATATTGATGCTGAGCTGATGGTTATGACAGCACGCCTTTGGGCGTTGCTGGGTATTAAAGAAGTGACGTTAGAAATTAACAGCATTGGCAGCGCCGCCTGCCGTGCCCGTCACCGTGAAAAATTGATTGCCTATTTAGAACTGCATCGCAGCGAATTGGATGATGAGGGCGTGCGTCGCCTGCACTCTAACCCCTTGCGCATCCTAGACAGCAAGAATCCGGCTATGGCCCATATTATTGAATCGGCACCACGCCTGACGGATGATTTGGATGATGAATCCGCGCAGCATTTTGAGCGCTTGCAGTTTTTGTTGAGCAGCGCGGGCATCCCCTTTGTGCTCAACCATCGATTGGTACGCGGTTTGGATTACTACAACGGCACTGTTTTTGAATGGACGACACCCCTGTTGGGCGCACAAAGCACCATCTGCGCAGGCGGTCGTTATGATGGTCTGGTGGAACAATTGGGCGGTAAACCCGCACCGGCTTGTGGTTTTGCTTTTGGCATGGAGCGTTTATTGGCTTTGATACAAGAAACGCAATCCATCACTATTCCCGTCAGCGCACCGGATGTCTATGTGGTGTATCAAGGAGAGGACACGCAACCTGCCGCCTTTCTCACCGCCGATGCGCTGCGTCAAGCGGGGTTGGCTGCGGTGCTCTATTGCGGTGAAGGCGGTTTTAAAAACCAACTCAAACGGGCCGACAGCAGTGGTGCAGGGTATGCTGTTATCTTGGGTGAAGATGAAATTCGTAACCAGACTGTCAGCATTAAACCACTGCGCGGTCAGGGGCAACAACAAACCGTGTCATTGACACACGCCATTCAACTACTGAAGCAGGAACGCACGCATGCTTGATCTTGAAGAACAGGAAAAAATAGACATTCTTAAAGCCTGGTGGAAGCAATATGCCTCTTGGGTATGGGCTTTTGTCTTGGTTCTGGCGGTGTCTTATGCCAGCATGCAAGGGTGGCATTATTACCAACGGGGTCAAGCTGAAAAAGCCGGTGTCTTGTTTGATGCTGTGCGCGCTGCAGCGCGTGGCGGTGATGCGGTGGCGGCATTGCAAGCGGCCAAAGCCTTACAAGAAGCACAGCCAGCCAGCCCCTTGGCCACACGGGGGGCACTGATTGCCGCTGCCGTTGGCCATGTGAAGGGTGATGATGTTGGTGCGCGCCTTGAGTTGGAGTGGGTCATTGCGCACAGCAGTGAAGCACCTATGGTGGATTTGGCGCGCATCCGTGTGGCCGGCTTACTGGCGGATGAGAAAAAATTTGATGAAGCCTTAAAATTATTAGACGCCAATCATGACCCTGCTTTCGTGGCCCTTACGGCGGATCGACGTGGGGACATCCTCACAGCGCAGGGAAAGTGGAGCGATGCTCGCGCGGCCTATCAAACTGCCATGGATCGCTCGCCTGCGACCGGCGTGCTAAAGCAATTGGATACCTATAAGCGCGATGCTCTTGGAGAATCCAAATGAGACGTTTAATCAGTACAGGCCACCTGTGGCGCGGCCTAATGGTGGGTTCCGTGTTGGCCTTTTTGCTCATGGGTTGCGGGTCTGATCCGGTACCTGTAAGCCCGTTGCAGCCTTTAAAATCGCCACTACCCTTAAATGTAAAATGGAAGGTCAGTCTGGGTCATCCATTGGACCCTGCATTGGTGGGAGACGTGCTGTACTTGGCCAATGAAAGCGGTGAACTGAGTGCTTTGGATGCAAAATCAGGCAACAACCTGTGGAGCGTTAAAACCAAGGAAAATTTTTCTGCCGGCGTGGGTTCTGGAAATGACTTATTGTTTTTGGGCACCAGAAAAGGTGAGGTGTTGGCCTATAGCCTGAAGGGCGAATTGCGTTGGCGTAGCCAGCTCAGCAGTGAATTATCGGTTCCGCCCCATGCCACTGACGGTGTGGTGGTGGCGCGCACCCTAGATGGACATATTGTGGGTTTGGACGCTGTTGACGGAAAACGCCGCTGGTTAGTGGCGCGTCCCATGCCGGCCTTGGTGTTGCGTGGCGCAGGCGGAATTGTAACCAGTCGTGGCGCGGCCTTTGTCGGTCAGCCCGGTGGGCGTTTGCTGGCCATCGATATGGGGACGGGCAATGTGGGTTGGGAAGCGGCTGTGTCGTTACCCAAAGGAGCTACTGAACTAGAACGTGTTAGTGATGTGCTGGGCAACCCATTGCTGGGTGAGGCCGACGTCTGTGCAGCCAGCTACCAAGGAAAAACCGCTTGTTTTGACGCCAACAAAGGCACTCCTTTATGGGCTCACGAAACGGCCACCGTGGGGGGCATTGCAAGCTCTGGCAACAAAGTGTACGTGTCGGATGAAAAAGGTGTCGTGACAGCCTTTAACCGGATGAGCGGCACCGTGGCCTGGCGGGAAGAATCCTTGCAAGGACGTCACATCTCGGCACCAGGTGCCACAGAGGACTATGTGGTAGTGGGTGACATCGAGGGGATGGTGCATTTCCTGTCGCGCGTGGATGGCAGCGTATCAGGCCGCATTAAAACCGATGGCGAACCCATTACACAACAACCTCTGGCTTTGGGTGGCAACCTAATTTTAGTTCAAACCCGTGACGGCAAATTGTTTGCGCTGACACCTTAACGAATCTTTTAGGCGAATCCTGTCACCATGTTACCAACCGTAGCCATTGTGGGCCGCCCCAATGTGGGCAAGTCCACGCTCTTTAACCGCTTAACCAAATCGCGCGATGCACTGGTTGCTGATTTGCCAGGGTTGACCCGCGATCGCCATTATGGCCGTGCCGTAGCCGATGATATTGCCTATTTGGTTATTGACACCGGTGGCTTCGAACCCGTATCCGACGATGGCATTTTGGTGGAGATGGCGCGCCAAACTCTGCAGGCCATTGATGAAGCTGATCGCGTCATCTTCTTAACCGACGGCCGCTCCGGTCTTACGCCAGCAGATCATCTTATTGCAGAAGAGTTGCGGCGGCGCGGAAAAATTGTCGCCTTAGCGGTGAACAAAGTGGAAGGGATGCGCGTGGATGTGGTGACCGCAGAATTTCATGAACTGGGTTTGGGAATACCGCTCCCCATCTCTTCTGCGCACGGGGAAGGTATTGGTGACTTGGTTGAGCAGGTTTTGGCAGGCTTTCAGCCTGAACCTCCTGCAGAACCTGAAAAAGAAAAAATACCACGCATTGCCATTATCGGTCGCCCTAATGTGGGCAAATCTACTTTGGTGAATGAGTTGTTGGGTGAGGAGCGCATGATTGCCTTCGATCAACCGGGCACTACGCGCGACAGTATTGCAGTGGATTTTGAACGCAACGGCAAACGCTACGTTCTCATTGATACCGCAGGCCTGCGCCGGCGCGGTAAGGTGTTTGAGACTATTGAAAAGTTTTCCGTAATTAAAACCATGCAAGCGGTAGAAGATTGTAATGTGGTGGTGTTAACCCTCGATGCGCAACAAGATATTTCAGATCAGGATGCGCATATAGCAGGTTATGTGTTGAATGCTGGTCGCGCTGTGGTAGTGGCCGTAAATAAATGGGATGGCACGGACAATTACCGGCGTGAAATGGTGAAGAATGAGTTGTCGCGCAAACTGGGCTTTTTAAGCTTTGCCGACACCTTGTTTATTTCGGCTTTAACGGGTGCTGGGGTTAAGGCGGTGTTGCCCGCGGTGGATGCAGCTTATGGTGCGGCCATGTCGCGACTGCCCACGCCCAAACTGACGCGCGTCTTAATGGCGGCGGTGGTGCAACATCAACCCCCCAAGGCAGGGCCGTTTCGACCTAAGCTGCGCTACGCTCACCAAGGGGGTCACAACCCTCCGATTGTGGTGGTGCATGGTTCTGCCGTGGCGCATGTGTCTGAATCGTATAAGCGTTATTTAGAGAACACCTTTCGTGAGGCCTTTAAATTGCGCGGCACCCCTTTGCGGGTGGAGTTCCGTCAGGGGCATAACCCCTTCGCGGACCGCAAGCCCAAACCGCTTACCGAGTCAGAAGAAAATCAAGCACGACGCCAACGCCGACGCGGTCGAAAAATGTACGGTAAACGCTAATGCCGCGAGGCTTCTGGCAATTGCAGTGAAAATGCAGTAAAGTTAAACATTGTTTCATTTTTAATAATAATAAATTGGAGTATCACATGAGTGTTAAAGGGCAATTATTACAAGACCCATTCTTAAATGCTTTGCGCAAAGAGCATATTCCCGTCTCTATCTACTTGGTCAACGGTATTAAATTGCAGGGTCAGGTAGAGTCCTTTGACCAATACGTGGTGTTGCTTAAAAATACCACCACCCAAATGGTCTATAAGCACGCTATTTCTACGGTCGTGCCGGCACGTTCGGTTACTATGCCTTCTTCCTCCGACGCTGCCGCTGAGGATTGATGGCGCAATGACGGATTCTGGCCCATTGGCGGGCCGGGGTCGAAAATCCCCCCAAAGCCGGCCGCTGACTGTTGGCGCTCTAGAGCGCACCGATCGCGCCCTAGGTTTGCCCGATCACGCCTTGTTGGTCAGTCTTGATCTGGGTCGCAATAACGCGGCCAATGACCTGGACGAATTGCGGCTATTGGCGCAAAGCGCGGCCCTCACTGTAGTGAATGCGGTTCTGGGTAAGCGAGCCAAACCCGATTCCGCCACCTTTGTGGGAAGCGGTAAGTTGCAAGAGATTGCCGATCGCGTCCAAGCTGATCAGGTTGGTTTGGTTATTTTTAACCACGACATCTCTCCCGCCCAAGAGCGCAATCTAGAAAACGCCTTAGGATGCCGCGTGATTGATCGCACTAGCTTAATTTTGGATATTTTTGCACAACGCGCTCGCAGTCACGAGGGTCAGCTGCAGGTGGAGCTGGCGCAATTACAGCGCTTGGCTACTCGCCTGGTGCGGGGTTGGACCCACTTAGAGCGGCAAAAAGGGGGGATTGGCTTGCGCGGTCCGGGGGAAACCCAATTGGAAACCGATCGTCGCCTATTGGCCAAGCGAGTTAAAAGTCTTAAAGAGCGTTTGGAGAAGGTGCGGCGCAATCACCGCACACAACGTCAGGCGCGCAGCCGTGCCGGGTTGCTGCGTGTATCGTTGGTGGGTTACACCAACGCCGGCAAATCCACCCTGTTTAATCGCTTAACGGGTGCGCAGTCCTATGCCGCGGATCAACTCTTTGCCACTCTAGACACCACCACGCGTAAGTTCTACCTTAATCCTCAGGAGAGCGTGGTGCTTTCTGATACGGTGGGTTTTATTCGCCACCTACCCCATGCCTTGGTGGCCGCCTTCCGTGCCACATTAGAAGAAACCCTAGACGCTGATTTATTGTTGCATGTGGTGGATGGTGCAGATCCCCTGCGAAATCAGCATATTGAGGCGGTTAATGACGTGCTGGCTGAAATTGGTGCCGAGCATATTCCCCAACTCTTGATTTACAATAAACAAGACCTTTTGCCCCAAGTAACCGCGGGGGTAGAACGCGACGCCTATGGTACAATTTGTGCGATTAGGGTCAGTGCCCAGACGAACAATGGCTTGGGTTTTATCTCGCAAGCCTTTGTGGAATGGTGCCAGCGTCGTCAGGAAAGCGTCGACACCCCAGAACTTTCAACTGAAACATAGGTAAATAACCCCGAATGGCTATGAGTGATCCCCAATGGGGCATGAATAAGAACGGTGCCCCCCCTGATCTTGATGAGATCTGGCGGCGTTTTGTGCAACGACTGAAGGCCTCTGGCCGTGGTCCTGGCCAAAACCCTCCAGGAGCTCCCTCCGGGCCTAATTTTGGTGATAAGTTACCCTCCGGACGCAGCGCCTTAATGGTGGTATTGGGTGGCGTGTTGGTGGTGTGGATCCTCTCCGGGTTCTACATTGTGGACGCTGGGCGTATTGGCGTTATTTTGCGTTTTGGTAAGTTTCAAGAAACCACCAATCCCGGCCCTCATTGGCATCTGCCGTTCCCCATCGAAACCCAAGCCGAAGGCAGCCCGCTTAATGTGTCACAGGTGCGCACGGTGGAATTGGGCTATCGCAGCAATTTAAAGTCTAAGGTGCTGCACGAATCGCTCATGCTTACCGATGATGAAAATATCATTGATAACCAATTTGCCATTCAGTACACCATTAAAGACCCGCAAGCCTTTTTGTTTAACAACCGCGACCCTGATGAAGCGGTGATGCAGGTGGCCGAAACCTCCATCCGTGAAGTGGTGGGGCGCAATAAAATGGATTTTGTACTGTATGAGGGCCGCTCGCAAATTGCCGATGATTCCGCTAAGTTGATGCAGCAAATTTTAGACCGCTATCAAGCAGGCATTTCCATTAGTAAGGTCAACATGCAAAATGCGCAACCGCCCGAACAAGTGCAGGCCGCCTTCGATGACGCAGTTAAGGCCGGCCAAGACCGTGAACGCCAAACCAACGAAGGCCAAGCTTACTCCAATGACATTGTGCCCCGAGCACGCGGCATGGCCTCGCGATTAATGGAAGAAGCCAAGGCCTACAACCAACGGGTGGTGGCCCGCGCGGAAGGGGATGCCAGCCGTTTTAAACAAGTGCTGGCCGAGTATGTGAAGGCACCTGAAGTGACACGCCAGCGCCTGTATCAAGACATGATGCAGCAAGTGTTAAGCAACACCACCAAGGTCGTGTCAGATCAAAAATCAGGCTCTAATTTATTATTCTTGCCGCTGGATAAGTTGATTCAAGCCAGTGGCGCAGCGGATGCTGCGGGTGATGCCGCGCGCGCCGGAGCAGGAGCTGCCCCTACCAGTGCTGCTGCACCTGCAGTGCCTGCCAGTGCAGCGCCGATTAGCACCGTGGCTCCAGCCACACCACCACAAACGGATGCCTCCGCGGATAGCCGTTCCCGCGACACCTTCCGCACTCGCGACCGGGAGGTACGTCCATGAAAGATATTGGGGCTTATTTAATTGGGATTGCGGTGGTCGTGTTGGTGGCGTCCCTCAGCATTTACACGGTCAACCAAACACAAAGCACCTTGGTGTTTCAATTGGGTGAAGTCGTTGCGGTGCGCACTACTCCAGGGTTGTATTTTAAATTACCTTTGGTGCAAAACATCCGCTCCTTCGATACCCGCATTCAAACGCTGGATAACAAGGACCCAGAACGCTTTATTACTTCAGAAAAGAAACCTTTGTTGGTAGATTATTTTGTAAAGTACCGCATCGCTGATGTTAAACAGTTTTATGTGAGCGTGGGCGGTGATGAGCGTCGCGCCCAGGTGCGGCTTACCCAAACCGTTAACGATGACCTGCGCTCTGAGTTTGCCAAACGCACCGTGCATGAAGCGGTCTCTGGTGAGCGAGAAAAAATAATGGGCTCTATGCGCGCCCGCGCCGACAGCGAAGCGCGGCAAATTGGTGTGCAGGTATTGGATGTGCGCATTCGCCGCGTGGAACTGACCCCTGAAGTGAGTGAATCGGTCTATCGTCGCATGGAAGCTGAACGCAAACGCGTGGCCAATGAATTACGCTCTACCGGTGCGGGGGACGCAGAAAAAATTCGCGCCAACGCCGAACGACAACGGGAAGTGATTTTGGCTGAAGCCTTTCGTGATGCACAGCACATCAAAGGGGCGGGCGACGCCAAAGCATCGTCTATTTATAACGCTGCTTACAGCCATAACCCTGAGTTTTATGCCTTCTATCGCAGTTTGGAAAGCTATCAAATGGGCCTTAAAAACAAAGGTGATGTGTTGATGCTCGATCCGTCATCGGATTTTTTCCGATACTTTAAAAATCCATCAGCCACTACTTCTAAAAAGTAGCTGGACTCTTCCGGGTGGTGAAATGACCTATCGCTGGCTATTGCCCGACAACCTCGAAGACATTTTACCTCCCGACGCCTGGCGTCTGGAAGGCTCTCGCCGTTGTCTGTTGGATTTATTCCGTGCGCGCGACTACCAATTGGTTATTCCACCCCTTTTGGAATATGTGGATTCGCTCTTTACCGGCACCGGTCGCGACATGGATTTACTCACCTTCAAGTTGGTGGACCAAATGAGTGGCCGTCAGCTTGGGTTGCGTGCGGATATGACGCCACAAGTGGCCCGCATCGATGCTCATGGCATGAATCACCAAGGAGTTAACCGCTTATGCTATGCCGGCAGTATTTTGCATACCCGGCCCGAGGGCTTAAGCCTCTCTCGCGAACCCTTTCAAGTAGGTGCCGAAATTTATGGCCTTGAGGGTATTGCAGGAGATCTAGAAATTCAACAATTGATGCTGGATTCCCTAAAAGAAGTGGGCTTACCCACCGTGACGTTGGATGTGGGGCATGTGGGCTTGTTTCGTGGTCTATCGCGCCTTTGTGGGCTAGATGCCAAAACCGAAGCCGAATGGTTTCAGGTGCTGCAAAATAAAGATGCGCCCAGTTTGCACGAAATGTCTAAAGCACTTGAACCCGCGTTGCGCGACGCCATGCGCTTACTGCCTCAGCTCAATGGCGACAGTGCAGTATTGGTATTGGCCCGCCAGCAGTTGCCCAACATTCCCGAAGTGGATGACGCGCTTACGCAATTAGAAGCGGTGGCGCAACGTTTTGCAGATAAGGTTACCTTATCATTTGATTTGGCCGAGTTGCGCGGTTATCACTATCATAGCGGGTTGGTTTTTGCAGCCTACGCAGAGGGCTTTTCTGATGCCGTGGCACGGGGTGGTCGTTATGATGAGGTGGGGCGCGCCTTTGGTCGCGCACGGCCCGCTACAGGGTTTAGCTTAGACCTGCGCGAGTTGTTGCCCGTATTGCCTACAGCAGCATAATTCTTTATTTTAGATTGATTTGGAGCTTGGCTGTTCATGGCAAAAAATGTAGTGGTAGTGGGCACCCAATGGGGTGACGAAGGGAAGGGTAAGTTGGTGGATTGGTTAACCGATCGCGCCCAGGGCGTGGTGCGCTTTCAAGGCGGGCATAACGCGGGCCACACCTTGGTCATTGCTGGCAAAAAAACCGTATTAAGCTTAATTCCTGCCGGCATACTGCGCGAGCATGTGGAATGCTTTATTGGTAATGGCGTGGTGTTGTCCCCTGAGGCGTTGCTTAAAGAAATTGACATGCTGGAATCCTCCGGCGTTTCTGTGGCGGCGCGTATGCGCATCAGCGAAGCCTGCCCTTTAATTCTGCCCTACCATGTGGCGATTGATAAAGCCCGAGAAATTGCCCGTGGAAACGATAAGATTGGTACCACAGGACGCGGCATTGGTCCCGCCTACGAAGACAAAGTGGCACGCCGTGCGTTGCGCCTGCAAGATCTGTTTCACCCCGTACGCTTTGAATCCCGGTTGCGCGAAGTGATGGATTATCACAATTTTGTGCTGACCCAATACTTTAAAACCGATGCGGTGGATGTAAATGCTACGCTCGACGCCGCACTGTCGGTGGCCGATCGTCTGCGCCCTATGGTGGCGGATGTGTCGCGCCTTTTACATGATGCGCATGCTGCGGGCAAAAATCTATTATTTGAAGGTGCGCAGGGTACTTTGCTGGATATTGATCACGGTACTTACCCTTTCGTCACTTCCAGTAATTGCGTAGCCGGTGCCGCAAGCCCGGGCAGCGGCGTGGGCCCACAACAATTGCAATATGTGTTGGGTATTACCAAGGCCTACACCACACGAGTGGGCTCAGGCCCATTCCCCACGGAACTCAATGATGACGTCGGTCTGCAATTGGCCACGCGCGGTAAGGAATTTGGTGCGGTGACAGGACGTCCACGGCGCACCGGTTGGTTTGACGCCGCCGCCTTAAAGCGTTCCATTCAAATTAATGGCGTGTCGGGTTTATGCGTTACCAAGCTGGATGTGATGGATGGGTTAAAAACCGTCAAGCTCTGTGTGGGCTATCAGATTAACGGCCGCACCACAGACATTTTGCCATTTGGTGCGGATGATATTTCAGAATGTATTCCCATTTACGAAGAATTGCCGGGTTGGTCAGACAGCACTGTAAGCATAGAGCAGTGGGATCAGTTGCCCCGCAATGCTCAATTGTATTTAGAGCGCATGGCGGCGGTTTGTGAAGTGCCAATTGATGTGGTATCAACGGGCCCCGACCGACGCGAGACCATTGTATTGCGACACCCGTTTGACGCGTAAGCGTCGCTGCGGCGTTTTTGGAACTTCAGGTGGTGCCCAGAAGAGGACTCGAACCTCCACAGTGTTGCCACCGCTAGGACCTGAACCTAGTGCGTCTACCAATTCCGCCATCTGGGCACGATAGTGAGAGGGTCGGCCTAAAACAACCGGCAAACACTTCCCACTGCGCGTAACCGTAGGATTATAAAGGACACCCTGATTTTGTCAACAGAAAATACCCCCCTGCGACTCCAAGATCCTCATCTGGAGCGTGAAAAAACCCAATACCCTGAGCCTTTGCCCAGCCGTGAGTTCATTTTGCAAATTCTCTCCCAAGAGGGGGTGCCGGTGACCGTGGAGCGCATTGAACGACTGCTCACCATTCAAGAGAGCGAGCGCGAGTTGTTTTCTCGTCGCCTGCGCGCCATGGAGCGTGATGGTCAATTGATGCGCAATCGCAAAAACGCACTTTGTTTGCCGGCCAAACTGGATTTGGTTTCAGCGCGCGTGGAAGGACATCCAGAAGGTTTCGGTTTTGCCATTCGTGAAGACGGCGGCAGCGACATCTTTTTGGGCACGCGCGAAATGCAACGCGTCTTGCATGGTGATCGCGTCATGGTGCGCACCATTGGTACCGATACCCGTGGCCGCCCAGAGGGTACCATTGTGGAAATTTTGGAGCATGTGAACACGCGTTTGGTGGCGCGTTTGTTTCAAGAGCAAGGAGTGCTGTTTGCTGTGGCGGAGAACAAGCGCATCAGCCAAGATATTTTGGTGTCCCCTGGCCAACATCATGGCGCTAACCCCGGCCAAGTGGTGATGATTGAATTAATGGCGCAGCCCAGCCGACAATCAGAGCCCATCGCTCGTGTGGTAGAGGTGTTGGGCAATTACGCTGACCCCGGTATGGAAGTGGAAATTGCGCTGCGCAAACACGAATTGCCTCACGAGTTCTCGCCTGCGGCGGAAGCATTGGCGGCCCAACTGCCCGCTGGTGTGCGGGAAGAGGATATTAAGGGCCGTGTGGATTTGCGCAAGCTGCCTCTCGTCACCATTGATGGCGAAACCGCACGCGACTTTGATGATGCCGTGTTTGCCGAGCCCTCTGGCGACGGACATCGCTTGGTGGTGGCCATTGCGGACGTGTCGTTTTATGTGCGCCCCAAGGATGCGTTGGACTTAACCGCCTATGAGCGTGGCAACAGTGTGTATTTTCCTCGTCGCGTTATACCCATGCTGCCTGAAGCCTTAAGTAACGGCCTTTGTTCACTCAATCCCAATGTAGATCGCCTATGCATGGTGTGCGATATGCAGGTGAGTGCTGAGGGCCAGATTTCCGAGTATCGTTTTTATCCTGCAGTGATGCATTCTCATGCCCGCTTAACCTACACAGAAGTGGCGGCTATTCTGGAAGCCCCACAGCGGGCGGATTCTGCACGACGCCCCATTATTCCTCAGCTGCAAAACCTAGAAAAAGTTTTCCATGTATTTTTGGCCGCTCGTGCGGTGCGCGGCGCTATTGATTTTGCCAGCGATGAAACGCGCATGGTATTTGACGATCGCGGCAAAATTGAAACCATTTTGCCGGTTGAGCGCAACGACGCCCATCGGTTAATTGAAGAATGCATGTTGGCGGCCAACGTCTGTGCTGCGGATTATTTGTCCAGCCATCAACATGCTTGCTTGTATCGTATTCATCCCGTGCCTGCCCCAGAGCGCCTTACCATGGTGCGTGATTTCTTGGGAGAATTTGGTTTGCACTTGGCCGGAGGCGATAAACCCAAAGCGGCGGATTACGCCGAGCTTATTAAAAAGATTCAAGGCCGCCCCGACCAACGCCTGCTGGAAACGGTCTTGTTGCGCTCCTTGCAGCAAGCGCAGTACAACCCAGAAAATGTCGGTCACTTTGGCTTGGCGTATGCAGCGTATGCGCATTTCACATCGCCTATTCGCCGCTATCCCGATTTGCTGGTGCATCGTGCCATTCGGGCGGTGTTGGGCAATAGCACTTACGCACCAGGCGATTGGAAAGCCATTGGGGCTCATTGTTCGCTTACGGAACGTCGGGCGGATGACGCCACCCGTGATGTGGAAGCGTGGCTCAAGTGTTTCTACATGAAAGACCGTGTGGGTGAAGTGTTCTCAGGCTCTGTCAGCTCGGTGACCAGTTTTGGTTTGTTTGTGGCGTTGGATGAAGTGTATGTGGAAGGGTTGGTGCATATTTCTGAATTGGGCACCGATTATTTCCGCTATGACGCCACACGCCATCAGTTATTGGGCGAACGCACCGGCATGCGTTATCGCCTAGGCGATCGCGTGCGTGTGCAGTTGGTGCGGGTGGATATGGAAACCAATAAGATCGACTTTGTACCAGAATCTGTCACCGCCTCAGACCGGGGTCAGACCCCAAAACCGACAAAACAGGCAACCCGGGGTCAGACCCCTAAAGCGGCAAAACGGGGTCAGACCCCTAAACCACCTAAAGCGACCTCTAAAGCACCTAAAGCGACCTCTAAAGCACCTAAAGCAGTGCCCACTAAACCCAAAAAGAAGAAATAAGCCGTGTCTAGACTTAAAGTGATTTATGGTTTTCATGCTGTGGCCAGTCGTCTGCGCCACCATCCAGAATCGGTGCGTGAATTGTATGTGGATGTGGACCGCAAAGACCCCCGTGCGCGCGACTTCCTGACTCTGGCGGAAGGGGCGGGCGTGCGTCCCCATACCGTACCCGCGGCCCGTTTAAGCGGCATGGCAGGCACCAGCCATCATCAAGGGGTGGTAGCACAGGTGGATGAGGTGGCCTTGGTGGCGGATTTGGATCAATTGGTAGAACAAAATGGTGCGGGGCTGTTGCTGCTGGTATTGGATGGTATTCAGGACCCCCATAATCTGGGCGCCTGCCTCCGTGTGGCGGATGCCATGGGCGTGCAAGCGGTAGTGGCCCCGCGCGATCGTGCGGTGGCCCTATCCCCCACGGTGGCTAAGGTGGCTTCAGGAGCGGTGGATACGGTGCCTTATATTACGGTCACCAACTTGGCCCGAACCTTGCGCGACCTGAAAGACGATGGTGTATGGGTGGTGGGTACGGACGATGGCGCCACAGAAGACCTCATGGCCGCCCAATTTAAAAGCCCCATGGCTTGGGTATTGGGTGCGGAAGGGGCCGGGCTGCGCCGCTTGACCCGCGAAACCTGCGACCAATTGGTGCGAATTCCCATGTTCGGTGCGGTGGAATCCTTAAATGTGTCTGTGGCCGCGGGTATCTGCCTCTATGAGGCGCGTCGGCGCATGGTAAATAATCATTGATTTTATTGAGGGTTTTCGCTAAAATAACCGCTCCCTGAAACCTTGCCTGATCTTAGGCCCATTAAGACAGGCTCTGTCCCCGAAAACCGGGGCTTATCCACAAGGAGAATATGAATGCGGCATTATGAAATCGTTTTTATCGTCCACCCCGACCAGAGCGAGCAAGTGGGCGCTATGGTAGAGCGTTATAAGGCCATGGTGGTTCAAGGCGGTGGTGTGGTTCATCGCTTCGAAGATTGGGGCCGACGTCAGTTGTCCTATCCCATCCAAAAAATTCACAAGGCACACTATGTACTCATGAACATTGAGTGCAAGAGTACTGTGCTCGATGAGATTGAGAATGCCTTCCGTTTCAATGATGCGGTATTGCGTCATCTGACTATTCAGATGAAAGAGGCTGTAGTGGCCCCGTCTCCCATGATGCGCGAAGAAAAACGCGCTCCTCGTGAAGACTTGATGGTGGCTCGCGACATGGATTCGGCGGAAGCCGCGTAGGCTTTTGAGCCGAAACGAACTGGTTTTAAGTGGCGTCATTGCAACTCGCGAGAAGCTGCGACATACCCCAGCCGGAATTCCGGCACTCAATTTTTTGCTGAGTCACGAATCACAACAGCAAGAAGCGGGGCAAGCCTTTACCACCCAACTGGACATTCCGGTGTGGGTGTTGGGAGAAGCGGCGGTACAGTTAGACCGTCTGGCCCCAGGGACTAAAATTACCCTTAAAGGTTTTTTGGTTCGTAAAAGTCGCAACAGCAGTCAGTTGGTATTGCGCACCGAACAATTTAAGTTATTAGATGGAGAGTGAAATGGCTCGACCCACCAAGAAAGATGGCAAGAAAGATGCCCGTAACAGTAACCGCGGCGGTATGTTCCGTCGTCGTAAGTTTTGTCGCTTTACCGTTGAAAAGATTGAATGGGTAGATTACAAAGATGTTGATCTGCTGAAAGATTTTGTCAACGAAAACGGCAAAATTATTCCGGCCCGTATTACCGGTACCAAAGCGCGTTTTCAGCGCCAATTGGGCACGGCTGTGAAGCGCGCACGCTTCCTGGCTTTGATGCCTTACACTGATTTGCATTAAGGAGAACCCCATGGAAATTATTCTCATGGAGAAAGTGGTCAATCTGGGTCAGCTGGGCGATATCGTCAAGGTGAAGGAAGGGTTTGCCCGCAATTATCTAATTCCCCAAGGCAAAGCCAAACGGGCCACCGAAAAGAACCGCGCCGACTTTGAAGTGCGTCGTGCTGAACTGGAAAAACAACAGAATGACGCGTTGGCACAAGCCCATGCGCGTGCTGAAAAGCTTTCCGGTCTGCTGTTGCAAATCACACAGAAAGCCGGTGTGGATGGCCGTCTGTTTGGTTCTGTGACCAACCACGACATCATAGATGCGCTAAAGCTGCAAGGCTTTGAAGCCAATCGCGCTGAAGTTCGCCTACCCAATGGCCCGCTTAAAACCGTTGGCGATCACCCCATTACCTTGGCGCTGCACAGTGATGTCACCGCCGATATTACGGTGTCGGTACTGGGCGAGCACTAAGTTCTGCCATGGCCGACGACGTCCGCCTTGACAACTTGCGTGTTCCCCCTCATAACATCGAGGCGGAGCAGGCGGTGTTGGGGGGGTTGTTGTTGGACAACTTGGCTTGGGACAAAATCGGTGATCTCGTCACCGAGTCCGATTTCTACCGCGATGACCATCGCAAAATCTACCGTGCCATTCTGGCCCTCATTGAAAAAGGCCGACCCGCTGATCTGTTAACGCTTTCAGAAGAACTCACCTTGCGTGGAGAAATGGAGAGCGTAGGGGGCTTGGCCTATTTGGGCGCCATGGCGCATAACACACCCAGTGCCGCCAATATTCGCCGTTATGCTGAAATTGTTCGCGAGCGCGCGATCATGCGTGGTTTGGTACAAGTGGGTACCGAAATTACCGAAAGCGCACTAAGCCCCTCGGGCCGTGACGCGCGCGCATTGCTCGATGAAGCCGAAGCCAAGGTTTTTAATATTGCAGAAATGGGCAGTCGTTCCACCCAAGGGTTTGTCCCCTTGCGGGAACCCTTGGCGCAGGTGGTGGAACGCGTGGATGAGTTGTATCGCTCGGGCACCCATGATCCCGTTACGGGTGTGCCTACGGGTTTTGTGGATCTGGACGAAAAAACTTCCGGCTTTCAGCAAGGCGATCTCATCATCATCGCCGGCCGTCCGTCCATGGGTAAAACCGCCTTGGCGCTCAACATTGCGGGGCACGTGGGGTTTGACACCAAATTGCCGGTGGCTATTTTTAGTATGGAAATGTCCTCCAGTCAATTGGCCATGCGCCTCTTGGGTTCCCACGGGCGACTGGATCAGCATATGCTGCGCACTGGGCGTTTAACCGATGAAGATTTTAGACGTCTTACCCGCGCCATGGGTGAATTAAATGACGTGCCCATTTACATTGATGAGTCCGCTGCGCTAAACCCCTTAGACTTGCGTGCCCGCGCCCGGCGCCTGCATCGCCAGTACGGTGGTTTGGGGCTGATTGTGGTGGATTATTTGCAATTGATGTCGGTCTCGGGCGCGGGAGAGAACCGTGCCACAGAAATTTCAGAAATTTCTCGCTCACTAAAAGCCTTGGCCAAAGAATTGCATGTGCCAGTGGTGGCCTTGTCGCAGTTAAATCGCGGCTTAGAGCAGCGCCCCAATAAGCGCCCGGTAATGTCCGATTTGCGTGAATCTGGCGCCATCGAACAAGATGCGGACGTGATTTTATTCATCTACCGCGATGAAGTGTATAACGAAGACTCACCGGACAAAGGTGTGGCTGAAATTATTATTGGCAAGCAACGCAATGGCCCTATTGGCACTGTGCGGCTTACCTTCTTGGGCCACTACACCCGCTTCGAAAACTTTGCTGCTGCTCCGGGCGCCAGCTTTCAAAATAGCGACTACTGAGCGCCGTGGCCAAGGCCAAAGCTGTTTATGTGTGTACCGAATGTGGCGGCCAGACCACCAAGTGGCAAGGCCAATGCCCCCATTGCCAGGCGTGGAACACCTTAGTAGAAGCCCTGCAAGAGCCCCGTGCCCCCTCCCGCTACGAACCGCTGAGTGCGGCACGCCCCGTGCAAATGTTGGATGCCATCAAAACCGAGTCCATCCAGCGCTTTCTCTCCGGCATTGGTGAGTTTGACCGCGTGTTGGGCGGCGGCTTTGTGCCTGGTGGCGTGGTGCTGTTGGGAGGCGACCCCGGCATCGGTAAATCCACCTTACTGTTGCAAGCCTTGGCTCACGTCAGTCAGCAACATTCGGTGTTGTATGTGACCGGTGAAGAATCGCCTGAGCAAGTGGCGTCCCGCGCCCATCGCTTGAAGCTCAATTGCAGCAAGGTGGCGGTTCTCCCTGAAATTCAGTTAGAAAAAATCATCAATGCCATCACGACCCGAAAGCCTACCTTGGTGGTGATTGATTCCATTCAAACCGTCTATAGCGAAGCCTTAGAATCAGCCCCGGGATCCGTGTCGCAAGTGCGCGAATGCGCGGCACAACTCACGCGCGTGGCCAAGGGCAATGGACCGGTGTTGGTGTTTGTGGGCCATGTCACCAAAGAGGGCACCTTGGCGGGCCCGCGTGTGTTGGAACATATTGTGGATACAGTGCTGTACTTTGAAGGGGAGGGGGGGTCCACCTTCCGCTTGGTGCGCGCCATTAAAAACCGCTTTGGGGCGGTAAATGAGTTGGGCATTTTTGCCATGACCGAGATGGGTTTAAAAGAAGTCACCAATCCATCAGCGTTATTCTTATCCCATTACGACACGCCGGTGCCGGGTTCTTGCATTACCGTCACCTTGGAAGGCACGCGGCCTTTGGCGGTGGAAATTCAGGCTTTGGTGGATGAAACCCATGGTGGTGCGCCGCGCCGTCTTACAGTGGGTTTGGAACAAAACCGTTTGGCCATGCTGTTGGCGGTATTGCATCGCCATGCAGGGGTGGCCTGTTTTGACCAAGATGTGTTTGTAAATGCGGTATCCGGTGTACGGATTGCCGAACCCGCCGCAGATTTGGCCGTGATGATGGCGGTGGTGTCCAGCCTGCGTGGGCGCGCTTTACCTGAGAAGTGGGTGGTATTCGGTGAAATTGGTTTGGCCGGAGAAGTGCGGCCTGTGCAACGGGGGCAAGAGCGCTTAAAAGAAGCGGCCAAGCTGGGCTTTACCCATGCCCTTATTCCCCGTGGCAATAAGCCTAAGCAAGCTATTCCCGGCATTGAAATTACCGCCATTGATCGCGTGGATGCGGCGGTGGCCACCTTACGAAACGCCTCATAACCTTATGGGCGAATGATCTCGCCGTTGCGCCCGTGGCTCTCGCTTCCCATCCAATAACAATAAGCGTCCATTAATTCCTGTGGGTCCCGTTGACTGCGGCTTACTTCACCCGGATGAGTGCGCACGCGCATGGGGCTGGCCACAGCTCCGGGCACCAGAATGTTAAAGCGCACATGAGGCTGGGTACATTCGCTGGCAAACACCTTTACCATGTTCACCAAGGCGCCCTGACTAATACCAAAGCCGCCCCAAAGGGCCGCGGGATGCAAGCCATGTTCTTCAGCGGTAAACAATACTGAGGCATCCGGTGCCGCATACAGCAAAGGCAGGCAGCTGCGCGTGAGGGCGAAGGGCGCAAATAGGTTGGTGGCAAAAACCGGCAGCCATTGCGCGAGGTGCTGACCAGACAAGGGGCCTAAGGGCATAAAGCGGCTAGCGCTATGCAAAATGCCATCCAGGCGGCCGAACTGTTGAGCGATGGTGTTCGCCAATCCGTCAAAACCCGCTTCATCAGCGGCACTTAAATCAAACGGAAAAACCGCGGGGGTGGGGTGACCGGCCTCCACAATCAGGTCATAGGCCTCATTTAGGCGCTCTTCAGTGCGTCCCAACAGCAATACCGTAGCGCCCTGTGCCGCAAAAGCCTGCGCGCTGGCGCGTCCTAAGCCTGTGCCGGCACCGGTGACCAAAATAACGCGCGACTGAAGGGGGGTTATTGTCATAGCCTGCCATGATAAACGCAATCAAGGGCCATCGTCACCATGAGGGCAGACTGGTAGAATGGCATTATGCTGCGATAGGGGATGAATAATGAAAGCCGTAATTCTGGCAGGGGTGTGGGTTCGCGTATTTCAGAGGAAACCCATCTCAAACCCAAGCCCATGATAGAGATGGGTGACAGGCCGATTCTTTGGCACATCATGAAAGGATATTCCCACTACGGGATTAACCGTTTTAAAGAAGCTGATAGCGGTTTGCCCGTGGCTGAGGTACTGCGCAGCCATGGAATAAGCTCCAGAAAGTATATTCCTTGAGATCGACAGATGAAGGATAATTTACCCAATTTGAGGCTTGTAATCGGCACCTCTTCAGTTGCTCTTTATATGTTCATTGCATACCTATTTGCCAGTACCGGAAAATTACCGGATGACCATGATATTAATGTATATTTTACCTCTACAAATTGGGTGTACGGGGCAGGCACTTTGTACAGGGATATACCATCTGAATATCCGCTATTAGCGAATGTTATTTTTTCTTTTGTTCGGCTTTTAACATTTAATGCTGATTCCACGCCTAATACTTTTGCTTTAATTTGGATTGGATTAAATTCAATTTTGTTTGCGGGGGTGACAATTGCGGCCATTCAGGCTAATGAGAATAAGAGAAACCAATTCATTACATTATTTACTTGGCTACTGCCATCAACTATTTTATTTTCTTTACTTCGTTACGATATATATCCTGCTACATCGAGTTTGCTGATGATGTGGTATTTGCGCAAAGAAAGTTGGATTATCGCTGCTTTATGGCTTGGAGTCACAATAGCATTAAAGGGATATGCGATTTTTCTTATACCAGTATTTTTTATATATCTCTATAACAAAATCAATATTAGATTTGCCCTTTCCTTAGCAGCGTTATCGCTGACGCCATTCCTGGGTAGTCTCATAATTGTGATAATTTTTGCAGGGATTAATGCACTATTTTTAATGTAACTTGTTGTTTCTTCAGTTAATTAGGTATACTGTCTTTCAGGATCTGTTGTTTTTTTTTGTAGAAATCGTTTTTTAATAATCACCAAAAAGGGGGCTTTGATGAATTATTTATTGAAAAAATTTGTAGAATTTCAAACACGTGAAGATGGTGTTACAGCAATTGAGTATGGTCTTATTGCCGCTCTGATTGCGGTAGTGATTATCGTTGCAGTTACGGCTGTGGGCACGAAGCTTAGTACTATATTTACTTCGGTTTCGACCGCTATTTAGTGGGTGTGGGTGGATAACTTATTGATTCATAATGTTGCCGCCTACCGCCTTATAATATTATTTGCAATTTTGTTGGTTGCATGCACTTTTGACGTCTGCGCACGGCGCGTTCCCAATAGTTTAATTGTTGTGGGATATCTGTTAGCTGTTTTTTACACGTACCTAACAGGATTGCCAACCATGATTGCTTTGTTTGAGGGTGTTGCCGGAGGGTTGCTTATACTGTTGCCGTTTTACTTCTTTTCGCTGATTGGTGCAGGAGATGTAAAGCTTTTTTCAGTGGTAGGCGCCTTTCTGGGGCCACAAGCGTTGTTGCCTTGTTTATTATTTGTGGCGTTATCAGGCGGCGTTTTGGCGCTGGTTTATATCATCAACAAGCGCTCTCGTCAGATCCCTTATGCATGCGCTATACTAGGAGGGGTTGGTTTGTATGTCGTGCTAAATCAATCACATATCACTAAGAATGTGTTTTGACTACCTAGGATAACTTAAAATAGGCAATTATCGTAATGTAATCCTATTAATTGCATCTTTGGTAGTGTGTATCGTTTCTGTTTTTGCAGGAATTTGAATCGCCCCTAATTTGCTAGACACTTTCAAGCCTCGAAAAGTACTGCTTCTCATAGTTTACCGGTGATAGCTGATTATTGTTACTGTGCCGCCGTTTCGGGTTGTAGAACATCTCGATGTAATCGAAGATATCTCGCCGTGCTTCTTCTCGGTTGTTGTAGATTTTGCGCCGTACCCGCTCTCGTTTGAGAAGCTGGAAAAAACTCTCCGCAACAGCGTTGTCATGACAATTACCCCGGCGGCTCATGCTGGGTTCTAAGTTGTGGGCTTTTAAAAAGTCCTGCCAATCGTAACTACTAAATTGGCTGCCTTGGTCTGAGTGAACCACCACACGCTCCTTGGGTTGACGCCGCCACATGGCCATCATTAGCGCATCCAACACCAGTATCCGATCGATCTTAGATTGCATAGACCAACCAATGACACAACGTGAGAAGAGATCAATGATGACTGCTAAGTACAACCACCCCTCATGGGTGCGGATATAGGTGATGTCTGTTACCCAGGCGGTATTGGGCTTTGTTACATTGAACTGCTGCTCAAGGAGGTTGGGTGCCGTGACTGCTGCCGGCCCACCACGGGAACTGGGGCGACGCTTATATCCCACCTGTGCCCGCAGGGATTCACTCTTCATGAGTCGATATACCCGGTTGAGCCCACAGTGCTCGCCTAAGTCTCTTAAGTCATCATGCACCTTGCGATATCCATAGACGGTACCGCTTTCAAGCCAGCTTTGTTTAATATGCCCCAACAGGCGCTGATCCTCTATGGCGCGTGCAGATTCAGGCTTTAAACGCCAGGCATAAAAGCCGCTGGGGTGTAGGTTTAGCATGTGACATAAGCGCCGAACACTGTAATGCTTCGACTCTTCGTCTATGAATGCGTACTTCACCCGGACGCTTTGGCGAAGTACGCGGCCGCTTTTTTTAAGATGTCTCGCTCTTCGGTGACCCGCTTGAGCTCAGACTTTAGCCTGCGTATTTCATGGGTCTGGTCTTGGCTGGTGAGGCGCTCATGTTCAGGGACCCCATAGCGCTTCACCCAGGCATACATGCTGTGAGTAGTCACCCCGAGGCGCGACGCCACATCGGCTATGCGATGTCCCTGTTCGGTGACTTGTTTGACTGCTTCTATCCTGAATTCTTCGGTATAGCGTTTTGAGTTCATAACACACCTCCAATATCCCCAATTTAATGGGTTCGGAGTGTCTAGTAAACTGGTGGCGATTCAGCAATTCAACACTGATTGGATTAGTACGGACGTAAAAAAGGCCAGAACCTGCATATTTGCTTGTGTTTCTGGCCTTTGTTGGACTTCTTTAGACTTGTCTTTGGTGCCGCGGAAGGGACTCGAACCCCCACACCTTGCGGCGGCAGGACCTAAACCTGCTGCGTCTACCAATTTCGCCACCGCGGCATAGCGCTATTCTACCAGTGAGAGAGGTATTTACGTGAAAACAGCAGAATCCCTAATGCGCTATGGATTAATTTTTATAAAAATCAGTAAATTACTTAGTCTTGGCATAGGGTGGAGTCATACCGCAACAAGGCCTAACACGTTATAATGTTATATGTATACTAAAATGGCGTACATGGAGTTGCTAAGCTTTTCTGGACAGAGGTAGTATTTGAGCTGTCAGCCGGAGTTAGTCCAAATGAATTTGAAGAATCTCACCGTGGGCATAAATCAGGTGCCCACTAAATTCTGGAAACCCTGTTCAGGTTGATGCGTCATGATTGAATCCAGTCTTTCAGTAGGCTACCTTCAAGCCTTAATGGACCAAGCGGCTTCGCTTAATCCCATTCGTTGTGCGGTGGTGCATCCTTGCGAAGAGGGCGCCTTACAAGGTGCGCTGGATGCTGCGGCGCAGGGCATGATCATTCCCGTGTTGGTGGGGCCGATTACACGCATGCGCGAATTTGCATCCGCCGCGGGTATTAGTCTTAAGGGTATTGAACTGGTGGATGCGCCACACAGCCATGCCGCAGCAGAATTAGCGGTGCAATTGGCTGTTGATGGTCAAGTTGAAGCCTTGATGAAGGGTAGCTTGCATACGGATGAGCTCATGCACGCGGTGGTAACTCATTTGGGGTTTCGCACCAAACGGCGCCTCTCTCACGTGTTTCGTTTTGAAGTGCCGCTCTACGATAAACCGCTATTGATTACTGATGCGGGTTTAAATATCCGCCCCACCTTGGCTGAAAAAGTAGACATTGTCCAAAATGCCATTGATCTGGCGCGCATTCTGGGTATTAACCAGCCTAAGGTGGCTATCCTTGCCGCCATTGAAACCGTAAACCCTTCCATGCCTTCTACTATTGAAGCGGCAGCCTTATGCAAGATGGCGGATCGCGGGCAAATTACCAATGCACTGTTGGATGGCCCCTTGGCTTTTGATTGCGCCATCTCCGATGAAGCGGCGCGCATTAAGGGTATTGAATCTACGGTGGCAGGTTACGCTGATATTTTGGTGGTGCCCGATTTGGAAGCAGGCAATATGCTGGCCAAGCAGTTGGAATACTTGGCCGGTGCCACTTCCAGTGGGGTGGTGGTGGGAGGTCTTGTACCCATTGCGCTCACCAGTCGATCTGATGGGTCGGTTTCGCGCATTACATCAGCACTACTGACTAAGCTGATCGCCCATCATAATCGTATCATCAAGCCCTAAAATGCCCTCTATGGCATCTCAGGCCATTCTATCGGTTAATGCAGGCTCTTCCACACTCAAGTTTGCTCGCTACCCCCTAACGCCCAGCGGAATTGGACCTGCTGATCTGAAGGGCGTTTTGGAGGGCAACTCTGTGGAGAATGAGCTTGAAACGCTCATTACAGAGCTTACCCAACAAGCAGGCGCGCCACAGATCGTGGCCGTGGCACACCGCGTGGTTCACGGTGGCAGTCTGTTCACGCGCAGCGTGCGTGTGGATGACGCGGTCCTTGCAAGCCTAAAGACCTTCAATGCCTTAGCGCCAATGCATCAGCCCCATAATCTGGCCGGCATTGAGCGCTTCCGTGTACTAATGCCACAAGTACTTCAAGTGGCCTGCTTTGATACAGCCTTTCACGCCACCCTACCCGAATCAGAAAAACGGTTTGCATTACCTGATGCGTTATACGAAATGGGTGTGCGTCGTTATGGCTTTCATGGCCTGTCCTATCAGTATGTGCGAGATGAACTCCTGAATTGTTCAGCACGATCAAAGGGACGTGTTCTTATGGCGCATCTGGGCAACGGGGCCAGCCTCTGTGCCGCCCAAGCAGGTAAAAGTGTAGCCACCACCATGGGGTTTTCCACTTTAGATGGATTGGTGATGGGAACGCGTTGCGGCGCCTTAGACCCTGGCGTGCTGTTGTTTTTACTGGAACAAGGCTGGAGCCGGGAACGTTTACAAAATCTCCTCTATCGCCAATCAGGGCTACTGGGTGCATCAGGAATATCTGCTGACATGCGTATCTTGCGTGCCAGTACCGATATGCGCGCCGAGCGCGCTATCGGTTTTTTTACCAATCGCATCGTGCGCGAAGTAGGGGGGTTAACGGCTGTATTGGGCGGTCTAGATGTGTTGACTTTTAGTGGTGGCATAGGCGAGCACGATGCACATCTGCGGGCGTCTGTAACACATTCCTTGAAATACTTAGGGGTGAAGATTGATGACACACGCAATCATCAGGCTACAGCGGGGGTGCGGGTGGCTATTCATGACGCTCAGAGCGCAGTGGAAGTATGGGTAATTCCTACAGACGAAGGCAGTGTGATCGCACGGGAAGCGTGCGAACTATTTACAGCACCTCATTAATCTGGACGGCAACCAATCTTTTTCTTAAAACAGGCGCACGCCCCACAGCATGGTGAGTCCACCAATCAAAAATAACGACATCAATACGGCGCGATTGGCGCGCCAATTCCCCATGGTTACCGTATAAATGCCTTTCAAAAATCCATTGCTGCCCGCTGCAATCAGCAATGCCCCGGTTAGGTCGCTGGGGGCTAATTTGGCGTAAGCCCCATTGAGTAGAGACAGCACAAATGGGTCGATGTCAGTAAGGCCTGTGACGAAAGAGAGCACCTTCAATCCGCTGGTACCAAATTCTGTGGCGGTAAAACGCGTTAACACCAACATCACAATAAAGATTATGGCGAATAAAAAGGCGGTACCCAATTCAAGAGGATTGACATCTTTTTCCGTCGGGATCGGTGGCGCTTGATCGCCCAATTTAGAAAAATAATAGGCCAAAGCCAAAGTACCCAGAGCCACTATTATGAGGGGCGGCGCAGCAAGGGGTAAGAGCGCTGGGCTTAACATAGCCACCAAGAGCAGCAGGCGCAAATACATCATGGTAGAAGCGGCTAATATACCGGCGTGCAAGGCGCGATTGGGAATGGGTTGCGAACGGGTGGCGCGCGCCAGCACCACAGTGCAGGCCGTGCTGGAATAAAGCCCGCCCAACAGCCCTGTAATGAAGTAACCTTGTTTGTGGAATACGTAGCGGCGCAGAATATAGCCGACATAAGAAATGGTGGAAATAATCACCACCGCCAACCAAATGCTAAAGGGTGAGGCGGGTATTTGTGTTGCCACCAGTTCATGAGGAAGTAGGGATAAAATTACAGCGGAGAGGAGTAAGAACTTGGCGAAGGTGACCAATTCACCCTGGTCCATGCGCTCAATAATTTGGTGCGTGACGGGGCGGGCGCTGAGGATGAAAATTAACGCCACAAAGAGCAGCACCAAAAACCACAAGGGCATGAGTTGCGACACAGGACCAAAGGTATAAACAATCATACCAATTAGCAATTGCAAAATACCGCGCTGATCCGATTGCAGCTTGTGGAAGTAGAAAAAGCTGAACAATGTGCCCAAAAAAACCGTTCCTGTTATAAATAATTTAAAGGAAGGGTCAAGAGCGTACAGCACAAATCCCAGAATAGCGGAAAACGTGTAGGTGCGTGCCGTACCAATAGTTTGGTGGGCTTTATCTCCGGCCAAGTACTCGCGAAACTCTAGGCCCACAATGAAGGCCAGCACAGACACCAGTAGAAACCTAGCGAACAACTGAGTGGTGATGTCGTTAATAAATGAGAGTTCCATACCAGCAGCTGACTCCTATTTTTATAGCGTTATGGTTTGTCCATGGCGCGGCATTTCCACGCGCGCAGGCGATAAGGTTTTGGCAAAGGATTCCATGGCAGCGGATTCGCCGTGCACCAGTACAGTTAATTCAGGATTGATGGCCCGTTGCCAAGCCAGCAAGTGATCGCGATCGGCATGTGCTGAGAAACCGTTAATGGTGTGGATTTGGGCGCGCACCGCAATGTCATCACCAAAAATATTCACCGATGTGGCCCCATCAATGATGCGTCTCCCCAAGGTGCCTTTTGCTGAAAAACCAACGAATACAATACTGCACTCTTCGCGCCATAAATTATGCTTGAGGTGGTGGCGGATACGCCCCCGGTACACATTCCCGACCCCGCCATAATAACCGCGCCCCCTACGATCTGGTTGATGGCCATGCTCTCTACTGTTTCACGCGTGGCATGAAACCCCTTCATGGTGAAGGGGTCATGATCAGTGCTGGATAATGTTGCTGTGGCGTCACTGTAGCATTCGGGGTGATGTTGAAATACTTCGGTGGCGGAGATGGCCATGGGTGAATCGAGAAAGACTGGCATATTTTGTGGCAATAGTTGCCTGTCACAGCCTTCGCGCAATATGAACAACAGTTCTTGTGTGCGTTCAAGGGCAAAGGTGGGAATAACCACATTGCCGCCGCGCACCAAGGTGTTGTTAATGGCCTCATACAATTCCACCGTAGAGTCTGTGGGGTTGCGGTGCAATCTATCGCCATAGGTGGTTTCCATGATCACCACATCAGCATGTGGTGGAGGGGCTGGGTCGCGCATAATTTGACTACCCGAATTGCCAATGTCCCCTGAAAACAACACACTCTTTTTGACAGCGCCTTCTTCAAGATTAAATAAGACGCTGGCTGAGCCTAAAATATGACCCGCATCACAAAACGTGGCCGTAATACCCGGTGAAATTTCAAGCGGTTGGTTGTACTGTGCCGTGCGCCCGAAGGTATTCAAGCAGTTAAGGGCATCTAACGTGCTGTAGAGCGGGGCTAATTGTGGGTGCTTTCCGTGACGGGCGTTTCTGCGTGCCTGGTAACGCGCTTCTTCTTCTTGTAAGTGGGCTGAATCCAGCAACACAATGCGGGTTAGTTCTCGCGTGGCCGCGGTGGTAATGACTTCCCCTTGAAAGCCGCGCCGCAACAATAAAGGCAATCGACCGCAATGGTCTAAATGGGCGTGGGTGAGAATGACAAAATCAATGGAAGCCGCTTCAAAACCAAAAGGGCCCGAGTTCTGCACGTCTAATTCATGTTCGCCTTGATACAGACCGCAATCGATGAGGATGTTTTTATCGGCGCAATGCAAAAGGTGGCAGGACCCTGTGACTTCCTGATTGGCACCATGAAAGGATAGATACATTACAGTTCTCGCATAAGTCTTGAGCCTTTCATCCTACTCGCTTATTGCGCACGTTGGGGTCTGACCCCTAGTGGGGTCTGACCCCTTTTAACAGTTCTAGCAATTCACCCACAATGCCTTTGCGGAACATTAATACGCACAGTACGAAGATAAAACCCATGATGACGGTGACTAAGGAGCCCGCCTTGTCGGCTAATTGGCTCTCTAGGGTGACGATAATGGTTGCGCCCACAGCGGGTCCAAATACGGTGCCGATACCGCCCAGAATGGTCATCAGCACCACTTCACCGGAGGTGTGCCAATGGGCGTCGGTGAGGGTAGCAAATTTAAATACCAACACCTTAAGGGCACCGGCCAATCCGGCCAAGCCCGATGACAACACGAAGGCCAATAATTTGTAGCGAGCCACGTCATAACCCAAGGAGATGGCACGTGGTTCGTTTTCTCGAATGGCTTTTAGTATTTGGCCAAAAGGGGAATGAATGGTGCGGTAAATGAGTGCAAATACAGCTATGAAGAAAAGTAAAATAACGTAATAGAGTGTTAAGTCATTGTTTAAGTCTAACCCCACGATGCTGCCGCGGGGTACGCCTTGCAGGCCATCTTCACCACCCGTTTGCGGTAATTGTAGACAAAGAAAATAAACCATTTGCGCCATAGCCAAGGTAATCATGGCAAAGTAAATGCCTTGACGACGAATGGCCAGTAGTCCCACCAACCCACCCATGAATGCGGCCGCCAATGTGCCCGCTAAAATACCCACCAGAGGGGGCAATGCCATATCCTTTATTAAATAACCCGTTACATAAGCCGCCCCGCCAAAGAAAGCGGCGTGACCAAAAGAGAGCAAACCGGTATACCCCAGCAGTAAATTGAAGGCGCTGGCAAAAATAGCAAAACAGAGAATCTTCATGAGCAGCACGGGGTAGAACACGGTGGGGGCTGCAATCCCCAACGCAATCAATAACAGCATCCATAAGGTGCAGCGATTCATGAGGATTCGCGTCCAAACAGTCCCGCGGGGCGCAGAATAAGCACAATAGCCATGATGACAAATACCACGGTGGCAGAACCCTCGGGGTAGAACACTTTGGCCATGCCCTCAATCACGCCCAGGCCTAAGCCCGTAAAAATCGCGCCTGAGATGGAGCCCATACCGCCGATCACCACCACAGCAAACACCACAATAATTAAGTTGGACCCCATCAAGGGGCTTACCTGAAAAATCGGGGCCGCCATAACGCCGGCTAAGCCCGCTAAGGCGGCACCAAAGCCGTAGGTCAGCATCACCATGCGCGGAACATTTACACCAAAGGCTTGTGTGAGTTTGGGGTTTTCAGTGGCGGCACGCAGGTAGGAGCCCAAGCGTGTTTTTTCAATCACGAACCAAGTGAGAAAGCAGACGGTCAACGACACCACCACCACCCATACGCGATATTTAGGCAGCACCATGAACCCTAAATTAACCGCCCCGGTCAGCGCTTGCGGCACTTCGTAAGTTTCACCGCTCACACCAAACTGATCACGGAACAGGCCTTCAAAAATCAAGGCCAGACCAAAGGTCAACAACAGACCGTATAAATGATCAATGCGATACAAGCGACGCAGCATGGTGCGTTCAATGATTAAACCCAAGGCACCCACCAACAATGGTCCCAATAGCAGTGCGCCAAAATAATCTACACCAAACCACGTGAGCAGCATCCAGGCTGAAAAGGCGCCCATCATATACAAGGCGCCATGGGCAAAGTTGATAATGTTGAGCATGCCAAAGATGACCGCCAGGCCTAAGCTGAGTAATGCATAAAACGAACCGTTTACCAATCCCAATACCAGTTGACTGAGAAGGGCCGGCAAGGGCATGCCCAAAACGCTGATCATTTTTTAATCAGTGGGCAGCGTGATTGGCTTAACGGTTCAAAGGCTTCAGCACCAGGAATGGTGGCACGCACCGTGTAGTAGTCCCATGGGTAATGCGATTCCGCAGGGGTCTTCACTTGCATTAAGTACATGTCATGCACCATGCGGCCATCCTCGCGAATCTTGCCGCCCTTGGCATAGAAATCGTTAATCGGCGTTTTCTTCATTTGTGCCATAACCTTTTGTGTGTCATCGGAATTGACGGCTTTTACCGCTTCCAAGTAATGGGTGATGGCAGAATAGAGCCCCGCTTGCACCATGGTGGGCATTTTCTTTTGCTTATCAAAATAACGTTTGGACCAAGCGCGCGTTTCGTCGTTCATGTCCCAATAAAACCCTTCTGTCAGATACATGCCCTGCGTGGCTTTAAGTCCTAGGCTATTAATATCGGTAATGAACATGAGTAAGCCGGCCAGCTTCTGTGCGGGGGTAATACCAAACTCAGAGGCCTGCTTTACGGCGTTGATGGTATCGGCCCCGGCGTTGGCAAGGCCTATGACTTGCGCGCCAGATGCTTGTGCTTTTAAGAGGTAAGAAGAGAGATCTGTGCTGGGGAAGGGGTGCCTCACCGAACCCAACACTTGTCCGCCATTCGCCAACACCACAGCTGTGGTGTCCTTTTCTAGAGACTGGCCGAAAGCATAGTCGGCAGTAAGAAAGTACCAGGTCTTGCCCCCTTGTTTCACCACGGCTTTGCCGGTTCCATTACCGGTGGCGTAAGTGTCGTAGGCCCAATGCACCGTCACATCATTACAATCCTCATTGGTAATGCGCGAAGATCCGGCGCCGGTCACCAAAGCAATACGATTCTTTTCTTTAGACACTTTAATAACTGCCAGGGCCGTGGAGCTGTTCACCAATTCGGTAACCACATCAACCTTATCGCGATCAAACCATTCCCGTGCTTTATTGGCCGCAATATCCCCTTTGTCCTGATGATCAGCGCTGACAATTTCAATTTTAAACACAGGTTTTTCTTTGGCAATAAAATCTTCCACGGCCATGTTGGCAGCCAGCACTGCTCCGGGTCCTGCCAGATCGGAGTAAGCGCCGGACATATCGGTGAGTACGCCAATCTTCACGACATTATCTGAAAACTCCGCCTGTGCCAGCGAGGACATTAAGGCCAGTGCGGCTGCGGCAATAACGGTACAGGCGCGTTGTGTTGTATTTTTTGTTTTCATGAATAACATTCTCCAGTAGTTGTTCAAATGCCCAGCAATTGATTCAGTCGGTTCATTTTTTCAGGTAGCTCTTGTTGATTTATGTCCATGCATATTTGTCCATGTTCCATCACCACAAATCGATCCGCCAATGGAGCGGCAAATTTAAAGTTCTGCTCCACTAAAACGATGGTGTACCTACGTTCTTTTAATAGACGAATCACTTCCGCCAGTCGTTGCACAATGACAGGAGCCAACCCCTCAGAAATTTCATCCAGCAATAATAGCCGTGCACCGGTGCGCAGAATGCGCGCCAAAGCCAACATTTGTTGCTCGCCACCGGACAGACGCATACCCGGACTGTGACGCCGCTCTTTGAGGTTGGGGAACAGCTCATACAGTTCTGTCACGGACATACCTTCAGCACCTACTTGAGGCGGCATCAGTAAATTTTCTTCACAACTAAGTGAGGCGTAAATCCCACGCTCTTCAGGGCAATACCCCACGCCCAACTGTGCGATGCGATGGGCCGGCCAGCCAATGGTTTCTGCGCCATTAATCTTTATCGAACCGGTGCGTCGGCTGGTTAAGCCCAAAATGGCACGCAAGGTGGTGGTGCGCCCAGCACCATTGCGTCCTAATAAGGATAGGCATTCCCCTTGCTGCACGGAAAAATTAACGCCATGCAGAATATGTGATTCATCGTAATAGGCGTGAAGGTTTTCTACCTGCAAGCAAGTGCCGTCACTCATACGGCGACCTCCTGCCCCATGTAAGCGGTAATCACCTCAGGATGGGAGGATACCTCGTCATAAGTGCCTTCTGCTAATACCGAACCACGTGCCAATACGGTGATGCGATCGGAAATTCCCGCCACTACTTTCATATTGTGCTCCACCATTAATACAGTGCGTTCGGTGGCGACCGTTTTAATTAGGGTCATAACCTGATCCACATCTTCATGTCCCATGCCTTGCGTGGGTTCATCCAACAACATGAGTTTGGGGTTAAGCGCCAAAGTAGTGGCAATCTCTAAGGCGCGCTTGCGTCCGTAGGGCAGTTCCACCGCCAATTGCTTGGCGTAAGCGGCCAACCCTACGCGATCCAGCAATTCAAGGGCCTGTTGATTAAGGCCTTGTAAGGAGTTTTGCGAACGCCAGAAATGGTAGCTGGTGCCCAAAGGGCGTTGCAGTGCAATGCGAACATTTTCCAATACACTAAGATGAGGAAAAACAGCTGAGATTTGAAAAGAGCGCACAATACCGCGGCGTGCCACATGGGCCGGCTTTTCTCCGGTAATGTCTTGGCCGTTAAAGAAGATTTGCCCTGAGGAGGGCGATAAAAATTGTGTTAACAGGTTGAAACAGGTGGTTTTTCCAGCGCCATTGGGGCCAATTAAGGCATGAATGGTGCCACGGGTCACCTTAAGGTTGACCCCAGATACGGCTGCAAATCCCTTAAAGTCCTTGCAAAGGTTGCGGGTTTCGAGAATCGGGTGGTTTAAAGAGGCTGTCATTGCCATTGAAAGTGACGGAATGCGGTCAGCTTACCCGAAATCCCCTATTTTTTGTATAATGCAAGGTTAGACCCCCCATTTAGCAAGCTTATATAAGGTACGGTAATGGAAACAGCACAACCAAGCAGTCTTGAACGCGTCATTCAACTGTCGGTGCCTTTGGCAGCCGTGCAGGCCGAAGTGGGTGTACGGCTTAAAAAAATCGCCAAAACAGCCCGTATGCAGGGGTTTCGCCCCGGTAAAGTGCCCATGAATGTGTTGGTGCAACAATATTCTGGCCAATTACAGCAAGAAGCCCTGAGCGATCTGGCTCAGGACACCTTTGGTAACGCCGTGCGCGACCAAAAAATGCGTGTCGCCACCTTGCCACGCTTTGATGCTAAAAATGAAGGGGCGACCGAAGGGCGGTTTGAATTTACCGCAACCTTTGAGGTGTACCCTGAGGTAAAAGTAGGTGATGTGTCGGCTGCCGCCATTCGCCGTCCTGTAACGGTGGTGGGTGATGCCGACGTGGAGCGCACCTTGGATATTTTGCGTCGCCAACGCGTGCGCTTTGAGGCCGTAGAGCGCGGTGCCGCCGTGGGCGACCAAGTGGTGCTGGATTTTACTGGCTATCAAGAGGGTCAGCCTTTTCCGGGTGGTGAGGCGAAAGGCCAACATGTGGTGTTGGGGCAAGGGCAGTTTTTGCCCGACTTTGAGTCGAATCTTACGGGCATTAAGGCCGGTGAAGAGCGCGCTTTCGATTTAACCTTTCCCGCGGAATATCACGCAGAATTATTGGCAGGTAAAGCCGTGCGTTTTGAAGTGAAAGCCAGTCTTGTATCGCAACCCATTTTGCCGGATGTGAATGATGAGTTTGCCCGTTCGGTGGGCGTGGTCGATGGCAACCTGACCACTATGCGTGCCGAGCTTAAGCAGAACTTAGAGCGCGAAGTGCGCAACCGCATTAAAGCGCAAGTGAAAGATCAAGTAATGCAGGCGTTGTTGGACGCTACCCCCATTACCGTTCCTCAAGGACTTATCCATCAAGAAATTGGACGTCTGCGCCAAAGTGCCACAGCAGAAGTAGAATCGCGTACGCAACGCAAACAAGAAGTGGCTCTGCCGGATGAATTGTTTGCCGAGCAAGCACAGCGTCGCGTGACGCTGGGTTTAATTTTGTCTGAACTGGTGCAGCAAGAAAAATTAACTGCCAAACCCGAACAAGTGCGTGCGGTTATTGAGGATATGGCTGCCGCTTATGAAGAGCCGGCTGAAATGGTGCGCTGGTATTATCAGCAACCTGAGCGTATGCATGAAGTGGAATCTTTGGTGCTGGAAGACAACGTAGTGGAATGGGTTTGTGCCCGCGCCAAGACTGAGGATGTGCCTACCCCTTTTGAACAATTGGTTGATAACCGCTAAAGGATATACCCCCATGAGCAACGATTTAAATCTGACCCCACGCGGTTTGGGGTTAATCCCCATGGTGATTGAACAAAGCGGTCGCGGTGAGCGTGCTTTTGATATTTATTCCCGCCTGCTAAAAGAGCGCGTTATTTTTCTGGTGGGACCAGTGACAGAAGATACAGCCAACGTGATTGTGGCGCAGATGTTGTTTTTGGAATCGGAAAACCCCGATAAAGACATTAGCCTGTACATCAATTCACCAGGGGGTTCGGTGTCTGCGGGCCTTGCTATCTATGACACCATGCAGTTTATTAAAGCCGACGTCAGTACCACTTGCATGGGTATAGCGGCCAGCATGGGCGCTTTCTTATTGGCCGCTGGTGCCAACGGCAAGCGCTATTCCTTGCCCAATTCACGGGTCATGATTCACCAGCCCTCGGGTGGTGCATCGGGTCAGGCATCCGATATTGAAATTCAAGCCAAAGAAATTATCTATCTGCGCCGCAGGCTTAATGAAATGATGGCCAAACATACAGGACAATCTATTGAAGTCATTGAAAAAGATACGGATCGTGATAATTTTATGAGTGCCGATGAGGCGCGTCAATACGGTATTATTGATCGTGTCATCAGCAACCGCGCTGAAAGCGCCGCGTGAAATATCGGCAATAAAGGTTTAAACTAAACAAAGCTCCGTTTTGGGCTACTTGAGGATGGGCGGTTATGACTGAAAAGGCGGGTAGCGAAAAGCTGCTATATTGCTCTTTTTGTGGCAAAAGTCAGCATGAAGTGCGCAAGTTGATTGCAGGGCCTTCGGTATTCATCTGCGATGAATGTATCGAACTGTGTAACGACATCATTCGCGAAGAAATTCAGGGCTCTGAAGTGAAGAGCGTTAAATCTGAGCTGCCCTCACCGCAAGAAATCGCCGACATCCTTGACCAGTACGTTATTGACCAAACCAAAGCCAAGAAGATTTTGGCAGTGGCGGTGTATAACCACTATAAGCGCTTGCGCAACCAAACCAAAGAGCACGATGTGGAATTGGCCAAGAGCAATATTTTGCTCATCGGCCCCACAGGCTCGGGTAAGACATTGCTGGCCCAAACCTTGGCCCGCTTATTAAATGTGCCTTTTGTGATTGCGGATGCCACCACCTTAACCGAAGCCGGTTATGTGGGTGAAGATGTGGAAAACATCATACAAAAACTGTTGCAGAAATGTGATTACGATGTGGAAAAAGCCCAACGGGGAATTGTCTATATCGATGAAATTGATAAAATTTCACGCAAATCCGACAACCCATCCATTACTCGCGATGTGTCTGGGGAGGGCGTACAACAAGCCTTGCTCAAATTAATTGAGGGCACGGTGGCATCAGTACCTCCTCAAGGGGGGCGTAAGCACCCCAATCAAGAGTTTGTGCAGGTGGATACCACCAATATTCTGTTTATCTGTGGCGGCGCTTTTGGCGGCCTGGACCGTGTGATTCGCGATCGTTCCGATCAAGGCGGCATTGGTTTTGGTGCTGAAGTAATCAGCAAAGACGGCCGCGATGCCAACTTGCTGCTCTCGGGCGTGGAGCCGGAAGATTTAATTAAATTTGGCCTGATTCCTGAATTTGTGGGGCGCTTGCCCGTGGTGGCCACCTTGGAGGAATTGCACGAGGACGCCATGGTGCGCATTCTGACCGAACCACGCAATGCACTGACCAAACAGTACCAGAAGCTCTTTGCTATGGAAAATGTTGAGCTTGAGTTTCGCGATAATGCTTTGCGCGCCATTGCCCGCAAAGCTCTGGCTCGCAAAACCGGCGCTCGTGGATTACGCTCTATTATTGAACATGTTTTGTTAGACACCATGTTTGACTTACCCACCTTGCAAAACGTCTCCAAAGTAGTGGTAAACGAAGACTGCATTAGTGCCGACAACCGCCCATTGTTGATCTATGCCGATCAGCCTAAGGTGGCTAGCGTTTGAGGATGGGCTGCCTTTACCATTGAAATATCGGAAAGAGCCCCCATATCTGTACTAACGCACCTTATTACGGGACCCGTCCATGACCTCATTGTTTGATTCCGACCAAGAAAAAGTCGACTTACCCCTATTGCCTCTGCGGGATGTGGTGGTGTTTCCTCATATGGTTATCCCCCTTTTCGTGGGCCGCCAAAAATCCATTAAGGCCCTTGAAACGGCCATGGAAAGCGGTAAGAGCATTCTTTTGGTGGCACAGAAATCCGCCGCCAATGACGAGCCTAAGCCTGAGGAGTTGTATGAAGTGGGCTCTGTGGCGGGCATCTTGCAGATGTTAAAGCTGCCTGACGGCACCGTAAAGGTGCTGGTGGAGGGGTCGCAGCGCGCCCGCGTCAGTGAAGTGATTGATGTAAAAACCCATTTTACCGGTGTGGCTGAAATGGTGGCGCCGCTTTCCATGGACCATCCGGAAGTAGAGGCCATGCGCCGCACCTTACTGGCCCAGTTTGAACAGTTTGTAAAACTTAACAAAAAAATTCCTCCTGAGGTATTAACATCCTTCGCCGGTATTGATGATGCCGGTCGCTTGGCCGATACCATTGCCGCTCACTTGCCCTTAAAGCTTGAGCAAAAGCAACAGATTCTGGAAATGTTTGACGTAAAACAACGCCTTGAACATTTGCTCTCGGTGTTGGAGAGTGAAATCGACATTCTGCAAGTGGAAAAACGCATTCGCGGGCGCGTAAAACGCCAGATGGAAAAAAGCCAGCGCGAGTATTACTTGAACGAGCAAGTAAAAGCCATCCAAAAAGAATTGGGTGACAGCGAAGACGGCGCTGACTTAGAAGAATTGGAAAAAAAGATTCAAGGGGCCCATATGCCCAAAGAGGCGCGCACCAAGGCAGACGCAGAATTTAAGAAATTGCGTTTAATGTCACCCATGTCGGCCGAAGCCACAGTGGTGCGCAATTACATAGACGCGTTGGTGGGATTGCCTTGGAAGAAGCGTACTCGCATTAGCAATGACCTTAAAACTTGCGAACGCATTCTGGACGAAGACCATTATGGTCTTGATAAGGTTAAAGAGCGCATCGTGGAATACCTGGCGGTGCAGTCCCGTGTGGACAAGGTAAAAGCACCCATTTTATGTTTGGTGGGCCCACCAGGCGTAGGAAAGACTTCGCTGGGACAATCCATTGCACGGGCCACCAACCGCAAGTTTGTGCGTATGGCGTTGGGCGGCGTGCGCGATGAAGCCGAAATCCGTGGCCATCGCCGCACCTACATTGGCTCTATGCCCGGCAAGATTTTGCAGAACATGACCAAGGTGGGTGTGCGCAATCCGCTTTTCTTATTGGATGAAGTGGATAAACTGGGTCAAGATTTCCGTGGTGATCCGTCCTCGGCTTTGTTGGAGGTATTAGACCCCGAGCAAAATCACACCTTTAATGATCATTATATTGAAGTGGAATACGATTTATCGGATGTGATGTTTGTGGCTACTGCCAACACATTAAATATTCCCGCACCTTTATTAGATCGCATGGAAGTGATTCGTTTGGCAGGTTATACGGAAGATGAAAAAATTAATATTGCACGCCAATACCTGTTGCCCAAACAACTAAAAGCCAATGGTTTAAAAGACACCGAAATATCGGTTAGTGAAACGGCCTTGCGCGACATTGTGCAGTACTACACCCGTGAAGCGGGCGTACGGGCCATGGATCGTGAAATTGCCAAGATTTGTCGCAAGGTGGTGAAGGCTTTGGTGTTGGTGAAGAAGCAAGCCAAAGTGACTGTAGCTTCACGCAACCTAGAAAAATATTTAGGGGTGCGGCGCTACACCTTCGGCATGGCCGAAAAAATCAACCAAGTGGGTCAGGTAACAGGGTTGGCTTGGACCGAAGTGGGCGGTGAATTATTGACCATTGAAGCGGCCAAATTGCCCGGTAAAGGCAAGATGACCACCACCGGTAAATTGGGTGATGTGATGCAAGAATCCATCCAAGCGGCCCTCAGTGTGGTGCGCAGCCGTGCTGGCCTATTGGGTATTCCAGAAGATTTTTACGAAAAAGCGGACATTCACATTCACTTACCAGAAGGTGCTACCCCTAAGGATGGCCCCAGCGCGGGGGTGGGTATTGTTACCGCCATGGTGTCTGTGTTGACCGGTATTCCCGTGCGCTCTGATGTGGCCATGACCGGTGAAATTACCCTGCGCGGTGAAGTCTTGCCCATTGGGGGGTTGAAAGAAAAACTGTTGGCCGCTCACCGCGGTGGCATTAAAACCGTTTTAATTCCTGAAGAGAACATGAAGGATTTGGTAGAAATTCCTGAAAATATTAAGAGTAAGCTAGACATCCATCCCGTGAAATGGATTGATCAAGTTTTGGCCGTGGCTTTGGAGCGCAGCCCGTTGGTGGAAGCAGGGGTTGATGTGGCTGTTATTCCTGCGCCTTTGGCCGAAACAGCACCGGTTCAGATCAAGCACTAATTAAAAGCCTGAATCAGGAAAGAATGACCTAGATCAACTGATATAGAACTCACGTCTCTTTTATGTTGTATTGCATTGCAAGAAAACCTGCCCGCCACGGCAGGTTTTTTTTCACTATACCCCTTGGAAAACTTTGCCAATTGGTGTACTGCCTATGGCCGCAATCGAAAAAAACTGTTGACACTCACGGTGCAGAATTCTATAAAGGGAGACGCAGACTGAGCTCATGCGCTGCGTCTATTTTTTGCAGGGAAAAAATGCATTTTTCTTGTTGAGGTAGTCAATATAAAAAGGGGACATCACAGTGAACAAAACAGAATTGATCGATCATATTGCCGATGCAGCAGACATTTCTAAGGCCGCTGCGGGGCGCGCTCTGGACAGCGCCATTGCAGCTGTGAAAGGCGCCCTTAAAAAGGGTGGCCAAGTAACTCTGGTGGGTTTTGGCACATTTTATGTGGGCAAACGGGCCGCCCGTACCGGGCGTAACCCCCGTACAGGCCTGGCCATTAAAATTAAAGCGGCCAAGGTGCCCAAGTTCCGTGCTGGCAAAGCGTTGAAGGATGCGTTAAACTAGCAGTCTTTGGGTGCTTAGCTCAGTTGGTAGAGCGTCGCCCTTACAAGGCGAATGTCGGCGGTTCGAACCCGTCAGCACCCACCAGCGTTTTTTCCCTGGCCGGGAATTCGTGAAGTGTGCCGTTTAGGAGTGGTAGTTCAGTTGGTTAGAATACCGGCCTGTCACGCCGGGGGTCGCGGGTTCGAGTCCCGTCCACTCCGCCAAGCTATAAGGGCTTTAACCGCTGAAAGGTTATGGCTGGTAAAAGGGCGAACGAGAGTTCGCCCTTTTTTACTGAATTGATGCATGGGGTGTCGTATGTTGCTTGAAAAATTTCGTTCCATGTCCAAAACCTGGGTGGCTAAGGTTATTTTGGTCGCCATCACCGTCCCGTTTGCCTTGTTCGGTCTTGAGTATTATTTCCGTCAAAGCGGCACTGCCGATACTGTGGCCAAGGTGGATGGATACTCCATTACTCAGGCCGAGTTTAATGAAACCCTGCGCTCTCAGCAGGAGCAACTGCGTGCCAATAACCGCGATCAAGCCCTGGACCCTGCAAGCTTAGACACCCCTCAGCTGCGCTCGGAGGTCTTGAACGCGCTGATTAATCGCCATTTGGCTACCCGCTATGCCGATCATGCCAATATCATTATTCCAGACCATCTTTTGGTCAGTGAGATTTCCCGCATCGAACCTTTTCAGGATAACGGCCATTTTTCCCAAGCACGTTATGAAGAAGCGCTACGTGCCCGCGGTTTGGTTCCCGCCTTGTTTGAATCGCGCCTGCGAGATGACTTAAAAAATGAGTTGGTGCAAGAGGGCCTCATTACCACAGACTGGGTGCCGCAAGTGAGTGTGAACGCGTTCCTGACTCTCTCTGGACAACAACGTGACGTCAGTGTCGCTGAAATAACTCCAGATGCATTTCTGGAGCGTGTAAAAGTGGATGATGCGACCATTCAAAAATATTACGACAGCCATCTTGATCGTTTTAAAGTAGAAGAGCGAGTCAAGGTGCAGTATCTCGTGCTCTCGGCGGACCAATTGTCGCAAAGCATTGAAGTCAGTGCGGCGGATGTGGCCAAGGCCTACGCAGACCCTGCTAACAAGGCCCGTTGGGGCGGGCAAGAAACACGTCGCGCCAGCCATATTTTAATTTTAGCGGCACCCAAAGCGCCGAATGCCGAACGCGTTGCGGCACGTGCGCTTGCTGAAAAAGCGCTGGTTGAAGTGAATGCCAACCCCTCTCAGTTCGCGGCGATTGCCAAGAAATACTCGCAAGATCCAGGCTCTGCTGCCACTGGTGGTGATTTGGGTTACTTTGGACGCGGTGCTATGACGCCGGCTTTTGAGAATGCCGTGTTTTCTTTGAAGCCCGATCAAGTAAGCGGTATCGTTGAAACCGAATTTGGCTTTCACATTATTCGCCTTACCGATATTAAAACGGCCAAGGGTAAAACGGTCACTGAAGTCACGCCAGAAATTACGGCAGAGTTGCGCCGGCAACGGGTAGGGCAGCGCTTCTCTGAGTCCGCAGAAAATTTTAGCAATTTGGTATACGAGCAATCCGCCAGCTTAAAGCCTGCTGCAGAGCGATTAAAGTTAACCTTGAAAGATTCTGGTTGGATAACCCATGCAGGGCAAGCGCAGGACCCGCTCTTAAACAACCCCAAATTAATCGCGGCATTATTTGCCCCTGAGTCGGTGAAGAACGGACGCAACACACAAGCCATTGAAGTGTCGCCCAATGTTTTGGTGGCGGCCCACGTTACCTTATATGAAGCGCCCACAGCACGTCCCTTAAATGAGGTGGGGCCGCTTATTGCTCAACTGTTGCGTCGTGAAGAAGCGGGTAAGTTGGCGGCCCAGGAGGGCGCTGCCCGATTGGCTGACTTGCAGGCGGGAAAAAATATCAGCCTCAAATGGTCCGCAGTGCGCCGCCTTAATCGTCAGGACGCCGTGGGCGGTTTGCCATCAGGTTTGGTGGCTGATGTCTTTAAGGCCAATGCCAATCATTTACCCGTCTACACAGGCAGTGCTACCGCTAATGGCAGTTATGTCATTGCACAGATCAGCGCTGTGGTGCCCGGAACCATCACCGATGCCGCACGTCGCAAGCAAGCTGAAATAGGTTTGGTTCGTGGGTACGGGGATGAGGTGATGGCCGAATTTTTGGCGGCCTTGCGCACAGAGGGTAGTTTCCGTCTGGTGAATAAGGCTATTTTGGAAAAGCAAAAGCAGAACTAGGCTTACTCGCTGTAACCGGGTACCGTGGTGGAGAATCCCGAGTCCACATGGATGATTTCACCGGTAATGCCCGAAGCCAAATCACTGGCTAAAAACGCCGCCACGTTCCCCACTTCCTCAATGGTGACATTGCGACGCAAAGGGGCTGAGGCTTCTACGTAATTTAAGATTTTGTTGAAATCTCCAATCCCGGCAGCGGCCAACGTTTTGATGGGTCCGGCAGAAATGCCGTTGACACGAATGCCACGGGGGCCTAAGGTTTGTGCCATATAACGGACGCTGGCCTCTAAGCTGGCCTTGGCCAGCCCCATTACGTTATAGTTGGGGACGGAGCGCTCAGCGCCCAGGTAGGAGAGGGTAATCAGCGCGCCATTGCGCCCGGCCATGAGCGGGTATCCGGCCTTAGCTAACGCAGAAAAACTGTAGGAACTGACATCGTGGGCAATGCGAAAGTTTTCTCGAGTCACTGCATCCAAATAATCTCCCGAAAGTGCTTCACGGGGCACATAGGCTATGGAGTGAATAAGGCCATCCAAACCCTCCCAGTCTTGGCCCAACTGACCAAACAAGGCATCAATTTCGCTGTCATTGGCCACATCGCAAGGATATACCCGCGTTACCCCCAATTCTTCAGCCAGCTTCTCTACGCGCGCCCGTACGGCCTCAGCTTGGTAGGTGAGGGCAATATCGGCCCCTTCGCGTTGCATGGCACGAGCAATACCCCAGGCGATCGAGCGATTGCTTAGCAAACCGGTAATCAATATGTTCTTGTTGGCAAGAAATCCCATAGCATCTCCTCTTGGCTTGCTCGGTATGATAAACCATATGGCTAAGAGGCTCATAATTCTGTTGGGGTGCGTGGCCAGCCTGGCTTATGCGGCCACCCCCGAAAAAGTCCTGCATCTCGAGCTTTCCGCCGCTGAAACGGGCTTTGACCCGGTGGCCACGTCTGATCTCAACACTGCCGCCATTGAGCAGCAACTCTTTGAAGCACTGCTGACTTACGATTACTTGGCCCGTCCAGTGCGCTTAATTCCCCGTTTGGCGGCCACCATGCCTGTGGTGACCGACCAGGGTAAAACTTGGGTCTTTACTCTCAAGAAGGGGGCCTACTTTTGTCCCGATCCGGTGTTTAAAGGGCAATTGCGCGAAGCCACGGCGCAGGATGTGGTGTACACCATCATGCGCTTCATGGATCCCAAAAATCGTTCTCCTTATAAGTTTTTGGTGGATGGAAAAATTATCGGCCTAGATGAGCTGGGTGATGAAGCGCGCAAGAGTGGGCGCTTTAATTACGATGCATCTATTGCGGGGCTAGAAGTGCTGGACCGTTACACCCTTAAGATCCGTCTTAAAACCACTGATTACAATTTTTCACACGCCATGGCTCAGCCCATGTATGGGGTAGTGGCGCGTGAAGTGATTGAGGCTTACGCGGGTGACACCGCCTCTCATCCTGTGGGAACTGGGCCCTATCGCCTGGGTCGTTGGATTCGCTCTTCGCTCATAGAACTGGAGAAGAATCCTAATTTCCGCCATGAGCTGTGGGACTTTGGGGCAACACATTCGGGGTCAGACCCCGCTTTGGGGTCAGACCCCAAAATTGCCAATTCTGAGGATGCGCGCGTGATCGCGCAGATGAAAGGGAAGACTATTCCGCAAATTGATCGTATCGATATTCAAGTGATTGAGGAATCGCAATCGGCGTGGTTAAGCTTTGGCAAAGGCGAACTGGATATGATTGGTTTGGCTGGCCAATTTTCTCCCATGGCGCTCACCGGTGATCGTCTCAAACCCGCCTTGGTTCAGCGCGGCATACGCTTGGATCGGTTAATTGATCCTTCCATAGCGTATTATTTTATTAATCAACAAGATCCCGTGTTGGGCGGCATGAGCCGTGAGCGTATCGCGTTACGTCGTGCCATTTTTATGGCACAAAATGATGAAGAAATGATTCGCGTCATTTACAAAGGCCAAGCGTTTCGCAATGCTTACCCCATCCCCGATGGGGTAGAGGGGTCAGACCCCAATTATCGCAGCGTGCTGAATTACAATCCGCGCGAAGCCAACCATCTATTGGATCAAATGGGTTATGCCAAGGGCCCGGACGGCTATCGACGATTGCCTGATGGCAAACCCTTATCTGTGCGCTACACCACAAGCCTGTCTTCGCAAGACCGCGAACTCGATGAGATGATGAAAAAATCATTGGATCGGTTGTCGATTCACTTTGAGAGCGAGAAATTGAAGTTTCCTGAAATCATAAAAGCCGAGCGACAATGCCGTGTGCAAATGCGTCTATCAGGCTGGATTGCCGACTACCCTGATGGCGATAACTTTATGCAGCTCTGGTATGGCCCGCACATCCATGAGAACAACGGTTCTTGCTACCAAGATCCGGTGTGGGATCGCTTGTATGAAAAAACCCTCACCATGCCCGCGTCCTTGCAGCGCGATAAAATTTATCGACAGCTGGCGCGCCTGTTAGAGCTAAACGGCGTCACCAAGGTCAGTACTTCACATATTCGCAATGTGCTGTCGCAGCCTTGGTTGCTGGGCTATAAAGCGCACCCCATTTTACCCTCCGTGTGGTCGTACTTGGATATTGACGATACGCAAAGGCCCAAGCCATGATCGCCTACCTTATGCGGCGCATTTGGCAAATGATCCCCACGCTATTGGGCGTGGTGTTGCTGGTGTTCTTTTTGTTCAACTGGGTGGGCGGTGATCCGGCTTATGTGTTGGCGGGTAAAATGGCGAGCCCTGAAGACATTGCCAACATTCGCCACCAGTTGGGCATTGATCGACCACTTTGGGAACAATTGTGGATCTTTATTCGCCAAATTGTCAGCGGAGATTTTGGGGATAGCTGGTCCACTCATGAACCGGTGTCGCAAATTTTCCGAACCCGCCTCGGACCCTCTATGACTTTGCTGATTCCGCTGATGATTCTAGAAACCGCTGTTGCTGTATTAATAGCGTTATTGGTTTCAGCTTTCCGTGGTTCGCTCTTGGATCGCTCATTGATGGTGGCCAGCACCATGGTGATGTCGATTAGTTTGCTGGTGTACATCATTGTGGGTCAATACGTGTTCGCCTCTGTGTTGGGCTGGTTCCCGGTAAAAGGATGGAGCCAACAGCTAAGCCAAAACCTCACTACCTATGCGGTTTTGCCAGTGTTGTTGGGTCTTTTGGTGAGTGTGGCACCCTCATTGCGCTTATACCGCACATTTATTCTGGATGAAGTGGGTCAAGATTACGTGCGCACCGCACGCGCCAAGGGTGTGTCTGAAATGCGCATTTTATGGGTTCATGTGCTGCGCAACGCAGGTATTCCCATCGTGACCAATCTGTTGATGGGTCTGCCCGCGTTACTGACAGGTGCTTTTTTATTGGAACGTTTTTTTGCCATCCCCGGCATTGGTCGCGAGATTATTTTGGCGGTGGAGCGCAGTGATTTTCCTATAATTAAAGCCGCCACTGTATATGTGGCCATGGCCACCTTGGTGGCCAATCTCTTGGGCGACATGCTGTATCGCGTCCTCGATCCCCGCGTAAACTTGGATTAAACCATGACCACCACGATGCGATCACCTGGATTATGGACCTTGGCTTGGCGGCGCCTATGTCGCGACCGAGTGGGCATAGTGTCTTTGTGGGTGGTGGCGTTTTATTTTGGGGTGGTGTTGATGGCCTTGGGCGGTTGGCTGGCACCCGATTGGACGCGCGAAGTGGGCGTGAATTACGCACCCCCCACATGGTGGATGGGTGCACAAGAGAGTGAGGATGCGCCCGCCGCACCGACCACTGCGCAAGCCAATGTGGTCGCGGACCTGTATGGGTTACAAGACCCATTGGCCAGCGAGTTTGCTGTCATGCAGGCCGCATATCCTAACGAGGTGGGTCTGCCGCCTGAACCACCACGCATGCAGACGCTGCCGCTGGGCGGCGATAAATGGGGGCATGATGTGCTCACCAAGCTCATCAAGGGTAGCCAGACCTCGCTCTTGGTGGGATTTGTGGCGGCCCTAGTGGCCACTGCACTGGGCACCTTGTTTGGTGCAGTGGCGGGTTATTTTGGGCGCTGGGTGGATGATGCGTTTAATTGGCTTTATGGCGTGTTTACCGCCATTCCATACTTGCTGTTGGTGTTTGCCATTGCTGCCGTGTTGCAGCAGCGCGGCGTGGTCACCATCATTCTTATTTTGGGATTAACCGGCTGGACGGGGGTATTTCGTTTGGTACGTGCGGAATATCTTAAACATAAATCCCGTGAATATGTATTGGCAGCGGGCGCCATAGGGGCCTCGAACATGCGGCGCATGTTTGTTCACATCTTGCCCAATGTAAGCCATGTGATTTTGGTGCAGCTGTCTCTTAATGTGGTGGGATTTATTAAGTCAGAAGTTATTTTAAGCTTCTTGGGGTTTGGTGTGCCGGTGGATGTGGTGTCCTGGGGCAGCATGCTCAATGAAGCACAAAACGAGCTTATTTTGGGCAAATGGTGGCAGTTGGCTGCGGCAGGTTTGGCCATGGCGGTGTTGGTGACCGCCTTTAGTATGCTCACCGATGCTCTACGCGACGCTCTCGATCCTAAATTAAAACAATGAACACGCCCAACTCTTCACTGTTGTCCATACGCCATCTGCAGATCGGGTTTAAGCTGCATGGCGAGCCTTTGTTTAGCGCTGTAAGCGGTGTTTCTTTCGAAGTACCGCAGCGCTCCACTGTGGCATTGGTAGGCGAATCAGGCAGCGGTAAATCGGTTACAGCGTTGTCTATTTTGGGGTTGTTGCCCAAAACCATTACGCGCATAGATCCGAAGAGTGAAATTTTATGGCAGGGGCAGAATTTATTGCACGCCACTCAGGCTCAGTTGCGTGCGGTACGTGGTAAAGACATCTCCATTATCTTTCAAGAACCCATGAGCTCGCTTAACCCCGTGTTCACGGTGGGCGATCAATTAATAGAGGGACTGCGCCTTCATTTGGGTTTATCACAACGTCAGGCCAATGCACGTGCTGCTGAATTGTTGCATGAAGTGGGTATTCCCGAACCTGTGCGCCGCATGGGCGCGTACCCCCACCAATTGTCCGGCGGACAGCAACAGCGCGTTATGATCGCCATGGCCATTGGATGCGAACCCAAACTGCTGATCGCCGATGAGCCCACCACAGCGCTAGATGTCACCATTCAGCGGCAGATCCTCGATTTAATAGCGGATTTACAACAACGTCTTCATATGTCGGTATTGTTTATTACCCATGATTTGACCTTGGTTGGCGAAATTGCCGATCAGGTGGTGGTGATGAAATCTGGGTTGGTGCGTGAAACGGGGTTGGTACAAGATCTTTTTCATGCGCCACAAGATGCTTATACCCGTGCCCTACTGGCCTGTCGCCCACCTTTGCATGGACGTCCCCATCGCCTGCGTGTGATTGATGATTTTATCTCTGGGGGTCTGACCCCGGTAGAGGGGGTGGTAGGGGTCAGACCCCATGCGGGGTCAGACCCCATGCGGGGTCTGACCCCACCTGATGACATTTTGCTGGATGTGCGCGACATTAAAAAAGATTTTTGCATCCCCCATGGCCTATGGGGGCATCGCTTGTTCCACGCTGTGAAAGGCGCCACCTTTCAGTTGGCGCGTGGAAAAACCGTAGGAATTGTCGGTGAATCGGGTTCGGGTAAAACCACTCTGGGCTTGCTTCTCATGGGTTTACACGCCGCCAATGGCGGAAGTGCATTGTTTCAGGGTCATGATTTATTAAAACCATTAAGCAGTGATACCTTGGCTATGAAGCGCCGTATTCAAATTGTATTTCAGAACCCTTATGCCTCGCTTAATCCGCGCTTCACTGTAGAGCAGATTTTAATGGAGCCCCTGATGCTGCATGGTATTGGTAAAAATGCAGCCGAACGTGCGGACTTGGTGCGTCAATTGTTGTTACGAGTGGGGCTACCTGTAGAGTCGCTCTATCGCTACCCCCATGAGTTTTCCGGCGGTCAGAGGCAGCGCATTGCCATTGCACGCTGCTTAACGGTAAAACCAGAAATACTGATCTGCGATGAATCGGTGTCGGCACTTGATGTGTCGGTGCAAGCGCAGGTATTGAACCTGCTTAAAGATCTGCAGGATGAGTTTCATATGAGCTACATCTTTATTTCACATGATTTGGCTGTGGTGCGCTATATGTCGGACCAGATACTGGTCATGAGTGAGGGGGAGGTGGTGGAGCAAGGGGATGCGGATACTGTTTTTGATCATCCGCAGCACGCCTACACGCAAAAACTATTGGCGGCCATTCCTAATGGGGTCAAATGGGGTCAGACCCCACTAGGGGTCTGACCCCTATTTGGGTTTATGGTGCTTCTTTTTGCGGGCCGCAGCAGGTGCATCGCCTTGCTGCACAATGAGTGTTTGACCGGGGCTTATTTTATGTCCGGGCTTGAAGTGGTTCCATTGCTCCAGCTGTTCCGTGCTGGCACCGTATTTTTCTGCGAGGGACGCTAAGGTGTCTCCCTTCATCAACTTAACACGCAATACACCAGGGGCTGGAATCTCCGATTCTGGTTTCCCGTTTCCGGCCAAGCTGATATCTGCGCTGGCCTTGGCATCAGGAACCAAAATAGTCCCACCACCGGCAATGTTTTTATTCTTAGAAATGCCGTTGATGCGTTTTAGTTCGTCACTGGACAGACCAAACTGACCGGCCACTTTATCTAAGTGCTCACCACGACGCAATTGGTGGCTTTTCCACGACACTAATTTAACTTGTGGGTCTGCCAGCTGTGCCACAAAAGCATCGGCTGCCGCAGTGGGCACCAAAATGGTTTTTTCTTTATTAAAGTCTAAGCTGATAACTGGGCGGTTAAAGCCAGGGTTGAGCATCAGAAAATCGTCCACGCTCATATTGGCAAATTGCGCCGCAACTTTCATGTCTATTTGTTTGCTGGTGGTGACAGCGGCAAAAAAGGGTTGGTCTTGGATGGGGGCCAACGTTAGGCCATAGCGCCCGGGCTCTAACACGATGGCTTTGGCAGCCATGAGTTTGGGTAAGTAGTAGCGGGTTTCATCGGGCAGACGCAGGCTTAAATAATCTGTGGGGCGATTATGGGCACGGTTGTAGGCAATTTCACGGCGAATTTTTCCTTCCCCGCAGTTGTAACCAGCCAACGCCAGCTCCCATGACCCAAACTCATCGTGCAATTTTTGCAAATAATCTAAGGCACTGTTGGTGGCCGCCACCACATCGCGCCGACCGTCGTACCACCAATCTTGTTTTAAACCATATAAGCGCCCTGTGGAGGGAATGAATTGCCACATGCCCGAAGCTTGGCTGCGGGATAGTGCATGTGGGTTAAAAGCGCTTTCCACGATTGGTAATAATGCAATTTCTGTAGGGATGCCGCGCCGCTGCACTTCTTCCACGATAAAATACAAATAACGACGGCTGCGATCTACCGTGCGTTCTACATAATCAGGACGTGCGGCAAACCACGCAATTTGCGAGGCAATACGTTTGTTGTCATCAAGTGGCTCCAGAGCAAAACCCTCCCGGATACGGTCCCATAAGTCATATGGTACGGCGGGCAATATAGGCTCTGAGGTAACGATAACACTGTTTGCTGGTGCGGCTACAGAGGTATTCACCCCATCAGGGGATGCAGTAGCAGCAGGGCCATGCTCGGCGGTATTGTCTGCGCTGATGCTGGGGGTTGCACACAGAAGGAGGGCTACGGCACACAGGGACTGCAGATAGGTGGTAAAAAAACGCATACAGAGTCGTGTCCCATAACTAAACCCATCGATGGTAACGGGAGTCATCACCCCGGTCAAGGCGGGTGTTATGGGGTTTAGAAGTGATTTTTCCACTGACGCAGGGCGGCGAATACAGCCACGGCATCCGTGGGCAGGGTACCCGAATGGACTGCAACCGCTTGACCGATGTCCGGTTCATGGCAACGCAGAAAAGGGTTGGTGGCCCATTCCAAATCCAGTCGACTGGGCACCGTGGGCAAACCTTGTTGACGGTGTTTGGCAGCTTCGATGGCGCGGCGGCGCAAGATTTCGTTATTAGGCTCTGCGTTTTGTGCGAAGGCAATATTGGAGAGCGTGTATTCATGTGCGCAATAGACGGCGGTATCTCCGGGCAGTTGGGCCAACTTTTGCAGCGAATGCAGCATCTGTTCGGGAGTGCCTTCAAAGAGCCGTCCACAACCGCAGGCAAAGAGCGTGTCTCCACAAAATAACCAAGGTGCACTGTAGTAGGCGATATGCCCTGCAGTATGCCCCGGCACATCCAGAACGGTCATGTTTAAACCCAGCGCGGGCAGGGTGATGGTAGCGGGCTCGCTCACTGGGTTTGAAACGCCCGCAATGGATTCAAAGGCGGGTCCCCAAACCGGTACCGGGGTATCGGCCAATAAACCCGCAACCCCTCCTGCATGGTCCGCATGATGGTGGGTGATGAGAATGGCGGCCAATGTGAGGTGATGGGTTCGTAAAAACGCCAACACAGGCGCTGCGTCACCGGGGTCTACAATGACAGCAGAACGCTTGTCATGCAGGGCCCAGATGTAATTGTCCGCAAAGGCGGGAATGGCGCTAACTGTAATCATAGGTCAAGGGAATTGCTCGTGAAGTGGCGCTTTGATTTACAATTCTGGCATGACTGCCACCTCTTTGCACGATTGGTTACAAACCCCCCTCGGCCGCTATGTGCTGGAGCGGGAGCAAATCATCTTGGATGAAGCCGTGGCGGACGTTTTTGGGTTTAATGCCCTGCAAGCCTCTTTGATTGAAATACACGCTTTGCGTGCCAATCGCATCCCCAACCAAATCACCCTCAGTCCTGAGGGGCCCTGCACGTTACGCGGCTGCCCTGAGGCGTTGCCTGTGGCCACGGCAAGCATTGATCTGGCGGTATTGCCTCATGGGCTGGAGTTTAGCCCCGACCCTTATGCTATTTTGCGTGAGCTGGATCGGGTCATGATGCCCGAAGGGCGCCTCATCATCACCGGATTTAACCCCCACAGTTTATGGGGGTTGCGTCAGAGCTTTTCAGGTAGGGACGCAGGATACCCTTGGTGCGGCCACTTTGTTTCACTGACGCGACTGAAGGATTGGTTGGGTTTATTGGGGTTTGAAGTGAGTGGCGGGCGCCTATGCGCCTATGTACCCCCTTTTACCAGTGAGCGTTGGTTACGTCGCTTTGGGTTTATGGAGAAAGCGGGCGATCGCTGGTGGGGTGTGGGCGGTGGAGTGTATATGCTAGAAGCCATTAAACGTGTGCAAGGTGTGCGCATGATTACCCCACGTTGGCAGCGTGGACGCGCTGAAAAAGTCATGGCCACAGTGGCGGCGCGCCGTACCGGTTACACCAATAATGTGGTTGAGCTTGTGGCGCATCCCCGCTTTAAAGAAGGCACTCACTTATGACCGTTGAGCAGGTCACGATTTATACGGATGGTGCCTGTAAGGGCAACCCAGGTCCTGGGGGGTGGGGCGCGTTACTGAGTTTTCAGGGGCAGAACCGCGAACTCTGTGGTGGCGAAATTCACACCACCAACAACCGTATGGAGCTTACCGCCGTCATAGAAGCCTTGCGCGTGTTAAAGCGCCCTTGTGCCGTAACCTTGCACACCGATTCAAAATATGTACAACAAGGCATTTCTGAATGGGTAAAAAATTGGCAACGCAATGGCTGGAAAACCGCCGACCGAAAACCGGTCAAGAATGCCGATTTGTGGCTGATTTTGGTGGAGGAGGCAGAGCGCCACGAAATTGATTGGCGTTGGGTAAAGGGGCATGCAGGCGACCCCGGCAACGAACGCGCTGATGAATTGGCCAACCAAGGTTTACCAGGAGAACAGTTGTGAGACAAATTGTGTTGGATACGGAAACCACCGGACTAGAGCCCGCCAAAGGACACCGCGTCATTGAAATTGGGCTGGTGGAAGTGGAGAACCGCCGCCGCACCGGCAACCACTTTCATTGTTATTTAAACCCTGGGCGCGATAGTGATCCAGAAGCGTTGCGCAAACACGGATTGACCAGCGAGTTTTTGGCGGATAAACCGGACTTCTCTGCCCAGGCCGAAGGGTTTTTAGAATTCGTGAAAGACGCCGAATTGATTATTCACAATGCGGCTTTTGACATGGGGTTTTTGGACCATGAATTAAAGCGCCTTAAAAAACCCACCCTCACATCGCTCTGCCCGCATATTATTGACACCCTAATGGTGGCGCGCGAATTACATCCGGGCAAGCGCAATACGTTGGATGCGCTGTGCGAGCGCTATGGCATCGATAACTCCAAACGCACCTTTCACGGCGCCTTATTGGATGCGGAATTATTGGGAGATGTGTACCTGGCCATGACGCGTGGTCAGGAAAACTTACTCATGGAAGAGGAAGCGTCCAATCCTCAAGCCACAGGAGAGCGCGTGACGCTCAGTTTGCGCCCAGGAAAATCCTTGAAAATAGTGTATGCCAGCGTGGATGAATTAGACCAGCATATGCAACAGTTGGAGAGCATCGACAAAGCCAGCAAGGGACAATGCTTGTGGAAGCATCAGTAGTTATTTTTTAAGACATTCCAAATACAGCGCGCCATCCAAAGGTGTGCCATTGCGCTGTGATTGCCACAATACCTCGGCCAAGCATTCCAGTAAGTGATGTCGTGCCGCATGCTCATCTTTAAGCTGAATGCAACGCGATTCAAATGCCGCGCGAATGCCCTGTGGTTGATCAATAGAAATCTGTTCTTCGATGGCCAGATGTAAGCCCAAATGCAAGAATGGGTTGGTTTCACCTTGCTCAGGAAACCATTCCCGTTCCCGCGAGCCCTCTGGACCGGAGAGCAATGCGTGATATTCCGGGTGATGGCTGATAATCTCCCAGGCCACGCTTTCTAGTGGTGTCATGAGTGTTTTATCCCGCTGCTTTTGCCACACATCAAAAAAGAACTGACGTGATTCATCCCGGGATGGGTTAAACATGGTGGGCTCCATAAGCGCATAGGTCCATTACCACGCATTGCATACATTTCGGTTTTCGGGCTTGGCAGATATAGCGTCCATGCAGAATAAGCCAATGGTGTGCGTCGTGCCTAAATTCCTTAGGCACCACTTTGAGTAATTTTAATTCAACATCCAACGGTGTCTTGCCAGGCGCCAAACCTGTTCGGTTAGCCACCCTAAAAATATGCGTGTCCACGGCGATGGTGGGAAGACCGAAGGCGGTGTTCAGCACCACGTTGGCGGTTTTACGCCCCACACCGGGGAGCGTTTCCAGTGCTACTCGGGTGCTGGGCACGATGCCCTCGTATTGCGTCACCAGCAGTCGTGCTGTGGCCATGAGGTTTTTGGCTTTGGTGCGGAACAGGCCAATGCGGGCAATGGCCTCACGCAGTCGTGGTTCGCCGAAGGCCAATAGGTGTTCAGGTGTTTTGATGGTTTTAAATAAGGGCGCGGTGGCGAGATTAACGCTTTTATCCGTGGCCTGTGCCGATAAAATAACCGCTACCAATAACTGAAAGGTATTGCGGTATTTTAGTTCGGTGGTGGGCTGTGGGTTGGCTGCGCGCAAACGCTCAAAGAATGCTTGGCGTTGAAGAGGTTTCATAGAAGGGGGGCGGCGGAAACCAAATCAATGCAATCCACAGGGCATGGGGCGATGCACTGTTCACACCCGGTGCATAGCGCTGTGATGACGGTGTGCATGAGTCGCTGCGCCCCTAGAATGGCCTGTTCCGGGCAAGCGGGTACGCAGCGAAAACAACCTATACATTCTGCTTCACGAATAAACGCCACCTGATGGCGGTTGGCTATGGTGTTCAAGCCAGGTCCCGCAAAATAGCGCCAATCAGTTCAGGGCCTTTAAACACCATGCCCGTGTAGAGCTGAATGAGTGAGGCGCCCGCATCCAGCATGGCCCGCGCACGGGCACCAGAATCAATGCCGCCCACACCAATAATGGGTAAGGCACCATCCAATGCGCGGGCTAAGGTGCGCACCACGGTCAACGATTGTTCGTGCAACGGTGCGCCACTTAAGCCGCCGCTCTCTGTGGCCAGTGGATGGCCGGAAATGGGCTGACGGCTCAAGGTGGTATTGGTGGCGATGATGGCGTCCATTCCAAATGTCTGTACGGTATGAGCCAAGGTTTCTATTTGTTGTGCGGTAAGATCAGGGGCAATTTTAATCGCAATCGGTACGCGACGGCCGTGAGCTTGTGTGAGTGCTTCGCGTGCATTACTGATGGTGGATAACAAATGGGCCAACTCATCGCCTTCTTGCAATGCGCGAAGGTTTTGTGTGTTGGGAGAAGAAATGTTGACGGTGATGTAATTGGCGCGTGCATATACGGCACGCAGCGCCAGCACATAATCATCCGCTGCTTTTTCCATGGGTGTGTCGAAATTCTTGCCGATATTAATCCCCAGAATACCAGCATATCGCGTGCGCTCAAGCTGTTGCAGCAACGCCACCACGCCATTATTGTTAAACCCCAGGCGGTTAATTAAACCATCCACTTCGGGTAAGCGAAACACGCGTGGTTTGGGGTTGCCCGGCTGCGCGCGCGGGGTGACGGTTCCCACCTCTACAAAACCCACACCCAATGCGCCTAGGCCGTCTAAAAACTCACCATTTTTATCAGCCCCTGCGGCAATTCCCAATGGGTTTGGAAACGATAAACCCATAATGGTGCGTGGCCGTACAACAGTGGCAACGCCCGGTTGCACCAGGCCGCAGCGCGCGGCTTGCGTAAGGCCGCTGAGGGCCACGGCGTGGGCACGCTCGGCGTCCATTGAAAACAGCAAACGGCGTGCTAAGGCGTACATCATGATGTTTGCTCTGGCTGGGGTTTGGGCAACACGCACCATTGGTGGTCAATGAAACCGTGCATGGGCTGAAATTCAATTTTGTAATTCATTTTTTGGCTGTTCTTAATCCAATAACCCAAATACAACCAGGGTAAACCACGCTCTTTGCAGTGTTCAATTTGCCAGAGAATGTTGTAAATCCCATAACTGGTACCGGGCAGACCGGGCTCGAAAAAGGTATACACGGAAGACAACCCCTCTTTTAGGACATCAATAATACTCACCATGCGCAATACCCCATTTTCACGGAATTCTACCAAATGGGTTTTTACGGGGGATTGCAGTAAAAAATGATGATACTGCTCAAGGCTGTTCTCTTCCAGGTCGGTTTCGCTGTGACGCGACAATTGATAGCGGCAATAGAGTTCGTAATGTTCCGCGACAAATTGCAGGGGTAAAAAATGGGTGGTCAGTTGTTGATGGTGGTGTTGCGCCCGACGTTGTGTGCGGCTGGGTTTAAACTGATCCACGGGTATGCGCACGGGTATGCAGGCACGGCATCGATCACAGTGCGGTCGGTAGGTAAATACGCCGCTGCGCCGAAAACCTGCATCTATTAACGTGCCATACAGCGCGGTGGTAATGAGGTAACCGGGCGTGACCACTTGCGAGCGCGCTTCTCGACCGGGCAGATAGCTGCAGGGGTAGGGGGCCGTGGCATAGAACTGCAATTCACCTAAGGGCAGATCATGAAGACGTGTCATGAGCCGGTTATTCCTTTAAACAAGTGCACATCCACCCATTCTCTTGCAAGCGTGCCCGCGCTGTCTTGGGGCAGCACAATAAAACAGTTGGCCTCACACATGGAACGCAAAATACCCGAACCTTGTGCGCCGGTGCTGCGTACAGTCCATTCCCCTGTGGCGTCTGCACTGGCTACGCCGCGTTGAAATTCTACTCGACCCGGGGGCTTTTTTAACGCTGTGGTGCAGCGCAGACGGACCATAGGAGTAGAGGGGCATGGGCTTGCCCCAGAGAGGGTAAGGAGCGCCTCGCGCACAAACTCATAAAAAGTCACCATGACGGCCACGGGGTTGCCAGGCAGACCGAAGAAGTGACTGGACCCTATTTTTCCATAGGCCAAGGGGCGCCCGGGTTTCATGGCAATTTTCCAGAACAACACTTCCCCCAATTGATTGAGCAAATGTTTAACAAAATCGGCTTCGCCCACCGAGACGCCGCCACTGGAGATAATGACATCCGCTTGTGAGGCGGCGGTGCGAAAGGCGCTCTCAAGAGCGGCGGGGTCGTCTTTTACAATGCCGTAATCCACGCAGTCCACACCCAGCGCGGTGAGCATGCCGTATAGGGTATAGCTGTTGCTGTTGTAAATTTGGCCCTCGTTTAGGGTGTGGCCAGGCTCTACCAATTCATCACCCGTGGAAAAGAAAGCCACGCGCAGGGGGCGGTAGACCCGCGTTTCGGTGAGGCCCAGAGAGGCCATCAAACCCAGTTCGGCAGGACCCACAATAGTGCCACGGGTAAGGGCGGCGCTGCCGCGTTTTAAATCCTCACCCCGCGCACGCACGTTTTGTCCGGCACGCAAGGTGGGCGCAATCCACACTTGGGTATCTTCACAGCGCACCTCTTCTTGCATCACCACCGTATCAGCGCCTATAGGGATGGGTGCGCCGGTCATGATGCGAATGGCTTCGTTAGGCTTTAGCTCATGGGGGTAGGGCGTACCCGCCAAAGCCGTACCGGCCACAGTGAGCGCGGTTTCCGTTTTGGAATGGATGTCTGAAAAACGAATGGCATAACCGTCCATGGCGGAATTGTCATAACCGGGCACATCCTGTGGCGCCAGAATATCTTCCGCTAAAATTCGATTTAGGCTGTCTCGCAGTGGCACAGGCACCGTTTCACGGATGGGCTGCAAAAACTGTGCAATCAGGCGGCGCGCATCGGCCACGGGCAGGGAGTTGGGATCGTAATCATCCACACAGGTGGCAAGAGATAAGGGTGTGTTGAGGTTAACAAAGCATTCGGACGCATCGTCAAAAGACACACGCACCAAGGCGCATTGTGCGGTCCAATCTTGTATTTTATGGCCCCCTTGGTTTAAAAATGTGACCAATGACGCATGTAAGGATTTTTTTATCAAACAAAATACCGGTTGATCGCCATCGGGCGTGGTGGCTATGGCGATATCCGCCTGATGGCTGAATAATGCCTCACGCAGACGTACCACCAAATCAAGCGGCAAATTAGGCGCGTCGCAGGGCACTATGGCCACCAAGGAATGAGGGGCTGCGTGTAAGGCCTGCTCTATACCGGCTAGAGGCCCTGCATATTCCGGCCGGTGATCGGAGAGTACCGACACGCCATAACCTCCATAACGTTCAAGGTTGCGGTTGGCGCTAATCAAAAGCGTGTCCACTTGTGCAGAGAAGCGGGTTATTACCGTTTCAATTAAGGGCTTACCTTGCCAAAGCATTAACCCTTTATCAACACCGCCCATGCGCTCACCCTTGCCCCCGGCCAATATGCATCCTGTAATGGCGTTATTCATTATCCACCGATGTAGGACATTTCAATTTTGTGTAAGCCTTGCGTTTGGGCGGAGCGCAATTCAGAGTAACGATCGCGGCGTGCGCGCCACAACTGGCGCAGGGCGTCTGTGATGGCGTCATCCGTGTAACCAGTGCGCAATAATGTTTTCAGATTAAAACCCTCACTGGCAAACAGGCAGGTGAACAGTTGGCCATCCGTGGAGAGGCGCAACCGAGAGCAATCCTTACAAAAAGGCGCGCTCACAGAAGCGATGAAACCCACTTCACCCGCCTCATCCTGGTGGCCATAACGGCCGGCCACCTCTCCTGCGTATTGCGCAGAAAGAGGTTGCAACGGCCATTCCCGGGCCAGCACTTGGCGCATTTCAGAAGCCGTGACCACATCCTTCAGTTGCCAGCCGTTACTGGCCCCTACGTCCATAAATTCGATAAAGCGTACGATGATTCCTGTGCCACGGAAATGACGTGTCAAGTCCAGTAACGCATGTTCGTTGACACCCCGTTGAATAACAGCATTTACTTTAATGCCTGTGAAGCCCACGCGTTGAGCGGTCTCGATTCCTGTTAATACCTGCGCCACAGAAAAATTGGCATCATTCATGCGTTTGAAGGTGGGGTCATCTAGGGCATCAAGGCTTACGGTGATGCGCGACAACCCGGCGTCTTTTAGGGCTTGCGCTTTCTTGGCCAGTAAACTGCCGTTGGTGGTGAGCGTAAGGTCCAGTTGTGGTATTTGAGCCAGATCTGCTACCAACAACTCAATTTGTCGTCGCAGTAGGGGCTCGCCCCCGGTGAGGCGAATTTTTTGAACACCCAAGGTGCAGGCGATACGGGCCACGCGTGCAATTTCTTCAAAGCTTAATAGATCCGGGCGGGGCAGGAAAGTGTGGTCTTCGCCAAACAGATCACGGGGCATGCAATAGGTACAGCGAAAGTTGCACCGATCCGTGACTGAAATCCGGAGATCCTGCAGCGGACGCGCCAGTTGGTCCGTAAGGGGTG
>Ga0209697_10000115_pt1 | contig 118150 bp, 115 predicted proteins | sample AliMusrvi5mmetaG_FD_184115 | JGI IMG/M metagenome (GOLD analysis project Ga0209697, IMG submission 184115) | Freshwater lake bacterial and archeal communities from Alinen Mustajarvi, Finland, to study Microbial Dark Matter (Phase II) - Alinen... | ecosystem: Environmental > Aquatic >... | reverse complement strand
CTCAACTCGGCACTGTGCTTGCGACGAACCACTCTCTTCGTTTCCATTGTGTCCACCTGTTTGTTTCGTGGACACCATGTTCGCCAACTTCTCCGCGTTAATCAATATGACTTGGCTAGTCGCTTACTGCTCATGTAAGAAAGAGGGGGCGTAGTGCTTTAACCCCCAATTATGGCTGCTTGAATGCCACTGTCGGCGCAATCGGGCTTAGGCTGTTACGACTTCGACTAAAAGTGGTAACAGAACACCCCGTAGGGTGGTACCTAAACCAAAACGGTAAACCGATTGTTCACACGCAATTTGCGTTCTTCCGTAAACTCGGGGCATTGCAGGGATCATCCCCTGCGGTATGGAAGGTTACCCTTCCCATGGTCAGCTAACCTCGCTGCCCTAGATTGCATTTCGGCGGGATGAACTGCCGGAGAAAAGTCGCCAGCTTGAATGGCTAGGCTTGCCAAATGGTTCGGTAAGCTGAGAGTTTGTTACGCGGACAGGTCTGCCCTTGGGCAGGAATGCGATGAGCCAGATACCTTCTTATGGAGGGGTCCGCCATGGCAACCCGCAATCGTCTTTTTCCCGTTTCCAAAAAATCTGTCCCATTTTCGGCAGCGCGCACCAAACCCGACGCAACGCCGACTGTCCAGCCAATCGCCAAACCTAAGGTCACAAGCTACAACGCCAAGGATGTGGTTCTAAACCCCGACTTTGAGCTTTGCCGCCCCATCACCGGGGCTGATGACATCGAGCTCACTATCACCGCCCACCAAATGGAAGAGGGGCAGTGGGCGGCGGAGTTCATTTATACCCTTCGACAGGGACCCATTCCGAGTTTGGGCAGACCACTCAACCGGAATGCGGCACGTTTTCCAACTCGCAGCGAGGCAGTCGATGACGCGATGATGCGTGGCCTTCGCACGGCCAAGGAACGTCCCCATCCTGCCAGTGGCACCAAGGCATGGGCCGCCAGCGTGGAGAGCCTGCGGGTGTGGATGGACGATGCCATGGTGCAGGTTCGTGCCAAGGACGAAGGGCTCAAATTCAAGCACCTGACCGGCATGGACTTTTTCAGCGGTGTGGGTGGTGCGTCCATTGGCATGGTCAGTCATGGCATGAGGATCAAGCTGGCCTGTGAAATCGAGGCCACCGAAAGAGCGGTGTATCAGGCCGCCGTTCGCCCCGAGTTTATGCATGACGACATTTGCACGCTGCTGGCGACCTGCAAAGCCAAGGGCATCAAGCTGGAATGCGATGTTGCGTTCATGGGCCTGCTTTGCCAGGCATTCGCGTCCTCAGGCAAATGTCTGGGCTTTGACGATCCAGATTTGCGAGCTGCCTACCTTAGTGCGATGGAAGTGCTCGAAGCCTTGGATGCCAAGGTGATATTTGTCGAGTGTGCACCTGACTTCCTGAAAGTGGATGGCGGCAAACACGCCGACGAATTCATCAAGCGTGTGATGATGTGCAACTACCAAGTGCAGCATCAGGTTCTGAATGCCAGCCGCTTTGGTGTGCCCCAGGAACGCTTGCGTTCGGTGCTGGTTTTCACCCGTATGGACTTGGTGGCAGACCCCATCATGGGCTACCTGTTCCCCGAAGGCAAAGAGCCCACCGCAGCGGTGGAGGACATTCTCGAACCCAATGTGGCTGCAACCACTCCGGACGCTGACATTGAGTGGTCAGTCGTCGGGCAAACAGGCAGGGCTGCACGCCGCGTCAAGCTGGGCCATATCAACGGCAAGAAGTATCAAGGCAACCGCGTGTATTCCACGCAGGGGCTTGGTATCACCCTGACCGCTTCTGGCGGTGGCAAGTGCCGTTTCAGTGGAGCCTATCGCGTCAAGGACGGTGCACGTGCGTTGACTCCGCGTGAGGCGTGTCGCATGCAGGGCTTTCCTGAATATGTGCAACACCACCCTGTGCATGCCCACGCCATGCGTCATGCAGGCAATGCCGTCGCGGTGCCCATGGCCCGCGAGCTGATCCGTCAGCTCGGTCCGATTTTCGCAAAACGCGGCTGATGCCGCACCCCTCGGGGTGCGTGTTGGCCGGGCCACGCATCCCGGGTATTTTTACGCCCGGCTTAGGAGTATTTATATGGGTAAGAAATCCAATTGCAGAAAATCCAAAAGCTTAGTGCAGACTGCCACGTCTGTAACGGCCAATGGCATGACGATCACGCGAGAAGCGGGCATCACTGTGCAGCAGGCATCCATGGCTGTCGCCGTCATGTTGGCGTTCAATTTGAATGATGTGAACCTCGCCAAGGCGATGGCAGACGTAATTGAGCAAACTGGGGCGTCGATATTCGACTTCGAAATAGACACTCCGGGGATTGGAAACTCGGTTAAGCAGGGGCTAGTCGCATACGCGTGGCAAACCCGCAATGAGGCTGCACTGTTGTGGATTTCGCAAAAGGCGCTGGACGATAAAGCCTGGAAAAATATACCGCTTCTCAGAGCTCTCCCCAATTGTTTGGAACGATTTGACGAGGGCTCTGTTGAATACGGGCTTGCCACTAAGGTGATTCGGCTGTATGCGGACAAGATCACCAAGAAAATCGCCGCAAAACCCCAATTCGTTGAGGGCATAGAACAGATGTGGGGGCATCTCCCCGCGCGAACGCGAAATCTCTTTTCGACATGCCTAGCGGTCAACGTCTCCCAGATTGAGCGAACTGGATTGGAGGCCGAGATTGCCGCTCCGGCAGCGGGAGCAGCAAACGCCGCTGTTTTGACCACTCGCCGCCTGTGAGGAGACTGCCATGAAAACAGACAGAACTATTCTCTTGCAACGCACCTGCATGTTCATTACCAAGGGATCGACCCGAGGTTGCGGCAGGCGCTACGTGCTGATTGGCAATACACCCCAAGGCGAATGGATGAGGGTTGAAACGAATCCGGGCAGTAAGTCCAATGGGACTTGCGACATCCACAAGCAAAGCGCAATATTTTTTCGGGTGGGAGTCCGAGAGGTGGGCGTGATGACCCCCGTGGCCGACTGGTGGGAGACTTCGGCTAGTTCAGGCGAAGACCTCGAAGCAGAGTTTGAACGCCAGAAATCCTTTGCCTCCAATCAGGAGCAAGACCATGGCCAGTAAGCACAGCAAAAAGACACTTGCGCTTTTGGCGCAATTTCCCAACTTCGACGACTGGATCATCAATAACCTATCGGCAGAGCAGCTTCAAGCTGTGATGGAAGCCCCTTTTGGGACGGCATCTTTTGGTGACGGGCATCCACTCAACAGCCGGAAATTGGGTGTGCAGCTTTGGCGGGCCTACTGGGATCAGGTAGTGTTTGAACTGGAATGTGTGTGGGGGGAGGACGAAAACCACGCCATCCCACCCAGTGGCTGCGACCGACAGGCTTATTTCCACGAATCAGTCTGCATGGCCATTGGTAACTATGCAAACGAGCAGTCAGAGCTGATGGTGGGCGTTGTGGAGCGACAAAGACGCGAAATTGAGGTGGCGGCAAGTCCAGCCCAGTCATCCGTGAGCGCCCCGGGGAATGTTGACCGAGGCAAAAGGCTCTAAGCCGCGACCTCCAATGCTGATTCAGCCACCATAAGGCCGTGCATAGCACGGCCTTATTTCATGGGCGGCGCGAATTGCAAAACGGCTAAAAGTGCCTGCGCAGGACAGGGCGAACCGTACACCTAAACCTCGATGGTTTACAGAATTAGCGCCGCAAGAAGCGTTTTAGATGCTCGGAGACGGGCAGACACTTGACATCCGCAAGGCGATTTGAGATGCATAGAGGGGAAGGTATGTAGCTAGCTATGTTCATCACCCGTTTACAACGGGCTCAGAACGCTAGGTCTGCCGACCACAGGAGACCCAAGCCATGGCCAGACCCCTTAACCCCAGCAGTAAGCTGCGCAACCGATTCGATCTCTACCTCGACGATGGCGAGGCCGATCAAATCCGGACCAATGCCCAGGCCGCCCGCCTGCCGATGTCCACGTTCGTGCGGCGTGTGGCATTGCGCCAGCAGATCGAGCTGGCACCACCTGCTGAAAACCTGAGCCGCTGGCGCGAGCTTGCGCCGCTCACCAACAACCTCAATCAGATTGCGCGCGCCTGCAACGCTGGTTTGGTGCCGGAGGGGATTTACCCTGCCGTCATCGAGCTGGCCGAACAGGTGCGCCTTTTGCGTTTGGAACTCCTGAACACCCCCGATGGTGTCAATTGATTGGCAAGATTGCCCCGAACGGTAAGAGCGCAAGAGGCCTTGCGAATTACCTGCTGCGCCGTGGGCGCGGCAGGATCATTGCCGGAACGATGGCCGGGCTCACCCCGCGCGAGCTGTCGAGGGAGTTTGGCGCCCTGCGCCGCCTCAATCCCAAACTGACCAAGGCCGTCGCCCACCTGATGCTCAGCCCAGCACCGGGCGACCCGCCACTCACCGATGTCCAGTGGCAGCAAATTGCCGAGCGTTATGCAGAGGAAATGGGTTACGCCAACACCGCGTGGTGTGGCGTGGTGCACAACGACACCGACCACCAGCACTTGCACATCATTGCTTGTCGCATCGACATCCACGGCAAAACCATCTCGGATGCCAACAGCTACCGCAAGTCGGAGGCCATCGTGCGGCGGCTTGAACAGGAGTTCGGTCTTATGACCGTGGCAAGCCCTACCGGCAAACAGCGCAAAACCCAATCCAATCCCCAGCCAACAACCACAACCAGCGAGGAGCCCAACACCATGACCGACACCACCCCAGCACAGCCCAATCCGTTTCACCCATCCGACCCGCAACACGGAACCTGGCCTCACCCATTCGAGCCCGGGCGCGATGCGGCGCAATTGGCCATTGTTGAGGCCACCCCCGCCATAGTGGTGCCCGGTGCTCAGCCGGGCGGGTCAATCACTGACAAAGAAACTTTGGCGATGCGTCGAGCCATTGTCGAGCCGAGCTACGAAGTGCAGATGCGATCCATCTTCGGGGACGATCTAACCCGTGTCCACCGGCATGGCAACAGTGCCACGCTGTATTTCAAAAGTCCGTGGCGCATCGAGGATTCGGGCCACAAGCTGAGGGTGATGGATTACAAGGCCAGCGAAGCAGCACAGGCAGCGGCGAGCATTGTCAGGATGGCGGTCAACCCGCCCAAGTGCTGGAAATCCATCAGTTTCACTGGGTCAGATGCCTTTGTGCTTTGCGCCATGCGCGAGGCGCGCAAGTCGGGCATAGAGATCATTGCCGTAGGCTTATCGCAGATCGAGATTCTCGCCAAGGTCTATGCCGAGGAGCAGGGCGGTATGGCTGCAATGGCGGGGCCTGCAAATTTGATCAAGTTTCCAACCGATCCCATCCTTGCGCCGCTAGCAGAGTTGGACGAGCTACCCGCGCAGACTTTGCCAAAGACTGCGCCACCCCTTGCGCCCGTGGTGCCCCCTGCGGTTGCACCACCGGCCCTTCCTATCAAGCCACCCCATGACATCAAGATACCTATTGTTGGCGTGCTGCCAGTTTTCATGAATCTGCGCGAACGCCTCAAAGACCGGCGCGAGAACCGCGTCCCAGCCAAACCGGTGCCAACCCCACCGACTGCCCCAGCAGCACCCAAAAAGCCATCGTCGCTATGACTTCGGCGTGAAGCCATTGGAGGACACCATGACCTGACCAACAGAACCAGCAAAAGCGCAAAAACACTTCGGGGTGTGGTGCGTACAAGTAAACCAGGATAGTTTCATTTACCCAATCGAGAACAGGAGGACGACATGAACACAGCATCGAAAAGCAAACAAAGCCGGGCCAGCAACAAGCCCAGCCCAACCAAGGCGAAGGACCCCACTTACATCAGCTTCAACGACCAAGAACTGGACCGCCTGCGCCAGCTCGGTTTCAGGGAGCGGTGGGCTTACGTCGAATTAAAGAAGATCAGCAACTGGAAGGCAGGCACATGCGGCGAGTTCGACCGGCAATGCCTGTCCTATGTCCAAATCGCCAAACTGGTAACCGCGCCTGACACCCAAGGCCGGGGTAACGGCAAGATCGACGACACCCAAGCTCGGGATTTTTTGGAACGTATGGAAGCCGTTGGACTGGTGGCAAACATCGGGCGGCGCGCCAATGGAGGCATCCGGTTTGACATGCCGATATCCCCAATTCCCCGAGACAAGGTGGGCCAGTCCGGGGAAGTCGGGGGGGTCACGTCCGGGGAAATCCCCAAAATCTCCCCGGATCACATCGAGCCGAAAAAACCCGCAAAGCCTTCGCCAGCAAGGGTTTGCGACGAGTTGCCCTCTTCTCTATCAGTAATGATCAATAAAGAAATAAATATCAGTAGTGATGGGGCGGGTTCGGCTACCGCCGACACCGCCCCGTGCCGCGTCTCAGACGCGGCACCCGTCCGGGAAATTGTCCTTGCGCCGCCACCGGCTGCGCCGCTACTGAACGAGTTTGAAATCCATGAAGCTATGGCAGAGGGCTGGGGATTTTCCGAGACTGACACCCCAGAGGCACTTTTGCTCTACAAAGCGTGGGCTAATGCGGGAGTGACCTTGGACGAGCTGCATGCGGCCATGACCAGCGTGGAGGAAGGGCCATCAAGACCGGAGACCCCAACACCAGCAGACGTGACCCAACCACTCATGCTGATGCTTATGGCTCGTTGGTGTGACCAATCGGCGGACTGACTGCGCTTTGAGACCAGCGGTGCGGACATTCGGGGAGCACTTTGGGAATCTATCCCAATAGCCAGCAGCCGGGCGGCAATGGCCGCCGTGCTGGATGCTTGGGAGAACAGCATGGGAGACATCCGCCAGCAGATCACAGATCAGATCATTGTGGCCATGGAGGCAGGCACACCGCCATGGCGCAAGAGCTGGTCGTCTGGTGGCTTGCATTGCAATGCAAGCAGTGGCGCGAGCTACAAGGGCATCAACCAGTTAATCCTTGGGTTGACCGGTCAGACAGACCCACGCTGGTTGACCTACAAGCAGGCTGAATACATGGGCATGCAGGTGCGCAAGGGCGAGCATGGCACCCAGATTGTCAAGATGGTGGAGGTCAGCCGCAGGGAGGCTGCGAGGGATTCGGAGGCTGGTGGCGAAGTGCTGGCAGAGGATGGCACCAAAGCGTTAGTGATGCGTGTTTACACCGTGTTCAATGCGAGCCAGATTGATGGCATGGCACCCATGCCGGTGAGGGAGTGCGATGTCACCTGCGCCGACGCGGTGGAGCAGATCATTTTTGGGCTGCAACGCACCGGGCTCAAAGTCAACTTCGGGCAGGGCTTTCAGTCGTGCTACATCCCCCGAACCGATGAAGTGCGATGCCCACCCGCCAGCGAGTTCGAGAGTTTGGAGGACTTCCACGCCACTCTATTGCATGAGGCGGCAGGGCATGGCAGCCAAGCCATGAAGCGGCTGGCCTTCATGTCGTTTGAGCCTCCCCGCTTTGGCTCTGCTGATTACGCACGGCTCGAACTGTTGGCGGAGTTGGTGTCGGCGCAACTTGGGGCCGAGCTGGGCTTGCCCATGGGTCCGTCGCTGATCGAGAGCCATGCCAGTTACCTGTCGAGCTGGTTGCAAGTGCTCAAAGGGGACAAGAACGAGATTTTCAGGGCGGCGGCCAACGCACAGAAGATTTGCGATTACGTCAGCCAGCTCGCGCTTGACGCGCAACCCTTTGTGGTCAGGGAAGGTGTGCTCGATGAGGCACTTCCTGAGGTCGTTGTCAGGGGTCCCATAGCTACGTTAACGGGGTGATTTCTACAAATGCACGACAGTCTCGCAAATTTAGTCTACAAATTTGCCAAAAAAAAGCCAAAAAACATGTTCAATTATTTTTAATATTCTATAAGCCATTGTATTTAAACGTATTAAAAATCAATGGTATTCACCTTGACATGGTGGGGGTCGTTGGTTCGAGTCCAATCGCGCCTACCAAGTTTCTCCCTCTGAAGATGACCAGTCTTCAGGCCTGCGGGAGAAACATCGGAACAAAAGAAATCAATGCCGGCAGTTGTTAAGACGCAGGTCGGATATTGCTCCGGTTTCCGTTCATCCTCAGGGTAAACCTTGGCGCTGACCCGATGTGTAATCCCTAGAATGTATTGCACTGCAACACATTAGCCCGGCCTTGATCCGGACCTGAGGAGTTCAAATGGAAAACAAGAAAGCCGCCGAGGCCTCAAACTCTGTGCGTGTCATCAAGAAATATCCGAACCGGCGGCTTTATGACACGGATACGTCAAGCTACATCACCCTGGCCGAAGTCAAACGGCTGGTGATGCAGAGCGAATCCTTTGTGGTGCGCGATGTTAAGACGGGCGAAGACCTGACGCGCAGCATCCTGCTGCAAATCATCCTCGAAGAAGAGGCCAGCGGTTCGCCGATGTTTACCGCGCCGGTGCTGGCCAGTGTGATCCGGTTTTACGGCAATGCCATGCAGGGTTTCATGGGCGGTTATCTCGAGAAGAACATGCAGTCGCTGATGGAAGTTCAGGCCAAGCTCACCGAGCAGTCAAAAGGATTGACGCCAGAGACCTGGACGCAGTTTCTGGCCATGCAGCCGCCCGTGCTGCAAGGGATGATCGGCGGGAGCATGGAGCAATCCAAAGCCATGCTGGCGCAAATGCAGGAGCAGATGGAAAAACAGACCGGGCAAATGCTTGGGGCTTTCGGGATCAAACGCTGATCGAAAGATGAATGCTGGGACAATCGGTACATGAGTGAAGTCATAACAAAGAAAATCAATGCGCCCAAGGTCGGGTTCGTCAGCCTCGGATGTGCCAAGGCACTGACGGATTCCGAATTGATCCTGACGCAACTCAGTGCCGAGGGCTATCAAACCTCCAAGACCTTCCAGGGTGCGGATCTGGTCATCGTCAACACCTGCGGTTTCATCGACGATGCGGTCAAGGAGAGCCTAGACACAATCGGCGAGGCCCTGGCGGAAAACGGCAAGGTCATCGTCACGGGTTGCCTTGGCGCGAAGACTGCGGCAGGCGGCGGCAATCTGGTGCGGCAAATGCATCCAAGCGTGCTGGCGGTGACGGGTCCGCAGGCAACGCAGGAAGTGATGGACGCCGTGCATGCCGCATTGCCCAGGCCGCATGATCCTTTTCTGGACCTGGTGCCCCATGCGTTTGGCGTGGCGGGCGTGAAACTGACGCCGCGGCATTACGCCTACATCAAGATCAGCGAAGGCTGCAATCATCGCTGCACTTTTTGCATCATCCCCTCCATGCGCGGCGACCTGGTGTCGCGGCCGATTGGCGATGTGCTAAAGGAAGCGGCAGCCCTCTTCGAAGGCGGGGTCAAGGAACTGCTGGTGATCAGTCAGGACACATCGGCCTATGGGGTCGATGTCAAGTACCGCACCGGGTTCTGGAACGGCAGGCCTATCAAGACCCGCATGCTGGAACTGGTGCAGGCGCTCGGGGAGATGGCCGAGCCTTATGGCGCCTGGGTTCGCCTGCATTATGTGTACCCGTATCCGAGCGTCGATGAGGTCATTCCCCTGATGGCAACCGGAAAAATCCTGCCCTATCTGGACGTGCCGCTGCAGCACAGCCACCCGCATGTGCTCAAGCGCATGAAGCGACCCGCCAGCGGTGAGAAGAATCTGGAGCGAATCCTGCGCTGGCGCCAGGACTGTCCTGACATCGTGGTGCGCAGCACTTTCATTGCCGGTTTTCCGGGCGAAACCGAGGAAGAATTCGCCCATCTGCTCGAATTCATGCGCGAGGCGCAAATCGACCGGGCCGGATGTTTTGCCTACAGCCCGGTGCAGGGCGCCACTGCCAACGACCTCCCCGGGATGCTGCCGGCAGAAGTCCGGGAGGAGCGACGAGCGCGATTCATGGCGGTCGCTGAAGCAGTGTCAGTGGCCCGGCTGCGTCAGCGCATCGGCTCGACCATGCAGGTTCTCGTGGATTCGGCGCCCGCACTGGGGAAGAAAGGCGGCATGGGCCGGACTTATGCCGATGCGCCCGAGATCGATGGGGTGGTCCAGTTACTGCCACCCGAGAAGATCAGCAAGACATTGCGGGTCGGCGAATTTACCAAGGCGCGCATTGTGTCCGCCGTCGGCCACGACCTTGTGGCACAACCGTTTTAGCCACGACGTCTTGAACACGACGTGGACGCGAAAAAAAGCCGCTGGCAATGCAGCGGCTGATTTCAAAAAGCATCCGTTAATCTTCTTAGAAAATGAACGGATTTCATTTATATTGGTGCCCAGGAAGGGACTCGAACCCCCACGAAGTTACTCGCTAGTACCTGAAACTAGTGCGTCTACCAATTCCGCCACCTGGGCATTTCAGGAAAGAGAGTTATTGTATCAAAAATAGTAGCCAAGCCAGCGGCTTGCTGGATGAAGTTGAAGGAATAGTGCAAGGTCATCGCGATGGTCATGGATTTGTGACACGCGATGACGGCGGTCCCGACATCTATTTGCCACCGAATGAAATGCGGGCCGTGCTGCACAAGGACCGGGTCAAGGCCCGCGTTGTGCGTTCGGACCGCAAGGGCCGGCCCGAGGGCCGTGTGCTCGAAATCATGGAGCGCTCCAGTCAGACCATCATCGGGCGGCTGCTGCAGGAAAGTGGCATCTGGATCGTGGTTCCGGAAGACAAGCGTTACGGTCAGGACGTATTGGTGCCCAAGGCTGCCACTGGCGCCGCCAAGGCGGGGCAGATTGTCGTCGTCGAACTGACCGAGGCGCCGTCACTTTATGGCCAGCCCGTGGGACGTGTCACCGAGGTGCTCGGCGAGGTTGACGATCCTGGCATGGAAATTGAAATTGCGGTGCGCAAGTACAGCGTGCCGCATGAGTTCTCGCAGGCCTGCATTGCGCTGGCCCGCTCTCTGCCCGACGCGGTTCGTCCGCAGGACCACAAGCATCGCGTCGATCTGACGGATATCCCGTTGGTCACGATCGACGGCGAAGACGCGCGCGACTTCGATGACGCGGTCTATTGCGAGCCGGTCAAGATCGGAAGAGGCAAATCCGCGGTCGGCGGCTGGCGCCTGCTGGTGGCGATAGCCGACGTCAGCCACTACGTTGAAACCGGATCGAGCATCGATGTCGATGCCTACGACCGTGCCACCAGCGTTTACTTTCCGCGCCGTGTGATTCCCATGCTGCCGGAAAAATTGTCGAATGGACTGTGTTCACTCAACCCGGAAGTCGAGCGCCTGTGCATGGTGTGCGACATGATGGTCAGTGAAGATGGCGAAGTCTCGGCTTACCAGTTCTATCCGGCTGTGATGTGGAGTCATGCGCGCTTCACTTACAACGAGGTCGCAGCGATTCTTGCCAATACGCGCGGCCCGGAAGCGGTGCGACGCAAGGAACGGGTCACGGACCTGATCAACCTGCACGATGTCTACCGGGCCCTGCACAAGGCGCGCGTGCGCCGCGGCGCAGTCGATTTCGAGACGGTTGAAACGCAAATTGTTTGTGACGAGAGCGGGCGCATCGAGAAGATCGTTCCCCGCACGCGCAACGACGCGCACAAATTGATTGAAGAGGCAATGCTGGCGGCCAATGTCTGCAGCGCTGACTACATTTCACAGAGCAAGCACGCGGGCCTGTTTCGCGTCCATGAAGGCCCGACGCCCGAGAAGGTCGAACTGCTTCGCAACTACCTCAAGGCCATTGGCGTGTCGATGACCGTCAGCGACGAGCCAACGCCGGGCGAGTTCCAGGCGATCGCCGCGGCAACTGCAGAGCGGCCGGACGCGACGCAGATCCACTCGATGCTGCTGCGCTCCATGCAGCAGGCGATCTACACACCGGTCAACAACGGGCATTTCGGGCTCGCGTTCGAAGCCTACACGCACTTCACCAGCCCGATCCGGCGCTATCCGGATCTGCTGGTGCACCGGGTCATCAAGGCGATCCTGGCCAAAACCAGGTACCAGCTCCCCGTGCTGCCGACGCCGGGCGAAGCCCATGCCAAGCTGTCGCGCCGGCTGGAAAAGGGATTGGCCGCACGCGTTGCGGAACCAGGTCACAAGCCAAAGAAACTGAGCCCCGAAACCCAGGCGTGGCAGGCCGCCGGCATGCATTGCAGCGCCAACGAACGCCGTGCCGATGAGGCCAGTCGCGACGTCGAAGCCTGGCTCAAATGCAAGTACATGCGTGAGCACCTCGGTGAGGAGTACGGTGGCGTGGTCAGTTCCGTCACCAGCTTCGGCATCTTCGTGACGCTTGATGCGATGTATGTGGAAGGGCTGGTCCACATCACGGAACTCGGCGGCGACTACTATCGTTTTGACGAAGCACGCCAGGAACTGCGCGGTGAGCGCACTGGCGTGCGTTATGCCATCGGCACGCGGGTGCAGGTTCAGGTCAGCCGGGTTGACCTCGATGGGCGCCGGATTGACTTCCGGCTGTTGCACGAAGGTGACGGGATGCTGGTGCGTTCCATCAAGGGCAAGGAACCTGCGCATAAGGTCGATGGGCGCACGGACGCTGGCGACAAGCCTGGCACTTCCGCCGCCAAACGTCCGGCGCGCAAGACCGCGCCGCGTTCAACTCGTGCGGCCGAAACCGATGGCCGGGCCACCAAAGCGGGAGATCGCTCAAGCCCGACCAAGAGCAAGTACAAGGCGCGCAAATCGCGCCGTCGAATCTGAGTCGGACGCGCCATAACCCGTTTCATAGCAGCATGACACTGAATTCAAAAGTCGCCGTCGTGACCGGTGCCGGAACCGGTATCGGCAAAGCCGCCGCCTTGGCCCTGATCAAGGACGGTTATCGCGTGGTGCTGGCCGGTCGACGGGCCGTACTGCTGGACGAGGTGATGACACTGGGCGGCGCGCCTGATCGGGTTCTGGCCGTTGCCACCGATGTTGCTGACCCGGATTCGGTCAAGGCATTGTTCGACGCTTCGGTGAACCGCTTCGGTCGCGTGGATGTGCTGTTCAACAATGCGGGCGTCGGTGCGCCAGCCATTCCACTGGAGGACCTGACACTGGCGCAGTGGAGGAACGTGGTCGATATCAACCTGACCGGCATGTTCCTGTGCATCCAGCAGGCGTTCCGCGTGATGAAGGCGCAGACGCCGCAGGGCGGGCGGATCATCAATAACGGGTCGATCTCAGCGACCACGCCGCGTCCGAATTCAAGTCCTTACACGGCGACCAAACATGCGGTAACCGGCTTGACGAAATCAGCGTCTCTGGATGGGCGCAAGTACGACATTGCCGTCGGCCAGATCGACGTTGGCAACGCGGGCACCGACATGGCACAACGCATGGCTGCAGGCATCCAGCAGGCCAACGGTGAAATTGCCGTCGAGCCCCTGATGGACGTTGAGATCGTGGGCCAGTCCGTGCTGTACATGGCCAATCTGCCGCTGCAGGCCAATGTCATGTTCCATACCGTGATGGCGACCAAGATGCCTTTTGCAGGACGCGGCTAATGCCAGTGCAGTGATCGAGCCAGCGTGCCGGCGGTCAGAGGCAGATCATCAGGCCAGTGGTCGGACTGCAGCCCGTGTTGATAGACAGAGTCGCATGCGGCCTGCAGGGCGGGCAAACCGGCAGTCAGCCTGGCTCCGATTAGGCCCGCCAATACATCGCCGGTGCCGGCCGTGGCCAGTCTGGCGTTGCCGGTGGGATTGATGACCGGCGTCTGTCCGGGTGCTGCAATGACGCTGCCTGAGCCCTTGAGCACCACCGTGCAGCCGAAGCGTTCGACCAGGAGCCGGGCAGCGGCCAGGCGATCACCTTGCACCTGAGCCGCCGTGCATTTCAACAGGCGGGCTGCCTCCAACGGATGCGGGGTCAGAACGGTGCCGGTGAAGCGCTTGCAACGGGCGATCAGCAGGGTTTGGAGTTGCGGGTCTGCTGCGATGGCGTTGAGCGCATCGGCATCGATCACCAGTTGCGCAGCCGTGGACAGCAGTCGTGGCAACTGGCTGCGAACGGCATCACCGCCGCCACAGCCGCAGACGACGGTCATGGCCTTGAAGTCCAATGCGTCAACCGGCCTGAACATCAGTTCCGGCTGGCTTGTATCCGCACTCAGGGTGCCGCCGTCGAGCAGCCCGACAAAGACGCGCCCGGCGCCGGCATACAGCGCCGCCGATGCGGCCAGCAGTGCAGCGCCCGTCATGCCGGACGCCCCCCCGACCACAGCCACGTCGCCATAGCTGCCCTTGTGCGACGCATGCAGGCGGGGCACAGCGGCGGTCGGTGCTCCGCACAGCCACGCGTCAGCTTCGATCGGGCCCCCACTTGGCTGTTGAACTTGCAGTGTGTCGAGCCACACGGTCTGCGCGGCATCGCGGCCATGGCCCGTGAACAAACCGGGTTTGAGTGTGAGCAGGCTCAGGCAGTGATGGGCGCCGACACAGGCTTGCGCGGCGCTGCCGCTGTCCGCCTGCAGGCCGGTCGGTATGTCGACGGCCAGCACGATGGCATTGCTGGCGTTGAGTTGGTGGATCCATTGAGCCATGCGTCCTTCTGGCACCCGCGTGGCGCCGATGCCGAGTATGGCATCAATCCCCAGGTCGAAGTCCTTCGGTGCTTCCTCGGAAAACTGGACGCCGGCGTTGACGGCTCGCTGCCAGGAAGCCAGCGCGTCGGGCGGCGCGCTGTCTGGCGAGCCGAGCCAGGTCACCACGGGTTGCTTTCCCCAGCGCAGCAGGTGCATGGCAGCTTCCAGACCGTCGCCGCCATTGTTGCCCGGGCCGCAGGCGATCCACACGCGCCCGCTGTGCGGCGCCAGCGCCAGCGCCAACTGCGCGACAGCCAGGCCGGCGCGTTGCATCAGCGAGTGCGGCGCAAGGGCCTCCTGCGCCGCCTGCTCGATGCGGCGTGTCGATCCAACGCCGTGCAAGGCATGCGGTCGGGTGAAGTTGATGCGTTCCACCGGACTCAGAACTCGTAGGTTTCGCCTTCGCGCGCCAGCCGGTAGTCCGGTCCGCCGCTGGTGTGCCGGTTATTCGCCAGAACCTGCGCAAAGACGGCCTCCAGGGCGTCATCACTGCGCGTCGGTTCGTGGTGCGTGCAAAACAGCATCTTGACTTTGGCATTGATCGCGTATCGGATGCTGGAGTTGAAGGTGCCGTGGCCCCAGCCCTTTCTTGCCGCATATTCCTGCTCGGTGTAGGAACAATCGGCAATTAGCACATCCACCCCGCGCATCGCGCGCAGGATGTTGTCGGACATTTCATCGATCAAGTTTTGGTACTGGTCGTATTCGGGGTGGCCTGGTTCATGAATGTTCAGTGGCGGTTCGTGGTCCCCGGTGAAAAAGATCGACTTTCCATTGGCTTCGATCCGGTAGCCAAAATTGATCACCGGGTGGTTGAGCAGGTAGGGTGTGACCGTGGCCGAGCCGATCCGGATGCTTTGTTCCGGCGCCAGCGTTACATATTCGATGCGTGCTTTCATCTTTTCCTCGAGCACGGGGAAATAGCTGTATTGCAGTTGCACCGACATGACCTGCTCGACGCCTTTGCCCGACACCGGATCAAATGCGCCATGCAGGCGCAGCACGTTGCCGGAAATGAAGTTCGGCACAAAAAACGGCAAGCCCTGGATATGGTCCCAGTGGGAATGGGTGATCAGCACATTCGACGTCAGCGGCATCTCGGCCAACAGGGTCTGGGACAAGGGAAAGATCCCGGTGCCGGCGTCGAGGATGATCAGTTCATTGTTGTCGGTGCGAATCTCGATGCAGGTGGTGTTGCCGCCATAGCGCACGGTGTTCGGACCTGGTGAGGCAATGGAACCCCGCACGCCCCAGAATTTGATTTTCATGCGTTGCCCTCAGATCGTTCCAGATGGTGATTTCTCGCAATCTGCTTTGCGAACCTGTTGCACGATAGAAGGAGTTCATCGCGATGGCCGTTGACGGGCTTGTTTGGGCTCATGGCGTGAATTGTCTTTCAACGTCGAAATCTGTCAACACATAAGGGCGAGTGGCCATGCGGCATGATCACTTGCGCAGTCGCTTTGCGCCAAAACCGGTCAGGTCCAGGTCAGGCTGTTTGTTGCCCAAGAGGTCCGCGAGCGCCCTGGCGGAGCCGCAACTCAGGGCCCAGCCGCTCGAGCCATGCCCCAGATTGAGCCAGAGGCCGGCCAGGCCGCTGGCGCCGATCATCGGCGGGCCGTTGGGCATCATCGGCCGCGCGCCTTTCCACTCCTGGACGCCGCCGGACAGGTTGGCGGCGCCCGGAAACCAGTCCTGCAAGACCTTGTACAGGGTTTGCAGCGAGCTGGCGCGCATCTTGTCGGCGGTGCCTCCAAGTTCGGCACTGCCCGCGACGCGGACGCGCTGGCCCAGCCGTGAAATGGCCACTTTGTAGCGCTCATCCATCACCGCGCTGCGAGGGGCGTTGAGGGGTTCGCGGATTGACGCGCTGACCGAGTAGCCATGAACCGCGGTCAATGGAATCTTCAGGCCGAGCGGCGCAAGAAGGTGGGCCGAAGCCAGTCCGGCGCACATGACAAGGGCGTCATATCGGCGCGGTCCGCTTTCGCCCGCGACGTCAATGCTGGCGCCGTTGGCGCAGGCAACGCGTTTGACTTCGGTATTGAACTGGAAGTCGACACCCAGCCGCTGCGCCTTGTTCTTGAGCAACAAGGCAAACTGCCGGCAGTTCCCGACCTCGTCGTCGGGCAGGTGGATGGCGCCGAAGAACGAGGTATCCGGGTTGAGCGCCGGTTCCACCTTCCGTGCGTCGACAGGGCTGATTTCCTTGAACATGACGCCGGCGTCGCGCAACACCTGCAGGCCGGGCTGTGCCAGTTTGCTGTCGTGCTCGGAACGCAGCAGCACCATGTAGCCGTCGCTGCGCTCGTATTCCAGCGACAGTTCGCTTGTCAGGTGATGCAGGCGTTCGCGGCTGTAGAAGGCCAGTCGCTGCAACTGTGCGCGATGGGCAAGGTAGGTGTCGAGATTGCAGGCGCGCAGCCATTTCCACATCCAGACCATGTCGCGCCCCGACAGCGGCAGGCCCACCTTGACCGGCGCGTAGTGGCTGAGCAGATGTCCGAGCACCTTGGTCGGCATGCCGGGGGCGGCCCAGGGTGTGACGTAACCCGGCGCCACCAGTCCGGCATTGGCAAAGCTAGCTTCCTCGGCGGCTGCTCCGCAGCGCTCCAGCACCGTGACCTCGTGACCGTCGCTGGCCAGTTCGTAGGCCGTGGTGACACCGATGATGCCGGCACCAATGACTGCAATCTTCATGAACCCCTTTGTAGCAATTGCTCGATCTGCAAGGCGATGTTGAGCACCGGATCATCGCGCATGGCCCCGGCCCAGACCATCATACCAACGGGCAATTCATCGGGCGCGTGGCAGGGGATCGAGATGGCGCAGCCATCGAGCATGTTGACCACGCTGGTATTGCGCAGCAGCAGGGCGTTGAGACGGAAGAACGCTTCGTCGCGCTCGGCGCCGGGCGCGACCTCTGCAATCGGCGCGGCGGTCACGGGCGTCGTCGGCGACAGGATGGCGTCGAAACCCTGCAGGGCCGCTTCCATTGAATCAATCCAGCGGCGCCGCGCCGCCAGCATCTCGATGTAATCACAGGCGCTCATGGCACCGCCGCGCTGGATGCGGGTGGCCACGCGCGGGTCGTAGCTTGCGGCCTTGCGTTGCAGCAGCTGGCGATGCCAGGCGTAGCTCTCGGTGGCCGCGATGCTGCCGGTCGCCTGAATCTGTCGCAGGGCATGGAGTTCGGTCAGCGGCAACTCGGTGATGCGCGCGCCGCGCTCGCGCAGGGCGCCTAATGTGCGCTGCCAGGCACGCGCCACGGTGCTGTCGAGGTCGTCGAGCATGATGGTGCTGGCGACCGCCAGGCGATAGGCGCCGAGAGGGGCGGCGCTGCGCGTCACCTGGCGCTGCGCCAGAATCTCATGGGCCAGGATGGCATCGGACACCGAGCGGGTGAGGGCGCAGACGGTATCGAGCGTAGTGGACAAGGGGAGCACGCCATCGGTCGGAACCAGGCGGGCGGTGTTCTTGAAGCCGACGATGCCGTTGAGCGCTGCCGGGATGCGGATCGAGCCGCCCGTGTCTGATCCGAGTCCGATGAACGCGGCGCCGCTGGCCACCGATACCGCAGCGCCTGAAGAAGAACCGCCGGGAATGCGCGCGACGTCCGTCGCGCACGCGTTGGCTGGGGTGCCGAAGTGCGGGTTGACACCGACACCGGAGAACGCAAATTCAACCATGTTGGTGCGCCCGATGAAGGCAGCACCGGCGCGGCGCAGGCGCGCCACGGCCGGGCAGTCCTGCTGCGCCGGTGCCGCATCCTGCAGGGTGATCGAGCCTGCGGCGGTGGTCTGTCCCGCGACGTCAAACAGGTCCTTGACCGAGACCGCAAGCCCGGCCAGCGGCGTTGTTTCAATCTGCGGCCGATTTGCAACGGCTCGGGCTTCTTCGAAAGTCGGCTTCACAAAGACATGCTGGCACCGTGCCGACCGGGCGACGGCGACGCTGCGTTCGATTTCGGTCGCGGATCGGGTTTCACCGCTGCGCAGCCGGCACAGCGTTGCTTGAAGGTCTGGAATCATGGGGTCAATCGGGCCTGTGCTATAGTCTTTGGGTTTTGCTGAGTGGTCGAATGACTGTCCGGCGAAACAAATCCGCAAACCAGTTCAATCAAGGTGTTGCGACTGCCACGGGAGAGTTTCGGTGGCAATCGCAAAAACGAACTGGATTTTAGACCTAACCTTTGGAGTTAAACATGTCAGTTACCATGCGCGAAATGCTGGAAGCCGGTGTCCATTTCGGCCACCAGACCCGCTTCTGGAACCCCAAGATGGCCCCGTTCATTTTCGGCCATCGCAACAAGATCCACATCATCAACCTGGAAAAGTCGCTGCCGATGTTCCAGGAGGCCGCCAACTTCGTGCGCCAGATTTCCGCCAAGCGCGGCACGGTGCTGATGGTCGGCACGAAGCGCCAGGCGCGTGAGACGGTGGCTGAAGAAGCGCGCCGTGCCGGCGTTCCCTTTGTTGACCAGCGTTGGCTCGGTGGCATGCTGACCAATTTCAAGACGGTCAAGACATCGATCAAGCGCCTGAAGGACATGAAGATCCAGCAGGAGGCCGGTCTTGACAGCCTGAGCAAGAAGGAACAGCTGATGTTTGCCCGCGAACTCGCCAAGCTCGAACGCGATATCGGCGGCATTCAGGACATGTCGGTTCTGCCGGACGCCATTTTCGTGATTGACGTCGGTTTCCACAAGATTGCGATCGCCGAAGCCAAGAAACTCGGCATTCCGCTGATTGCGGTGGTCGATACCAACCACTCGCCCGAAGGCATTGACTATGTCATCCCCGGCAACGACGACTCGTCCAAGGCTGTGGTCCTGTACGCCCGCGGCATTGCCGATGCGATCATCGAAGGCCGCACCAACATGGTTGACGATGTCGTCAAGGCCATGGTGGCGGAGAGCGGCGATGAATTTGTCGAAGTGGACGAGGCATCCGCCTGAGTTGTCCGCAACCCCAAGAAAGGGGGCTTCTGTGCCCCTTTTTTTTAGTCTTTTTTTCAATTAACTGAACTGAGTACGGAGAATCAAGATGGTTGCAATTACCGCGAGCATGGTTGCTGAACTGCGTGGCAAGACCGACGCCCCGATGATGGAGTGCAAGCGTGCACTGACCGAGGCCGAAGGCAATATGGAAAAGGCTGAAGAGCTGCTGCGCGTTAAGCTCGGCAGCAAAGCTGGCAAGGCTTCCGGCCGCATCACCGCCGAGGGCGTGATCACCATCGCCATGGCTGATGGCGTCGGCGCGATGCTGGAAGTGAACTGCGAGACCGATTTCGTCACCAAGAACGACAGTTTCCTGGCGCTGGCCAATGCCGCTGTGCAACTGGTGGCCAAGCACAATCCGGCCGATGTCGCCGCGCTGGGCGCCTTGCCCTACGCGCAGGACGGTTTCGGCCCGACGCTGGAAGACGTGCGCAAGGGACTGATCGGCAAGATCGGTGAGAACATGAGCTTTCGCCGTTTCAAGCGCTTCGCCGACGGCGGCAAGCTTGCTTCCTATCTGCATGGCACGCGCATCGGCGTGGTGGTCGAGTTCGAAGGCGATATGGTTGCGGCCAAGGATGTGGCCATGCATGTTGCCGCCATGAAGCCGGTTGCGCTGTCGAGCGCCGATGTGCCGGCCGAACTAGTGGCGCGCGAGCGTTCCGTTGCGGCAGCCAAGGCGGCTGAAGATGCAGCCTTGGCGACGGCAGCGGGCAAGCCCGTGCAGTCGGCCGAGATCGTTTCCAAGCGAATCGAAGGCGGCGTGCAAAAATACCTCAAGGAAGTGTCGCTGTTCAACCAGTCGTTCGTTAAGAACGACAAGCAGACGGTCGAGCAGATGCTCAAGGCCGCCGGCACCACGGTCAAGGGCTTCACGCTGTATGTGGTTGGCGAAGGCATCGCGAAGAAGGTCGATGATTTCGCGGCCGAGGTGGCGGCTCAGGTCGCCGCCGCGAAGCAGTCGACGTAGTCGACTGCGAAACGTGAGCGAAGGGCTTGCCGGCGCATCCATGTACGCATTGCGATGATCCGGTTGAGTCTGGCTTTATAGGGTCCGTATCAGTCAATTTCAAGGAGTTCATCATGTCCGTCGCCCAACCAGCCTACAAGCGCATTTTGCTCAAGCTGTCAGGGGAGGCCTTGATGGGCGACGACCAGTACGGCATCAATCGGGGCACCATTGTCCGGATGGTGGAAGAGATCGCCGAGGTCACGCGCCTTGGCGTTCAGGTTGCCGTGGTGATTGGTGGCGGCAACATCTTCCGCGGTGTGGCCGGTGGTTCGGTCGGCATGGACCGCGCCACGGCCGACTACATGGGCATGCTGGCCACCGTCATGAATGCGCTGGCGCTGGGTGACACGATGAACAAGGCCGGTCTGACCGCGCGCGTCATGTCGGCTATTGCGATCGAGCAGGTGGTCGAACCCTACGTCAGACCGAAGGCCCTGCAATACCTCGAAGAGGGCAAACTGGTCATCTTTGCTGCCGGCACCGGCAATCCGTTCTTCACCACGGATACGGCGGCCGCTTTGCGCGGCGCCGAGATTGGCGCTGAAATCGTGCTCAAGGCGACCAAGGTGGACGGCGTTTATACGGCGGACCCCAAGAAGGACCCGCTCGCCACCCGCTACACGCGCCTGTCATTCGATGAGGCGATGTCGAAAAATCTGGGCATCATGGATGCCACCGCATTTGCCTTGTGCCGCGACCAGAAACTGCCGATCAAGGTGTTTTCCATCTTCAAGCACGGGGCGCTCAAACGCGTGGTGATGGGCGAAGACGAAGGAACGCTGGTCTATGCCTGATCATGGCAAAATTGCAGCGCTTGTGCATTGCCATTCGAACAGCTGAAAGAGGATAAGAATATGCCGATTCCTGACATTAAGAGCACGGTAGAGGCCAAGATGGATCAGTCCATCGCTGCTTTCAAGAACAACCTGACCAAGATCCGAACCGGGCGCGCCAATCCGGCGCTGCTCGATGCCGTGCATGTCGACTATTACGGTTCCATGCTGCCGATCAGCCAGGTGGCCAATGTGTCCCTGCTCGACGCCCGCACGATCAGTGTCCAGCCCTGGGAAAAGGGCATGGGCGCCAAGATCGAAAAGGCGATCCGCGACAGCGACCTGGGCTTGAATCCGTCGTCGATGGGTGACCTGATCCGCGTCCCGATGCCGCCGATGTCGGAAGAACGGCGCAAGGAGTTGACCAAGGTTGTGCGCAACGAGGGCGAGGCCGCCAAGATTGCGGTGCGCAACTTGCGCCGCGATGCCAATGAAGCGGTCAAGAAGGCGGTCAAGGACAAACTGGCTTCGGAAGATGACCAGAAACGCTCGGAGACCGAAATCCAGAAGGTGACCGACCGCCATGTCATCGAGATCGACCGGCTGGTGGCGGCCAAGGAACACGACATCATGGCGGTCTAGCGTGCCGCTATGCCTTGAATGTGGCCGGCTGGCGCATTGTCATCGTCGGACCGCATCATGAGCCAGATGCCGCACCATATCGCGATCGTGATGGATGGCAACGGGCGCTGGGCGTCCAAGCGTTATCTGCCGCGGATTGCCGGACACAAGCAAGGTGTCGACTCCCTGCGCCGCTGCGTGCGTGCGGCCGGCCAGTGCGGCGTCAAGGTATTGACCGTGTTTGCCTTCTCCTCGGAAAACTGGAGCCGCCCGGCCGATGAGGTGTCGGGGTTGATGGACCTGTTCGCCCTGGCGATCGGGCGCGAGATCCCGCAACTCATGGCCGATGGGGTACGGATCTGCTTTGTGGGTGAGCGCGCCGGTTTGTCGCCGCGTGTGCTGGCCGGCATTGAAGCAGCCGAGCGCGCGACCGCGTCCAATACCAAGTTGATCCTCAACGTCTGCTTCAACTACGGCGGTCGCTGGGATATCGTGCAGGCGGCTGCCAGGCTCGCGGCGCAGGGCAGCGCCGTGACCGAGCAAACCTTGAGCGCGGCCATGTCGCTGGCCCATGTTCCGGATCCCGACCTGGTGGTGCGTACCGGCGGCGAGCAGCGGATCAGCAATTTCCTGCTCTGGCAAAGCGCCTATTCCGAGTTCTACTTTAGCGACAAGTTGTGGCCAGAGTTTGACGAGGCCGAACTCGACCGTGCGATCGCGTCTTTCCAGCAGCGCGAGCGGCGCTTTGGCAAGACCTCGGGCCAGATCGCCGCGCAAGCGGCTGATGGAAGTTCCTCTTGAGGCTCGGAGCCAATCCATGCTGAAGCAGCGCATCATCACCGCCCTTGTCCTGCTGGCCATCCTGCTGCCGGCTTTGTTCTATCGCACACCAGAGCCGTTCTGCGCCGTTGCCCTGCTGCTGATCGCCGCCGGCGCCTGGGAGTGGGGTCGTCTCAACGCTTGCACGCAAGGCGCGGCCCTGGCTTGCTCGGCGCTGTGCGTTGTCGCCTGCGGCGCGAGCTGGTGGCTTGGACTGCTGGTGCAGCCGCTGCACTGGCTGTGGACGCTTGCGGGCGCGGCCTGGGTGCTCGGCGGCGCCTGGCTGTTGCGCAGCGGCGTGCCGGCGTGGGCCGGGTATCCGCGCGGTCTGCGGCTGATGTCGGGTCTGCTCGCGCTGTGGCTGGCCTGGCTGGCGGTGGCCCAGGCCAGGACGATCGGCATCAATTTCCTACTTTCCATCCTGACCCTGGTCTGGGCGGCGGACATCTTTGCCTATTTTGCCGGCCGCACGTTCGGCGGGCGTTTCAGTCGCGGCAAGCTTGCGCCCGCCATCAGTCCCGGCAAGAGCTGGGAAGGTGTCTGGGGCGGCATGCTCGGCGTGCTGGCGCTGGCCCTGGCCTGGCGTTGGGCTGACGCGGCATGGACTGCCGAGGTTCCGAGCCTGTACACGCGGCTCGGGCGCGCCGGCTGGTGGCTGTTTCTGATTGCGCTGGTGTTCATGGCGGCGATGAGCGTGGTGGGCGATCTGCTGGAGTCGCTGGTCAAGCGCAGTGCCGGCGTCAAGGACAGCAGCGGTTTGCTGCCCGGTCACGGCGGTGTGCTGGACCGGGTCGATGCCCTGCTGCCCACGCTGCCGCTGGCGCTGATGCTTTACTCTGCCTTGGTATTCAAATGACCGCATCCGACCCGGTGTTGAAACAGCGCGTGGCCATTCTGGGATCGACCGGATCGATCGGCGTGAACACGCTGGACGTGATCGCCATGCATCCCGAACGCTTCGAGGTGTTTGGCCTGAGCGCGGCCACCCAGGTCGAGTCGATGCTGCAGCAGTGTGTGCGTTTCAAACCCGTGTTCGCCGTCATGGCCAGCGAAGCCCACGGGCGGGTGCTAGAGCAGAAATGCCGCGACCTCCATCTCGCAACGCGGGTTCTGTGGGGCGCGCAAGCCATCACCGCGCTGGCTTGCGACGAGCGCGTTGATGCGGTGATGGCCGCGATCGTCGGCGCGGCCGGCCTCGCGTCGTGCCTGGCCGCGGCGCGCGCCGGCAAGCGTCTGCTGCTGGCAAACAAGGAAGCGCTGGTCGTCGGTGGCGACTATTTCATGCAGGCGGTCGGGCAGGGCAGGGCCAAACTGCTGCCGATCGACAGCGAGCATTCCGCCATCTTCCAATCGCTGCCCGCCGATGCCGCCACTTGGCCCGCCCAGATCGACAAGATCATTCTGACGGCATCCGGCGGGCCATTTCGGCAACGCGATCCGCTGACCTTGCGCGATGTGACGCCGCAGCAGGCCTGCGCCCACCCCAACTGGGTGATGGGACGCAAGATTTCTGTCGATTCCGCCTCGATGATGAACAAGGCGCTCGAAGTGATTGAAGCGCGCTTCCTGTTCGACGTGCGGCCGGAGCAGATCGAAGTCGTGATCCATCCGCAAAGCGTGATCCACTCGATGGTGCAATACCGGGACAACTCCGTCGTTGCACAACTCGGCACGGCCGACATGAAAGTGCCGATCGCTTATGGCTTGTCCTGGCCGGATCGCATGACTTCAGGCGCTGCGGCGCTCGACTTCCGGGCCATGGGTGCCATGACCTTCGAAGCGCTCGATTCGAATGGGCATGGTCAGCGTTTCCCTGGCCTGAAACTGGCCTGGGATGTGCTGCGCGGCCCTTCAGGATCGACAGCCGTTCTCAACGCTGCAAACGAGGTGGCCGTTGCGGCTTTTCTTGACGGACAGGTCCGCTTTGACCAGATTCACGCCGTCAATACCGAGACGCTGGCGTCGGTCGTGCCAGCCCAAGTGGGGTCACTGGAGGACCTGCTCGCACTCGATGCGCAGTCGCGCGAGGCGGCGCAGCGTGTGGTGCGCCGCTTCGGTGCACCGTAACAGCCACCTGCTGCGACCATGCTCACCCTTGCCGCATTTGTTCTGGCGCTCGGCCTGCTGATCGCCGTGCATGAGTTCGGCCACTACCGGATGGCGGTGGCCTGCGGCGTCAGGGTGCTGCGCTTTTCCATCGGATTTGGCAAGCCGCTGGTTCGCTGGCAGCCCAAGGGTTCGTCGACCGAGTTTGCGATCGGCGCGTTTCCGCTGGGCGGTTACGTGCGCATGCTCGACGAGCGCGAGGCGCCGGTGCCGCAGGCCGAGCGCCACCTCGCGTTCAACAACCAGCCCCTGCGCTCGCGCATTGCCATCGTGGCCGCCGGCCCGCTGGCCAATCTGCTGCTGGCCGTGCTCCTGTATGCGGTGGTGAATTGGAGCGGCGTGCAACTCCCGGCGCCGATCCTGGCCAGCCCGGAAGCCGGATCGATCGCCGCCGGCGCGGGTGTGGTCGGCGGTGAGCGGGTCGCGCGCGCCGGTCTTGTCGACGCCGAGTTGCAGGACATGACCTCGTTTGAGGACCTGCGCTGGGTGCTGACCCGCGGCGCGCTGGAAAAGCGCGATGTGCGCCTGGTATGGAGCGGCGCGACGCATCCCGAGCGTGCCGACATCGTTCTCAAGCTCAGCACGATGGACGTCGGCGATGCCGATGCCCAACTGTTTCGCAGGATCGGCATCGGTGCGCCTTTCACGCAGCCCGTCATCGGTCAACTGGTGGCCGGCGCGGCGGCGGACCGGGCCGGCTTGCGAGCGGGTGACGTCGTGCGGCAGGTCGGTGCCGTGCCGGTGGTCGACGGCCAGCAGCTGCGCCAGTTGATCCGCGCCTCGGCCTCCAGCGGCGAGGCCCCGGCGACGGTGTGGCGAATCAGCCGTGGTGCCTCCGAGCTTGAAGTCACGGTGAAGCCGGAGCGGGCGCTCGAGGGCAGCGCCGCCGTCGGAAGGATTGGCGCCTATGTCGGCGCCATGCCCGAGCTGGTGCTGGTCCGATACGGCGCGCTCGATGGTCTGTGGCGTGGCGTCGTCCGTTGCACCGATGTGTCGGTTCTGACGCTGCGGATGATGGGGAAGATGCTGATCGGCGAAGCCTCGCTCAAGAATCTCAGCGGTCCCCTCACGATTGCGGACTACGCCGGAAAGTCCGCCGGCATGGGTCTGACCCAGTACCTTCTGTTCCTGGCCCTGATCAGCGTGAGTCTGGGTGTTTTGAACCTGCTGCCGCTGCCGGTGCTCGATGGCGGGCACCTGATGTATTATCTTTGGGAAGGGATCACGGGCAAGCCCGTCTCCGAAGTCTGGACAGAACGCTTGCAGCGGGGTGGCGTTGCCGTGCTGATGGCCATGATGGCGATTGCCATCTTCAACGATATCAACCGCTTGTTTGGCTAAATATCCGGGGCTGATTTTGCAGCGCCGGTTTGAATCTTAAATAGTAAAAATGCAATTCAATCGTTTCAATTTGCGTACCGTCTCGGCCGTGGTGTCCCTGGCTGTCATGGCCAGCACCGCATGGGCCGTCAGCCCGTTCACCGTGCGCGATATCCGTATCGAAGGTTTGCAGCGCGTCGAGTCCGGAACGGTCTTTGTGTCCCTGCCGGTTCGCGTCGGCGATGTGTACAACGACGACAAGGGTTCGGCCGCGATCCGGGCGCTGTTCGACCTGGGCCTGTTCAAGGATGTGCGAATCGAAGTCAGCGGCGATGTGCTGGTGATTGTCGTGGAGGAGCGTCCCACGATTGCCACGGTTGATTTCGTCGGCACCAAGGAGTTCGACAAGGAAGTGCTGGTCAAGGCCTTGCGCGACGTCGGCCTCGCCGATGGCCGCCCCTTCGACAAGGCGCAACTGGACCGCGCCGAGCAGGAACTCAAGCGCCAGTACATCAACCGAAGCCTTTATGCGGCCGAAGTGGTGACCACGGTGACGCCGATCGAACGCAACCGCGTCAACCTCACGTTCACCGTGGTCGAGGGCGAGCCGGCCAAGATCAGCGAAATCCGGCTGGTCGGCAACCAGGTGTTCAGCGAGTCGACACTGCGCAATCTGTTCGATCTGGATACCGGTGGCTGGATGAGCTGGTACACCAAGTCGGACCGGTACTCGCGCGCCAAGCTGAACGCCGACATCGAAACCCTGCGCTCCTACTACCTGACGCGCGGCTATCTCGAATTCAGGGTCGATTCGACCCAGGTCGCCATCCTGCCGAACAAGACCGACATTGCCATCACCATCAACATCACCGAAGGCGAGCGTTTCATCGTCAGTGGCGTCAAGCTCGAAGGGAACTTCCTTGGCAAGGACGAGGAATTCAAATCGCTGGTGACGATCCGGCCTGGGCAGCCTTACAACGCCGATGAAATCGCGAAAACGACCAAGGCATTCACGGATTATTTTGGCAATTTCGGCTATGCGTTCGCACGGGTCGAGGCACGCCCCGAACTGGATCGGGCCAACAACCGGGTGGTTCTGGTGCTGCAGGCCGACCCGTCGCGCCGTGCCTATGTGCGCCGCATCAATGTCGCCGGCAACAGCCGCACCCGTGATGTGGTCGTGCGCCGCGAGTTCAGGCAATTGGAGGCGTCATGGTACGACGGCGACAAGATCAAACTATCGCGCGACCGCGTTGACCGCCTGGGATATTTCAAGGACGTCGCCGTGGAGACCCAGGAAGTGCCCGGTTCGCCCGACGAGGTCGACCTGACCGTCAATGTGACGGACAAGCCGACCGGCAGCCTGACCCTGGGTGCCGGTTATTCGTCGGCCGACGGGATCGGTCTCTCCTTTGGCGTCAAGCAGGATAACGCCTTCGGTTCGGGCAACTCGCTGGGCATGCAGATCAACACCAGCAAGCTCAACCGTGTTCTCGTGTTCAACACGGTCGATCCCTATTTCACGGCCGATGGCGTGTCACGCGGTTTCGACATCTACTACCGGACCAGCAGTCCGTACCAGGATCAAAGCTACTACCAGGTCCAGACGACCGGTGCCAATATCCGCTTCGGCGTGCCGTTCACGGCGAGCGACACGGTCTATTTCGGCGCCGGCTTCGAGAAGACCGCGATCGTGCCGGGCACGCTCCTGCCGTTCTCCTACATGCGCTACATCGATCAGTACGGCTATGACAGCTGGGGCTTGCCGCTGGTCGCCGCCTGGTCGCGCGATAGCCGCGACAGCGCGATCGCGCCGACGACGGGCCGCTTCATGCGTGCCAACACCGAATGGTCGGTGGCCGGACAGGTCCGCTATGTGCGCGCGACCTACCAGCAGCAGGACTACATATCCCTGAACAAGCAGTTCACCGTTGCCCTCAATGGCGAAGTGGACGTGGGCGCGGTGGTCGGCGACCGGACCTATCCGGTGTTCAAGACCTTTTACGGTGGTGGCCTTGGTTCGGTGCGCGGCTTCGAACAAGGCAGCCTCGGGCCGATGGATGCCACCGGCATCGCCTTGGGGGGCACCGGCCGCTACCTGTTCAATGCGGAATTGCAGGCGCCGTTCCCCGGCTCCGGCAACGATCGCACCTTGCGCATGTATGCTTTCTTCGATCTGGGCGCTGTGACCGGCCCGGACGGCGGCCTGGCCATCAACGTCGATGCGAACAAGCCGCGTTCCTCGGTTGGTATCGGTGTCAGCTGGATTTCTCCGATGGGCCCGTTGCGGCTGGCATTTGCCAAACCCATCAAGAAGTTCGAAAGCGATAAAATCCAGAGTATGCAATTTCAGATCGGAAGCTCTTTCTAATGAACCAATTTCTCAATCGATGCGGTGCCAGCATTTTGCTGGGAGGATTGCTTGTCTCGGCACAGGTTCAGGCACAGGAGTTCCGGATCGGCTTTGTCAGCACCGATCGGATCTTTAAGGAAGCCAGCACGGCCAAGACGGCCCAGGGCAAACTGGAGCAGGAGTTCGCCAAGCGTGAGAAGGATCTGGTCGATCTTCAGGTCAATCTGAAGTCGCTGGCGGACAAGTTCGAGCGGGAAGCCCCGACGCTGCCCGAGAGCCAGCGGGCTAGCCGCCAGAAGCAGCTCGTGGACCAGGACCGGGAGTTCCAGCGCAAGCGCCGCGAGTTCCAGGAGGACCTCAACTCCCGCAAGAACGAGGAATTGCAGCAGGTGCTCGAGCGCGCCAACAAGGTTGTCAAACAGGTGGCCGAGGCTGAAAAGTACGACATGATTCTGCAAGAGGCGGTCTACGTCAATCCCAAGCACGACATCACCGACAAGGTCATCAAGGCATTGAATTCGGGCGCGGCCAAGTAAAGCACGCAAGGCATGTGAAGCGTGGCTTTCAGTCTGGGTTTCATTGTCGAGCGTCTTGGCGGCGAGTTGCATGGCAACCCGGAACTCCTGATCGAAGGCCTGGCGCCGCTTGAGTCGGCCAGTTCAGCACAGCTGAGTTTCCTCAGCAATCCCAAGTACCAGAGTCAACTCTGCGCCTCCCGCGCCGGCTGCATCATTGTCAGCCCCCAGATGCGCGAGACGGCGCTGCTGCGCGGTGCCTGCATCGTGGCGCAGCAGCCGTATCTTTATTTTGCCCGGGTCACCCAGCTCTGGAAGAAGAGCCAGGCCCAGCCGCAGGAAGCGCTGCGCCATCCCAGCGCGGTGATTCATCCGCAGGCCGTTGTCGATCCGAGCGCCCGCATCGGCGCCCTGTGCGTGATCGAACGCGGTGCCCGCATCGGCGCCGACACCGTGCTCAAGTCGCGCGTCACGGTCGGGGAAGACTGCATCATCGGCGCGCGCTGCCTGCTGCATCCGGGTGTCGTCATCGGCGCCGACGGTTTCGGCTTTGCCCCCAATGCCGGCGCCTGGGAGAAGATCGAGCAGCTTGGCGCCGTGCGCATCGGCGATGACGTGGAGATCGGCGCCAATACCTGCATCGACCGTGGCGCCCTGCAGGACACGATGATCGGGGACGGCGTCAAGCTCGACAACCTGATCCAGATCGGCCACAACGTGCGCATCGGTAAGAACACCGCCATGGCGGGCTGCGTCGGCGTCGCCGGTAGCGCGATCATCGGCGCCCACTGCACGATCGGCGGCGCCGCCAACATCCTGGGGCACCTTGAACTCGCCGATGGTGTCAACATCTCGGTGGCGTCGGTTGTGACACGCTCGATTCTCAAGCCCGGTCATTACACGGGCATTTTTCCGATCGACGAGAACGCGGCCTGGGAAAAGAACGCCGCGTCGCTCAAACAACTGCACGGCCTGCGCGCGCGCGTACGCGCGCTGGAAGATAAACTCAAGGCGTTGAACCCTGCAGGACCGTCCGACGCACCGTAAGCGGCGTCGCAGGTTCCTGAATTACCCTGAAACCGGTGGCGCGAACTGGCGCCAAATCTCTCCAACCCTGTTCCGAGTCAACTCAAGCCATGATGGACATCCACAAAATTCTCAAGCAACTGCCGCATCGCTATCCGTTCCTGCTGGTGGACCGGGTGCTTGAACTCGACAAGGGCAAGCGCATCAAGGCGCTGAAGAATGTCACGATCAACGAGCCGTTCTTCGAAGGCCATTTCCCGAACCGCCCGGTGATGCCCGGGGTGCTGATGCTCGAAGCGCTGGCGCAAGCGTCGGCCCTGCTGTCCTTCGACGCACTCGGTGCCTCGCCCGATGACAAGATGATCTACTACTTTGCCGGCATGGGTGCGGTGCGTTTTCGCCGGCCGGTGGAGCCGGGCGATCAGCTGATCCTGGAGGCTGAACTGCTGCGCATGAAGGCCGGCATCTTCAAGTTCAAGACGCGTGCCCTGGTCGGTGAGGAACTGGCGGTGGAAGCGGAGTTGACCTGCGCCGTGCGCGCCATCAAGTAAGGGGCGCCGCATGACAGCGATCCATTCAACCGCCCTTGTCGATCCTGCGGCTGAGCTCGATGATTCCGTCGCGGTCGGGCCATACACGGTGATCGGCGCGCATGTCAGGGTCGGTGCCGGCACCACGATCGGCGCTCATTGCGTGATCGAAGGCCACACCACAATCGGCCGCGACAACCGCATCTTCCAGTTCAATTCGCTTGGGGCTATCCCGCAGGACAAGAAGTACGGCGGCGAGCCCTGCGCCTTGGTCATCGGTGACCGCAACACGGTTCGCGAGTTCTGCACCTTCAATATCGGATCGCCCGGCGACCTCGGTGTGACGCGGATCGGCGACGACAACTGGATCATGGCCTACACGCATATCGCGCATGACTGCCAGATTGCCAACAACACGACGCTGGCCAACAACACCACGCTCGGCGGCCATGTCCATATCGGGCCGTGGGTGACGGTTGGCGGATTGACCGGCATTCACCAGTTCGTGAAGGTCGGTGCGCACGCCATGGTCGGCTTCGCCAGCGCCGTCTCGCAGGACGTGCCGCCTTTCATGCTGGTGGACGGCAATCCGCTTGCGGTGCGCGGCGTCAACAGCATCGGTCTGCGCCGGCGTGACTTCAACGCCGAGCGGCTCGCCGCGGTCAAGGCCATGCACAAGGCCTTGTACCGGGAAGACCTGACACTGCAGGCGGCCAAACTGCGCATCGCCGACCTGGCCATCAGCAGTCCTGCCGCGGCACCCGATGTCGAGTTGATGCTGTCGTTTCTGGACCAGTCCTCACCCACGCGCGGCATCGCCCGCTGACGGACAGGCTGCGCATGACCGAAGCGAACGCTGCATCGGCTGGCGCAATGCAGCCGGCCGATCCATGCTTTGCCATGGTGGCGGGCGAGGCCTCGGGCGACCTGCTGGCGGGCTTGCTGCTCGACGGACTGCGCGAGCGCTGGCCGTCTCTGCAGGCGGTCGGTATCGGCGGGCCGCAGATGCGCGAGCGCGGCTTTGAAGCCTGGTGGCCGCACGACAAGCTTTCGGTGCACGGCTTCGGCTGGGAAGTGCTGCGGCGTTTTCGCGAAATCCTCGGCATACGCAATCAGCTCAAGGCCCGTTTGCTGCAGCAGCGTCCGGCTGTCTTCATCGGCGTCGATGCCCCCGACTTCAATCTCGACCTGGAAGCCGCACTGCGCCAGCAGGGTATCAAGACGGTGCATTTTGTCGCGCCCTCGTTCTGGGCCTGGCGCGCCAAGCGGGTCGAAAAAATCCGTGCCAGTGTCGACCACGTGCTGTGCATCTTTCCATTCGAGCCGGCCTTGCTGGCACAGCACGGCATTGCCGCCACCTATGTCGGGCACCCGTTGGCCAACGTCATTCCGATGCAGCCGGACAAGTCTGGCGCGCGCTCGCAACTGGGCCTGGCACCCGGCGATCAGGTGATTGCCATCCTGCCCGGCAGTCGCGGCTCCGAGGTGCGCAATCTGGCCTTGCGCTTCTTCCAGGCGGCAGTCCTGTTGCAGCAGGCGCGGCCGGCGCTCAAATTCGTGGTGCCGGCGATACCGTCGCTGAAGGCGGAAATCGAGCGCGCGGCGATGGCCTGCGGCACGCTGCGGCATCTGCAGATCGTCGAGGGACAGTCGCATACCGTGCTGGCGGCCTGTGACGCGACGCTGATCGCCAGCGGCACGGCGACGCTGGAGGCGGCGCTGTTCAAGCGGCCCATGGTGATCGCCTACCGCATGAGCTGGCTGTCGTGGCAACTGGTGCGCCGGCGCATGCTGCAACCCTGGGTCGGCCTGCCCAACATCCTGTGCCGCGATTTTGTCGTGCCCGAACTGCTGCAGGATGCGGCGACACCGCGGGCCTTGGCCGACGCCGTGCTGGCTTGGCTCGATGCCCCACGGCAGGCGCCGCAAAAGCTGGCCGCCCTGCAGGAACGATTTTCCGCGCTGCATGTACAGTTGCAGCGCGACACCCCTCGACTAGCCGCCCATGCGATCCAGCAAGTACTCCAGAGTTGAGCCCATCGGCCGATGGCAGACCACCCTGAATTGGTCCGTTGAAGGATTGACGGCCGGGGTCGACGAGGCCGGGCGCGGCCCGCTGGCCGGTCCGGTGGTGGCCGCGGCAGTGATACTGGACGACCTCAAGCCGATCAAGGGTCTGGCCGACTCCAAGGTGCTGAGCGCTTCGCGCCGCGAAAAGCTGTTCGACGAAATCCGCGCCAAGGCTCTGTGCTGCTCGATCGCCGAGGCCAGCGTCGAAGAGATCGATCAGCTCAACATCCTGCAGGCCACGCTGCTGGCCATGCGCCGCGCGGTCGAAGGCCTGCGGCTCAAGCCGACCAAGGTGCTGGTGGACGGCAACCGCCTGCCGGTGCTCGATGTGCTGGCCGAGGCCATCGTCAAGGGCGATGCCACGGTGCCGTCGATCTCGGCGGCCTCCATCCTGGCCAAGGTGCAGCGAGACCGCTGGTGCGCCGAGCTCGACGTCCAGTACCCGCAATACGGCTTTGCCCGGCACAAGGGCTATGGCACGGCCGAACACCTGGCGGCCCTGCGCGCGCATGGCGCCTGTCCCGAGCATCGAAGGACTTTTCGTCCGGTCACCGAGGTCTTGCGATGACAGCTCCAGTGGTCCAGCGCATCACGTCGCGCGACAACCCCCTGCTCAAGACGCTGCGCCGCCTGACGCAGGACAGCAGCGCCTACCGCAAGCTGGGCCAGGTCTGGGTCGAGGGCGATCACCTGTGCCGTGCCGCGCACGAGCGCGGCGTGCAGCCCCTGACTGCCGTGTTCTCGGAGTCGTTCTGGTCGCAGGCGAATGCGCAGTGGGCCGGCGCGGCGCGCCAGAACCTTGTGCTGGCTGATGCGCTGTTCGCCGGCATCAGCGCCCTGGAATCCCCCGCGAGCATGGGCTTTGTGCTGGAGCTTGCGCCACCGGCCGCCCTGCAGGCCGCTGCGCCGTCCGTCATTTTGGACCGCGTGCAGGACGCCGGCAACGTCGGCTCCATCCTGCGCAGCGCCGGTGCCTTTGGCTTCAAGCAGATCATCGCGATCAAGGGCACGGCTGCGCTGTGGAGCCCCAAGGTGCTGCGCGCCGGCATGGGCGCGCATTGGGGCTTGGATCTGATCGAAGGCGTGGCCTTGTCCGATCTCGGCGCGCTGACGCTGCCGATCATCGTGACCAGTTCGCACCGCGGTGCCTTTCTGCACGAGGCGCTGCGCGAGCAGACGCTGCCGTTTCCCTGTGCCTGGGCGCTCGGGCACGAAGGGCAGGGCGTCGCCGCCGAACTCGAAGCGCTGGCCGGCCTGCACGTGCGCATTGCCCAGCCCGGCGGCGAGGAATCGCTCAACGTCGCCGCCGCCGCCGCCATTTGCCTGCACGCGAGTGCGACAGTGGCCACCCCTCGGCTATAATTAGGCGCCTCACCGCACCCGGTACGCCTAGCGCACGCTCACCAGCCACTTCCCTCGACAAAGCAAGCCAAGAACTGTCTCTTGTGCGCGCGTGGGTGTACCTGAAACCCCATCCGGAGAACCCAGTGCTTTTGTCTTTACAGGGAACATGTCCCCCCGCCATCCTGGCGCTCGCAGACGGCACGGTGTTTGTTGGCAATTCCATCGGAGCCAGTGGCTCCACCGTCGGCGAAGTGGTGTTCAACACCGCCATGACCGGCTACCAGGAAATCCTCACAGACCCGAGCTACTGCCAGCAGATCGTCACGCTGACCTACCCGCACATCGGCAACTACGGCGTCAATGCCGAAGACGTCGAAGCGGCGCGCGTTCATGCCGCCGGCCTGATCATCAAGGACCTGCCGCTGGTGATGTCCAATTTCCGCGCTGGCATGACGCTGTCGCAGTACCTGCTGCAACAGAACACCGTTGCCATCGCCAATCTTGACACGCGCCAGCTTACGCGTCACCTGCGCACCCATGGCGCGCAGAACGGCTGCATTCTGGCCCTGCCGGCCGGTGCTGCCGTCACGCAGGCGGCGATCGACCAGGCGCGCGCGCTGGCGCAGGCAGCCCCAAGCATGGCCGGCACTGATCTGGCCAAGGTGGTCTCGACGAAGAGCCCTTATGCCTGGACGCAAACCGAGTGGCAACTGGCGCACGCGCAGCTGCAGGGCAGGCCCGGCTATGGTGAACAGTCGGATGCGAAGTTTCATGTGGTTGCCTACGATTTCGGCGTCAAGTTCAACATCCTGCGCATGCTCGCCGAGCGCGGTTGCCGCGTCACGGTGGTGCCGGCACAGACCAGCGCGGCCGAGGTTCTCAAGCACCAGCCCGACGGCATCTTCCTGAGCAATGGTCCCGGCGACCCCGAGCCCTGCGACTACGCCATCTCGGCCGTGGCGACGCTGATCGACACCGGCATCCCGACCTTCGGCATCTGCCTGGGGCATCAGATCATGGCGCTGGCCAGCGGCGCGCGCACCTTCAAGATGAAGTTCGGCCACCACGGCGCCAACCATCCGGTGAAGAACCTGGACAGCGGCCGGGTCAGCATCACGAGCCAGAACCACGGTTTTGCCGTGGACGAAAGGACCTTGCCCGCCAATCTGCGCGCCACACACGTCAGCCTGTTCGACGGCACGCTGCAGGGACTGGAGCGCACCGACCGGCCGGCCTTCTGCTTCCAGGGCCACCCGGAAGCCTCGCCGGGGCCGCACGATATCGCCTATTTGTTTGACCGCTTCACTGCGCTGATGGGGCAAGCCCAGGAGAAGAAGAATGCCTAAGCGCACCGACCTCAAGAGTGTCCTCATCATCGGCGCCGGCCCGATCGTCATCGGCCAGGCCTGCGAGTTCGACTATTCCGGCGTGCAGGCCTGCAAGGCCCTGCGCGAAGAAGGCTACAAGGTCATCCTGATCAACAGCAACCCGGCGACGATCATGACCGACCCGGCCACCGCCGATGTCATCTACATCGAGCCGATCACCTGGCAGACGGTCGAGAAGATCATCGCCAAGGAGCGCCCCGACGCCATCCTGCCCACCATGGGCGGCCAGACCGCGCTCAACTGCGCGCTCGACCTGTGGCACAACGGCGTGCTGGAGAAGTACAAGGTCGAGCTGATCGGTGCCAGCCCCGAGGCGATAGACAAGGCCGAAGACCGCCTGAAGTTCAAGGACGCCATGACCAAGATCGGTCTGGGCTCCGCGCGTTCCGGCATTGCGCACTCGATGGAAGAATCCTGGACCGTGCAGAAGACGCTGGGCTTCCCGACCGTGATCCGCCCGAGCTTCACGCTCGGCGGCACCGGCGGCGGCATTGCCTACAACGCCGAAGAGTTCGAAGTGATCTGCAAGCGCGGCCTGGAAGCCTCTCCGACCAGCGAACTGCTGATCGAGGAATCGCTGCTGGGCTGGAAGGAGTACGAGATGGAAGTGGTGCGCGACAAGGCGGACAATTGCATCATCATCTGCTCGATCGAAAACCTGGACCCGATGGGTGTGCACACGGGCGACTCGATCACGGTGGCGCCGGCGCAGACCCTGAGCGACAAGGAATACCAGATCCTGCGCAACGCGAGCCTGGCCGTGCTGCGCGAGATCGGCGTCGATACCGGTGGCTCCAACGTCCAGTTCGCCATCAACCCGGAAGATGGGCGCATGGTGGTGATCGAGATGAACCCGCGCGTGTCGCGCTCCTCGGCGCTGGCCTCCAAGGCCACCGGCTTTCCGATCGCCAAGGTTGCTGCCAAACTGGCGGTCGGCTACACGCTCGACGAGCTGCGCAACGAGATCACGGGCGGCGCCACGCCGGCCAGCTTCGAGCCCAGCATCGATTACGTCGTCACCAAGATCCCGCGTTTTGCGTTCGAGAAATTCCCGGCTGCCGACAGCCGTCTGACAACGCAGATGAAATCGGTCGGCGAAGTGATGGCCATCGGTCGCACCTTCCAGGAGTCGTTCCAGAAAGCGCTGCGCGGCCTGGAAGTCGGCGTCGACGGCATGAACGAGAAGACGCAGGACCGCGAACTGCTCGAGAAGGAACTCGGCGAACCGGGCCCCGAGCGCATCTGGTACGTGGGCGACGCCTTTGCCGCGGGCTGGAGCGTGGAAGAGGTTCACGCCATCACCAAGATCGACCGCTGGTTCCTGGTGCAGATCGAGCAGATCGTCAAGATCGAACTCGAGATCGAGCAGCTGCCTTCACCCGCTGGCGGCACGGCGCTGGACAGCATCGACGCCGCCACCTTGCGCGCCCTGAAGCAAAAGGGCTTTTCGGATCGCCGTCTGGCGCGCCAGTTCAAGACCACCGACACCGCGGTGCGCGAGAAGCGCCGCGCCCTCGGTGTGCGACCGGTCTACAAGCGCGTCGACACCTGCGCGGCAGAGTTCGCCACCAACACCGCCTACCTGTATTCGACCTACGAAGCACAGAGCCCGTTCGACAGCGCCAGCGAGTGCGAAGCAGCACCGACCATGCGCAAGAAGATCATGGTGCTCGGCGGCGGTCCGAACCGCATCGGCCAAGGCATCGAGTTCGACTACTGCTGCGTGCACGCGGCGCTGGCCATGCGCGAGGACGGCTACGAGACCATCATGGTCAACTGCAATCCGGAGACGGTCTCGACCGACTACGACACCTCGGACCGCCTGTACTTCGAGCCGTTGACGCTGGAAGACGTGCTGGAGATCGTGGACAAGGAAAAGCCGTTCGGCGTGATCGTCCAGTACGGCGGCCAGACGCCGCTCAAGCTGGCGCTCGATCTCGAAGCCAACGGTGTGCCGATCATCGGCACCTCGCCCGACATGATCGACGCCGCCGAGGACCGCGAACGCTTCCAGCAACTGCTGCATGCGCTGGGATTGCGCCAGCCGCCGAATGCCACGGCGCGCACCGAGCCCGAGGCGCTGGAGAAGGCCGCTGCGCTCGGCTACCCGCTCGTGGTGCGGCCGAGCTACGTGCTGGGTGGCCGCGCCATGGAGATCGTGCACGAGCAGCGCGATCTGGAGCGCTACATGCGCGAGGCGGTCAAGGTCAGCCACGACTCGCCGGTGCTGCTCGACCGCTTTCTCAACGATGCGATCGAATGCGACGTCGATTGCGTGCGCGACGCGGCTGTTGATGGCGCGCCGGGCCACACCTTCATCGGCGGCGTCATGGAACACATAGAACAGGCCGGTGTGCACAGCGGCGACTCGGCCTGCTCGCTGCCGCCCTACAGCCTGAGTGCGCAGACCGTCACCGAACTCAAGCGCCAGACCGCGGCCATGGCCCATGCGCTGAACGTGGTCGGCCTGATGAACGTGCAGTTCGCGATCCAGAACATCGACGGCAAGGACGTGATCTACGTGCTCGAAGTCAACCCACGCGCGTCGCGCACCGTGCCCTTTGTCTCCAAGGCCACCGGCATCCAGCTGGCCAAGGTGGCGGCGCGCTGCATGGTGGGACAGTCGCTGGCGTCGCAGGGCATCGGCCGGGAAGTGACGCCGCCGTATTTCAGTGTCAAGGAAGCTGTGTTTCCGTTCGTCAAGTTCCCGGGCGTGGACACGATTCTCGGCCCCGAGATGAAATCGACCGGCGAGGTCATGGGCGTGGGCAAAACCTTCGGCGAAGCCTTTGTGAAATCGCAGATCGGCGCCGGCACCAAACTGCCGCGCTCCGGCAAGGTCTTCATCTCGGCCAAGACCAATGACAAGCCGCGCGCCATCGAGGTGGCGCGCGCGCTCGCAGGCATGGGCTTCGTGGTGGTTGCCACCCGCGGCACGGCCGCGGCCATCAATGCGGCCGGCGTCCCCTGCACGGTGGTGAACAAGGTGACGGAAGGACGTCCCCACATCGTGGACATGATCAAGAACAATGAAATCGCGATGGTGATTCACACGGTGGAAGAACGCCGCAATGCGATCGCCGATTCGCGCCAGATCCGCACCTCGGCCTTGCTGGCGCGGGTCACGACGTTCACCACGATCGCCGGCGCCGAGGCGGCGGTGCAGGGCATGCCCCACATTGACAACCTGGACGTGATTTCGGTGCAGGAGATGCATGCGCAACTCGGCGCGGCCTGAGCCATGCTGACAATCGCGGCATAATCGCGGCAAACTGGTGCGCGCAGCACTGGGTCCCGCAACATGAACAACGCCGCCGCGCGGCAACGCGCGGCGGTTTCCTTTTGTATTTTTGAATAAACCGAACGGAGCAGGACGTGGCTACCATTCCCATCACCAAACGCGGCGCTGCAAAGCTCAAGGCCGAACTGCACAAGCTCAAGACGGTGGACCGTCCCTGGGTCATCAACGCCATCGCCGAGGCGCGTGCCCAGGGCGACCTGAGCGAAAACGCCGAGTACGAGGTTGCCAAGGACCGCCAGGGCTTCATCGAGGGACGGATCCAGGAGATCGAAGGCAAGCTCTCGGCCAGCCAGATCATCGAACCGGCTGACCTCAATGCGGGCGGGCGCGTCGTTTTCGGCGCCACGGTGAAGCTTGAGGACGTGGCCTCCGGCAGCATGGTGACCTACCAGATCGTCGGCGAAGACGAGGCCGACATCAAGCTGGGTCTGATCAACATCGGCAGTCCGATCGCCCGCGCCATGATCGGCAAGGAAGAGGGCGACAGCGTCGAGGTGCAGGCACCCGGCGGCATCAAGCACTACGAAGTGGTTGCGGTCAGCTACGTCTGAGCGCCAGGCTGATGTCACGTCTTTCCGTCTGGGTTGCGGCGCTGTGGTGGTGCAGCCTGGGTCTGATCGGCCTGCTGGTTGTGCCGTTGTTGTTCATTCACCTGCCGACGCCGGCGATGGCCGGCAGCATGGCCGCCAAACTGTTTCAGGCCCAGACCTGGCTGTCGGTGGTCTGCGGTCTGTTGTTGTTGCTGGGAACGCGCGCCAAGCGCGCGGACGTGCTGGCGCCGGTTGCGCTGGATGCCGTCCCGTTCATCGTGGGCGGCATGCTGCTGGCGCTCCTGTCGGAGTTTGCGGTGGCGCCGCACATTGTGGCGCGCGAGAACCTGCGCCTGTGGCACAACGTCGGCACCGCGATGTTCGCCTTGCAGTGGCTGTGTGCGGGCAGGATTTTCTGGAAGCTGACGCCGCCCTCGCCGGATGGCGCCCGAGACTGACCGTCGCCGGCAGACTTCAGGTCTGGCTGCGTTTCTTGATGCTGATTTGCTTGGGCTTGGCGCGCTTGATCTGGCCGCCTGAGGTCAGGCGTTGATTGCCGAGCACGCGCAGGGTTTTGACTTCGGGGCGCTGGCCGCCGCGCTTGCTGTACTTGAGGACCTTGAAGTCGCGCGGACCCGGCATGCGGTCTTCGTCAACCGCTTTTTCACGCTCGGGCATGGGACGCCAGAGCACCAGGAGTTTGCCGATGTGTTGGATCGGCGCGGCGCCCAGTTCGTCGGCGAGAGTCTGAAACATGGCTTCGCGGGCAGCGCGGTCGTCGGAGAAGACGCGAACCTTGATCAGGCCGTGGGCGTTCAGGGCGGCGTCGGCTTCCTTCTTGACAGCGGCGGTGAGCCCGTCACCGCCGACCATCACGACCGGGTCGAGGTGGTGAGCTTGCGCACGGTATTCTTTGCGTTGGGCAGGGGTCAATTGAATTTGGGGCATGGCCTTATTATCGGTTACGAAGGCAAAAATGAAAGTCAACACCAAAAGCAGCAAAGTCAACCGGGCGTGGATCAACGACCACGTCAACGACCCCTATGTCAAACTGGCCAAGCTGGAAGGCTACCGTGCCCGGGCCGCGTACAAGCTCAAGGAGATCGACGAGGCGCAGCATCTGATCAAGCCGGGGCAGCTGGTGGTCGATCTCGGCTCCACCCCTGGCGCCTGGAGCCAGTATGTGCGGCGCCGGATGTCGCCCAAGACCGGCGCCAGCGGGGGCGCGGCGGTCGGGGAACTCAACGGCACCATCATCGCGCTCGACATCCTGCCGATGGAACCGATCGAGGGGGTCCACTTCCTGCAGGGCGATTTTCGCGAGCCGGAGATGCTTCAGCGTCTGGCCGACCAGATGCAGGGCCTGTTGGCCGATGTCGTGGTGTCGGACATGGCACCCAATCTGTCGGGCATCGCCTCGGCCGACGCGGCCCGCGTGGAGGAACTGGTGGAACTCGCGATCGAGTTCGCGCAAACCCACATGAAGAAGCAGGGTACGCTGGTGGCCAAGGTCTTTCATGGCGGCGGCTACGACCCCCTGGTCAAGCGCTTTCGGGAAACCTTTTTGGTCGTCAAGCCGTTCAAGCCGAAGGCCTCGCGCGACAAGTCCTCCGAAACCTTTCTGCTGGGCATTGGCCTGAAACCGCTCTGAGTCCGTGGTATTTGTGCGCCCCGCAGCAGGAAAACCTCACTCGGGACGGCCTTAATCTTGAAACGCCTAAAATGAGTCCCATCTGTGCCTAGTTATCTCTCTTACCTGCTTCCCTACTGGAGCCTCGCTTGAATAATCAGTGGTTCTCGAAAATAGCCGTCTGGCTTGTCATTGCCCTTGTGCTGTTCACTGTGTTCAAGCAGTTCGACACGCGCGGGACCGCCGGTGCAGGGAACCTCGGGTATTCCGATTTTCTCGAAGAGGTTCGCGGCAAACGGATCAAGAGCGCCGTCATCCAGGAAGGCCAGGGCGGCACTGAAATCGTTGCCGTCACGACCGATGACCGCAAGATCCGGACAACCGCCACCTACCTCGATCGCGGTCTGGTCGGCGACCTGCTGGCGAACGGCGTCAAGTTCGACGTCAAGGCGCGCGAGGAAGGCTCGTTGCTCATGACCCTGCTGGTCAGCTGGGGGCCGATGCTGCTCCTGATCGGCGTCTGGGTTTATTTCATGCGCCAGATGCAGGGCGGCGGCAAGGGCGGCGCGTTCAGCTTCGGCAAGAGCAAGGCGCGGTTGCTCGATGAAAACACGAATCAGATCACGTTCGCCGACGTCGCCGGCTGCGACGAGGCCAAGGAAGAGGTCAAGGAAGTGGTCGATTTCCTGAAGGATCCGGCCAAGTTCCAGAAACTCGGCGGGCGCATCCCGCGCGGCCTGTTGCTGGTCGGCCCGCCCGGCACCGGCAAGACGCTGCTGGCCAAGGGCATTGCCGGCGAGGCCAAGGTGCCGTTCTTCTCGATCTCGGGTTCCGATTTCGTCGAGATGTTCGTCGGCGTCGGCGCCTCCCGCGTGCGCGACATGTTCGACAACGCCAAGAAGAACGCACCCTGCATCATCTTCATCGATGAAATCGACGCGGTCGGCCGTCAGCGCGGCGCTGGCCTGGGTGGCGGCAATGACGAGCGCGAGCAGACCCTCAATCAGATGCTGGTCGAGATGGACGGCTTCGAGACCAACGCCGGCGTCATCGTGGTCGCAGCGACGAACCGCCCTGACATTCTGGACGCAGCGCTGCTGCGACCCGGTCGTTTCGACCGCCAGGTCTATGTGACCCTGCCGGACATCCGCGGGCGCGAGCAGATCCTCAACGTGCACATGCGCAAGGTACCGCTGGGCCAGGATGTGAACGCCGGGATCATCGCGCGCGGCACGCCGGGCATGTCGGGCGCCGATCTGGCCAACCTGTGCAACGAAGCGGCCCTGATGGCGGCCCGGCGCAATGCGCGCACCGTGGAGATGCAGGATTTCGAGAAGGCCAAGGACAAGATCCTGATGGGCCCCGAGCGCAAGAGCATGGTCATGCCGGAGAGCGAACGCCGCAACACGGCCTACCACGAGTCGGGCCACGCCCTGATCGGCAAGATGCTGCCCAAGTGCGATCCGGTGCACAAGGTGACGATCATCCCGCGTGGTCGTGCCCTGGGCGTCACCATGAGCCTGCCGGCGCAGGACCGCTACAGCTACGACAGCGAGTACATGCTGAACCAGATCAGCATGCTGTTTGGCGGCCGCATTGCCGAGGAGGTGTTCATGAACCAGATGACCACCGGCGCCAGCAACGACTTCGAGCGCGCCACCCACATCGCGCGCGACATGGTAACGCGCTACGGCATGACCGATGCCCTGGGGCCGATGGTGTATGCCGACAACGAGGGCGAGGTCTTCCTCGGACGCTCGGTCACCAAGACGACCAACATGAGCGAGCAGACCATGCAGAAGGTCGACTCCGAGGTGCGGCGCATCATCGACCAGCAGTACAGCCAGGCGCGCAAGCTGATCGAGGACAACAAGGACAAGATGCACGCGATGGCAAAGGCCCTGCTCGAATGGGAAACCATCGACAGCGAGCAGCTCGACGACATCATGGCCGGCAAGGAACCGCGGCCGCCGAAAGACTGGATACCGCGCGTGCCGTCGGCCGGTGGTGATAACGGCAGTGGCGGCGCGCCCGGCGTGAAGGTCGATGCAGCACCCACTGCTGCATAGGCAGTTCATTCCTTGATACTTGAACGGGGCTGCGAGGCCCCGTTTTCACGCCCAGATTACGATCACCCCGCCATGCAGTGGAAGACAACCCGCTTTGATATCGACCTGAGTCGACCCCAGGTGATGGGCATCGTCAACGTCACGCCGGATTCATTCTCCGATGGCGGCGCGCATGACACGACGAAAGCGGCCCTGCAGCACTGCGAGGCGCTGCTGCGCGACGGTGCCGACATGCTCGACATCGGCGGAGAGTCGACGCGCCCGGGTGCTGATCCCTTGTCGCTGGCCGATGAACTGGCGCGTGTGCTGCCCGTAGTGCGCGAAGCCGTCAAACTCGGTGTGCCGGTCTCGGTTGACACTTACAAACCGAAAGTGATGCAGTCGGTGCTGGCGCTCGGCGCCGACATCATCAACGACATCTGGGCCTTGCGCTGGCGCGCGTCCGATGCCGCGCTCGGCGAGCCCGACGCGATGCAGGTCGTTGCCGCGCATGCGCGCTGCGGCATTTGCCTCATGCACATGCACCGCGAGCCCCGCACCATGCAGGTCGAGCCGATGACGGGTGATGTCGTACCCCAGGTGCGCGAATTCCTCGAACGCATGGCACAAACCCTGCAGGAGCGAGGCGTGCACAAGGACCGGATCGTGCTCGACCCGGGCATTGGCTTCGGCAAGACCGTGGCGCAGAACTTTGCCTTGCTCTCGCGCCAGCGCGAACTGCTCGCGGGCGGCCATGCGCTGCTGGCCGGCTGGTCGCGCAAGTCCTCGCTGGCCGGCATGGGCGGCGATGGCTCGACCCTGCCGCCGGCACAGCGCCTGGTGCCCAGCGTGGCGGCAGCGCTGCTGGCGGTCGAGCGCGGTGCTGCAGTCGTGCGCGTGCACGATGTGCGCGAGACCGTGCAGGCCTTGCGTGTTTTGCGCGCCCTAGAATGAGGCACATGGCATACCCAATGGGGAGTGAGAAGAAAAAATGAACAGAAAATATTTCGGAACCGACGGCATTCGCGGCACGGTTGGACAGGCCCCGATCACGCCGGATTTCGTGCTCCGTCTGGCGCACGCCGTGGGCCGCGTGCTCAAGCGATCGGAAGCGCGCCCGACGGTGCTGATCGGCAAGGACACCCGCATCTCGGGCTACATGCTGGAGAGCGCGCTCGAGAGCGGGTTTAATTCGGCTGGCGTCAATGTGATGCTGCTCGGTCCGCTGCCCACGCCGGGTGTGGCCTACCTGACGCGCGCCCAGCGCGCTTCGCTCGGGGTCGTCATCAGCGCCAGCCACAATCCGTTCGCCGACAACGGCATAAAGTTCTTCAGCGCGCAGGGCGCCAAGTTGTCCGATGCCTGGGAGCGCGAAGTGGAAGCGGCGCTGGACGAAGCACCGGTCTGGGCCGACTCCGCGAGCCTGGGCAAGACGCGCCGCCTCGATGACGCGGCCGGGCGCTACATTGAGTTCTGCAAAAGCACGTTTACCAATGAGTTGACGCTCAAGGGGCTCAAGATAGTGGTTGACGCCGCGCACGGTGCGGCCTACCAGATTGCACCGAAGGTGTTTCATGAACTCGGCGCCGATGTGGTCGCGATCGGGTGTTCGCCCGACGGCCTGAACATCAATCATGAAGTGGGTGCCACGCATCCCGAGGCCTTGATCGCTGCGGTCAAGGCGCATCACGCCGACTTCGGTGTCGCGCTCGATGGCGATGCCGACCGCCTGCAACTGATCGACGCCGACGGGCGCCTGTACAACGGTGATGAACTGCTCTACATCATGGCGGATGACCGCCTCGGGCGCGACGAGCATGTGCCCGGCGTGGTGGGAACCTTGATGACCAACATGGCGGTCGAAGTGGCGCTGAAGGCGCGCGGCGTGCAGTTTGTGCGCGCCAAGGTTGGGGACCGCTACGTGCTCGAAGAACTGGACAAGCACAAGTGGCTGCTCGGTGGCGAGGGCTCGGGGCACCTGCTGGCGCTCGACAAGAGCAGCACCGGTGACGGCCTGGTTTCTGCCCTGCAGGTGATCCAGGCCTGCGTGCGCAGCGGCAAGAGCGTGGCGGAGCTGCTGGCCGGAGTCACGCTGTTTCCGCAGACCCTGATCAATGTCCGGCTCAAGCCGGACCAGGACTGGCAGGCCAGCGCCGGTCTGGCCAACGCCATCACGGCAGCCGAGGCCGAGCTGGGTGGCAACGGGCGCGTGCTGATCCGCGCCAGCGGCACCGAGCCCCTGGTGCGCGTGATGGTCGAGGCGCGCGATGCCACCCAGGCCCGGCGCTGCGCCGAGCAGATTGCGGCAACCCTGGCCGTCTGAGCATGAACGGCGTTGCAAGCGTGCGCGTGGTTCGCGCTGATTACGCCAACGCGCTGCATGCGCAGGCGCTGCTGAGCCTGCTTGACGTCTATGCGCGCGACCCGATGGGCGGTGGCGAGCCCCTGAGCGCATTCACTCTGGCCAACCTAGTGCCGTCACTGGCGGCGCGCTCGCAGGCCTTCAGCGTGCTGGCTTTTGCCGGGGAGAGCGACGCCGAACCGTTGGGCCTGGTCAACTGCATTGAAGGTTTCTCCACCTTCGCCTGCCGGCCGCTGGTGAACGTGCACGATGTCGTGGTGATACCGGCATGGCGCGGCCAGCGCGTTGCGCAGCAGATGCTCTCGCTGGTCGAAGCGCTGGCGGTCGAGCGCGGTGCCTGCAAACTCACGCTGGAGGTCCTGTCCGGCAATGCGGGCGCGATCAGACTCTATGAACGCGTCGGTTTCGCCAACTACCAGCTCGACCCGGCCATGGGGCAGGCGCAATTCCTGCAGAAGTGGATTACGCCGTCGCGTTGACGCCAAGGCGCAGGATCAGGTAGTGATTGAGATGTTCCTGCACCACCGAAGGGGTCAGGGCCGACTTGATGATGGGGTTGCCGCTGGCGGTTCGGTGCAATTGCGGCGGGTTCAGCAGGGTGCCGGCATCATTCATCACGATGGCGACCAGCGGCAGGTTGGCCTTGCCGCCGCGGCGCATCACCACCGCCACCTGGCGGTTGTCGAGCCGCACAAAGGTGCCCGGCGGGCACAAGCCGACGATGCGCAGAAGCGCACGGCTCACCTCGTCGTTCTCGTTGACTGAATCGGTGGCGTTGCGGGCTTCGCGCGACTTGCGCGGGCTGATCATGGCGGCGTAGCGGTCCACCACGCGCAGGATGCGGGCCAGGCGCCGCGCCGGGGGCAATCCGTCCAGCGGCCCCTTTGCCGTGCCATCGTCGTGGTGCAGGGTGACGGTCTCGAGCCAGAGCGGATCGAGCACGCCGAGCGTTGCCAGCATCAGGGCGCTCTTCAGCGGGTGCGCCTTGATGTCCTCCAACTGGGTGGCGCTGGGTTTTTCCGGTTGCTGCGCCAGCTGGTCCTGCAGCGCGGTCATTCCGATGTTCATGGTCAGGGCCGCGCGCACCAGGCTGTCGCGCTCGGTCTCGGGCAGTTTCAGCTCCAGGGCGATCAGATCGCACAACACGGCGCAGACCAGTGCGTGCGACGCGCTGTAGCCGACCGGCGAATTGGTCGCCAGCTGGAACAGCAGGTACAGGCCGAGGTCGGCATCGCGCTCCAGCAGGGTTCGCATCCAGCGGTCGTACTGGCGCACGCGCAACTCGAACTCCTGCGTGCTGCCGGGGTTGCCCAGGATGATGCCGAGGCCCGATTCGAGATCGGACCACAGGCTCAGCAGGTCTTCGTATTCGTCTTCGTTGCGCACGGTTGCTGCAATCGGGTTTCAGTCGCGGAAGTTGTCGAAGCTCAGGGGCACATCGGTGATGTCCTTCCTGATCAGGGCCATCGCGGCCTGCAGGTCATCGCGCTTGGCGCCGGTCACCCGCAGCTTGCTCTCCTGGATCGCCGACTGGACCTTGAGCTTGCTGTCCTTGAGCAGGCGCTGGATCTTCTTGGACATTTCGGTCTCAATGCCGTTGCGCACCTTGATCACGATCTTGACCTTGTCGCCGCCCATCTTCTGAACATCGCCCTTGTCGAGAAAGCGCACGTCGACGCTGCGCTTTGTCAGCTTGTTGCGCAGGATATCCTCGATCTGGCCGAGCTGGAATTCTGCGTCGCCGATCAGCGTGATCTCCTTGTCCTTGATTTCAATGGCGGCTGGCGTTCCCTTGAAATCAAAGCGGGTCGCGATTTCCTTGGCGGTGTTGTCCACCGCATTTTTCACTTCCACCAGGTTGGCTTCGCAGACAGTATCGAATGAGGGCATGATGGTATTTCCGGAAGAATGGCAGGTACGCAGGTCAATGCGAGAATCAGTCCGATGTTAGTCGAGAAAAATGTCCCCTTACAAGCCTTGAACAGCTTTCACATCGTGGCCAAGGCGCATCAGCTGGTGCGCGTGGCCAGCCAGGCCGATGTGCAAACCGTGCTGGCCAGCGGCGAATTGGGCGCTCAACCAAAATTTGTCCTTGGCGGCGGCAGCAATATTGTGCTCACCGGCGATGTCAAACCCCTGGTGCTCAAGGTCGAGATCATGGGCCGGCGTCTGGTGCAGGAAACCGCGAGGGCCTTTGTGGTGGAAGCCGGCGCCGGCGAGGACTGGCACGACTTCGTGCACTGGACGCTGCAGCAGGGCTATGCCGGACTGGAGAACCTCGCGCTGATCCCCGGAACGGTCGGCGCCGCACCGGTGCAAAACATCGGCGCCTATGGCGTCGAACTGCAAGACCGATTTGATTCGCTGGATGCGATCGACCTTCAGACGGGCCGGATATTCACGCTCAATGCCGCGCAATGCGCCTTTGGCTACCGTGATTCGGTGTTCAAGCACGCCGCGCCAACGACCACGCGCGGGCTAGGCCTGGCGGGCCGCTCGCTCATCACGCAGGTGCGCTTTTCCCTGCCCAAGCCCTGGAAGCCGGTGCTCGGCTATGCCGATCTGGAACGCAGGATGGCCGAGGAAAACGTGCCGGCGCCGACACCGCAGCAGATATTCGACTGGGTGTGCGACATCCGTCGCGCCAAGTTGCCGGATCCGGCGCTGATCGGCAATGCCGGCAGCTTCTTCAAGAACCCGACCGTCACAGCCGAGCAATGCGTCGACATCATCGCGCGCGATCCGAAGATCGTTTACTACCCCCTGCTCGATGGTTCGATCAAGCTCGCCGCCGGCTGGCTGATCGACGCCTGCGGCTGGAAGGGCAAGACCGTCGGCCATGCCGGCGTCTACGAGAAGCAGGCGCTGGTGCTGGTCAATCGCGGGGATGCCACGGGTGGCGAGGTGATGACGCTGGCCAAGGCGATCCAGACCAGCGTCTATGAGCGCTTCGGCATCCTGCTGGAACCCGAGCCCGTGGTCGTCTGAATTACCCGAAATGGCAGATGTAGTGGTAGGCCTCGGCCACCCGGATCTGGAACGAGGAATTACCCGGGATGCTGAACTTCTCGCCCGGACCTGACTTGAGCCAGACGTCGCTGCCGGCCAGTTTGTACTCGCAGCTGCCAGCCACGCATTCCATGGTTTCCGGGGCGCCGGTGTTGAAAATCAGCGTCGCCGGCAGCACCACGCCAACGGATTTCTTCGTGCCGTCGGCATAGGCGATGTTGTGGCTGACGCACTTGCCGTCGAAATAGACGTTGGCTTGCGTGCTGACGGTGATATTGGCGATGCTGGTAGTGCTCATGGCGGACCTGAAGGAAAAAAAGTTCCGCCATGTTAGCGGCTTTTCAGAGCCGGCTTCGTCGGCGTTTTGCGCTCGAGCCTGGCGCTTTGACCCTTGCGCGCCGGTGCTGCCTGTCCAAAGCGTTAAATTCGGAGCATGAATAAAGCATTTGTGATGGGTGGCACCGGTTTTGTCGGTGAACGTGTTTGCGCGCAGCTGCTCGCTCAGGGCTGGCAGGTCACGGTGCCCACGCGCAGCCGCGCCAGTTCCGGCACAGCGCCGCGCATCGGCGGCGTGACGCTGCTGGAGCTCGACGTGCATGACGAGGCAGCGCTGCGAGGCGCGCTGATGGGTCAGGACGCGGTCGTCAATCTGGTGGCGATCCTGCACGGCACGCAGGCGCAGTTTCAACAGGTTCATGTGAGCCTGTTGGAGAAGCTGGCGCGCGCCGCTGTCGCAGCCGGCGTGAAGCAACTGGTGCACGTGAGTGCCATCGGTGCCAACGCGCAGCAGCCGCTGTCGGCGCCCTCGATGTACCTGCGCAGCAAGGGGCAGGGTGAGGCAGTGCTGTTGCGTGCCGCGACGCTGACCGAACCGCCGGGATTTGAACTGACCATTCTGCGTCCCAGCGTGATCTTCGGTGCGCACGACAAGTTCCTCAATGTCTTTGCCAGTCTGCAAAAGACGCTGCCCTTCATGCCGCTGGCCGGCGCCGATGCGCGCTTCCAGCCGGTCTGGGTGGAAGATGTTGCCAGCGCCGTGCTGCGCTGCCTGGCGCGCAGCGAGCCCGCCGCCGCGGCCCGTGCGCCGCTGGTTCTCGAAGCCTGCGGCCCCGATGTCTTCACGCTGCGCGAACTAGTGCAACTCGCGGCGCGCCTGAGCGGCGTGCGAGGCGGGCGCGGCCGGGCGGTCTTCGCCCTGCCGAAATGGCTGGCGCGCGTGCAGGCGACGCTGATGGAACTGGCGCCCGGCGAGCCGGTCATGACCCGTGACAACCTCGACTCCATGAAGCTTGACAACGTTGCCAGCGGCGCTTTGCCGGGGCTGGACTACCTGGGCATCAAGGTCGCGGCGCTGGTGCCTGTTGCTACCGCGTATCTGGGTGCGAAGCACGCTGTTTGAGTGCTTGCGGCTGGTAATGTGGCCCGCTGGGCCTGACCCCACTGGAAAGCGCTCAAGGTGATGCGGTGCTTTGCCGCAGGACCAACTCAAAACCCAAATCGACGCTTGGCTCGGCGACCGGCTCACCGCGCATGAGCTGCAACAGCATTTGCGCGGCTCTAACGCCGATCTCCCAACGGGGTGTTTTCACCGTGGTCAGGCTCGGCACGAATTCAGCGCTGCCTGGCAAATCGTTGAAGCCGGCGATGGAAACCTGGCGCGGCACCTTGATGCCCATGCGCAAGGCGGCCAGCAAACCACCCTGGGCCAGGTCATCGTTGCAGAAGAAGATGGCATCGACGCGAGGGCGAATGCTCAGTATCTGTTCGAACATGGTGTTCCCCACCTTCAACGAAGAAGGCGCCGGGTTCTGCCACTCGAGCGTGGCGTCGTACAAGCCCGCCGCCTTGAGGCAATCACGGTAACCCTGGGCGCGCTGAATCGTGCGTGCGTCGAGCTGTGCGGCCGCAAAGGCAATCCGGCGGCGCCCCGTGTCAATCAAGTGCTGCGTCATGGCGCGCGCCGCGTCGCGCTGGGAAAATCCGACGCTGTACATGCCCTCCTGCGCGAGGGTTTCCATCAGGTGCACGCAAGGAATGCCGCTTCTTGCAATGAGCTGCCTGGTTGACTCTGAATGCTCCGACCCCGTCACAAGCAACCCGGCCGGGCGATGCATCAGATAGCCCTTGAGCAGTTGCTCTTCTTCCGATGCATCGTAGTGTGTGACGCCCATCAGCGTCTGGTATCCGGCTGGCAGGAGTGTTCGTTGAACACCCTCGAGCAGATCGACGAACAGTTGATTCGAAAGGAGCGGAATCAGTATCGCGACGTGCGAGCTCTTGCTCGAAGCCAGAGCGCGCGCAGCCGGATCAGGCACATAACCGAGGCGCTTGGCTGCCTCAGTGGCGCGTTCCACCAGTTCGGCCGCGACCTTGCGGTCGCCGCGCAATGCACGTGACACCGTCATGCGGCTCACGCCTGCGGCCAGGGCCACGTCGTCGAGCGTGACCCGACCTGAAGCCCTCTGAACCCGTTTCTTGCTGACCATGGCGGAATCCTATCAGATAACGCTATCCAGGATTCCGGCGATCAGGACAGCCGGGACAAAAGTCCTGCACTCAGCCTTCTTTCCTGCTCACGATGGACCGCTTTTATTGAGGGACGTCAACCAAATCGCATCACCATCGGGTAAACCCTTATTCGAGTCCGGCTGATGAGTAGTTAAGATAGCGCTATCTACTTTGAGAACGGTTCATGATTCAGGCTCAGTTGTCCGCCACGTCAGCGTCATCCGATCATCTGGGAGAGGGTCTGTGGCTCATCGTCATGGGGGTTGCAGGGTGCGGCAAGTCCACGCTGGCCCGGCATCTGGCCGACGCGCTGAAGCTGACTTTCATCGAAGGTGATCAGTTTCATCCGCCAGAGAACATTGAAAAGATGAGCCAGGGAATTGCCCTGGATGACGCGGACCGGGAAGGCTGGCTGGATCGCCTTGGTGCTGAGTTGCGAAGCCATCCCGGTGGGGCGGTTCTGGCCTGCTCTGCCCTTAAGCGTGCCTATCGGGCGCGCCTGCGACAGGCGGTCAAACGGTTATGCTTCGTGCATCTGAACGTCACGCAGGACCTCGCGAATGCGCGGGTGCAGGCTCGATCCGGGGGGCATCCATTTCCCAGCAGCCTGGTTGCAAGCCAATTTGCGACCCTGGAGGATTCCCGCGGCGAAGAGCGTGTGCTTCAGTTGGATGGCGCAGTGGCGCCACCCGCGATGTGCGCCAAGACCATCGAGTGGATCGATGCCCAGGGTCTTCGCTCAGAAGCCAAATAGAGGGTCGGAGGAATTGATGAAATTGAACCTGCAACCCGCTTGAACAAGGAGTTATCGCACTTGGCCAAAGTCACTTTGAAAAACGTCGTCAAACGGTTCGGATCCGTCACTGTCGTCGACGATCTGTCGATCGAAATTCAGGACAAGGAATTTGCCGTTCTGGTGGGGTCTTCGGGCTGCGGCAAGTCCACCGCCCTGCGCATGATCGCCGGCCTGGAAACCATCACTTCGGGCAAAATCTACATCGGTGACACGCTGGTCAACGACATGGCTCCCAAGGATCGCGACATCGCGATGGTGTTCCAGAACTACGCCCTGTACCCGCACATGAACGTGCGCGAGAACATGGGCTTCGGCCTGAAGATTCGCAAGCTCTCCGACGCCGAGATCGACGCCCGGGTGCAGGAGGCTGCCGATATTCTCGGACTCACCGAACTGCTCGAGCGCAAGCCCAAGGAACTCTCAGGCGGCCAGCGCCAGCGCGTGGCGGTGGGCCGCGCCATTGTGCGCAAGCCCAAGGTGTTCCTGTTCGATGAGCCGCTGTCCAACCTGGACGCCAAGCTGCGCGTTGCGATGCGTGCCGAAATCAGCAAACTGCACCGCCGCCTGGGCGCAACCATGATCTATGTGACGCACGATCAGGTCGAGGCCATGACCATGGCCGACCGCATCTTCATCATGAACAAAGGGGTGGTGCAGCAAAGCGGCGCGCCGATGGACGTCTATGCCCAGCCGGTCAACCGTTTCGTCGCCGGCTTCATCGGCTCGCCGGCGATGAATTTCTTCGACGCCCGTCTGCTCAATGAGGCCGGTCAGCTGGTCATCGATGGCGGGAGCTTCCGCGTCGCCATGCCTGAAGCCTTCCGCGCCAAACTGATGGCACACGCCGGCAAGGAGGTGGTCTTCGGTGTTCGCCCGGAGGACATTGCCCTGCATGAACCGGGCGCCAACGCCGGCAGCACGATCAGCGCCAGGGCCGAGGTGGTGGAATTGCTCGGCTCCGAGATCTTCGCGCACCTGAGCTGCGACGCGCATGCCCTGGTGGCGCGCATGGCCGTGCCGAAGCAGCCGATCGGTGTCGGTGAAACAATCCAGATCGATTTCAAGATGGCCAACACGCACGTGTTCGACAAGAACACGACAGACGTCATCGTTTAGGGTAGGCGGTTCTTTGCTCTTTTTACTTGGAGATTTTCATGGAATATAAACTGTCAAAAATCGGGGTTGCACTGGCTTCGCTCTGCGTTTGCGCGGGTGCAATGGCGCAAACGGGTGAAATCCGCGTGCTGGTGGCCAACCACCCTTACGGTGAATTGCTCAAACTGTCGATTCCACAGTTCGAGAAGAGCACCGGCATCAGGGTCAATGTGGAAAGCTTGCAGGAAAGCCAGTTGACGCAGAAGCTCACCACCGAATTCGCCACCAAGTCATCCACGGTCGATGTCTTCATGACGCGCCCGCTGCAGGAAGGCAAGATGTTCTCGAAGAACGGCTGGTACGCACCCCTGACCGGCTACGACTTCAACGACTATCCGAAGAACATCATGAACGCCGCTTCGTTTGGCGGCAAACCCTACATCGTTCCGCTGGTCACCGAATGGCAGGTGCTGTACTACCGCAAGGACCTGCTGCAACAGGCCGGGCTGAAAGTGCCGACCACGTTCGAGGAACTTGAGGCAGCGGCCCAGAAGCTCAATTCCGAAAGCGTTGCCGGCATCGCCTCGCGCGGCAAGGGTGCGGCAGCCGTCACCCAGGCATCGAGCTACATCTTCAATTACGGCGGCCAGTATCTCGAGAACGGCAAGGCGGTTTTCGACTCGAAGCCGGCCATCGACGCCTTGCGCTACTACGGCAGGCTGCTCGGCAGCTATGGCCCGAAGGGCGTGACTTCGATGTCATGGGAAAACATCATGCCGCTGTTCCAGGCCGGCAAGGTTGCGATGTGGACCGACGCCTCGGTGTTCTACGGCCAGGTCGTCGATCAATCCAAGACACAAATCCCGGTGGCCAACTTCGACATCGCCAACTTCCCGGCTGGACCGAAGACCAATGCGCCTTTCATCGTCTCGTCCTGGGGCATCTCGGTGGCCAGCCAGTCCAAGAAGAAGGACATGGCCATGAAGTTCCTGAACTGGGCGTCGAGCAAGGAAATGGCGATCAAGGGCATGATGGGCAACATCACTATGGCACGTTCGTCGGTTTGGGAGGATCAGATCGTGCGCAGCAAGATGAATCCGGGTCTGATTGCGACGCGCGCCTTTGCTGCCAAGCACGGTACGCCGGTTGACCGGCCCTACATGAGCGCCGTGGGTGAAGCGCGCGACCTCATCGGAGAAGTGATCATCGAGTCGATCAACACCAAGGGCACGTCCGCCAAGCTCGACCAGATGGCCAAGGAAAAGGTCACCAAGGTGAACGAACTGCTGCAGGACAGCGGCGAATTCGGCAAATAAGCGACCTGCCGCTTGACCGGCACGCGCACCGTTCACTCTGGTGGACGGCGCGCATGCCAGGTCGAGATCGCCCAAGAACTTTCGCGTAGAAGGCCAGTCATGATCCAGTCAAGCTTTACCGAACGGAATTTGCGGATATTGTTTCCGCTTCCGGCCGTCGTCTTCATCGGATTGCTGATGGTGTTTCCGATCCTGTACACCCTGTACCTGAGCTTTACCAGTTGGAATCTCACCTCGGGGATGGATCCGGCTTTTGTCGGTCTCAACAGCTACCTGCGTGTTTTTTCCGAGCCCCGTTTTCTGCACGCCATCGGCCGGACGTTCTCGTTCACGGCGTCCGCCGTGGCGATCGAGGTCGTGCTCGGCGTTGCCATTGCATTGATCCTGAACCGCGCTTTCGTCGGCAAGAGCCTTGCCAAGCTGCTGCTCCTGCTGCCGCTCGTGGCCACGCCGGTCGCGGTGGGCATTGTCTTCAATCTTTTTTACGACCCGACCATCGGCCTGCTCAATTTCGCGCTCAACGCGCTCGGGCTGCCTCAGGGGCGCTGGGTCTCGAGCGAAAACACCGTCATTTCGTCGCTGGTCTTGGTCGATGTCTGGCAGTGGACGCCGATGATCACCCTGATCGTGCTGGCCGGCCTGGCCGGCCTGTCGGAGGAGCCGGTCGAAGCGGCGCGCGTGGACGGCGCCAGCGAGTGGCAGATCCTGCGCTACGTCACCATCCCGATGGTCATGCCGGTCATTCTGACGGCGATGATCCTGCGACTGATCGATGCGCTCAAGACCTTCGACATCATCTTCGCCATGACCGGCGGTGGCCCCGGTTATGCGTCCGAGACGCTCAACATCATGGGCTTCAAGTACAGTTTCGAGTATTTCCGCATCGGCCAGTCGTCGGTCATTCTGATCGCGCTGTTCCTGGTCGTGCTGCTGTGCAGCCTGGGCATCATGAAACTGCGCGCATCGAGCGAAAACTGAGGAAACAGCCTTGAAGAAAGACAAAATCGTCAGCACCGTCCTGTTCTACGTGCTGGTCCTGATCATCGCGCTGGTCGTGCTGTTCCCTTTCCTGTGGATGCTGACCTCGTCGTTCAAGACGCAGGTCGACATCATCTCCTGGCCGCCCAAGCTGCTGTTTGAACCCACGCTGCGCAATTACCGCAAGGTCTTCGAAGAGCAGGATTTCCTGAAATATTTCTTCAACTCGACCATCGTCGGCGCGATGGCGGTCGGCCTTTCGCTGCTGCTCGGGCTGCCAGCGGCCTACTCGATTTCGCGCTTCGCGCAGAAAAAGCTGGCCGTCTTCATTCTGCTGGCGCGGCTGATGCCCGGCATTTCCTTTCTGATGCCCTGGTACATTATCTTCTCGCGGCTCGGCCTGATGGACAGCTATGTCGCGCTTGTTCTCTCGCACATGCTGATCGCGCTGCCGATCGTGGTCTGGATCATGTCGACCTATTTCAGCACCATTCCGCGCGAGCTCGAAGAGTCGGCCATGGTCGACGGTGCCACCCGGCAGTTGGCGTTCATGAAGATCATCCTGCCCCTGTCCGGCCCCGGCATCATCACCGCCACCACGCTGTCGTTCATCTTTTCCTGGAACAACTTCATGTTCTCGCAGGTGCTCAGCATGGAACGGACCAAGACCCTGCCGATCGCGGTCTACAACTTCCTGTCCTATGCCGAGGTCGACTGGGGTGGCGTGATGGCTGCGGCCGTGGCCATCATGGCGCCGGCGATCGTTCTGACCATGATCTTCCAGCAGTACGTGGTCAAGGGTCTGACCATGGGCGCGGTCAAGGGCTGAGCCGGCACCGCAAGGGTATTTCTACCACTCGGCGAAGCTGCCATCCTGGTGGCGCCAGACCGGGTTGCGCCAGCGGTGGCCGACCGCGGCGCGCTCCTTGACGTACTCTTCGTTGATTTCAATCCCCAGGCCAGGCCCTTGCGGGATCACGACATAGCCCTTGTCGTAGGCAAAGACTTCCGGCTGAGTCAGATAGTCCAGCAGGTCATTGCTCTGGTTGTAGTGGATGCCCAGGCTTTGCTCCTGGATGAAAGCGTTGTACGACACGGCATCGACCTGCAGGCAAGCGGCCAGTGCGATCGGGCCGAGCGGGCAGTGCAGCGCAACGGCGACGTCGTAGGCTTCGGCCATGGTGGCGATTTTGCGGGTTTCCGTGATGCCGCCGGCGTGCGAGACATCGGGCTGGATGATGTCGACATAGCCTTCGCTCAGAATCCGTTTGAAATCCCAGCGTGAATAGAGCCGCTCGCCAAGCGCGATCGGTGTGCTGGTCAAGGGCGCGAGCTCTTTCAGCGCCTCGTAGTTTTCGCTCAGCACCGGCTCTTCGATGAACATCAGCTTGTACTGATCCAGTTCCTTGATCAGGACTTTGGCCATCGGCTTGTGGACCCGGCCATGAAAATCGACGCCGATGCCGACGTGGGGCCCGACGGCTTCGCGCACCGCCGCCACATTGGCCAGGGCGGCTTCGACTTTTTCATGAGAATCGACGAACTGCAGTTCTTCCGCTCCATTCATCTTGACCGCGGTGAACCCGCGCGCCACGGCATCTTTGGCGGCTGCTGCGACATCGGCAGGCCGGTCGCCGCCAATCCACGAGTAGATGCGGATGCTGTTGCGCACCGGGCCGCCCAACAGCTGGCTCACCGATACGCCAAGCGCCTTGCCCTTGATATCCCATAGCGCCTGGTCGATGCCGGCCAGCGCGCTCATGTGGATCGCGCCGCCGCGATAAAAGCCGCCGCGATACAACACGGTCCAGTGGTCTTCGATGTTGCGCGGGTCCTTGCCGATCAGATAGTCGGACAACTCCTCGACGGCCGCCGCAACGCTGTGCGCGCGGCCTTCAACAACCGGTTCGCCCCAGCCGACCACACCTTCATCGGTTTCAATCTTCAGAAAACACCAGCGCGGGGGCACGAGGTAAGTGGTCAGTTTGGTGATCTTCATTGCTCTCTCTCATCTTTGGTGAATGCGTCTGCCGATCGACACGCGAGTCTTGATTGAATCAGACGGAGGTGTGCTTTTGCGTCGCGCGCCAGGCGGCGATGAATTCGTCGGCATTGCGGCCGACCTGCATGGCGCTTAGTCCCGGCTTGAAGAGCGCCGAGCCCAGGCCGAATCCGGATGCGCCGGCAGCGACGAAGGGCGCCATGTTGTCTGGCGTGATGCCGCCTACGGGGATCAATGCAACGTCAGCCGGAATGACCGCGCGCCATGCCTTGACCACGACCGGACCGAGTTGCTCGGCGGGAAACATCTTCAGCGCATCGGCGCCTGCGGCCAGCGCGGCAAATGCTTCGGTTAGGGTGGCTACGCCTGGCGCGCAGGCCATGGCGGCCTGTTTGGCAGCACGGATCACTTCGCCATCGCTGTGCGGCATCACGATGATTTCGCCTCCCGCGTTCTTCACTTGCGCAACCTGTGATGTCGACAGCACGGTGCCGGCACCGACCATGCAGTCTGCGGCCAGCGCCGCACGCAACAGCCGTATGCTTTCAAACGGCTGCGGCGAGTTCAAGGGCACTTCGATCACCCGGAATCCGGCCTCGTACAGCGCCTTGCCGATCGCGGCGACTTCATCCGGACGGATCCCCCTCAGGATGGCGATCAGCCCGCAGTGTTGCATTGCCTTCTTGAGCATGTGATGGTCCTTTATGACTTTCCAAGCAGACCGGCCGCCATGGCCAGATGCCACAGGCCGCGTTCGGTCGCGTGCTCCGCTGCTTCGACCTGATCAAAGCCACAGGCCTTGAGGGCACGCATGTAGCGAGCGCACAGTGCTGCATCACTGACCAATATGACGCGCGCCGGCTGCTCCGCCTGTTCCGCCAGCAAGGCTTGCAGCGCCGCCACCTCATGGCCGATCAGAAGGCCTGAAAGGTATTCGCGCTGGCCCGCGCCATCGAGCACGCCCGTCAGGCCCAGTGTGCGCGTGCTGAAGATGGTCGACAGGACGCCGGCGCGCCCGGCCGGGGTTTGCGCGACCAGGACGCCACGATCGAACGCAGCATGATCTTCAACCTTGGCATCGCCGCCTTGCATGCCGCGTCCCAGTATGGTGTGTTCGCATAGCGCAGCGTAGACCTCGCCCGTCATGAAGGTGTGGAAATGCTCGATGCGGCTCTGTGCTTCACGATGCTGTCTTCGCACCTGTACCCATTTGGAATGGCTGCCAGGCAAACCGATCAGGATCTCGTCCTGCCCGTTTTGTGCTTCTGCGCCGGACGGATTCTTGTCGAGATCGAGCATGCTGAGCGCGCCGATCACCTGGGTTTCTTCGCCGCGCATGACGTTGGGCAGTTCAGCGTTCTCGATGAGGCCGGGAACGATATGCAGGACTTGGCCATTTCGGGTGCGCACGGTGCTCAGCGTACCTCCGATTCGATCCACCGCAATCGGCACGGACAGATAGGGCGCTTCGAGCCAGCCCTGGCGGCTGCCGACCATCCCGGCCGCAATCACCGGGGCCTGCGGTGCGGCACGGATCCAGTCGCCGCACGCCTCTTCAAACGCAAACTCGAAGCCCGCCTTGGCATCGACGACGGAATCATCGGTCGGCGCAACCTCCGGCAGCTTCATCACGCCCCACGGCAAGGAGCGCAGCTCCAGTAGCCGACCGGCAGCACCGAGGCGATAAGCCCGCAAGGACGAGGTGCCCCAGTCGAGAGCGATGAGTTGTGTTTGACTTTGTGCTTGATTCATTGGTTTGTTTGAATCTGCTGCAACAGTCAAGATTCGACATGGACGAGGACGGTCCGCGAACAATTGTAGGCCACCCATTGGCCGCAACGGCTTCGTGATACATTGAAATTACACACCTTGGAGCAGCATCTTGAAAATGACTTTTCGCTGGTATGGCGAGTCTGACCCCGTCAAGCTCGAATACATCCGCCAGATCCCCGGCCTGTATGGCATTGTTTCCGCCATTTACGATGTGCCGGTGGGCGAGGTCTGGCCGCTGGACAAGCTGCAGGCGCTGCGCGCGCGCATTGAAGGTGCGGGGCTGAAGTTTGAAGTGGTTGAAAGCGTGCCGACCCATGAAGACATCAAGCTGGGCAAGCCAACGCGGGACCGCCTCATTGCCAACTTCCAGCAAAACATCCGCCATTGCGCCGCGGCCGGTGTGAAAGTGATCTGCTACAACTTCATGCCGGTCTTCGACTGGACCCGCACCGAAATGGCCAAGCAACTGCTCGACGGCTCTTTCACCCTGGCCTTCGACGCCGAGGCGGTGGCAAAGATTGACCCGGAAAAGGGCATCGCGCTGCCCGGCTGGGACGCCAGCTACAAGCCGGAACAGCTCAAGAATCTGCTGGCCGAGTACAAGGCGGTCGATGAGGAAACCCTGTGGGCCAACCTCGAGTACTTCCTCAAGGCCATCATCCCGGTCGCTGAGGAAGGCGGTATCAAAATGGCCATGCACCCGGACGACCCGCCGCGCCCCATCTTCGGCTTGCCGCGCATCGTCAAGAACCGCGAGGACTTGCAGCGCCTGGTCAACATGGTTGATTCAAAGGCCAACGGCTTGACCCTGTGCTCGGGTTCGCTGGGCGCTGATTTGTGCAACAACGTTGAAGCCCTGGTGCGCGAATTCGGCAGCCAGGGCCGCATCCACTTCGGCCACCTGCGCAATGTTAAGGTGGAGCCGGACGGGACGTTTTATGAATCCACCCACCGGTCGTGCGATGGTTCGCTGGACATGGCGGCGATCGTCAAGGCCTACCACGACATCGGATTCGAAGGCTATGTGCGCCCGGACCACGGCCGCATGATCTGGGGTGAGACTGGCAAGCCGGGCTACGGGCTGTATGACCGCGCGCTCGGGGCCGTCTACCTGAATGGCCTGTGGGAGGCGATCAGCAAGTACTCGGCAACCACCCATTAGCGCGCAAGGCGTTCAAGTTTGGCGTTCGGAAGACCGGGCGCGGCACCTGCGGCCAGGCAACGGGTCTCTCCGCCCGCGGGGGTACGCTAGCACCTAGGTGACGCCTGCCGCCACCCTTTGCGTCTAAGCTCAAGCACACTTCAACCGTCCTGTCGCATCATGAACCGAGTCCTCGCACACACCGGCGCAAAATACCCCATCGTCCAGGCCCCCATGGGATGGATCGCGCGAAGGGCACTGGCATCAGCCGTGTCACGCGCCGGGGGTTTGGGCATCATCGAAACCTCCTCGGGCGAGACCGCCAATTGCCAGGCGGAGATCACCGCCATGGCGGCGCTGGGGTTGCCTTTCGGCGTCAACCTGCCGATCCGCTTCCTGAGTGACGACGCCATGCTCAAGTTCGTCTGCACCAGCGGGGTGAAGTTTGTCACCACGTCAGCGGGAAGTCCGTCCAAGTTCATCGCCCCGCTGCACGACGCCGGCATCACGGTTTACCACGCGGTGCCAACGGTTGACGCGGCCATGAAATGCGTGGACGCGGGGATCGACGGCCTGGTCGTGGAGGGCGGCGAGGGCGGTGGATTCAAGAGCCCGGAAGAAGTCTCGACCCTGGTCCTGCTGCAGGCGATTCGTGCCCGGGCCGATGTGCCGATGATTGCGGCAGGCGGCATCTGCGATGGTCGCGGCATGGCCGCGGCGTTCGCCTGCGGCGCCGAAGGCATCCAGATGGGCACGCGCTTCGTCAGCTGCACCGAGAGCCCCGTGCACGCCAATTACAAGAATGCCATCGTGTCCGCCAAGGAGACCGGCACCTGGCTTCTGAACACCAAGGCCTCGCCCTGCATTCGCGCGCTGAAGTCCGAGCGCACACGGCTGATCCATGACGCCGGCCTGATGCCGCCCGACACCTTTAAGGGCATCCAGGACGTTTATTTTGGCGGCAACATGGAAGCAGCACCGGCACTGGCCGGCCAGACCGTCGGCCTGATCGACGAAATCAAATCCGCGCAGGACATCATCGAACGGACGGTGGCCGAGTTCTTTGCGATCACCGCGCGCCTTGGCGCGCTCGCCAGCGCGCGCGCATTCGGATAGCGCATGTTCGCACTTGCGAAAATTGTCTGAACAACCCCTGGGCGAACCGTCATGCCGTTTACACCCCGATTCCCGATTGGCAGCGCGGCCGATGTTCGCCGTCTGGAGCAGACGCCGCTCGAGTCGGCGCTCGCGCAGCGCAGCACCTACGAGCTGTTTTGCGAGTCGGCCCGCGCGTTTGGCGACAAGACCGCGCTGACTTTTCTGCGGTCGGCCGACCCACAGGAGGCACCGGTCCGGTGGAGCTATTCCGAGCTGCTGCGGGGGATCCATCAGACCGCGAATCTGTTGCTGCGCCTGGGTGTGCAGCCGACGGACACGATCGCGATTCTGTTGCCGGGCTGTCTCGATTACCACCTGGCGCTTTGGGGCGGCGAGGTCGCGGGTATCGTGCAACCGCTCAATCCGCTGCTCAATGAGGAAAAGCTGGTCTCGCTGATGAATGCGGGCAAAGCCACGGTGCTGTTTGCCTGGGGCTCGGACGATGACGCACAGCTGTGGTCCAAGGCAATGCGCATTCGCAGCCTGGTGCCGACGCTGCGCGCCGTTCTGCGCGTTGCGCCGCCCGATGAAGTGAATGCGCCCGTGCTTCCCGAGGGCGTGCTGAATTTTGCCGAGCGTCGCCAACTGGAGATGGATGATCATCTGGTGAGCGGGCGCACGATCGGTCCGGACGAGATGGCGGCTTATTTTCATACGGGCGGCACCACCGGCGCACCCAAGCTGGCTCGCCACAGCCATGGAGCGCAGGTCTTCACGGCCTGGGTCTGTGTTCAGCTGCAAGGCACGCTGCCGGGCGACGTCGTCATCAACGGTTATCCGCTCTTTCACGTGGCCGGAGTCCTGCCGGGTGCCTTGACGTCTTTCGCCGCCGGCTCCGAGGTGATCATCCCGACCACAGCCCTGTTCCGGAACCGCGAGGTCCTGCGCAACTACTGGCGTCTGGTCGAGCGCTACGGTTGCACGGTCGTCTCCGCCGTACCCACGGTACTGGAAGCCCTGGCCAACACGCCTGTTGGCAGCGCAGACATCTCTACGCTGCGCTATTGCCGCACCGGCGCGGCCCCTTTGTCGCCCGACCTTGCCGTCCGCTTTGAAAGCCTGTTCGGGCTTCACGTCCATGAGAGCCTGGGCATGACCGAGATGGCGGGCATTTCCACGATCACGCCGCCCGGGGTCAACGCGCCGGTCGGTTGCGTCGGCTTGCGGTTGCCCTACACCCGACTGCGTGTTGTGGGCCTTGACGAGCAGGGCCAGCCGACCGATCAGGATCAGCCGGTCGGCACGCAGGGAATGGTGCTGTTCAAATCACCCAATCTGTTTTCAGGCTTTCTCGACCCCGCCGACAATGCCCGCGCCTTGACGGCCGATGGCTGGCTGGCGACCGGGGATCTGGGCTGGCTCGATGATCACGAACGTCTTCACCTGAGCGGGCGATCCAAGGACTTGATCATTCGCGGTGGCCACAATATCGACCCCAAAGTCATCGAAGACGCCATGGCCGCCCATCCCGCCGTCCAGCATTGCGCCGCGGTGGGATTGCCGGACGTCTATGCCGGCGAGTTGCCGGTCGTCTTTGTGACGCTGGTGCCCGGTGCGGCCGTCACCGAGGCCGAACTGCTGGCGTTCGTTCGTGAACGCGTCGACGAACCGCCGGCACGGCCGAAGTCGGTGACGATCCTGCGCGCCATGCCCATGACGGCCGTGGGAAAGATCTTCAAACCGGAATTGCGTCAACTGGCGGCGAATTCATCGGCCTGAGTGAAGCGGGCAGGGCGAGCGCGCGCAGACGCTGGTGCGCCGCATCCTCAAGGTCGGGCGGCACGGATTGCCGCGAATTCAGGTAATGGTTGCTGAAGACTTCGAGATAGGTCTCCAGCGTCTGCGCCGCATGCGGTTCACCCACCAGGGCCAGGCAGACTGCGGCCACTTCCGATGTGCACAGATGGTCATCGCGCGTCGAACGGCGCAACCGGTAGCGCGAGATCTGCTCGGGCTGCAGGCTGAGCACGGGCAGGTGGTTGAGATAAGGGCTCTTGCGAAACATCTTGCCGGCCTCTGACCAGGTGGCATCGAGCAGGACAAAGAGAGGCCGCTTGCCGCTGGGCACCCGCACCTCGGTGACAACGCGCTCGCTGGCCGCAAACTCGCCCGGAAACACCAGATAGGGCTGCCACTGCGGGTCCGCCAGCAGGGCCAGCAGGGCGGGGTCCACGGCCGTGCGCGACCAGGCGAAGGCCGTGGTGTCGCTCACCACGTCGGCGATCAGCCACCCGGTGTTGCTGGGCTTGAGCGGCTCGTTGTCGCACATGAGCAGGCACATGCCCACCTGCGTCGAAGCCTGTGGGCGCAGGGCGCACAGGCAGTGGCTGAAGAGCACGCGGCACTCCGGGCAGCGCGGCGCGTGCGAGCCGCGCGGAACGAAGGGCTTGGCACGGCGCGCCAGGCACAGGGCCCGCAGCCGGGCTACTGCATGGCCCATCGTGCCCGTCGCAGAGAATGGCTCGGTGATACGGGCTACTTGCTGCCGGCGTCGCCGAGCTTGAGGAAGTCGCCGTCCTGGCCCAGCGACAGCAGCCCGGCCTGGGCGTAGATGCCGAGTTTGGCGCGGGTGTCAACGATGTCGAGGTTGCGCATGGTGAGCTGGCCGATTCGGTCCGCCGGCGAGAACGGCGCGTCTTCCACCTTTTCCATGCTCAGGCGCTCGGCCGCATAGGTCAGGTTCGGCGATGTCGTGTTGACGATCGAGTAATCGTTGCCGCGGCGCAGTTCGAGCGTCACTTCGCCCGTGACGGCGCGCGCCACCCAGCGCTGCGCGGTCTCGCGCAGCATGATGGCCTGCGGGTCGAACCAGCGGCCCTGGTACAGCAGGCGGCCGAGCTTGCGGCCGTTGTCGCGGTACTGCTCGATCGTGTCCTCGTTGTGGATGCCGGTGACCAGGCGCTCGTAGGCGATGAACAGCAGCGCCAGGCCCGGGGCCTCGTAGATGCCGCGGCTCTTGGCCTCGATGATGCGGTTCTCGATCTGGTCGCTCATGCCCAGGCCGTGGCGTCCGCCGATGCGGTTGGCTTCGAGGATCAACGTCACCAGATCGCCGTACTCGACGCCGTTCAGGGCCACCGGGCGGCCCGCTTCAAAGCGCACCGTCACCTCCTCGCGCTGGACCTGGACTTCGTCCTTCCAGAACGCTACGCCCATGATCGGGTTGACGATCTTCATGCCGGTGCTCAGGTGCTCGAGGTCTTTCGCCTCGTGCGTGGCGCCGAGCATGTTGGAGTCCGTCGAGTAGGCCTTCTCGGCCGACATCTTGTAGCCAAAGCCGGCCTTCGTCATGAAGGCCGACATCTCGGCGCGCCCGCCGAGCTCGTCGATGAACAGCTGGTCGAGCCAGGGCTTGTAGATCTTCAGGGACGGGTTGGTCAGCAGACCGTAGCGGTAGAAGCGCTCGATGTCGTTGCCCTTGAAGGTGCTGCCGTCGCCCCAGATGTTGACGTCGTCCTCCTTCATCGCGGCCACCAGCATGGTGCCGGTGACGGCGCGGCCCAGCGGAGTCGTGTTGAAGTAGGTGACGCCGGCGGTGGAGATGTGGAAGGCGCCGCTTTGCAGGGCGGCAATGCCCTCGGCCGCCAGCTGGCTGCGGCAGTCGATCAGGCGCGCCAGTTCGGCGCCGTATTGCATGGCCTTGCGCGGGATCTCGTCGTAGTCGGTTTCGTCGGGCTGGCCCAGGTTGGCGGTGTAGGCATAGGGCAGGGCACCCTTGAGTTTCATCCAGTGCAGTGCGGCGCTGGTGTCCAGTCCGCCGGAGAAGGCGATGCCGACTTTTTGTCCGACGGGGAGGTTTTGGAGAATGGTGGCCATGTTGTTTGCGGTGCAGTATTGGGTAATCGCCGATTTTAGGCGAGCCACACCGCCGCAGCGCCGGTCATGCGTCCTCGGCGACAATGCACGGGCCTATGAAGACCGAACCGCAAACCCTGGACCAGTGGCTGACGCACTGCGAGCAACTGCACCCGAAGACCATCGACATGGGCCTGGCGCGTGTCAAGACCGTGGCGCAGCGGATGGGGCTGGGCTTCACGTGCCCGGTGATCACGGTGGCCGGCACCAACGGCAAGGGCTCGACCTGCGCCATGCTGGAGTCCATCCTGGGCCAGGCCGGTTACCGCACCGGGCTTTACAGCTCGCCGCATCTGGTTCACTTCGAGGAACGGCTGCGCCTGAACGGCGAGCCGGTGCGGGCCGGCGACTTGGTCGAGGCCTTTGCCCGCGTCGAACAGGCGCGCTGCCAGCAGGACCCCGCGGTTTCCCTGACCTATTTCGAGTTCTCCACGCTGGCCATGCTCGACGTCATGGTGCGCTCTGCGCTGGACGTGGTGATCCTGGAAGTCGGCCTGGGCGGCCGGCTCGACGCCGTCAACATCATCGAGCCCGACTGCGCGGTGATCACCAGCATCGACCTCGACCACATGGATTTCCTGGGGCCGGACCGCGAGGCGATCGGCCGCGAGAAGGCCGGCATCATGCGCACCGGGCGTCCGGTGATCGTCGGCGACCCGATGCCGCCGCAAAGCGTGCTCGATCACGCACGCGACATCGATGCCGACCTCTGGTGTTTCGGCCATGACTTCAACGTCTCGGGCGACAAGCAGCAGTGGGCTTGGGCCGGGCGCGGCCGGCGCTACAGCGGGTTGGCGTATCCGGCGCTGCGCGGCGCCAACCAGCTGATTAACGCGGCCGGCGTGCTGGCGGCGCTGACGGCGCTGCGCGAGCGGCTGCCGGTGGCGGCGCAGGCGGTGCGCAGCGGCCTGGCGCTGGTCGAGCTGCCGGGGCGCTTCCAGATCGTCGCCGGGCAGCCGACGCTGGTGCTCGATGTGGCGCACAACCCGCATGCCGTGGCGGCGCTGGTGGCCAACCTCGATGCGATGGGCTATTTCCCGACCACGCACGCGGTGTTCGGCGCCATGGCCGACAAGGATTTGCGGCTGATACTCGAGCGCGTCAATCCGGTGGTGGACCGGTGGTATTTCACCGATTTGCCGACGCCGCGCGCCGCGCCGGCCAGTGGGTTGCTGGCGCAATGGCAGAGTCTGGCGAAGCGCCGCCAGGTCAGCGCCACGACCCACGCCGACCCGCAGCAGGCGCTGCAGGCAGCCATCGCCGCAGCCGACCCCGCTGATAGAATCGTGGCCTTTGGGTCGTTCTATACGGTAGGCGGCATTTTGAAAGACGGTGTGCCGCGGCTGACCGCGAAACACATGCCAAATCTTTGAACCCCTGAGTCTGCACAAAATGGCTTTTTTCAAGTTCCGCAAAGGTGGCGACGAGCCGTCGGGCGCACCCGCCCAGCCGGAGAGCATCGAAGCGATGCGCAAGCGGGCCAAGCACCGCCTGATCGGGGCCGCCGTGCTGGTGCTGATTGGCGTGATCGGCTTCCCGATCCTGTTCGACAAACAGCCGCGTCCGATTGCCGTTGATATTCCGATCGAGATTCCGGATCGCGCCAAGGCCAAGCCCCTGAGCATTCCGGAGCCGGTGGCGACGCCCGCCGCGCAAGGCCTTGTTGCACCTGTGGGCCCGGCGCCAGTTGCTCTTGCGCCCGCGCCGGCTGCGCCAAAGGTCGAAGAGAAAGTGATTGCGGCGCCCGCACCCGTGGCCGCCCCGGCGGCCTCGGCCGCGCCGAAGACCGTTGCCAAGCCCGAACCGAAGCCGGCCGAGAAGGCGCCGGAAAGGCCCGCCGCAGCCAAGGCCGATGACGGCAGTCACGCCAAGGCCCTGCTGGAGGGCAAGGATGTCGAGAAGAAGGCCGATGCCCATGCCGGCCGCTTTGTGATCCAGGTCGGCGCGTTTGCCGACGCCGAGCGCGCGCACGAGGCGCGCCTGAAGGTTGAACGTGCCGGGCTCAAGACCTACACCCAGGTCGCCGAGACCAAGGACGGCCGCAAGACCCGTGTGCGCGTCGGGCCGTTTGCGACCAAGGCCGAGGCGGACAAGGCGGCGGCCAAGGTCAAGAAGCTGGGTCTGCCGGCGGCCATGCTGGTGCTGTAGCAGGCACGGCCCGCACTGCTACCGATGTCTGCGCCTGACTGGATCATCCTGCTGCTGCTGCTGCTCTCGCTGGCCATCGGCGCCTGGCGGGGTCTGGCCTATGAAGTAATGTCGGTGCTGAGCTGGTTTGCGGCCTACATCCTGGCGCAGTGGTTTGCGGCCGATCTGGCGCGCCGGCTGCCGATGACCGAGGCGAGCGAGAGCCTGCGCTACGGCGTGGCTTTCCTGTTGATTTTCGTGCTGTCGGTGTTTGTCGGCGGCCTGCTGGCCAAACTGGTCAAGAAACTGTTTTCGGCGGCCGGTTTGCAGCCGGCGGACCGCGCGCTGGGCGCGCTGTTCGGCCTGTTGCGCGGCGTGCTCGTGGTGTTGGCGGCAACCCTGGTCATCGGCATGACGCCGCTGAAATCGGGGCCCTGGTGGCAGGAGTCGGTTGGCGCGGGTCTGGCCCGCTCCACGCTGGCGAACCTGAAGCCGGTTTTGCCGCAAGAATTTGGAAGGTACATACCATAATGTGTGGAATCGTAGGCGTTGTCAGCAACGCTCCCGTCAATCAGCTCATCTATGACGCGCTGTTGCTGCTGCAGCATCGCGGCCAGGATGCCGCCGGCATCGTCACGCAGCAGGAGCGCAAGTTCTTCATGCACAAGGCCAAGGGCATGGTGCGCGACGTTTTTCGCACGCGCAACATGCGCTCGCTGCCGGGCAACTGCGGACTCGGCCAGGTGCGCTACCCGACCGCCGGCAACGCCTACAGCGAGGAAGAGGCGCAGCCGTTCTACGTCAACGCGCCATTCGGCATCGTGCTCGTGCACAACGGCAACCTGACTAACGCCCAGGCGCTGAAGGCGGAACTGTTCAGCACCGACCACCGCCACATCAACACCGAGAGCGACTCCGAAGTGCTGCTCAACGTGTTGGCGCACGAGATCGAGAAAACCACGCGCGGCCTGCCGCTGCAACCGCAGGATGTGTTCGAGGCGGTGCGCCGCGTGCATCGCCGGATCAAGGGCTCGTACGCGGTGATCGCGATGATCGCCGGCCATGGCCTGCTGGCGTTTCGCGACCCGTTCGGGATCCGGCCGCTGTGCATGGGGCGCGGCGAGGGCAGCGTGCTGCTGGCCAGCGAATCGGTGGCGCTCGAAGGCACGTCCAACAAGTTCGAGCGCAACATCGCGCCGGGCGAGGCGGTCTTCATCGACCTGCAGGGCCATGTGCATGCGCAGCAGTGCGCCGAGCACCCGGTGCTCAACCCGTGCATCTTCGAGTACGTCTACCTCGCGCGACCCGACTCGGTGATGGACGGCATCTCGGTCTACCAGGCGCGCCTGAATCTGGGCGAGACGCTGGCCAAGCGCGTGATCTCGACCGTGCCGCCCAACGAGATCGATGTCGTGATCCCGATCCCGGAGTCGAGCCGTCCCAGCGCCGCGCAACTGGCGCAGTTGCTCGGGCTGCCGTACCGCGAAGGCTTCGTCAAGAACCGCTACGTCGGGCGCACCTTCATCATGCCGGGGCAGTCGGTGCGCAAGAAATCTGTGCGCCAGAAGCTCAACGTGATCGCCAGCGAATTCAAGGGCCGCAACGTGCTGCTGGTCGACGACTCGATCGTGCGCGGCACCACCAGCCGCGAGATCGTGCAGATGGCACGCGACGCCGGCGCGCGCAAGGTCTACATGGCCAGCGCCGCGCCGCCCGTGCGCTACCCCAATGTGTACGGCATCGACATGCCGACCGCCGACGAACTGGTCGCGCACAACCGCACGGTCGAGCAGATCCGCCAACTGATCGGCTGCGACGCGCTGATCTACCAGGATGTCGACGGCATGAAGAAGGCGATCGGCTCGCTCAACCCGGCGATCAAGGGCTTTGATGCGTCGTGCTTCGACGGCGTCTACGTCACCGGCGACATCACGGCGGCCGACATCGCACGGCTCAATGCCAACCGCGTGGTGGTCGATGAAACGGCCGAAGACAACTCGCGCTTGGCGCTGCCCAACCACGAAGAATGAACATGAGCGACAAGCAATCACCCGACGCGCTGCACCCCGACACGCTGGCCGTGCGTGCTGCGGCAGCGCGCAGCCAGTACGGCGAAAACTCCGAAGCCCTGTACCTCACCAGCGGCTACGTGCAGCCATCGGCCGAAGCGGCGGCGCGGCGCTTCAATGGCGACGAGGAAGGCTTCACCTACGGACGTTACGGCAACCCCACGGTGGCGAGCTTCGAGCAGCGCCTGGCCGCGATGGAGGGCAGCGAGGCCGCGATTTCGACATCCTCCGGCATGGCCGCCATCCTGATGATGTGCATGGCCCTGCTCAAGAGCGGCGACCACATCGTGTGCTCGCGCTCGATGTTCGGCTCCACCATCAAGCTGATCGGCACCGACCTGGCGCGTTTCGGCGTCGAGTCGAGCTTTGTGCCGCAGACCGATCTGGGCGCGTGGAAAGCGGCGCTGCGTTCCAATACCCGGCTGCTGTTTGCCGAGACGCCGACCAACCCTCTGACCGAGGTCTGCGACATTGCGGCGCTGGCCGACATGGCGCACCAGGCCGGCGCGCTGCTGGCCGTGGACAACTGCTTTGCCACGCCGGTGCTGCAGCGGCCGCTCGCGCTGGGTGCGGACATCGTCATGCACTCGGGCACCAAGTACCTCGACGGCCAAGGCCGCGTGATGGCCGGCGCGCTGTGCGCGAGCCGGCAGATGGTCACGGAGAAATTCCTGCCAGTGCTCAAGAGCGCCGGCATGACGCTGGCACCGTTCAACGCCTGGGTCGTGCTCAAGGGGCTGGAGACGCTCGACATCCGCATGCGGGCGCAGGCCGCCAGCGCGCTCAATCTGGCGCAGTGGCTGGAGCAGCATCCGGCCGTGCAACGCGTCTTCTACCCTGGCCTGCCGAGCCATCCGCAGCATCAACTGGCGATGACCCAGCAATCGGGCATCGGCGGCGCCGTGCTCTCGTTCGAGGTCAGGGCCGCCAGCCCGGAGCAGGCGCGCGCGCGCGCCTTCCACGTGCTCGACAGCATGCAACTGCTGTCGCTCTCCACCAACCTGGGCGATACCAAGACGCTGGCCGCGCATCCGGCCAGCACCTCGCACGGGCGCCTGACCGAAGCGCAGCGCCAGGCCGCCGGCATCGGCCAGGGCCTGATCCGCGTCGCCGTCGGGCTCGAACATCTTTCCGATATTGAAAATGATTTGTCGCGCGGTTTGACCAGCGTGGACGCACTGAAATGACCCAAAAAACCCGCACCCGTTTCGCCCCTTCACCGACGGGCTTCATTCACCTCGGCAACATCCGCTCGGCCTTGTATCCGTGGGCCTTTGCGCGCTCCACCGGCGGCGACTTCATCCTGCGCATCGAGGACACCGACCTTGATCGCTCGACCCAGGCCGCGGTGGACGTCATCATCGAAGGCATGTCCTGGCTCGGCTTGGACTACGACGAAGGCCCGTTCTACCAGATGCAGCGCATGGAGCGCTACAAGGCGGTGCTGGCCGAGTTGCAGGCGGCCGGCCATGTCTACCCCTGCTACATGAGCGTGGCCGAGCTCGACGCGCTGCGCGAGCATCAGATGGCGGCCAAGGAGAAGCCGCGATACGACGGCACCTGGCGACCGGCGCCGGGCAAGACACTGCTCGTCATTCCCGAGGGCGTCAAGCCGGTGCTGCGCTTCAAGAATCCGCAGGGTGGCTCGGTGGTGTGGGAAGACAAGGTCAAGGGCCGCATCGAGATCAGCAACGACGAGCTCGACGACCTGGTGATTGCACGGCCGGACGGCACGCCGACCTACAACTTTTGCGTGGTGGTGGACGACATCGACATGGCGATCACGCACGTGATTCGCGGCGACGACCACGTCAACAACACGCCGCGCCAGATCAACATCTTCCGCGCGCTGGGCAAGGAGCCGCCGGTCTACGCGCACTTGCCCACCGTGCTCAATGAGCAGGGCGAGAAGATGAGCAAGCGCAACGGCGCCAAGTCGGTGACGCAGTACCGCGACGAAGGCTATCTGCCCGACGCCATGGTGAACTACCTGGCGCGCCTGGGCTGGAGCCACGGCGACGACGAAATCTTCAGCCGCGAGCAGTTCCTGCAATGGTTCAACCTCGACCATCTCGGGCGCAGCGCGGCGCAGTTCGACGAAGCCAAGCTGCGCTGGGTCAACGCCCAGCATCTCAAGGCTATGGCCGACGACGCGCTGGCGCCCTTGGTGCGCGCGCAGTTGCAGCGGCGCGGCATTGCGGCCGATGATCGCCTGCCCGCGATCTGCGCACTGTTCAAGGACCGCAGCGACACCACGGTGGTGCTGGCCGACTGGGCAGCGCGCTTTTATGCCGACGTGACGCCCAAGGCGGAAGAAGTGGCGCAGCACGTCACGGATGCCATCAGGCCCGCGCTGCAACTGCTGCGCGACAAGCTGGCCGCGTGCGCGTGGGACAAGCCATCGATCGCCGCCGCGATCAAGGAAGTGCTCGCCGCATGCGCCATCAAGATGCCGCAACTGGCGATGCCGGTGCGGGTGCTGGTGATGGGCACGGCGCACACGCCATCCGTGGATGCGGTGCTGGAACTGGTCGGCAGAGAAAAAGTGCTGGCGCGTCTGCAGGCAGCATGACATTTCAAGCTATAATTTGAGGCTTGGAAATCAGGAACATCTGAGACAGCAATGATTCAGGTGTTCCCGGAAACGGGGGTATAGCTCAGCTGGGAGAGCGCTTGCATGGCATGCAAGAGGTCAGCAGTTCGATCCTGCTTACCTCCACCAATGATTTCTGAGAGCGGGTCGCAAGGTCCGCAAAGTTGAGACGGAAGTCCAAAGGTTATGACCCCATCGTCTAGAGGCCTAGGACATCACCCTTTCACGGTGAGTACCGGGGTTCGAATCCCCGTGGGGTCGCCAGATTCATCGCAAGGTGGACGAGGTGCAAGTCGGTAACAGCCGGTCCGCAAGGGCAGGCGACTTGGCTCGAAAGAGCGAACGTTACCGCTACCAGGAGTGGTAGTTCAGTTGGTTAGAATACCGGCCTGTCACGCCGGGGGTCGCGGGTTCGAGTCCCGTCCACTCCGCCAATTTGAGAGCCCTAAGCAATTGATTTGCTTGGGGCTTTTCTTTTGGTCTATTGATGGCTGTCCGTGCGTGGCCTCTTCCACCATTCACCCCGCCGCTCACGCCAGCGCAGCAATCCACTGCGTGGCGCGCCGCAGCGTGTTGGCCATGTCCTTGCCCAGGTTCTCGAGCAAGATGATCTTGAGCTGGGGTTCTCGGGCTGCGATTTTTTCCAGTTCGCTCGATTCGAGGATTCGGCACCTGACATGTGAATCGGCACACACCGTGGCGCTGCGCGTGGTCTGGCCGAGCAGCAGCATCTCGCCGAAATTCATGCCAGGCCCGAGGGACGCGATGCGGTGGTGGGCGCCGTCGTCCAGTGGCACGAGCACGCTGACCTGGCCCGATTCGATGAAGAAGACGCGGCTGTCACCGGCCGTGCCAGCAGTCACGATCTGCTCGCCCGGTCCGTAGGAACGCAGCGTTGTGGTGGCCTCGACCTGTGCAACCAGGGCCAGCGGCACGCCTTTGAAGAACATGAAACTTTCCAGCGAAGAGAACGACGCGGCCGAATGAGCGGCATTGCCCACCAGGCGGTTCTCGCACCATTCGACGGCCATGTCGTTGTCCTCGAAGCTCAGGTATCCGCGGTCGCCTTTTGCCATCGTCTTCTTCAGCGGCTGGGCAATCGCCTGGCGCGCATGGATGCGCGAGAACACCACGGCAATTCCGTCGCGGCCAAACTCGACCCGTGCCTCATTGAGCAGGCGGGCAGCGCAATCGGAAATGCCGTCGATCTGGTGCAGGTCAAGGATGAAGCTGTTGGCCTCGGGCGCCATCTGGATCATCTTGCGGATGACGTACTCCACTCCATCGACCGCCAGGTAGCCGTGCAGACACAAATACTTGATGCGGTGCGCCTGTTCCATCAGGTCAGCACGCATTTCCGTGGACGGCTGGCGGCGCGACGGCGCATCGGCACCGGTATAGACGCGCCCCAGCGCCATGCTGGGGTCGCCGATGCGGCTGAATACATGCAGGCCGAAATCCTGCGACAGGCGCTTGCAGACCTCGAGGCCGCGTGCGCTGTTGCCCTTGGCATCGAGCCGGGGCGAGAAGACGCCAATGCCGAATCGCCCCGGCAGCACGGCAATGATGCCGCCGCCCACGCCGCTCTTGGCCGGCATGCCGACCTCGAACAGCCAACTGCCCGCGTAGTTGTACATACCGCAAGTGGCCATGACGCTCAGCACGCTCTCGACGTGCTCGCTCGGCAAGGCGCGCTGCCGTGTGACAGGATGCACGCCGCCATTGGACAGCGTTGCCGCCATGAACGCCAGATCGCGGCAGTCGACCAGAATGGAGCATTGCTTGAAATAGTTTTCCAGCGAGTCCATCGGATTGCCATCGATGATCCCGAAATTCTTGAGCATCCAGGCAATGGCGCGATTGCGAAAGCCGGTGTCGCTCTCGGATCGGTAGACCGATTCGTCGACGCTGATCTTGCGCCCGATGAACGCGGCCATGGATTCTTCAATGCGCTGCCATTGCCTGGCGCTGTCGTCACCGGCGACCAGGCTCGTCGTCGCGATCGCACCAGCATTGATCATTGGGTTGAAGGGCGCACCGCTTTGGGGGTCGAGACTGATCGAATTGAAGGCGTCGCCGCTCGGCTCCACGCCGACTTTTGCCGAGACGCAGTCGACGCCGCGATCGGCCAGGGCCGTGGCGTACACAAAGGGCTTGGAAATCGATTGGATCGTGAACGCCTGCGCGGTATCGCCCACTGAGTAGACCACCCCGTCCATCGTGACCAGGGTGATGCCGAACCAGGCCGGGTCGGCCTTGGTGAGCTCGGGGATGTAGTTCGCCACCGCGCCGACTTCAAGACTCAGAAGGCTGCGGTGGAGTTCTTCGAGATAGGTTTGGATCGGTGATTGCATGGGCTTCCTGGATGACAGCGCAGGCCAACGCAAAGATCATGCCGTCGGGTTCGCGCCGATCTCCACTAGAATGCCCGACCCGGCGCGAGTCCAAGTCAGCGCCCTCACGTTCCCCTTCAACACGATCAAACCATGTCCCATACCAAGTCAATCATCGTCGCCCTGTTGCTCGCGGGCCTGGCTTCTTTCTCATTCGCGCAGGCGGCGCAAGAGGCCGGCAAGGTGAATGCAGCGGCTCCCGTTGCCGCCGCACCGGAGGGTTCCACTGCCAAGCCGAAGTCCCACAAAGGCAAACCGCACGCGAAGACGAAGCACAAGGCAAAGCAGCACGCCGTGAAGGCAAAGGCACATGCGGCCAAGGGGCAATCCAAATCCAGGGGACCCGGGCTGGAAGCCTACTGAGGGTTTGTTGGAAGTCCGCAGCGCGCCGCCGTAAGAGCGGCTTAATCCGCAGCCCGATGCGCTCGGGCAGAATAGCCTTCATGTAGGACTTCGATTTCGACTACTGGAAGGATCTGGCCAGCGCGTCCCCGCTCGAGTTCGAGGCGCAACGGCGCAAGGCCTTGCAGCAGATGGTGGACGACGCGCCGGCAACCCATCAGCCCGCGTTGGCGGCCTTGCTCGAGACGCTCTGTGCCCGGCAGCAAGGCACGCCGCTGGATCGCGCCATGCACGCGCAAACCTTGATGATGGAATCGGTCGGCTACCTCAAGACGGCATGGGCCGCTCTGGTTGAAGCGACAGGCCCGCTCACGCGCCCCGGGGCGTACCGCCTGCGCCCAGGTCCCAATACAAACCGGTCATGATCCCCAGCGCTTCGCGCACCAGCGCGGCGGGCACGTGTTCATTGGGCGCGTGCTGCGAGCAGCCCGGGTATGAGTGCGGCACCCATACCGCACGCAGGCCCAGCACGTCGGTGAAGATGTCGTTGGGCAGCGAGCCGCCAAGGTTGGGCAGCACGGCGGGCCGCCTGCCGGTGGTGCGCTGCATCGAAGCCACGACCCATTGCACCCAGGCGTCGTCCGGGTCGATGCGCGTGGCGGGGAACAGCTCGTCGCGCGCTGACGCGATGCTGACCATCGTGAATCCCGCGCGGTCCAGATGCCGGCGCAGCGCACCCAGGATGTCCTCCGGATCAACGCCGACCACAAAGCGCAACTGGCAGCGCGCCCAGGCACTGGGCGGAATGGCATTGACCGGCGCTTCCGGGTTGCCGGTCTTGCAGGCCAGCACTTCGAACGAGCTCCAGCCGAACACGCGCTCGGCCGGTGACAGGCCGGGCTCGCCCCAGCCGGGCTCGATGGCGGGGCCGTCGGCGCCGCCATCGACTTCGCAATCCGCCAGCGCGCGGCGCACCGAGTCCGGCAAGGCTTTCGGCACCCACTCGGCGATGCGGATTTGCCCGCTCGGCGAGACGATGCTGGCAATGGCATGCGCGAGTTGGATACCGGGGTTGGAGATCAGGCCGCCCCAGTTGCCCGAGTGGTGCGCGCCTTCGCGCGACGCGATGCTGAGGTCGAAATTGATGCAGCCGCGCGAGCCGAGGAATACCGTGGGCCGCCCGGCGCTCAAGCGCGGGCCGTCCGATGCCAGCATCACATCGGCCGCAAACAAATCCTTGTTCAGCGCGCACAGTTCGCGCAGGCCGGGCGAAACCACTTCCTCGCCCATTTCGATCAGGTATTTTGCGTTGAAACCGAGCCGGCCGCGCACTTGCAGAACATTGGCCATGGCCTGCAGGTTGATGCTGTGCTGGCCCTTGTTGTCGGCAACGCCGCGGCCGTACCAGCGGCCGTGGCGCTCGGTCAGAACCCAGGGCGAGAGGCCTTCGCGCCAACCGGCTTCCTGACCGCGAATGACGTCGCCGTGACCATAGCCGAACACCGTTGGCGCCGCGGCGTCTTCGATGCGCTGCGCAAACAGGAACGGCGCCTGCGCCCTGGCATGGGTGAGCGTCTGGCAGGCAAAGCCCATGGCCTCGAAGGCCGGGCGGATCTCGGCGTCGAGGTAGTTCACCAGCTCGGTCTGGCGCGCCGGATTCTGGCTCTCGGTCGGGATCGCAATGCGGCGCGCGAGCAGGTCGCGAAAGGCGCCGCTGTCGAATTGCGCCTGTGCTTGCTCGATGGCGTGTGAACGGCTCATGCGGATGGTCCTGTGTCGGGCGTTGGAGTTGAAGGAGGTCGCTGCCGAATGTACCGCAGAGCGCGCTGCGATGTGCGGTACAGTTTGCCCAGCCGGGTGCGATGGCCTTCGCCGTTCCGACCCGCGCCCTGGAGAAAGCCCATGCGTCGCTGGCTGGATATGGTGGCCTCGCGTCAGTTGCCGCGCCGCATCGCGCTCGATGCCGGCATGCATGCGCTGGCCGGCCTGGCCGATATGTTGCCGCGCATGAAAGGCCGCATGCGCAGCTGCCGCCTGCTGGAGGATGTGCCCTACGCGCGTCACGGGCGCGCGACGCTTCGCCTCGATGTGCTGCAGCCGGTGCGGGCCGGGCCGCATCCGGTGCTGATCTACCTGCACGGTGGCGGCTTTGCCATCGGCTCCAAGCGCACGCACCGCGCCATTGCCGCCGCTTATGCCGCGCAGGGCTACTTGGTGTTCAACGTCGATTACCGTCTCGCGCCGCAATATCCGTTCCCGGCCGCGCTGGAAGACGCTTGCGACGCATGGCTCTGGGCGCTGGACCACGCGGCCGAGTACGAGGGCGATGCGCAGCGCATGGGCCTGTGCGGCGAGTCTGCCGGAGCCAATCTGGCCCTCGCGGTCACGCTGGCCTGTTGCACGCCACGGCCGGAGGCCTTTGCCGCGCCGCTGTTCAAGCGCGGCGCGCGCCCGGCGCTGGCCCTGCTGTACTGCGGCTTCCTGCAGACCAGCGAGCCCGAACGCTACCAGCGCGCCGGCGCGTCGGCGTTCGCGGCTGGCATTGCGGCCGATGCGGCGCGCTCCTACCTCGGGAAATTTGCGAAGCACCCGGATGCAGCCCATGCGCTGGCGGACCCGCTGTGCGTGATCGAAGCCATGACGCAAACGCCGGACCTGCCGCCGCTGTTCATCGCCGCCGGGCTGGCCGATCCGGTCGCTGCTGACTCGCAGCGGCTCGAACAGACGCTACAACGCCTGCATTCCCCGTGCATGGCCCACTACTACCCGGGCGAGACGCACGCCTTTCACGTCATGTTCTGGCGCGAGCAGGCAATCAAGTGCTGGCGTGACAGTTTTGCGTTCTTGCAGCAGCATTTGCCGGTTGGCGTGTAGCGCACGACGAAGCATGAGACCGTCATTGCGGGCCTGACCCGCAATCCATGTCGGCGTGGCATGGATCCCGGATCAGTCCGGGGTTTCAGCACCCGCAATCCCGGGTCTGCGCGGCTGCCAATGCTAGACTTTTGCCATGCCCGCGCGCGCCGATGAATTTGCCCACTACTGCTGTGAACTCCTGTCCACGCTGGGGCCGTGCGTGGCGCGTCGCATGTTCGGTGGCTGGGGCATCAGCACCGACGGGCTGACGGTCGCCATTCTGGCGGACCTGGGGCAGGGCGAAAAGCTCTGGCTCAAGGCCGGCTTGGAGACCCGCCACCGGTTCGAAGCCGCCGGCTGCGAGCGCTTCACCTACGAAGCCAAGGGCAAGCTGCACAGCATGGGCTATTACAGCGCGCCGGAGGACGCGATGGATTCGCCCGCCATGATGGCACCGTGGGCCAGCCTGGCACTGCAGGCGGCACTGGGCGCACGGCAGGTCAAACCCAAGCCCAAACGCATCGCCAAGTCCGGGCGCGCCGGATGAGCGCCTAAACTTGGGGCTTATTCCAAGGAAGGTTGTTCGCATGGCAGGTCCCAAGTCGCAGTTCTGGCAGGAACGGTTTGAAAAGAACGAGATCGGCTGGGACCGTGGCGCGCCGAGCCCGCAGCTGATCGCCTGGCTCGACAACGGCGCGCTGCAGCCTTGCCGCATTGCCGTGCCGGGCTGCGGCAGCGGCTGGGAGGTGGCCGAACTGGCGCGCCGTGGTTTTGAGGTGACCGGCCTCGACTACACCGCAGCGGCGGTAGAGCGCACGCGTGCGCTGCTTGACGCCCAGGGTCTCAAGGCCGAGGTGCTGCAGGCCGATGTCCTGCACTACCAGCCGGCGATCCTGTTCGACGCGGTCTACGAGCAGACCTGCCTGTGCGCGATCCACCCGGAGCACTGGATCGAGTACGCGCAGCAGTTGCAGCAATGGCTCAAGCCGGGCGGCAGCCTGTGGGTGCTCTACATGCAGATGATCCGTCCCGCAGCGAGCGAGGAGGGCGTCATCCACGGCCCGCCTTATCACTGCGACATCAATGCGATGCGGGCGCTGTTCCCGGAGAAGGTCTGGAACTGGCCCAAGCCGCCTTACGACAAGGTCAAGCATCCGAGCCTATCGCACGAACTGGCCTTGCGGCTGGTGCGCCGTTGACCGGTTTGGCATAGGCCCATGCGCGCTGCACCGACACCTTCATCCGTTACCGATGACCCGCTCCAGGTTTTCACGCACGCCCTGCCCAAGGTGGAACTGCATTGCCATCTGCTCGGCACCGTTCGGCGCGACACGTTCACCGACCTGGTGCGGCGCGCCGGCTCTCCGATCAGTACTGAAGAAATCGAAGCCTTCTACACGCGCGGCGAAAGACCCGTGGGCGTGCTGCGCGTGCTGCGTGCGCTTGATGCGCAACTGATCCGCACGACGGACGATCTGCACCGCATCAGCTACGAGTACCTGCAGGACGCCGCTTCCCACAACGTGCACTACGCGGAGTTCTTCTGGAACCCGACCGGCACGGCGCGCGATTCGGGCATTGCCTATCCCGCCGCGCTCGCGGCCATTGTGCGCGCGATCGCCGACGCGCAGCACGACCATGGCATCACCGGGCGCCTGATCGCCGCGATCGACCGCGAGGCCGAGCCGCAGGCGGCACTGGAGATGGTGCAGTGGGTCACGGAGCATCGCCGCGAGGAGGTGCCGGGCATCGGCATCGACTACCGCGAGGTCGATCGCCCGCCGGAACTGTTCGCCGCCGCCTATGCCGCAGCGCGCCGCGCCGGCTTGCGCACCACCGCGCACGCCGGTGAATTCGGCATGCCCTGGACGAATGTGCGCACGGCGGTCGAAGGGCTGCAGGTGGACCGCATCGACCATGGCTACACGGTGCTCGACTCGCCTGAATTCACGCGTGCCTGCGCGCAGCGCGACATCGTCTTCACGGTGGTGCCGACCAATTCCTACTATCTGCGCACGCTCGCACCCGAGCGCTGGGCGCTGGACCATCCGATCCGGCGCATGCCGGCGGCCGGGCTGCGCATTCACCCCAATACCGACGACCCGGCACTGCACCACGTCACGCCGACAGGCGCCTGGGCGATGATGGTGCGCGATTTCGGCTTCGGTCTGGAAGACCTGCGCGGCTTTATGCAGAACGGACTCGACGCCGCCTGGATCGACGACAGCACGCGTCGCGCCTGGCGCGCCGACGCGCTGGCGCGTTTCGAGGCGCTGCGCCCGCTGTGGCCGTCCCCTGTTTCTTTATCCCATCAAGGAGTTTGACAATGTTTGATCCCATTTCCCGCCGTCCGGCGCTGCGCCTTGCGCTCACCCTGCTGGCCGCTTGTGCCGGCCTGGCCGCGCACGCGCAGAGCGCCTGGCCAACGGCCAAGCCGATCACGCTGATCGTGCCGTTCGGCGCCGGTGGCAATGTGGACGTGACGGCGCGCCTGATCGGGCAGAAGCTCTCGGAGCGCCTCAAGCAGACCGTGATCATCGAGAACGTCGCCGGGGCCGGCGGCATCGTCGGCGTGGAGAAGGCCGTGCGCGCCGCGCCCGACGGCTACACGCTGCTGCTGGGGGCGGACAGCCCGATCGCCATCGCCAAGCTGGTGAGCCCGGCGGCCGTGCGCTACGACGGTGTCAAGGACCTCGCGCCGATCGGCCTGGTGACGACTGCGCCCATGGTCATCGTCGCGCGGCCCGGCCTGCCGGTCAACAATCTGGCTGACGTGATTCGTCTGGCCAAAGAGAAGCCGGGGCAGCTCAGCTATGCCACGTCGGGCGTGGGCACGGTCCTGCACCTGACGATGGAATTGATCAAGGACACGAGCAAGATCTACATGGTGCATGTTCCGTATCGCGGCGGCGCGCAGATCATGACCGACGTGATCGGCAACCAGGTCGATCTGGCCATGGTCGTGAGCGTCACGGCCACGCCGCACATCCACGGCAAGAAGCTCAAGGGCATTGCCGTGACCGATGGGCGCCGCGTGGCTTCGCTGCCCGAGGTCCCGACCGTGGCCGAGACGCCGGGCTTCAAGGGCTTCGACATGGTGTCGTGGACCGGCCTGTTTGCGCCGGCCCAGACGCCGACCGCCGTGGTCGAGCGCCTGAACCGCGAACTGATGGCGGTGCTGCACACCGACGAGATGCGCGCCAAGCTCGCCGAGGGCGGCGCCCTTGCCGGAAGCGGCAGCGTCGTCGAGTTCGCCCGCTTCGTGCAGAAGGAACAATCGCGCTATGCGGGCATCGTGAAGGCTGCGAACATCCATGATTGATCGTCGTGGCCATCTGTTCTTCCTGTAGCCCGAGCCGGTCCGGAGAAAGCCCATGAGTCTTGCCCACCTGCTGTTGCGCCATGCGCGCCTGACGCCCGAGCGGGCCGCGATCTTTCATGGCAGCCAACCCTGCGCCACCTATGGCCAGTGGGCCGCGCGCAGTGCGGGCCTGGCGCTGCGCCTGCGCGCCGCCGGTCTGCAGCCGGGTGAGCGCGTGCTGCTGTTCATGCACAACCACCCGCGTTATCTGGAACTGTTCTGGGGCTGCTGGTGGGCCGGGCTGGTGGTGGTGCCGGTCAATGCCAAGCTGCATCCGCGCGAGGCCGAATGGATCGTGGACAACGCCCAGGCGCGCTGGGGCTTTGTCAGCCGCGACGTGGCGCCAGATCCGTTGGCCGGGCTGGAGCGACAGATCGAGGTCGAATCCGCCGCGTGCGATGCCTTGCTGGCGCCGGTGGCCGATGCGTTTGCGGTCGAGGTCACCGAGCGCGCTGCCGACGATGTGGCGTGGCTGTTCTATACCAGCGGCACGACCGGCCGCCCCAAGGGCGTGATGATCACGCACCGCAATCTGATGACCATGGGGCTGACCTACTTTGTCGATGTGGACCCGGTGTCGGCTGATGACGCCATCGTCTACGGCGCGCCGATGTCGCACGGCGCCGGCATCTACGCCATCCCGCATGTGATGGCGGGCGCGCGCCACGTCGTTCCCTTATCGGGTGGCGTTGATCCAGCCGAATTGTTTGAGCTCGGCTGGCAGCTCGGCGCGCTCACCACGTTTGCCGCGCCCACCATCGTCAAGCGCCTGGTCGATCACGTCGAGCAGGCGCAGATCAGCATCGAGGCCGCCGCTGCGGCCTTCAAGACCATCGTCTACGGCGGCGCGCCGATGTACGTGGCCGACATCCAGCGCGCCCTGCGCCTGATGGGGCCGCGCTTTGTGCAGATTTATGGCCAGGGCGAGACACCGATGGTGGCCACCGCCTTGTCGCGCCAGCAACTCGGCGACACCGCTCACGCGCGCTACCTGGAGTGCATCGCCTCGGTCGGCGTCGCGCAGACGCCGGTGCAGCTGCGGATTGCCGACGAGCAGGGCCGTGAACTGCCCTTGGGTGAAATCGGCGAGGTGCTTGTCAAGGGCGACAGCGTGATGGCCGGCTACTGGCGCAACGCCGAGGCCTCCGCCCTGGCACTGCGTGACGGCTGGCTGTTCACCGGCGATGTCGGCTGCCTCGACGCCGACGGCTTTCTCACGCTGAAGGACCGCAGCAAGGACCTGATCATCAGCGGCGGCTCTAACATCTACCCGCGCGAAGTCGAAGAGCTGTTGCTGACGGCGACCGGCGTGGCCGAGGTGGCGGTCGTCGGTGCGCACGATCCCGAGTGGGGTGAGGTCGTCGTGGCCTTTGTGGTTGCGCAGACCGGCACGGTGCTTGATCCCGAACGGCTGGACCAGCATTGCCTGGCGCAGATGGCGCGCTTCAAGCGCCCGAAGCGCTATGTGGTGATGACAGAACTGCCCAAGAACAACTACGGCAAGGTGCTCAAGACCGTGCTGCGCGAGCGTCTGGCCGCCGAGCAGGCATGAACTGTGGCGGGAGCGCCGCAGTCCGCCTTGCGCTTTGACGCGGCGGTGGCCACAATGCCGCTCATGCTACGCCGCATCCATCGCCAGCTTGTCCTGATCTTCCTGCCGCTGCTGCTCGTTCTGGCCGGCTGCTCCTCGACACCGAAGTTCGGCACGCCGCCGGCCTTCAGCGAGGGTCCCGAACTGAAGTCCACCCTCACGCCGGAACAGGCGGCCGACATCACGATCTACGCGGTCGGGCTGGTGGGCACGCCGTATCGCTACGGTGGCAACACGCCCGACACCGGCTTCGACTGCAGCGGCCTCATCGCCTGGATCTACCAGACGCGGGCCGGGGTGACGCCGCCGCGCACGGTCGCCAAGCTGCAGGGATGGGGGCGACCGGTCAGCACCGATAAGCTGCGCTCGGGTGACCTGGTGCTGTTTGCGCAGCGCAATGAAGTGACGCACGCCGGCATCTATGTCGGTGCCGGGCGTTTTGTTCATGCGCCTTCAACCGGCGGTGAAGTCCGCCTGGAGCAGTTGAACTCGCGTTACTGGGCGGCGCAGCAGGTGGCGTTCCGCCGCCCCTGATGCGCGCTGCGCCCTAGCGGCGATGTTCATCCCGGTTGTCGTGGCGGTTGCCTTCGCGCTCGCTGCGCCGGTTATCGCCCCGATCGCCATGATCACCACGATCTTCATGCCGGTATTGCGGTTGCCGGTAGTAACGGTTGTCGTGACCTTCCTCATGCGCCCACCAGCGGTTGCGCTCGTCGACGCGCACGAAGTTGACCGGCCGGCCGCAGGCGTTGTAGCGCTCGCAATAGCGGCCCCAGTGACGGTACTCGTCCGGCGCCACGTGCAGGTACATCACCGGCGCGCCATAGACGGGTCGGCCCACGATGACCGGCTGCACGTTCATCAGCGGCGGGGGCATGTTGTCGCCGATGGCGATCTGGCCATAGACGCCGGGCGCGAAGGCGCCGCCGATGGTCATGTTCATGTAGGTCTGCGCCTTGGCCGGCGTGGCGAACGCAATGACCAGCGCCGCGGCCGGCAGCGCAAACCAACGCAAGGCGGTTTGACCCGCCGCCGGGAAGGTTGCCGCCGCAGTTGTGGAAAGCCTGTTGCTCATGATGGTCTGCCTTTTTGTTGAGATAGTCCTACAACGCGCCAGTCGCATGCAAGGCGCACCGTCAACGGTAACGATCAATAACGAAGCGCAAGCAGTTGTAAGCGCGGCGCCACGCTGATGCGTGCGTCGACGCGCCCGCGGCCACCCCAGCATGCGCTGGTGCTACATTCAACCCGCCCGGCCTGGACACCCGCAACCGCAAGACCATCCCCGGCGCCATCAGCTATGAGGTGAATGCACGATGAACAAGGCCTTTGTCAGGGAATCGGATGAGGCGGACGACGAGGATCCGCTCGTTCCTGCCAGCGCGCCCGGCAGCAGGAACTACATCACGCCGGCTGGATATCGGCGTATCCACGCCGAGCTGCTCGATCTGATCGACAACGAACGCCCCAAGGTGGTGGAGATTGTGCATTGGGCCGCCAGCAACGGCGACCGCTCCGAGAACGGCGATTACATCTACGGCAAGAAGCGCCTGCGCGAGATTGACCGGCGCATCCGCTTCTTGAGCAAGCGCCTGGAGATCGCCGAAGTCGTCGAGCCGTCCGTGCACCATGGCAGCGACCAGATTTTTTTCGGCGCCACCGTGACCTACCTGGATGAAGCCGACGTCGAGCGCACCGTCACCATCCTGGGCATCGACGAGGTCGACAGTTCACAGCAGCAGGTCAGCTGGATAGCGCCGATCGCCAGAACCCTGCTCAAGGCGCGCACCGGCGACACGTTGCGGCTGGTGACGCCGGCCGGTGTCAGCGAAATCGAGGTGATCGACGTGACGTACCCGGCGCCGAGCCAGGGCTAGTCGACGGCATTGGCGCGTTGTGCCTTCAGCACGGAGGCGGTCTTGCGCAGGTTGCGCAGCGCGGCTTCAAGCTGGGTGCGGTCGCGCACGGCGATCAGGAAACCGAGCACCGTCGCATCCTGGACGCCCTCGTTGTCCATGTTGATGTGCGTGATGTCGGCCTCGGCGGCGGCCAGCGCCGCTGCAACGCGCGCCAGAACCCCCTTGCCGTTGACAACCGTGACCAGGATCTCGGTCTCGAACGCCCGCACCGGCTCATCGGCCCATTCGACGCTGATGAAGCGTTCGCTATCCTTGTGCTTGAGCTTGCGCGCGACGCTGCAGCTGTCAGTGTGCACGATCAGGCCTTCGCCGCGCCCGAGGTAACCGACGATGCCGTCGCCCGGAACCGGGCGGCAGCAGGGCGCATAGGTGACCGACGCGTTTTCGCTGCCGTCCAGAATGATGCCGCCTTGCGCCTCGGTTTCGTTCATCGCGTAGCGCTCGCGCGTCAGCAGCACGGCGTCAAGCGTCTCGCCGCTGTCCGTCAGCAGGGCGCGTAGGCGCTTGGCGACGATGCTGGCGATGCGCTTGCCCATGCCGATATCGGCATACAGCTCGGCGCGGCTGCGGTTGCCGCTGAAGCGCAGCAGCTTTTCCCAGATCGCCTTGTTCTTGCCCGTTTCTTCCGGTGTTTTTTCGATGCCCTCGGCGCGCAGGGCCTGGGTCAGCATTTTTTCGCCCAGGCTTTCCGAATCGGCCAGCGCCAGGGTCTTGAGATGGTGGCGGATCTTGGAGCGCGCCCGCGCCGTGCGCACGAAACCGAGCCAGGCCGGATTGGGCGTTGCATCGGGTGCGGTGACGATCTCGATCAGGTCGCCGTTTCTGAGCTCGGTGCGCAGCGGCACCTGCTCGCCGTTGATGCGCGCACCCTGCGTCTTGTCGCCGACGTTGCTGTGGATGGCGTAGGCAAAGTCGACTACGGTGGCGCCGCGCGGCAAGGCCATGATCTGGCTCTTGGGCGTCACGACATAGACGGCGTCCGGGAACAGGTCGACCTTGACGTGGTCCCAGAACTCGGCTGCGTCGCGGTTTTCGTCCTGGATGTCGAGCAGCGACTGCAGCCACTTGGAACCGAGCCGGTCGCCGTTGCTCATCTCGGACGGCGCGTTGGCCTTGTACAGCCAGTGCGCGGCCACGCCGGACTCGGCGACGATGTTCATGGCCTCGGTGCGAACCTGGAATTCCACGCTGATGCCGGCCGGCCCCACCAGGGTCGTGTGCAGCGACTGGTAGCCGTTGACCTTGGCGATGGCGATGTGGTCCTTGAAGCGGCCCGGCACCGGCTTGTAGAGCTGGTGCAGCAGGCCCAGCGCGGTGTAGCAATCGATCACGCCCGGCGTCAGCACGCGCAGGCCGTAGATGTCGGTCACCTGGGCAAAGCTCAGGTGCTTTTCTTCCATCTTCTTGTAGATCGAATACAGGGTCTTCTCGCGCCCGATGATCTTGACCTTCATGCCGTGGTTGGCGAAGGCGGCCTCGACATCGCGCTGGACCTTCTGAATCAGGTCGCGCCGGCGGCTTCGCGCCTTGGCGACGGCCTTGGACAGGATGGCGTAGCGCCAGGGACGCAAGTGCCGGAACGCCAGATTCTGCAGCTCGCGGTAGGTCAGGTTCAGGCCCAGGCGGTGCGCGATCGGGGCGTAGATGTCGAGGGTTTCGGAGGCGATGCGGACCCACTTTTCGCGCGGGGCCTCCGACAGCGTGCGCATGTTGTGCGTGCGGTCCGCCAGCTTGATCAGGATGACGCGCACGTCGCGCGCCATCGCCAGCAGCATCTTGCGGAAGGATTCGGCCTGGTTTTCCTCGCGCGTGTTGAAGTGCAGCTTGTCGAGCTTGGTCAGCCCGTCCACCAGTTCGGCCACCGGCGAGCCGAAGCGCTCGATCAGTTCGATTTTCGTGACGCCGCAGTCTTCCATCGAATCGTGCAGCAGCGCCGCCATCAGCGCCTGGGCGTCGAGCTTCCAGTCCGCGCACTGGGCCGCTACGGCGATCGGGTGTGTGATGTAGGGCTCGCCGCTGTTGCGCAACTGGCCCAGATGGGCCTGGTCCGCGAAGCGGTAGGCCATGCGCACCTGCTCCAGATCCGCCGGCAGCAGGTAGTCGAGCTTGGCCATCAGCCCGGCAAAGCTGGCGGCGGCGGCGTTGGCCGCGGCGGGATGCGGTGTCGCGGCCGCGGTCGTGCGCGGTCCCGAGCCCGCGGCCGGGGCTTTGTTGGTGGGTGAATTGAGCGTTGGACTCACCCCCCGAATATAGCGCGCTGACGGCGCGCGGCGGCGGCGCAAAAAAAAAGCACCGCAAGCGGTGCTTTTGTCAGGAGTGAAGTCGCTTACAGCGGAACCTTCTTGAGCATCTCCAGGCCGATTTTGCCGGCGGCGATTTCGCGCAGGGCGGTGACGCCGGGTTTGTTCTTGCTGGTCACCTTGGGTGCGTGGCCCTGGCTCAGCATGCGGGCGCGGTAGGTGGCCGCCAGCACCAGTTGGAAGCGATTGGGGATCTGCACAAGGCAGTCTTCAACGGTAATACGAGCCATAAATTTCTCCGAAAGACCAGGAAGATGCACTACGCAATGTGCAGTGCTTTGAACGTATCAGCCCTGGCGCGACGCTGCGCCGAGAACTTGAGTCGTTGGGAGTGGACGATGGCCTTGAGATCAAACAGGGCGCGGTCGAACAACTCGTTGATTATAACGAAATCGAAGCGCGACACCTGCGCCACCTCGACAGCGGCGTTCTGCAGGCGCAGTTCGATCACTTCCGACGAGTCCTCGCCGCGGCGCTCCAGCCGGGAGCGCAACTCCTCCCAGCTGGGGGGCAGGATGAAGATGCTGATGGCGTTGGCGAAGATCTGCTTGATCTGCAGCGCCCCCTGGTAATCGATTTCAAGGATGACGTCGGCGCCTTGCGCCATGCGCTCCTCGATCGCCTTCTTCGAGGTGCCGTAGCGGTGCTTGTGCACGTGGGCCCACTCGACGAAGGCGTCGGCCCGCACCATGGCGTCGAATTCGGTTTCCGAGACGAAGAAATATTCGCGACCGTGCTTTTCCTGCCCGCGCGGCGCGCGCGTCGTGTGCGAGACCGAGGGCTGCACATGCGAGTCGAGCTCCAGCAGGGCTCTGACCAGACTGGATTTGCCGGCCCCGCTCGGGGCGGCCACGACAAACAGGTTTCCGGGATAGTCCATGAACGGCCGTTTCAATGACAACTGAGGTCGCGCTATTCTATGTTCTGGACCTGCTCGCGCATCTGCTCGATCAGCACTTTCATGTCGACCGAGATATGGGTCAACTCCAGCGCCGCCGATTTCGATCCCATGGTGTTGGCTTCGCGGTGCAGTTCCTGGATCAGGAAGTCGAGCCGCTTGCCGATTTCGCCGCCTTTCTTGATCATCCGTGCCAGTTCGTCGAGGTGCGAGTTGATGCGCGTGATTTCTTCGGCCACGTCGATGCGGATGGCAAAAGCGGTGGCTTCGGCCAGGGCCCGGTCCTGGGCCGCCTCGGGCAGGGCCGTGCCTTCGGTCAGGGCCATGGCCTCCTTCCATCGATCCATGAAGCGCTGGCGCTGCTGCGCCACTAGTTGCGGCACCAGCGGTCCGGCTTGTGCGGCCAGGGCGCGCAACTGGTCGATGTGCGCCAGCAGCATGATGGCGAGGCGCTCGCCTTCGCGCGCGCGCGCCGAAAGCAGGGCGTCGACGGTTTGAGCGGCCAGCGCCAGCAGGTCTTCGCGCCAGTCGCGCGCCGGGCCGGTTTCGTTGACGCACAGGCGGATCACGTCGGCCACGCTCAGCGGGCTGGCGGCAGGCAGCCAGGCCCTGACGCTGTCCTGCACGGCGTTGAGCCGCTGCAGCAGCCGGGCGGTGGGCTCGGGCACCAGGCCCTGCGAACTGGTTTCAATGGCGGCGCGCACCTCGACCTTGCCGCGCTTGATGCGCGCGACAACCATTTCGCGCAGGGCCGGCTCGAATTGCCGCAGTTCCTCCGGCAAGCGGAAGGAAAGGTCCAGAAACCGGCTGTTGACCGACCGGATTTCAAGACCGAGATGGCTCGGGGCTGCGCTTCTGGATTCGGGCTCGGATTGGGCGGTGCTGCGCTGGGCACTGGCATAGCCCGTCATGCTATAAACTGGCATCTCGACTCTTTGATCAATGGAACGGACCTGAGAATAACCCGGTTCAGCTAGCCAACGGGAGTTCACTCGCAAATTATGTCAAAGGTCAAGCCTGCCCCCTTACCCCCGGATGCCGTGATTGGCGGGTATCGCATCGTGCGCAAGGTCGCTGCGGGTGGCTTCGGCGTGGTCTATCTGGCTACCGACCCCGAAGGCCAGCAGGTCGCGATCAAGGAGTACCTGCCGTCCTCGCTGGTCAGCCGCGCGCCCGGCTCGCTGCTGCCCGAGGTGCCGCCGGAAAAGCTGTCGCTGTACCGGCTCGGCCTCAAGAGCTTCTTTGAAGAGGGGCGCGCCCTGGCGCAGATCTCGCATCCCTCGGTGGTCAGTGTGATGAACTTCTTCCGCGAGAACGAGACCGTCTACATGGTCATGAACTATCTGGAGGGCGCGTCCCTGCAGGATTTCATCATCACGGCGCGCGACCAGAAGAAGAGCAAGGTGTTCCGGGAGTCGACGATCCGCTCGCTGTTCGACGAAATCCTGCGCGGATTGCGGATTGTCCACCAGCACAAGATGCTGCACCTGGACATCAAGCCGGCCAACATCTTCATCACCGACGACAACCGCGCGGTCTTGATTGATTTCGGCGCGGCGCGCGAAGTCCTGAGCAAAGAGGCCAACTTCATCCGCCCGATGTACACCCCCGGCTTTGCTGCGCCCGAGATGTACAGGCGCGACACGACCATGGGGCCGTGGACCGACATCTACGCCATCGGCGCCTGCATGTATGCCTGCATGCAGGGCTACCCGCCCAACGAGGCGCCGCAGCGCCAGGACAAGGACCGCATCGCCATAGCGCTGACGCGCCTGCGCGGCGTCTATTCGGACAACCTGATCCAGGTCGTCGAATGGTGCATGGCGCTCGATCCGCTGTCGCGTCCGCAAACTGTCTTTGTCTTGCAGAAGGCGATGAACCGCGAGAGCGAGCTGCACTATACCAAGCTCACCGTCGGCGAAAAAGTCCGGCTTCAGTTCGACACGATGGTGACGGATACCAAGAAGAACGTCCAGAAGGTGACGGGCATCGGTACCAAACTGAAATGAAGTTCTCCGTTTTTCAGCTTAGCCGCAAAGGCGGCCGGGCGAACAACGAAGACCGCATGGGCTATTGCTATACCAGCGGCTCGGCCCTGTTCCTGGTGGCCGACGGCATGGGAGGGCATCCGCAGGGCGAGGTGGCTGCCGAACTGGCGCTGCAGGTAATCGCGGCGCTGTTTCGTGACGAGGCCGAACCGGAACTGCCCGACGTTGGCGCCTTCCTGAGCGCCGCGCTGATGACAGCGCACCGCCAGATCCTGCGCCATGCGGTCCGCACCGGCATGGCGGACGCGCCCCGAACCACGGTGGTGGCGGCGGTTGTCCAGAACGGGACGGTGAGCTGGATTCATTGCGGCGACTCACGGCTCTACATGGCGCGCCGGGGCACGTTGCTGGTGCGCACGCTGGATCACTCATTTTCTGAAAGGCGTCCAGGACTGGTTGCAGGCTTCAAGCTGCCACGGCGCGTGAATCGCAATGTCCTGTTCACCTGCCTGGGCTCGCCGACCAAGCCGGTGTTCGAGTTGACCGGCCCGGTGGCGCTGCATCAGGGCGACCGGCTGCTGCTGTGCTCGGACGGCCTGTGGGGCAGTCTGAGCGAGGCCGACATCACGTTTCACCTGAGCCAAAAGCCGGTCAATCAGGCGGTGCCGGCACTGGTGGAGAACGCGCTGCTCAAGGGCGGTGCCCGCGGCGACAATGTGACCGCCATTGCGCTGGAGTGGGAAAGCCCCGACGATTTCCAGTCGACTGTCGGTTTCATCTCGACCGACTCGTTGCCTGCGGGTGTGTTCGAATCCACCGTCGAGGGCGTTTGGCCGGATTCGGCGCCGGTCGTGTTGGATGACGCGGCGATCGATCGTTCGGTCGCCGAGATCAACGGCGTGATCCGCCGATCCATCCCCAAGAAGGGTCAGGTCAAGCCGCATTGATCACCAGCGTGGGTCCAGGCGCGCCGCAGCGGCACATTTTTTTCTTTACAAGGTTGTCTCATGAGTGAATTTTCCAGAAGCGGCGCACGGGCTGCGAACGAGCTGCGACCGGTGCGCATCACGCGCGGCTACACCATTCACGCCGAAGGCTCGGTGCTGATCGAATTCGGTGCCACCAAGGTCTTGTGCACGGCGTCGGTGGAAGAGAAGGTGCCGCCGCACAAGCGGGGCAGCGGCGAGGGCTGGGTCACCGCCGAATACGGCATGCTGCCGCGCGCCACCCACACCCGCAGCGACCGCGAAGCCGCGCGCGGCAAGCAGAGCGGGCGCACGCAGGAGATCCAGCGCCTGATCGGCCGCTCCATGCGCGCGGTCTTCGATCTGACGCTGCTCGGCGAGCGCACGATTCACCTTGACTGCGATGTGCTGCAGGCCGACGGCGGCACGCGCACGGCGGCCATCACCGGCGCCTTTGTCGCCGCGCAGGACGCGGTGAACCAGTTGCTGGCGCAGGGCAAGCTGAAGCAGTCGCCGATCCGGGACCACGTTGCCGCGATCTCGGTCGGCATCGTGCAGGGCACGCCATTGCTGGACCTGGAGTACATCGAAGACTCGGCCTGCGACACCGACATGAACGTGGTCATGACCGGCTCCGGCCATTTCGTGGAAGTGCAGGGCACTGCCGAGGGCGCCGCCTTCTCGCGCCGCGAGATGGATGCACTGCTGGAATTGGCGGAAAAGGGGATCAGCGATCTGGTGGCGTTGCAGAAGAAGGCATTGGAAACTGAATGAAGCAGCTGCCATGAAAATCGTCCTGGCCTCGAACAACCCCGGCAAGCTCAAGGAACTGCGCGCCATGCTCGCGCCGCTCGGGCTGGAGCTGATCGCGCAGGGCGAGCTCGGCATTCCCGAAGCGGCCGAGCCGTTTCACACCTTTGTTGAAAACGCGCTGGCCAAGGCGCGCCACGCGGCGCAGCTCAGCGGCCTGCCGGCGCTGGCTGACGATGCCGGGCTGTGTGTCGACGCCTTCGGCGGCCTGCCCGGCGTCGATACCGCCTACTACGCGACGCAGTTCGGCTATGAAAAGGGCGACGCCAACAATGTGCGCGCGCTGCTCGAGCAGATGCAGGGGCTGAGCAACCGGCGCGCCGCCATGGTCAGCACGCTTGTGGCCGTGCGCTCGGCGCAGGACCCGGAGCCGCTGATCGCGGTCGGGCGCGTCACGGGCGAGATCGCGCGCGAGCCGCTCGGCAGCAACGGATTCGGTTTCGATCCTGTGATGTTCCTGCCCGCGTTCGGCAAGACCTTTGCCCAGTTGCCGGTGGATGTCAAGAACGCCAACAGCCATCGCGGACGCGCCGTGCGCGCGATGGTCGAACTGCTGCGCGAGCGCTGGTTGAGCCCCGCATGATCCCGATCGCCAGCGAATTGCCCGAAGCCGGCGTGGTGCACGACGTGCAGCATTACCTGCGGCCCGGCACGTTGCAACTGCCGGCGCTGCCGCCGCTCTCGCTCTACATCCACCTGCCGTGGTGCCTGCGCAAGTGCCCGTACTGTGATTTCAATTCGCATGAAATGCGCGCCGCCGATCTGCCCGAGCAGCGTTACATCGACGCGCTGATGACGGATCTGGAAGCGGCGCTGCCGCTGATCTGGGGCCGCACCGTGCACAGCATCTTCATCGGCGGCGGCACGCCCAGCCTGTTCTCGCCCGACGCCATCGATCGTCTGCTCGGCGGCGTGCGCGCGCGACTGCGCCTGGAGGCCGATTGCGAGATCAGCCTGGAGGCCAATCCGGGCACCTTCGAGAAGGATCGTTTTCGCGCCTTTCGCGCCGCGGGCGTGACGCGCCTGTCGGTCGGCGTGCAGAGCTTCAATGATGACTACCTGCAGGCCCTGGGTCGTGTGCATGACCGCGCGCAGGCGATCGCCGCGGTGGAGGAGGCGGCGCAGGCCTTTGATACATTCAACCTCGACATCATGTACGCGCTGCCCGGGCAGACGTTGGAGACGCTGCGCACCGACATGGCGACAGCGCTGGCAATGGCCCCGCCGCACATCTCGATCTACCACCTCACGCTCGAGCCCAACACCTTCTTCGCGCGCCATCCGCCCAAGCTGCCGGACGAGGACACGGCCTACGACATGCTCGACCTGATCACCGACATGACCGGCGCGGCCGGCCTGGAGCGCTACGAAGTTTCAGCCTATGCGGCCAGCGGCCAGCGCTGTTTTCACAATCTCAATTACTGGAATTTCGGCGATTACCTAGGCCTGGGCGCCGGCGCCCACAGCAAGCTCAGCTTCGCGCACCGGGTGGTGCGCCAGGTACGTTTTCGCGAGCCGCGCCTGTACATGGAGAAGGCGTTAACCGGGCGCTGCGTGGCGCAGGAGAGCGAGGTCGGCCGCGCCGACCTCGCGTTCGAGTTCATGCTCAATGCGCTGCGCCTGAAAGACGGCTTTCCCCTGTCGCACTTTGGCGAGCGCACCGGGCTGCCGATCACGGCGATTCAAAAGGGGCTGGCGCTCGCCGAGGTCAAGGGTCTGCTCGAGCGCGATCTGGACCGCGTCAAGCCGAGCGTGCGCGGCTTCGACTTTCTCAACGATCTGCAAAGCCTGTTCCTGCCGCCATCGGCCTGAGGGCAGGCCTCAGCCCGGGTGTTTGGCGCTGCGCTGGCGCGACGCCAGATGGCGGCGACAACTGGCGTTGATGACCCGCAATTCGGCCAGCGTCGCGTCGATCTGCGCGCGCTTCTGTTCCAGATCGGCGATCTCGGTATCGGTGCGCTCGATGACATAGCGCAGCTGGTCGGAGCGGCCTTCGCCATGGTCACCGTACAGGTCGAGGTAGCGCTTGATCTCGGACAGCGGCGAGCCGATGTCCTTGGCGCGCAGGATCAGCGCCAGGCGCGCGCGGTCGCGCCGCGTGTAGACACGCGCGCCGTTGACGCGCCGGGGCGAGAGTAGGCCCTTGTCCTCGTAGAAGCGTAGCGCCCGCAGGCTGATGCCGAATTCCTTGCACAGTTCGGTGATGCCGAACAACTCCGTCGTGCCCTCATCGCGATGGGCATCGACGACCGCCTGGGCGTCGCTGGTGCCGGCCGCGCCGGCAGCCTTGCGGCGCGCCGCTGGCGCCTTGGCGGGGGGAGCGTTTGACGCCATCGCGCGGGTCCGTGCCGGGGGTCTCAGATGACGCGCTGCAGGCGCATCGCGACACTCATGTCACCGGTCACCTTGAGCTTGCCCATCATGAAGCCGGTGGCGGGCTCGAGCTCGCCGGTCAACATGGCGTTGAGGTTGTCGAGCGTGATGCCGACCGTGCAATCGGCCTCATCGTTGCTGTTGCTCACCGTGTTGGGCGTCGACTTGCCGTCGATGTAGATGGTGCCGTCGGCGCCGCAGTCGAATTTGAGGCTGGCATTGAGGCCGCTGTCGGCTCCGACTTTGGTGCGGATGGCTTCGGTGCAGGCTTCGAGGTTCATGGAGGTCCTTGGGAAGAGGTGTGGGTTGAACAGGGTGACTGCGCCGCATCGTAGCAGCGCCAGGTGACGCGAAGTATAGGGGAAATACCTATACGAAATCCTGTTGACGTTAACGTAACCTTCCGGTCTAATCCGGGGCAATCAGAGGATCACCGCCCATGCCAGTTCTGCGTACCAAGATCAAGCCCAAGTCCGATGCGTTTGCCGCCAACGCGCAGCGCATGCTCGAAATGCTCGCCGAGGTGCAGCGCCTGGAGCAGATGGTGATCGCCGAGTCCGAATCCAAGCGCAGCAAGTTCGAGTCGCGCGGGCAGCTGCTGCCGCGCGAGCGCGTGGCGCGCCTGCTCGATCGCGGCTCGCCGTTTCTGGAGTTCAGCCGTCTGGCCGGCCTCAACATGCACGACGACGATGGCAAGAAGTCGGTGCTCGGCGGCGGCTCGATCGTCGGCATCGGCGTGGTCGCCGGGAAGCGCTGCCTGATCTCGGCCAACGACAGCGCGGTCAAGGGCGGCACCATCGCGCCCATGGGCCTGCGCAAGGCCTTGCGCGCCCAGGAGATCGCGCGCGAGAACAAGCTGCCGCTGATCTACCTAGTCGAGAGCGGCGGCGCCAACCTGATGTACCAGAGCGAGATCTTCATCGAGGGCGGGCGCAGCTTTGCGAACCAGGCGCGCATGTCGGCCGCCGGTCTGCCGCAGATCGCCGTCGTGCATGGCTCCTCCACCGCCGGCGGCGCCTACCTGCCGGGCCTGTCGGACTACGTGATCCTGGTGCGCGGACGCTCCAACATCTTTCTGGCGGGACCGCCGCTGGTCAAGGCCGCGATCGGCGAGGACTGCACCGAGGACGAGATCGGCGGCGCCGAGACCCATGCGCAGGTCACCGGCCTGGGCGAGTACCTGTGCGAGGACGACGCCCACGCTATAGGCATGGCGCGCGAGGTGATGGACAAGCTCAACTGGGACCAGGCGCCGGCCGCCGGCAGCTTTGCCGAGCCGCTGTTCGATGAGCAGGAACTGCTCGGTCTGGTTCCCGCCGACGAGCGCCAGCCCTACGACGTGCGCGAGGTCATCGCGCGCCTGGTCGATGGCTCGGACTTTCTCGAGTTCAAGGCCGAGTACGCGGCCGAGACGATGTGCGGCCACGCCCGCATCCAGGGCCGGCTGGTCGGGATCCTGGGCAACAACGGCCCGATCCAGCCCGATGGCTCGACCAAGGCCGGCCAGTTCATCCAGCTCTGCGACCAAAGCGGCACGCCGCTGGTCTTTCTGCAGAACACGACAGGCTACATGGTCGGCAAGGTGGCCGAGCGCAGCGGCGCCATCAAGCACGGCTCCAAGATGATCCAGGCCGTGGCCAATGCGCGCGTGCCCAAGTTCACCATCGTGCTGGGCGGCTCCTACGGCGCGGGCAACTACGGCATGTGCGGACGCGGCTTCGATCCGCGCTTCATCTTTGCCTGGCCGACGGCGCGCACCGCGGTGATGGGCGGCGCGCAGGCGGCCAAGGTGATGGACATCGTGAACCGCGCCAAGATCGAGCGCAGCGGCATGGCCGCCAACGAGGACGCGCTCAAGGCCATGTCGGACGGCCTGCGCCTGCGGCTGGACAAGGAGTCGACGGCGTTGTTCGGCACGGCTCGCCTGTGGGACGACGGCATCATCGACCCGCGCGACACGCGCCGCCTGCTCGGCCTGTGCCTGGCGCTGGCCGAGCAGGCGCAGCAGCGCACGCTGCACGGCAATACCTTCGGCGTGGCGCGGATGTAGGTGCGGCGGACCGATGAACCCGCCACGCGTCTTTGCGGGCTTGACCCGCAATCCAGGTTCGGCATGGCAGTGTATGCCGGATCGGAGTCCGGCATGACAAGCCCGAACCTGGCGCGTGACGGCCTGCGAAACGCCATCGCATGCAGAAATTGATTTGAAGATTCCCCTGAAAGGCTCCTATGAAATTCACCCCCGAACACGAACAGATCGCCGACACCGTGCGCAAGTTTGTCGCCAAGGAGATCAATCCCTTTGTCCCGGAGTGGGAAGCCGCCGGAATGTTCCCGGCGCATGCGCTGTTCAAGAAGATGGGCGACCTCGGGCTGCTGGGCATCAAGTACCCGGCGGAGTACGGCGGCATGGGGCTGGACTTCAGCTACTCGATGGTGATGGCCGAGGCGCTGGGTGATTGCAACTGCGGCGGCGTGCCGATGGCGATCGGCGTGCAGACCGACATGTGCACGCCGGCGCTGGCGCGCTTCGGCTCGGAAGAACTACGGCGTGAATTCCTGGCGCCGAGCATCGCCGGCGACATGGTCGGCTGCATCGGCGTGAGCGAGGTTGGCGGCGGCTCCGACGTGGCCGCGCTCAAGACCACGGCGCGGAAGGACGGCGACGACTACGTCATCAACGGCTCCAAGATGTGGATCACCAACGGCATGCAGGCCGACTGGTGCTGCCTGCTGGCCAACACCTCCGAAGGCCCGGTGCACAAGAACAAGTCGCTGATCATCGTGCCGATGGATGCCGCCGGCATCACGCGCCAAAAGATCGAGAAGATCGGCATGCACTCGTCCGATACGGCGCAGCTGTTTTTCGACAACGTGCGCGTGCCGCGGCGCAACCTAGTTGGGCAGGAAGGCATCGGCTTCATGCTGCAGATGCTGCAGTTTCAGGAAGAGCGGCTCTATGGCGCCGCCGGCACGCTGCGCTCGCTCGATCGCCTGATTGACCAGACCATTGAATACACGCGCCAGCGCCAGACCTTCGGCCGTCCGATCCTGGAGAACCAGGTCGTGCATTTTCGGCTGGCGGAACTGCGCACCGAAGTGGAGGCCCTGCGCTCACTGACCTACCGCGCCGTCGAGTCCTACATCTCGGGCAAGGACGTGACAAGGCTGGCCTCGATGGCCAAGCTCAAGGCCGGGCGCCTGAGTCGCGAGGTGGCCGACAGTTGCCTGCAGTACTGGGGCGGCATGGGCTTCACGGCAGACAACCCGATCTCGCAGGCCTACCGGGACAGCCGCCTGATCTCGATCGGCGGCGGCGCCGACGAAATCATGCTCGGCATCATCTGCAAGTTCGAAGGCACCTTACCCGGCAAGGCTTGAGCGGCATGAATTTCGAAGACATTGCGGTCGAGCGCAGCGGCGCTGTGCTGCGCGTCACGCTCAACCGTCCGGCCCTGCGCAACGCCATGTCGCTTCGCATGGTGGGCGAATTGCGCGCGGCGCTCGCCGACGCCGAAGCCGGTGGGGTTCGCGTGCTGGTGCTGCGCGGTGCTGGTGGCCATTTCTGCGCTGGTGCCGACCTGAAGGACATGGCGGCGGCGCGCATGCGCGCGATGCAGGCAGGAGCGCCCGATGGCGACGCGCCCGATGCCATCGCGCAGGCCAACCGGCAGTTCGGCGAACTCTGCGTGGCCTACGCCAACACGCCGCTGGCGCTGGTGGCTGTGCTTGAAGGCAGTGTCATGGGCGGCGGCTTCGGCCTGGCCTGTGTCGCCGATGTGGCGCTGGCCGATGAGAGCGCGCTGTTTCGCCTGCCCGAGACGGCGCTGGGCGTGCTGCCGGCGCAGGTTGCGCCGTTTCTGGTGGAGCGTCTCGGCTATTCGCAAGCCAAGCGCCTCGCCGTGACGGGCGGGCGCATCGCGGCACGCGAAGCCCTGACCATCGGGCTGGTCCATGCCGTGCACGCCACCGATCAATTGGACGCGGCACTGGATGCTGTGCTGGCCGACATCCTCGCGTGCGCGCCCGGCGCCATTGCCGCCACCAAGGCCTTGATCGCCAGAGCGCGCCTGACGCCGCCGGCCGATCTGGTGCAGCAGGCCGCGCAAGTTTTCTCGCGCGCCGCGCAAGGCCACGAGGGACTCGAAGGCGCGATGGCCTTTCTTCAAAAACGCAAACCGAACTGGGCGATGCCATGAGTTTTTCCAAGATCCTGATTGCCAATCGCGGGGAGATCGCCTGCCGCGTCATTCGCACCGCACGCAAGCTCGGCTATCAAACCGTTGCCGTCTACAGCGACGCCGACCAGGCCGCGCCGTATGTGCGCATGGCCGATGAGGCCGTGCACATCGGCGCCTCGGCGGCGGCTGATTCCTACCTCAACGTGGCCTCGTTGATCGACGCCGCACGCAAGACCGGCGCCGACGCCGTGCATCCGGGCTACGGCTTTCTGAGCGAGAACGCCTGCTTTGCCCAGGCCTGCCTGGATGCGGGCCTGGTCTTCATCGGCCCACCGCCCTCGGCCATCGAAGCCATGGGCGACAAGGCGCTGGCCAAGCGCCGCATGCTCGCTGCCGGCGTGCCGTGCGCGCCGGGCTATCTGGGCGAGGAGCAGGACGATGCGCGTCTCACGCAAGAGGCCCTCAAGCTCGGCTTTCCGCTGCTGGTCAAGGCCGTGGCCGGTGGCGGCGGGCGCGGCATGCGGCTGGTGCGCGCGGCCGACGAGATCGCAGCGGCGCTGGCCGGCGCGCGGCGCGAGGCGCAAAGCGCATTCGGCGACGGCACGCTGATGCTCGAGCGGCTCATCGACGATGGCCGGCACATCGAGATCCAGGTCTTTGCCGATGCCCATGGCAACGCTGTCTACCTCGGCGAGCGCGACTGCACAGCGCAGCGCCGCCGCCAAAAGGTGATCGAGGAAGCGCCGTCACCGGTCGTCAGCCCCAGCATGCGCGAGGCCATGGGTCATGACGCCGTGGCCGCAGCGCTCGCGGTGGGCTACCGCGGCGCGGGCACGGTGGAGTTCATCGTGGACGGCGCGCTCCAGCATTATTTTCTTGAGATGAACACGCGCCTGCAGGTCGAGCACCCGGTGACCGAAATGGTGACCGGGTTCGATCTGGTCGAGTGGCAACTGATGATTGCCGCCGGATTGCCGCTGCCGGTGACGCAGGACCAAGTGCGCCTCACGGGCCACGCCATCGAGGCGCGCCTGTACGTGGAAGACCCGTACGCCTGCTTTGCGCCGCAGACCGGCACGGTGCGCTGCTGGCGCCCGCAGCAAGCCTTGTTTGAAGGCGTGCGCATCGACCACGGCATCGAGGAGGGCGGCGAGGTCTCGCCCTTCTACGACCCGATGGTCGCCAAGTTCATCGCCCATGGCCGGGACCGCGACGACGCCATCCGGCGCCTGCGCGCTGCGCTGGCCAACGCGCCGCTGCTGGGCCTGCGCAACAACGCGCGCTTCTTGTCAGACCTGCTCAACCACACGGCGTTTCGCACCGCAACCATGACGACGACGCTGATCGACCAGTGGCAGGAGCGCGGAGAGCCGCTGTTGCAGCGCCCGCTGCCCGACGATGCAAGCTGGTGTCTGGCGGCTGCCGCTTTTGCCTTGCAGAACGGCGCCAACTGGCGCGCTAACAGCGTGGCGGCGTTTGATATTCCGCTGCGCTGCGACGCCGATGTGCGTAGCCTGCGCGTGAAACCGGATCGGCTCGGGCAAGTGCTGGTCACCTTGGGTGGGCAGACGCACCGCGTGCGCATCCTGCACTTTGATGCGGGTGAAATGCACTACGAAATCGATGGCGTCACACGGTGTGCCGCTGCCGTGATGGATCGGTATGAATTGCACATGGCGCTGGGCGCAGCGGCCTTCGTCTTCAACGAGGTCTCGCCCTTCCCCGACAAGAGCGCACTGCAGGACGCAACGCGTGCGCGCTCGCCGGTGGCGGGCAAGGTCACGCAGATTTTGCTGGCCGTGGGCGACGCGGTGCAGGAAGGCCAGGCGCTGCTGTGTGTTGAAGCCATGAAGATGGAAATGTGGCTCTCGGCGCAAGCCGCTGGCACCGTCTCTGCCGTGCATACGCAGGTCGGCGAGCAGGTCGACGCCGGTGCCCTGCTGGTTGAAATCAAGCTCGATGAAAAGAAGGAGGCATGATGGACAAAGCGATTCTGACCTGCGCCCTGACCGGCGTCCTGACCAACCCGAAGCAGCATCCGGTACCGGTGACGCCGGCGCAGATGGCAGCCGAGGCCCGTGACGCCTTCAACGCCGGCGCGTCCATCATGCACGTGCACGTGCGCATGCAGGAGGAGGGCCTCGGGCACATGCCGTCGTGGGAGCCGGATGTCGCGGCGTCGGTTGTCGATGCGATCCGCGCCGCCTGCCAGGGCGTCATCATTAACCTCACCACCGGGACGGTTGGCAAGGATATTTCCGGGCCGCTGGCGTGCATCCGGCGCGTCAAGCCCGAGATTGCCGCCTGCAACGCGGGCAGCCTGAACTACCTCAAGATCAAGGACGACGGCCAATGGGCCTGGCCGCCGATGGTGTTCGACAACCCGGTCGCCAAAGTGCAGCAGTTTCTCGACGTGATGCAGGAATGCCAGGTGCACCCGGAGTTCGAATGTTTTGATGTCGGCATCGTGCGCTCGGTCGGCATGTTCCTCAGGAACGGCATGCTCAAGCCAGACATGGGCCGCGCCGAATACAACCTGGTGATGGGGGTGGCCTCGGGCATGCCGTGCGACGCCGATCTGCTCGCACTGATTCCGCGCTGGATGGAACCCGACAGCGTCTGGCAAGCCACGCTGATCGGCCGCAGCGAGATCTGGCCGGTACACCAAGAGACCGCCGACCTCGGCGGCATGCTGCGCACCGGACTTGAAGACACCTTTTATCTGCCCGACGGCGCCAAGGCCGGCGGCAACGGCGTCCTGATCGCCGCCTTGGCCGACTGCGCGCGCAGGGCCGGCCGCGCCGTGGCGAGCCCCGCGGAGGCGAGGGCTTTGCTGGGCTTGCGCGCGGGCGCTTGAGCCACCGCCTCGAAAGTCGGCAACGGGTCGGATTTTGACCGTCGATGCGGTTGACGCCTCAAGCCGGGATGACGCTCACCGATTCATGGCGTTATGACGGCGCCGGATTTGATTGCGCGATCCCTTACAGGTCGGCGTCAGCGTCGCAAGCCATCAAGGCGGCCACTGTGTGGCGTCGCGCAATGTTTGCATGCGTGACGGCTTGCGCCACATCGCCCATTTCATGCAAGCGCGCTGCGTTGCGGTAATGCTTGACGGCTTTCTCCGACAGCGTCGCCGCGTTGGTCTGACGTATCTGCGGCGTCATCGCGGGTGTCTCGGATGTGAGAGCGGGTTCGTAGGCCATGTTGCATTCCAATTGAGACTGTGAAGCGCATCCTAGGTCTTTCTGGCGCGATGATTTGTCTGTTGCCGCACAGACCTGGCGTCAGTCTGCTTCGGACGCAGCCGGATCGGCGTCGGGTGCGTTCATCGACACGTTTGATTCGTCCGGACCTTGTCGCTTAGGCTTCAAGCGCGTGACGGACTGTCTGTTTGCGAACAGACGCAGCGATGGATGTGAAATACATTGCGGATGGGCACCAAGACCCCCGCGTTTTTTTCATTTGTCGCGGTTTTCACTCGAGATTCGACCCAGCATAACTGCTGGGTCTTTTTTTTGTTGCCGCACCGGCGCCGCGCTGGCAGCAAAAGGTTTTGCCGGGGTGCTTCAAGGCGGCGTGGCACCGGTGCGGCCCGCAGGGTCGTCATTCTTTTGCCCGTGTTCGTTATCGCACAGACCCGCCACGCCGGCTTCGCCTATTCTCGGTCGGGTGACGCCTTCGGCCTGTTCTGCAAGAGCGGCCGAAGTCAAACCTGAAACCCATCAACTCGCTCACGAAAGTTAACATGAACCGCATTCAAGCATCTTTGTTGCTCGCTCTAACACTCGGCCTGACCGCCTGCGACCGCCCGGCCGCCGTCGTCACTGTTCCGGCTGCTCCTGTCATCGTCCCGACGGGTGTGCCAGGACCGGCCGGCCCGCAAGGTGACACCGGCAAGGCTGGGGCCGTCGGAAACACGGGCGACCAGGGCAATACCGGTTCGACGGGTGCCGCCGGCTCAACTGGCTCCACCGGGGACACCGGTGCCACGGGCGACACCGGCGCAACCGGCAAGACCGGGCGCGGAACAACCGTGGTTGTAGTTCCGACTCCTGCCGCTCCCGCGCCAGCCAAGTAAGCTGCGCGGTTCTCCGGCGGGGCTGACCCGTCGAACCTCGCCGCAACGGCGGTTTGTGCAGCAGTTGCCCAAGCCGCCTTCAACTTCCTTTTGCTGCTTTGTACGCGGGCAGCAAGGCGCCGAGCCGCTGGCCCATCTCCGCGCCGAGCGCCTGCAGGCCGCTGAGCGGTCGGACCATGACTTCGAAGTCCACGATCAGACCGGCTGCGTCAAATTGGATCAAGTCGATGCCTTTGAGCGCCTTGTCGCCTACGTCGGCGCTGAACTCCAGCACCACGCCCAGGCCGTCGCCCGTGGCCAGTTGGCGGTGGTAGGTGAAGTTGCTGAAGACGGACATCACGGTGTTCAAGATGAGCGATACGGCCTGAGCGCTGGCATAGGGCTTGTGTGCCATCGGAGACCTGAAAACGGCCTCGGGGTGCAGCAGCGCTGGCAGCCCCGTCAGATCACGCTGCGCCACCATCTCGTGCCACCGGGTCAGCGACACGGCCACGGCGGGGGAAAGTTTCAGTTCATGGTTCACGGCAGGGTTCTCCTTGCGGACGGTTCTGGATCGACGTAATCAAACAGCCGTTATACATGAAGCCCCGGGGGGCGCTGTCAGAGGGGATTCGTCCCAAGGCGATTCGACGTCACAGACCCCACATGTCGCATTTTCGGGCCAACTCCGGAAAGGCAAGACCGTGTTCGGAGTCCAGATCGTCGAGGGCGCGCGCAATGTCGATGGGAAACCCTTGCCTCGGGGCTCCTCGCTTGTTTTGTTGCAACTCGTCCATCAGGGCGACGAACTCCGGGTTGCCCCAAAAAAGCCGGATCTTCTTGCCGATGTGCGGGAAAGCCGCGTCGATCAATATGAAATTTTTGTTGTGTTCAATCATCGGAAAGCTGTCAGCGCTTTGAGTGCGGGATCGCCGGCACGCTGCCCAGAAGATGCACTATCGGCCAGTTCTTGCCGACCGTCCGCGCGGCAGCGCACTTAGTGGCTGCTTCCAGCAAGCACGATAAAGCCACGAGGGTCCCAGCGGTCCCGCCAGCGATGCGATCGGGGCCGGGCGCTCCGGTGTGCGGTCGCTGTCGAAGCCTCCCTGTGAATCCTCAGCGTGGCATGCTGTACTGGCCCTGCATGGCCTGCACATCGCGGCTCCACACCAGCTCGTAGCGCCCAGCATCGACGACCGGCTTCCTGATCATCTTCAGGCACTGCGCCATCTGCCCTTGCGAACTGCTGGGCTTGGAGTACAGCTGCAGCGCAAACTTGGAGAAGTCGCGCACCATGAAGTCGAAGATCTGGTCGATCAGGGCCGCGTCCATGGCGTAGATCCGCGCGTTTTCCAGAATCAGCTGGCCGTACACCACCAGGGTGAACATCTCGCCGGCGGTCAGCAGGAAGTCGATGTCCTTGGCCTGCTCCTTGCTCGGCGGCGCCTTCAGCGCCATCTCCTTGAACAGGGCGATTTGCTCCTTGAACACGCTGAGGTTGGGCAGGTCGTAGCTGTTGTAGGCCTCGTGGTAGTCGTGGAACTGGATGCTGCCCAGGCCTTTGGTCGGACCCTGGTTGAACAGGAAATCGTCGTTGCTGCCATCGTCGCGGCGCGGCACCGGCGCGTAGGCCTTGGGGTTGAAGAAGTAGTTGGCCATAAACTTGATGATCAGCGCCATGTTGACGTGCACCGTACCCTCAAGCTTGGGCAGGCAGCGGATGTCGGCGGCGGCCATGGCGAAGAAGGGCTCCTTCTCGAAGCCTTTGGCCGCGATGACATCCCACAGCAGGTTGATGACTTCCTCGCCCTGGGTCGTGACCTTCATCTTCACCATCGGGTTGAACAGCAGGTAGCGGCGGTCTTCGGCGCTGGCGGTCTTCATGTAGTCCGCCGCGCGCAGCGCGAACAGCTTCATCGCCACCAGGCGCGTGTAGGCGTCGGTGAAGAGCTGCTTGACATGCGGAAAATCGGTGACCGTCTTGCCGTAGAGGTGGCGGTTGGAGGCGTGATCGATAGCCTCGTAGAACGCATGGGTGCACATGCCGATGGAGGCCCAGCCCAGGTTGTACTTGCCGACGTTGATCGTGTTGAGCGCCGCGTTCCAGGCGTCGTCGCCGTGGTGCAACACCTCGGCCTCGGTGAAAGGATAGGCGTTGAGCCGGTACTCGGCCACGTAGTTCTGGCTGTAGACGGTGTTCTTCACCAGCTCGTACTTGGGGCGCTGCGAGTTGGCGACGAAGAAGATGTACTCACCGGTGTCGGCCATCTTGCCGAAGGTGGACACCATGGCCGCCTTGTTGGCGTTGCCGATGTAGTACTTGCCGCCGCTGGCCTGGTAGCTGCCATCGGGCAGCTTGGTGACGATCATGTCGGACGCGTAGATGTCGGCGCCGTGCTCCTTCTCGGACAGGCCGAAGGCAAAGATCTCGCCCTGGTCCAGCAGCGCCTTGGCCTTGGCCTGCAGCGCCGCGTTTTTGCTCATCCAGATCGGGCCGATGCCCAGCACGGAGACCTGGTAGGTGTACCAGTAGCACAGTCCGAAAAATCCCAGCACCTCGGCAAAGCCGCAGACGCGCCACGTGTCCCAGACTGCGCCTTCACCGGGCTTGCCGTGCTGTGCCGGCGTCATGACCGAGTACAGTATCCCTTCGGCCTTGCAGAAGTCCAGAAAGTCCGCGTACCAGACGGCGCCGTTGTAGTCTTCCTTGAGCTTGTCGAGACCCTTCTTCTCGAAGAAGGCAATGGTCTTGGCCATGATCTCGCTCGAGCGCGGCTCGGGGTAGTGGCGGTCGTTGTGGCGGGGATTGAGCAGAAACATGAAGGACTCCTTGGTGTCGTGTGGGGAACCGGGTCGGCCGCCTGTGGGCGCTGCAGTTCCACCGGCCAGTGTGACACGAAGGGCTCGCCATGATTGGAGCCGCGGGCCTAAACCCGTCGTTCGCGCGCCAGCGCCGACAGCTTGGCGTGCGCAAGCGTCCGATGCGGGCTTGGTTCCAATTTGTCTGCAGCCTCTATCTGCGGCTTCAGGCAGCACCGGCGCGCTTGGCGGCTGCCTTGCCCGCTCGCGGCTTCGCGATGGCTCTGGCCGACGCCCTTTCCTGCAGCACCGCGCGGATCACCTGTTCGCAATCCTGCTGCGACATGTAGCTCGGGACCGGGTAGTTGAGATCGGCCTCGCGGCAGGCGGCGTGGGCCAATGCCGGGATGTCTTTCGCACGCAATGCGGCCAGATGACGTGGAATGCCCAGGCGCGCGTTCATGGCGTCGATGGAATCCAGGAACTTCTGCGCCAGGTCGGCTTCGGGTTCCGATTCCTTGCCCAGCCCGACCCGTAGCGCCAGCACGGCCAGTTTCGCGGTGATCGCGGGGCTCAGGAAGCGCAGCACATGGGGCAGCATGATCGCATTGGCAAAGCCATGCGGCGTGTGGTACAGGCCGCCCAGCTGATGCGCAATGGCGTGGACATAGCCGACGTTGGCTCGGGTGAAGGCCTGACCGGCGTAACTCGCAGCCAGTGCCATCTTCTCGCGCGCCACCAGGTCCTTGCCCGCGGCGTGCGCGAGCGGCAGATTCTGGTAGATCATGCTCACGGCCGTGAGCGCCATGCGGTCCGTGAACGCGCTGCCCCAGTGGCCGATGAAGGCCTCGATGGCGTGCGTGAGCGCATCCATCCCGGTCGCGGCCGTGATGTCCTTGGGCAAGCCTGTCATCAGGCTCGGGTCCAGTGCCGCCATGGTGGGCACGATGCGGGTGTCGGCAATCACCAGCTTGCGTCGGCGGGCCGGGTCCGAGACCACGGCCGCCACCGTCACTTCGGAGCCGGTGCCGGCGGTGGTCGGCACCGCATAAATGGCCGGCGGTGCGTGCCGGCCCTTGAAATAGCCGACCAGCTGCAGCGGCCGCTTGTCGTTGGCCGCCGACAAACCGATGACCTTGGCCGCGTCCATGACAGAACCGCCGCCAAACGCAATGATGGCGTCACAGCCTTCGGCCTTGAAGATTTCAACGCCTTTTTCAATCTCGCTGACCGGGGCGTCAGGGCTGATTTCATCGAACACGACAAATGCCGTGCCGCCGGCCGTGAGCGCCTTGGTGATGGGCTGCATCAAGCCGAGCCGCGAAATGGTGGCGTCCGTGACGATCAGTGTCCTGCGGTGACCAAAGTCATTGATGATCTGTCCCAGGCGCCCGCTGGAGCCGGGCCCCACCATCATGGCGGGCGTTGGAATGGGCAGCAACCGGGTTACAACGCCGGCGACACGCATCACGGTTGAAAGGCCGACGGATCGCGCGACGCCGGTCAAAATGTCCACAGCCATGGGAACGCTCCTCGGTGACGGTAAAAAGTGACGCTTACTTGAGTTATTCGAGGTTCTGATGATGCATCCGGTAGAACAATTCTTTTAGTAGCTTCACTCCAATTCACGATCATCATGAAGACAGTCGTCGGGATCAGTCTGGGTGCCAGTACTCAGGACTTCAAATTCAACACGATGTTCCTCGGGCACCGACTGAGTGTCCATCGCGTGGGTGCCAATGGCAGCATCGCCAAGGCCATCAGGCTGCTCAAGTACTGGGAATCACGCGCCGAGGTGATCGGGCTGGGGGTGATCAAGGACCGCTACGAGGCTGGCGCGCACGGCTTCGTCGAACAAGACAGCGCAAGCCTCAAGGCGGTGGCATCGAGGGTGCCGGTGACCTTCGGCTGCGCACTGGGGGACATCCTCCAGGAATGGGCTGTGCGCCACGCGCAGGCTGAACTGGGCAACTATTTCAACAATGCCCGCGTCCTGTTTTTCTCGGGACTGAAGAATTACAAGCTCGCGCTGGCCCTGTCCGAGCACACCGAGAACCTGATGTTCGCCGACCCCTTGCTGCAACTCGGCGTGCCCAAGCTGCTGACCTCGATCGAGGCGTTGAAGCTGTACGGCACCGGCGCGCACTACGTGCGGGACTGGGAGCCGCCCGGCGTCATGACGTCTGACCTGGTGCGGCAGTGGACCCGCTTTCTGCTGCGAAAGGCGATGCACAAGGCCAGCGTGATCGTTGCGAACCTGATTGATCTTGACAGGTTCGGACTTGAGGAGTTGGCCGGCAAGACCATCATCACCTCCACCGCCAGCGAGCAGCGCATTGCGCAACTGCGGGACAAGGGCGTCCATCTGGTGATCGACGGCTCGCCGGTCTTCAAAGGCCGGGTGCTGGGTCCTTACCTGCTCGATGCCATGATCTCCGCAGCCACCGGCAAGCACCCCGACGCCATCGCGCAAGACGATTATCTGGAAATCATCACAGGCCAGAAATTGGCGCCGCGCATCGTTTACCCGAACGGCTTCAAGCGTGTCAACCGATTCGCTTTCGTGATCCATCCGCTGTCCCAGGAGTATTTCAAGAAGGTCAAGCCGATTGAATTGCTGTCGCAGGTGTCGCCGCCGGTGTTCATGGACTCGCTTGAAAAGATCATGGCCTATGCGCCACCTTTTGTGTATTCCCGCGTCTCCGGTATCCGTTCACCCACTGGCGTCGAAGCCGAAGGCTGGCTGATCTCGGTCGGCGGCACGCCCAGGGAAATCATGCAGCACAGCCCCGAGTTCACCTACCGGCGCCTGCTTGACGCCGCCGCCATGGCCAGGCGGCTGGGCGCGCAGATCATGGGCCTGGGCGCCTTCACCAAAGTCGTGGGTGACGCGGGCGTTTCCGTGGCCAGGCGCTCGCCGCTGCCCATCACCACGGGTAACAGCTACAGCGCCTCGGGCGCGCTTTGGGCGGCCCACGATGCGCTGCAGCGCATGCGACTCCTGCCGGCACCCAAGGGCAGGGAACGCGTCAAGTTCAAGGCCATGGTGGTCGGTGCCACCGGCGCCATCGGTTCGGTCTGCGCGCGCCTGATGGCCAAGGCGGCCGAGGAGGTCTATATGGTCTCGCCCGAGACCGCCAAACTCCTGGCGCTCAAGGAGTCCATTCTTCAGGAAACGCCTGACGCCAAGCTTTTTCTGGCCGCACGCGCCGACAAGAATATCGCCGACATGGACATGATCGTGACGGCGACCTCGGGTGCGGGCAAGAGGGTTCTCGACATCATGCAAGTCAAGCCGGGTTGCGTGATCACGGATGTGGCGCGTCCACTGGACCTGCCACCCGAGGAAGTCGCCAAACGCCCTGATGTGATGGTGATTGAATCGGGTGAAATTCAATTGCCGGGCGATGTGTACATGAAGAACATCGGATTGCCCAAAGGCGTGGCCTATGCCTGCTTGGCCGAGACCATTGTGCTGGCCCTCGAAGGTCGGTTCGAGAACTTCACCGTGGGCCGCGCCATCGAGTGGGAAAAAGTGCGCGAGATCTACCAGCTCGGCCTCAAGCACGGCATGACGCTGGCCGCCATCTCGGGTGTGAATGGTCCCTTCAGCGACGGAGATATCGAGCGGGTGCGCGAACGTGCGCTGGCGGCCCGCGCAGATAAGGCAGCCCTCGCGCGCACGGCGACCAGGCCGCAGAAGGCGAAGGCTCGCAGAAGGCCGAATGCCGCCCGTCCGGGCGCAAAGGCTGCTGCCTGACTTTCGGCACGGCTGCGTCGTGCATCACGGCCCTTGACGCAAGAAAAAAACCCGCCACGCGGGAAGCGTGCGGGTCTTGTTCTGGTGCCTCGGGCCGGAATCGAACCGGCACACCTTTCGGTACAGGATTTTGAGAGCAACGCGTTAAAAAATACCATTAAAAAACAAGATACTTACGCACGATAAAAAACACTTTGCATTTTCTTTGCAAATCTTCAGCGCAAAGCCAAGTAAAATTGCGTATGAACGAACTTGTCGAAAAATTCGACGTCGAGGACGGACTTTACATCTACTTGCAGCGCAACAGCAAGGTGTGGCTGGCGCGCTTCAAGATCGATGGCAAATGGATATCGCGCACAACAAAACAGCGCAAGCGCACCGATGCGTTCAAAGCTGCTTTGAAAGTTCGCACCGAGTGCGAGCTCAAGTTCAAGCACGGCATCGCAATCCAGACCAAGGCGTTCAAGGAGGTTGCGAAGCTGGCGATTGAACGGATGGACTTGGTGCCGTCGAACGTCAAGGGATACGCGTCGATTGCCGATTACAAGAGCGTGCTTGAGCGATACCACATCCCGTTTTTCGATCGCACGCACATCACGAGCATCGACTATGAAAAGCTGGGTGAGTTCGATGCTTGGCGTGCAAAGAAGATGGGACGCACACCGGCACAATCGACGCTCAAGACGCACAACGCAGCCATGCAACGCGTATTCGACGAGGCAGTGATACGAAAGTGGATGACGCAATCAAACGTCCCCAGCCTGTCATCGGCATCCGGCGTCAACACGACACGTCGTGATTACTTCACGTCGCCAGAGATCGACAAGATCACCAAGGCGTTTCCAGCTTGGATCGACAGCAGCCGCAAGGAGGTCACCCGGCAGATTCGTGAACTCCTGTTCTTCTACTTCAACGTCGCACTGCACACCGGCCTGCGGCCCGGCACCGAAATGGACAATTTGCTGTGGAGTGACTTTGTCATCCGCGACGACGCAAACCCGCCACATGTCGCGATCACGGTCAGGAAAGGCAAGACGACGCTGCATACAGGACCGCGAATTGCCGTCGGTCACAGCACCGTGATGGAAATGATTTTGGACATGCACGGGCGCTCAGATGACGGCAAAGATACCGAGGATGGTGTCCCGGACGATTTTGACCCGCTCGTGTTCAGATTGCCAGACGGCAGCACGACAAAGGAATTGGGACGAAATTTTTCCGCTCTGTTAAAGCACCTGAAGCTGGACAAGTCGGCGGGTGGAAAACGAACACTTTACTCTCTGCGCCATACTTATATTACTCAGCGCTTGCTGGCTGGAGTGCGGCACGAATGGATTGCCAAGCAATGCGGGACCAGCGCCGCCATGATCCACCTGCACTATGACCATATGACCGCCTCGATGCACGCGAAAGAATTGGTCGGCAGCGAAAACGTCGAGCTAACGAGGCTGATCAAGCAGTATGCTGACCTTGAGTGACACACCAGCACTGACCTACATCAACAATTAGGGAGTCGCAAAGTGCCTGAACTTGATGACACACATACCAGCCAACGGCTGCAATGGCGTATTGACGAACTGGAGGCGGGTGTCGAGATTGCAAAGCGTGACGTCAATGCGGTGCTTGACGAGCAGCAACAGCAAGAGTTGGCGTCCGAGCTTGCGGCAATGCAAGCGCTAAAAAAGCAAAGCAGAGCAAGAACGGACGAGCAGAAAAAAGCGGCGGGCTGGAAGACGATTCGAGAAATCAGAATCGAGGTGCTAAAGCGAGCGTTGGCGCAGGCGGCGACAACAGAGTTGGATGCGTGGAAAAAGAAGCTGCATGATGCTGAAGTCCGTGGGGCACGCATCTACCTGGACGCATATTTCGCGGCACGGAAAGCTGGAAAGACGACACACTCGGCACACACTTGGGCCAACAACGCATTGACGCGAGCCGGTTTATGCAGGTTGGACGGGCGTGTTGTCGGCGACAGAAGTGCAAGGGACAAGGCAGTTCGGGAACTGGAAGAAAAAATCCTGCAACGGGTAAGGTCAGAAATGACGCCCGACGAACTTGAACAGCTTGAGTTGCTGGAGTTGCACATGAAGGAAGTGGCCGCCAGACGGCAAGGCCGAAAGAACCAAACCGATTGATCGGTCGGTCGGTCAGTTGGGCAGCCGAAAGGGACTTGGCGGCAGGCCGTAAGTGGGCGCAAACGGACTTGACGATTGTAGCGAGAGGCCATGTTTAATTAAAAGCACGGTTTTTGCCAAGGCCTGTCTCAATGTGCAAAAACCGTGCTTTTACAAAAACCCATGTCCTTGCCGCTGGCATCGGCCTGTCGGCATGGGTCCAGGATTGCACAAAATTGTGCCAATCCTGGAGATAATTCCGTTTTCAAGCCAAACCGACCAAGTTCAGACCAACTCAACGGCAGCGCGCATCTGGTTCGCGTTGCAATCGATATACACCTGGGTTGTGGCAATGTTCCGGTGGCCAGCTAACGCCATGAGCACCCGCACGCCAACGCCTTTGCTGGCCAAGTTGGTGATGAATGACCTGCGACCGGAATGGCTCGATGCACCCTCGATGCCGACTGCACGATATAGGTGGTGGAAATACTGCGTAAGCGTGTTCGCGTTGAACCCTTCACGCATCCGCTTCTGTGTGTAAAACAGCTTCTGGTCGTGGTTGACTGGCCGGTATAGCGCAAGATACTTGGTCAGCTCTTTTTGCAGCTTGTCGCCGACGAACACAACGCGTGCAAAATTGCCCTTTGTCTGTTCCGCATCCAGCCGTATCTCGTTTCGCACGCTGCCGTCTGCGTCAAGCACGTCGTTGATGCGTAGCGCAGCCACTTCCCCAACGCGCAGTCCCGCCAAGTGCGTGATCAGCAGCATGGCGCGGTTGCGTGCTGCGTGCTTGCGCGTTGCAACGTAGTCCAGCACGCGGCGCAGTTCTTGCTGGGTCAGGGTTTTTGCTTGGCTCATTTGCGCTCTCTTCCGACAATCAAAGTTAAACAGAGCTGTAGTGTGTTTTCTTTGGTTCCGGTTGGGCAACCGCTGCAACGAGTCCGGGCAAAGCGGCGGGTTTCTATATTGAACAACGACTTGCAGCGCGGACCAAAGCTTTTGTATATTTCCTTTGGTTTTGCCCTGCCCTCCCGACGGTCGCGCAAATCCCACACTTGGCGTCCGTTGTGCAGCGCAGCCGTACAAGCGTTGGGGGCAGTGTCCAGCTACCCGCGTATGTGCGGCATAGGATTTTTGGGTTGTAGCGGGTTTTAACGTTGCTTTGCACCTTGGGGCAATTGCCTTTCTAGGGCTTGCGTGATAGCCTGCCGCACGTCGCGTGGATTTTCCAATCTTGGCGAATTTTTCAAAATGGTTTCAAAACTCAAGGGAAAACAGCTATGCGGCCAGTCTTTCTTCTACCAGTAATTTTTGCTCTCATTCTGTGCGCTTGCTCAACCCCGGAAGAAAGAGCGTATGAAGCAGAGCGACAGCGACAAGCTCAAATCGAAGATCAGCGTTCTTCCATCGAAATTTGGACTCGGCGATGCGAGTCCTATGGACAGCAAGTTGGCACCCCCGGAATGGCCTCGTGCATACAGAACGAATCCATTGCTTATGCCGGTAGAGTTCAACAAGCTAAGGCACAAGCTGAAGCTCAACGGCAAGCAAGTATTCGGGCAAATCTCTGCGTTTTAGGAAACAAAGAATATTGCAACAACCCACCTGTGCAGACGAATTGCAGAAGGGACTTGCAGGGGAACCTCAATTGCTATTCCCAATAGAGCTTTTTATGGATTGACCCAGTCTCAGCAGTGCGACGCTGTGCGCTAACTGATTTCAGAAAACGGTGAACCTGGTGGTCTTGCAAAATAAAGTTTTGTCGCCACTTTGTTTCTTGCGGCCAGATTTCGGTCGTGATTGCACCCCAACCGTCAGCAGGAGATACCATGACACCAGAACAACAACGGGACGAGGAAGTAGCCGCAATCGAGCGGGAAAGACACGCATTCAAGAAACGGCAGGACACAATTTTCGCCGTTCATCGTCAGCTTCAACCATTTGGAAATGGGCAAATTTCCGCCGATAGCATGGCCGATTCCGACAGCGCAAATGCTGAATGGGAAGAGGCACGAGGCAATATGGATCGCATCGCTAAAGAAATTCGATTAGGCATTCGCCGTTAGCTGGACTGGGGTGGCCGCGCCTCGATTACGCCGGATGGCGTATGCAGGCCGTTGACTTTCAGCCTGACTTTGCTGCCACTCACATTTTTCTACGCACACCATTTAGCTTTCGTCTTCCAATCAATCGCCAAACGGCTGTCGCGATTTCTCAGTCATAGCTACCGCACTACGGACCTCAACGGTCCGCATATAATATTGCTATCACTCGGCGCTAACTTCAGTCTGCGTCAAATGCTGCATAGGGGATTTGAGTATTTTCGAAATCCCACACTGCCACGTTTCCTCTCTGCCCAGCCTCTTTCAAGCTGTAGCCCAACCACCCCCCAGCTTTCCTCTCGTCGCCACCCATAACGTCGTGCCAGATGTTGTCGCGCTGCTTTGCATGATTGACCCAGCAATTGCGGAACATGGTTTGAAATTCGGCTTCGGTGATGCGTTGCGGCAGGTTGCCGAAAGCGAAGTTGTAATGCAGCGTCAGGTCGCGGTCGGTGCTGACCAGTGACCCCTCGAGCGTTGCAATCAGCAACGGTCGGTAGAGCAACGGCTTGCGCGTTGATAAGTTGCCCCCGAACAATTCCTTGTTCAAGCAGTTCCTGAAATGTCGGCAGTCTTGCTTGGCCCTCTCAACAATCCGCTGCATGCCAAAGTCGCTGCGCTCAAACGTCTTGTAGCGTGTATGCGCGACCACGGCATGTGTGATGCGGTGGCTATGCTGCTGGAGAAATTCCGTAATTGCTACCACTTCTGCTTTTGTCTTGCTGTCCATACAGCTACTTATGTGATTCCGCGTTTTTGATGGCAGATTCCGGTTGTCCTGCTGTCAAAGTGACTGCATACTTGCATTGCTATCAATAAAGGAGCAATGAAATGACAGCACTACTGAAACTTAAACTCGTGAGCGTTCAAGCAGGTCAAAAATCTCCGACCGTCTTGCGTCGCAACAAGCTGACCGCGCATTTGGGTCATCAGATCGCGTATGCAAAAGCCGCGAACGCTGGCGAGATTTACGCCAAGAATCGGGTGAAATTCGTGACCGATGGCGAGACCGGGGAGCGCAAGCAGGTCGAGATCGCTACGCGTGTAAAACCATGGTGGTTTACTGCGCCGTCGGGCAAGACCGTCCTTGCACTTCGCTACGGCGCAAAGCCGATTGAAATCGTCAAGGGCAAGAACGCCATTGAAGTGGCTGACATGGATGATCTGATAGCAACGCTTGGGGTCATCAGGGACGCTGTGCAAGCAGGTGAACTGGATGCACAGATCGAGCAGGCCAGTGGTGCGCTGCGTGCTGGTTTTGCCAAGAAGAAAAAGTGAGGTGACGACATGAACACATATAAGGCAAGTGTTCGTGTCGCTCAATCCGGCGGCATTAGCAGGATGGTCGTGTGGGTGCATGTGAATGCACAGAACAGGATCGCGGCACAGTCCCTGCTGGAAGCACAGTACGGTCGTGGCAACGTTGTGATTGGACCGACGCTGGCGCGGTGACATGGGAAATATAGCTCGACACCGCTAATCTGCGGTCCTACACTGGCCTACCAACAAAGCGAATGGGGAGTGGCAATGAGATTTATCAAGCTCGTGCTGGCAATATCCGTTGCAGCGTTAGACGGTTGCGGAGGTGGGGGTGGCGGATCAACCCCACCAATACCGTCAGCGAAGGCCCCAACGGTGAACATTTCACTCTCGGCAGCTAAAGTTGCTGTCAATGTGCCGGTGACTGTAACGTGGGCATCGACCGACGCAACATCTTGTGTTGGCTCCGATGCGTTGCCCGCTGCACAGCCCGTAAACGGTAACGCGTCGGTTACGCAATCGGCAGGTGGTCAATACACCTACACGATTACCTGCACAGGTGCTGGGGGGAGTGCCACGGCCAAGGCGGCCAGCATTGTTCCGATGAAGGTGTTTGCCACATCGTATGAGAATGCCAAACGGATCCTTCTAGCAGACCCAAATTTGCCGCGGCCCATCGACGTAGGTATTCAGGCAACTCCAACAACATCAGCGTACCCCTGGTTCCAGGGGGGCTCTGGTGCGTTCGCCGATTTCTTCCAAGAGGGTGCGTATTCGGCAGTTGTTCAGCTTACACAGTGGAAGGACAGCAATACATCGGTGCCAGTCAATGCTCCGTCTCGTATCTACTTTTTACGGAAAGATGCGTCTGGAAAGTGGAATGACGCCACGAGTCAGCTTCTTAGTGACACTGCCGGCTGCATAAGCCCACGCAAAGCAGTTGTGGCCGACTTTAATGCTGATGGAAAGCCAGATGTCTTTTACGCATGTCATGGATACGATGGTGACCCAAGTGATCCAGGTCATCCGCCTTTTGGTGACAATCAGCGGCTACTTTTGAGTCAACCGGATGGAACATACAAGAACATCAAATTGCCGTTTGTTGCATATGGTCATAACGCAACTGCGGCCGATTTGAATGGTGACGGACTGGCCGATGTTGTGGTGACAAATACAAGTGGGCAAGGCACTGGTCCCTATGACAATCCTCTTGCTGTGACAAATGCGGTACCTTTCGTGCTTATCAATGTTGGTAATGGTTCATTTCAATTGGATCTTACTCGGCTGCCAAAGGCTGCGAATACGGATGTCGGCACATTACAGTATTTTGGAATCTATGGAGTGGAACTAATTGACACACGCAACGATGGCAAACCCGATCTGTTTATTGGTGGAATTCCTGAAGTGTATGCGTCCGGGTGGGCCGCTGCCACAAGAAACGGAGTAATGTATAACGATGGAGCCGGAAATTTTAACGCTAAACCGATGGATTTCTTCCCAGTAGTTCAGCACAGCTCTGGAAAATACTTTGGTGGAGCTTTGGATTTTGTCTTTGATAATGGATATATTTATTATCACCATGAAGTTGTCGGAGCAACTGTTCCAGAGATCGCGGTGAGAAAAATAAAATTGAGTGATTCTACTAGCTCCACGGTGTATACACACGTTGGTCCATATGTAGATGGGCAGCCATGGCCCGTTTGGCTTAGGCCAGACAGCAAGGGAAATATAACTTCACGTGAAATTGGTTGCATCTATCCCATTAGTTCCAACAGTACCTGCGCTGTTTCATTTCCAAAGTGACTCATTAGTTAAGTTGTGTGATCATACTGTTGATTGAAAATGGTCATGGCATCCCGATAAATACAGTATGTATATACGGGGGCTCATATGACGCTGGAAGAGATCAAGCAAGGCAACGCTGCCGAACAACGGGTCAAACGGATGAAGGCTCAGGCCAAGGCAGCAAAGGACAGAGCGAAGCAGTTGAAGGTGAGTGCCGACACGAACGCGGAGCAGTTGAAGATGCGGCAGTCCCGTGAAAAGCTGGCGCAGTTGCACCGGTCAAATGTCGGGACGACGATCAAGCCGTATTCGGAGTGAACGGCATAGTGGGGAGAGAGGACGACGGCGGACGAACCGTGTCGGTGTCGTTGCCGAAATTGATGAATTTCGTGAACGGTGTCTGGTGCCCGGAGCCGGACTCGAACCGGCACTTCTTTCGAAACTTGATTTTGAGTCAAGCGCGTCTACCAATTTCGCCACCCGGGCAGGGTGCAGTTGTTAGCTACAACTGGAGTTTACACGGCGTCCAAGCGCCGCCTTCAAACTGCATTCTTCCCAAATTCTTTGCAATTCTTTGCAAGCTATTGTCTTTTCAAAAATAGCAATATATCCAATAAATTCAACGCCAAAGCAGATATAAAAAGTTGGCGCAGTGTCTTTTGAGTCCAGCGCGTCTACCAATTCCACCACCGAGGCTGGCATGAGGTCAGGCGCGAATTATGGCACAGTGTGGGGTATGAATTACCCAAGCATCGAAGATTCCATTGGAAAAACCCCTCTCGTCAGATTGCAGCGCATCGGGGCGGAAGAGAACAGCAAACGCGGCACCGTCATACTGGGTAAACTTGAAGGGAACAACCCGGCCGGCTCGGTCAAAGACCGGCCCGCCGTGTCGATGATCCGCCGGGCCCAGGAACGCGGCGAAATCAAGCCCGGCGACACATTGATCGAGGCGACTTCGGGCAATACCGGCATTGCGCTGGCCATGGCGGCCGCCATCAAGGGCTACCGCATGATCCTGATCATGCCCGAGGACTTGTCGATCGAGCGCGCCCAGACTATGAAGGCCTTCGGTGCCGAACTGATCCTCACGCCCAAGAGCGGTGGCATCGAGTACGCGCGCGATCTCGCACTGCAGATGCAGCGCGACGGCAAAGGCAAGGTGCTCGACCAGTTTGCCAACGCCGACAACCCGCGCGTTCATTACGAGACCACGGGGCCGGAAATCTGGGCCGACACCAAAGGACGGGTCACGCACTTTGTCAGCGCCATGGGCACCACCGGCACCATCACCGGCGTCTCGCAGTTCCTCAAGGAAAAGAATCCCAAGGTGCAGATCATCGGGGTGCAGCCGATGGATGGTTCGCGCATCCCGGGCATCCGCAAGTGGCCGCAGGAGTACCTGCCCAAGATCTACAACCCGGCCAATGTCGATGAACTGCTCTATGTCAGCCAGGAAACAGCGGAAGACATGTGCCGGCGCATGGCGCGCGAGGAGGGCATCTTCGGCGGCATTTCCGCTGCTGGCGCTTGCTGGGTGGCGCAGGAGATTGCCAAGCGCGAAAGCAATGCCACCATCGTCTTCATCGTCTGCGACCGCGGCGACCGCTATTTGTCCACCGGCGTTTTCCCGGCCTGAGGCCCCTTTTCAGAAAGTCATCCATGGGGTCATCCTTTCGTTTCTGCCCGCAGTGCGCCACGCCGCTGAGCCTGATCACGCAGGCCGAGGACGGTGGCGACAAGGCGCGCCTGCGCTGCGCCGCCTGCGACTACACGCACTGGAACAACCCGACGCCGGTGCTGGCGGCGGTGATCGAGTACCAGGGCAAGGTTCTGCTGGCGCAGAACGCCGCCTGGCCCGGCAAGATGTTTGCGCTGATCACCGGCTTCATGGAGGCCGGCGAGACACCGCAGGGCGGCATGAGCCGCGAGATCAAGGAAGAGACCAGCCTTGACACGATCGAACTCAATCTGATCGGCGTTTATGACTTCCAGCGCATGAACCAGGTCATCATCGCCTACCACGCGGTGTGCGAGGGCGAAGTCAGCCTGTCGAGCGAATTGGTGGACTACCGGTTGATGGAACTCGCCGACGTCAAGTGCTGGCCGGCCGGCACCGGCTATGCGCTGGCGGACTGGCTGCGCTCGCGCGGACACGAGCCGCAGTTCGTCGAGTTTCCAAAGCGGCGTTGATCACTGCGCGCTTTAGAATCGCGCCAATTTCAAGGAACCCAGATGCACATCGACAAAGAGCTTGACGCCCGCGGCTTGAACTGCCCGCTGCCCATCCTGAAAGCCAAGAAGGCGCTGTCCGACATGCAAAGCGGCCAGACCCTGCGCGTGCTCGCCACCGACGCCGGCTCGGTGCGCGATTTTCAGGCTTTTGCCAAGCAGACCGGCAATGAACTGCTGGAGCAGCAGACCGTCGGCGCCGAGTACAGCACGGTGCTGCGCCGGCGTTAGGAAGGCACTGAAGTTGTCATTGCGGACTTATATGGATGCCTCCCGGATAGCAAGAAGAATTTGTGTTGTTCTGTAAAAGAATCGGCTGCTTACTTATATCCGGCCTTGATTTCGTGGTCTGCCTGGTTGCCCAGACTCGCCCGATGGCCCTGATGCATAGTCGCTGACAAGCACCTCATCTCGACCGCGGACTTCATATG
>Ga0209697_10000114_pt1 | contig 118320 bp, 49 predicted proteins | sample AliMusrvi5mmetaG_FD_184115 | JGI IMG/M metagenome (GOLD analysis project Ga0209697, IMG submission 184115) | Freshwater lake bacterial and archeal communities from Alinen Mustajarvi, Finland, to study Microbial Dark Matter (Phase II) - Alinen... | ecosystem: Environmental > Aquatic >... | reverse complement strand
CCTTGTTGCTGGGCTCAGGGGGGGGCATCACCGTCAATGCCAGCAACGTGGGTTCCACGGCCACGATCGCCGGGCGCCTCGACTTTGGATCCAGTTCCCCTCTGCTCATGATCAACTCGATCCAATTTAACGGTAAAGCCATCGCTTTGCTCCAGTCTTCCCTCAATATCACGGCCGCGATTTCCGGCACTGCCGGGTTTACCAAGGCGGGTGCCGGTGTTCTCACTCTGTCGGCGCAAAGTCCCTACACGGGCGCGACCAACGTCAGTGCAGGTGAGGTGATGATTGGCGCGGCCGGTGCGGGTGCGCGCTTCTCACAGTTCAACTTGTCCAGCGGCGCGGCGCTCAATCTGAATGGCAACAGTGCGCTGATTGGTTCTCTTGCTGGCTCTGGGGTAGTGACCAACAGCTCCCCCACTGTGGCGACGCTGTCGCTCGGTTTTGACAACACCTCCTTCAGTGTGGGCAGCCAGTTCCTGCGCTTTGGCGATGCCGTGCTTAACACATTGTCTGTCGCCAAGGTTGGAACGGGCACCATGACCATGACAGGCACCTCGACCGTCACCGGGGCACTGGGGGTCAACCAGGGCACGGTGACTTACAGTGGAGCAGGCAACAGCATTTTTGCCACGGCGACCGTGCTGACTGGCGGCACCCTGACGCTCGACAATTCTGGCACGAACACCAACAACCGGCTGGGCGGTTCGGTCGCCTCGGCGCTGGGCACGCTTACGCTCAGTGGTGGCACCCTGGGCATCATCGGCAATGCGGGGGCCGCCACGACCGAAACCATGAACACTTTCGCGCTCGCCCCTGGTGGCAGCGTTGTCACTCTGGGCGCGAACGCCAGCCAAAGTCTTGCGTTCACCGTTGGCACCTTCGCGGGTGCGGCTGCTGGCTCCACTCTATTGCTGCGCGGTCCAAGCCTGGGGGCCTCCGCTGCGGCGGGAGTGGCTGACTTCAATATCACTACGGCCAATCTGGTGGGCGGAGGGGGAGGTGCTGCCACCACGACGATGAGCATTCGTCCTGATGTATTGGGCGACACGTCGGTCATTGGCACCGGCGTTGGTTTTGTCACCTTGGGATCAGTCGGTCTGCGTACCCTGGTGAGCAGCACTGAGTACGCGACGGTCATCACCGCCGGCTCCACAACCAACGTGGCGTTGAGTACCGGTTTCGGTTATGGCACGATGGGGGTGTCCACCACCCTCAACAGCCTGACGCTGAATTCCGGCGGCGGAACCCAGAACGTGGGGACGATGCCGAGCGTGAACGTACTGACCCTGGGCACAACGACTGGAGCGGCAGGCGGTATTCTAGCCTTCGCCGGCAATACTGGTTTGAACGGGGGCCAGATCAACACGGGCGGTGGCTCCATGTACCTTCACACGATCGGTGATTTGAACGTGAACAGTGTCATCATCAGCAGTGGCGGCGTGACCAAGTCTGAGGCCGGTACCTTGACCTTCAGCCAGCCGCAGCTTTTCACCGGCACCTTCTTTATCAATGGCGGCACGGCCAAATTGAACGCGGGTGCCAACACATTGTACGTCGATGGGGTGGGCAATGGCCGGACCGTGCAGGTCAACAGCGGCGTGCTTGATCTGAACGGCAACAACCAGCTCGTGGCGGGCTTGAGCAACAACAATTCGCTGGCGGGCACGGGCGGGGCCATCACCAATTCGGCCGGTGGCGCCCCCGCGACTTTCACTCTTACTGGTGCCACCTCCGCTGGCGGGTTCGGCGGCACGTTGTCCGGCAACTTGAATTTTGTGAAGACTGGCGCTGGAACCATTCAGCTCAACAGTGTCAACAGTTACACTGGAACCACATTGATTCGGGGCGGGGTGGTGACCTTGCGTGACCAGGGCACCCTCTTCAATGGCACGGTGGGTACCTCTGCCGTAACCATCAATTTTGGCACCTTGAACTTGGACAACGGCGGTTTCTACGACCGCTCGGACCGACTTTCCTCAACCGCTCCCGTCTCCCTGCAAGGCGGCACCCTGGCGTTGCTGGGTGGCGCTGGCTATGCTTCCAGCCAATCTGTCGGAGTCATTACGCTGCAAGGTGGTGGTGCGGCAACGCTGGCCGCCAGCCCGGGCACGGGAGGTTCGGCGAGCTTGAACGCCGCCTCTCTCGTCCGCACGCCGAATTCCGTGCTGAATTTCACCGGCACGGCGCTGGGCTACGCCTTGAATGCGGGCAACAGCCGCATCACTTTTTCCAGCGCTCCGGTGCATCCAAACAATATCATCGGTGGTTGGGCGGTGGTGGGCGGTACTGAATTTGCCAGTTATGGTGCCAATGGAGTCGGGGCACTCAACCAGGCCGGCTATGCGGGTTATGATGCTGCGGTGCTGCCAGTGAGCAGCCAGCCCAATCAGAACATCAGGCTGGTGGCCAATGCCAATATTCCTTCTTTCACTGGCAGTGCTGACACGTTCACGTTGAATTCCCTCAACATCCCGGCCAATGCCAACATCACTTTCACGGATGGCTCCGACATCTTGAACCTGGTCAGTGGCGGCCTGCTCAAGAGCACGGCCAACAACAACTCGATCGGCGCCACTGCGGACAACGGCCGCATCTCGGCAGGTGGTACGGGCACCGGTTTGCAGGAATTGTTTGTCACCAACAACCAGAACACGCTCACTCTCAATGCGCGCGTGGTGGACAATGGCTACGGCGGTTCGACCCGCCTGGAGTTAAACAGCTTTGGCTCCGCAGCCATTACACTTGCGGGATTGAATACAAACAGTGGAGGCACGGTAGTCAATGGCACCGGGCTGACGGTGACCTTGGGTGGGGCAGCAGGCCAGACGGTTATTCCCGCCGCTGGCGGGCTGACCATCAATGGTTCGACCGTGACAATGGCCACCAACGGAGGCCAGATTGACGCGGCCACCAACATCACCCTCAATGGCACGGGCGTGCTGAATTACGTGGGTGACAACGCCGTGAACGGCACCCTCACCTTTAATGGTGTCGGCGGTGCCGCGGCTGCCAACCAGCCCCTCATCAACACTGCCGGCAATCTCATTCTTGGCGGTGGTATCGTGAGTGACAACGAGGTCGTGAATTCGGTGCCGACCATCGCCCAGACTGGCGGCTCCATAGGCCGCGTGACGCTGACTGCGGGCACCCATACCATCAATGTGTTCGGGTCCGCACCGGTGAGTCTGGACATCACCGCGCCCATCCTTGGGACGGGCGGCATCACCAAGACCGGCTCGGGCGTGCTGCGACTTACCAGCGTGGGCAATGCTTATACAGGCGATACGGTGGTCAGCGCTGGCGGCCTGATTCTGGGAGGCACCAATGCCCTCCCTGATACTTCCAATCTTGTGCTTGCCGCCAATGCCACTCTGAACATCAACGGGTTCAACAACACCCTGGGGCCGTGGAGCGGTACGGGGATCTTCACCAACAGCGGTGGTGCTGCGACCCTGCAGGTGGGGGACGACAACTCATCCTCGACATTCTCCGGCCAGTTCAACGCCTACAATCTCATCACCATTGCCAACTTGAACGTCACCAAAGTGGGTACGGGCACGCTGACCATTGCCAGCAACAACAGCACGAGCACGGGTACGCTGACGGTGAACCAGGGCACTGTGACGTATTCGGGTATTGGCCAGACCGTGTTCGGCAATTATGCGTCTGCCTCGGGCGGGGTATTTACTGTGGACAACAGCGTTACATACGTGAGCAACCGTCTCGGCGGCATCCTGAAAAACCTCACCCAGGCTGGCGGCGAGTTCAAGATCATCGGAGCGGTGGGCCAGACCAACTATGAATCACTCAACCAGTTGAACAACGGCAACGGTCCGGGGGTGATCACCTTGATTGCCGATTCCTCGGCAGGGAACATCTTGACCTTCAACACCATCCAGGGCGTTGGCAGCAACTCCGGGGCCAGCCTTTTGATCCGGGGCAGCAATCTGGGCGCCGCGATGGGTGCTGGAGTGGCGAATGTGCTGGCCAACACCCCGAATACGCTCGGTGGCGGCGGGCTGCCAGGCTTCTCAACTGCGAACGTGCGGCCGGACATTGAAGTGGACACGTCTGTCAGCGGTGCAGGTCTGGGATTTGCCACCTACGTGGTGGGCACTGGCTTCCGCCTCCTGTCTGCCAACGAATATTCCACGGTGTCGCCTGCCTCTTCGCCGACCGCTGCGAACGCGGCCGTGGCTGACGTTCAGAAGTTCACGACCAACACCAATGGCACCCTGACCTTGAACAGCGGTGGTGGCCTCTCCGCGTTCAACATTGGCAGCACCTATAGCGTTGGCTCCACAGCCATCGTGGCCAATGCGGGCAATACGGGGCTCAGCGGTGGCCAGATCAATGCCAATGGCTCCGCCTTGTGGTTGTATGCGAATGGGGATGTCACGGTGTCGAGCTCCTTCACCGGCACCGGCGGTTTCACCAAGACGGGGGTGGGCAACCTGACATTCACCAGCCCGCAATACGTTTTGGGCACCTTTGCGGTGAACGCCGGAACGGTGACGTTTAACGGTGGCGCTGACAACACCCTGCCGGTGACGCCGACGGCGTCAATCCCGACGTTTCAGACGCTCCAGGTCAATGGCGGGACATTGGATTTGAATGGCAGAAACCAGGCCATCGGCACCTTGACGAATAACAACGCGATTGGTGGAACCGGTGGCACCATCACCAGCACGGTGCCGGGCGGCACATTGACGCTTGTGGGGAGCAACGGGGTGTTTGGCGGCATCTTTGCGGGCAATGTAAATCTCGTCCGCTCCGGGGCCAATACGACCACGCTCACTTCGAACAACACCTACACTGGCACCACCGTGATTCGCGGCGGGGTGCTGGAAGTCCGGGATGCGGGTCAACTTAGCGGCACCGCCAGCGTCACCGCGCTTTATGGGGGCACTTTGGGCATCAATGATTCGGGGTTGTCCTCCCTGACCAACCGTATATCACTTGGTACCAACATCAATCTCCAGGGAGGGACGCTGTTGCAGACGGGCAATCCAGGCCTCGCCAGCTCTGAAACGGTGGGCACGGTCGTCGTGCAGCCTGGAGCCGCCACCGTTACTTCCGTCGTCTCCGCCTTTGGCAGTCCTTCCCTGACCATTGGCAACATTGTGCGCAATTTGGGAGGGACCCTCAATTTTACCGGTGTCAACCTCGGCCAGGTGGCGCAGGGCAACAGCCAGATCAATGTCACCATGGTCGGGGGTGCAAGCACTCCGAACAGTTTCATCGCGCCTTGGGCGATTGCCAACTCTAGTGATTACGCCGCGTACCCCGCGGTTGCGTCGATAGCCCAGGCTGGCATCGGAGCCATGGGCAGCCTCAACTACCCTGCCTACGCGACCACGTTTGGCACTGGCAACATTACTTCCTTTGCCTCGTCGCAGAGCCTTACCGCGCAGACGACTTTGGTCGGGGCGCTGCGGCTTTCCAACACCGCTGCCACGGACCTCACCTTCCCCATTGGGAACAACGTGTTGAATATCGAGTCGGGCGGTCTTTTGCGCAGCAATGAAGCCGCGTCTTCGACCATCGGAACGGCGGCTCTTCCTGGCGTGCTCACGGTGGGGGGGGCGGCGGCCACTTCTGGAGTGAACGATCTGATCGTTTACAACGCGCAGAACACGGTGGTCATCAATTCGATCATTATGGACCCGAGCACCGTGCTCGGCTCGGGCACGGCGACGCTGGAGCTGGTCAAATCCGGCGCTGGTGCACTGAATGTGGCTTCAGGCTCGACGACAGCTTTGCAATACGGTGCCGGATTCACCAGCGGCAGCACCAGCGTCACGCTTTCGACAGTCCCCCTTTCGCCAGGCACCCTTGCGGCAGGCACCCTTGCGGCGGGCACCGGCACGTTCAACCACCAGATTGTCTCCGGCGCCGGCATTCCGCCCGGCACCACCATCGTCAGCGGTGGCGGTACGGCCAGCCTCGTGCTTTCCAATGCGACCACCACTACCAGCCCCGCCGCAGTGACCTTTGGTTCCGCTGGCTTGTCCACGACGGCCATCTTCACCAGCGGCAGCAGCAACATCACCGTCGCATCCGGCACGGGCACGTTCAACGGGGAGGGTATTACCGGCCCCGGCATCCCGGTCAACACCACCATCGTCAGCGGTGGCGGCACCACCAGCCTCGTGCTTTCCAATACGACCACCGCTGCCAGCTCCACCCCAGTGACCTTCGGTTCCCCAGGCGTGTTCATTCAGGCGGTTCAGTTGACCGTTAACCCGCTGAACTTGGTTCAGTCCGTCACCGGTCTCGCCAGCACCGCGGGATTGTACATAGGTGAGCCGGTCGTCGGCAGCGGCGTCCCCGTGGGAGCGACGGTGAACGCCATCCTCAGCCCCACTTCGGTTGGCATTTCGGCGGGGTTCACCTTCTTTGGGCCCTCCACGCTAACGTTTGGCACCTCGGGCAACTCCTACACCGGCGGCACCATTGTCAATCAGGGCACGCTGAATTTGGTCGCTCCCGCAAGCGCTACGGCGGGGGTCGCGGCCTTCCCTGCGATTCCTGCCGCCGGCGGGCTGACCCTGAACAATGCCAACGTGACCATGGTGACCAACAGCGGCCAGATTGCCAGCGGCACCAACATCACCATCAACGGCGGCGGCGTGCTCACATACGCCGGCAACAACACGATGGGTGGCACGCTGACATTTAACAACAGCGGCGGCACCGCGACGCCGCAGGTTGTCACCGGAGGAATTCTGACTCCATCGGGCACCATCGTTTCGGTCAACGACAATCTGGCCACGACACCCACCATTTCGGGCATCCTTGGGCTTGGTTCGGCAGCCAGGACCATCATCACTTCCGGCTTGTCCCCGGTTGATCTGATCATCGCGGCGCAGGTAACTGATGCCGCTGGCGGCGGCCTGATCAAGTCGGGCCCTGGGTCGCTGGTATTGACCAACGTTGCCAGCGCCACGCCCAACACCTTTGCCGGGGGCATTCAAGTGCAGGATGGCTCGCTGATCATTGTTGGTTCCACACTCATCAGCGGCATCCTCACCATCAATCCCCTGGGTACGGGTACGCTCACCATCAGCGGCAACACCGGCGTGCTCACGGGCACGGGTGTGCCACTTTACTCGCCGGTCAATGTGACCAACGCCGCCAACATTGTGACCTTTGGCGGCACCACTTCTGGGAATAACATCACGGTGAACGGCCCTCTCACCTTCGCCAGTGGCACCGGCCGGACCATCGCCGTCCAAAGCCCGGCGGTGACTGCCACAATTGCCTCCACTCTCACCAGCTCGTTTGACTTCACCAAGAGCGGCGTCGGCATTCTCGCCATGGGCAATCCCGCAGACACTTACACCGGTGCCACCAACGTGGCCGACGGCACATTGGCCGTTGGCGTGGTCAATGGCACGTCGCGATTCTCGCAGGTCAACGTGGGTGCGGCAGGCACCTTCAACCTCAATGGCCTCAACACCACGATCGGCTCGCTGGCGGGCTCGGGTTTGGTCACCAACATTTCGGGAGCTGGCGCCACCTTGCGCACCGGCTTTGACAATGTGGCCAGCACCACCTTCAGCGGGCGCATTGCCTCCAACACGCAGGTGGGCACCGCCTTCAACATGGAGAAGATCGGCACGGGCACCATGAACATCACCTCCAATGCGGGAGCAGGCTCCTTCTCCATTGGCACCCTGACGGTTTCTCAAGGTGCGGTGAGCCTCAACGGCGGCGGCATCACCAATTTCGGTGTATACGCCCTCAATCCCGGCGGCACTCTTATTCTGGACAACAGCACCACCAATGTGAACAACCGCCTGGGGGGAGCGGGTCGCAATATCAATGCCAATGGCGGTGAGTTGAAGATCATCGGCAATGCCGGCGTTCCCACCTTGGAATCGCTGACTCCTCCTGGGAATGTCACCACCGTGGGGAACAGTGGCACGCTCTCTCCGAACAGTGGCGGCAGCACCATCACACTGGTGGCCAATCCGGCCCAGCCGCTGGTCTTCAGCATCGCCAGCCTGGCAAACCAGGTGGGCGGGGAATCGCTGCTGGTTCGCGGCACCGGCCTGGGCACCGCGGTTGCCGGCACCGCAGGCGTGGCCAACATGCTCGATATAGGCAATCTGCAGCTGATCGGTGGTGTCACGGGCGATGGCTCAAATACCATCAGCATCCGACCTGATGCCATCGGCGACACCAGCGCCACCGGCACCGGCACTGGGTTCCTCACTTATTCCACGGGGCTGGGCTTCCGTCCGCTGACCAGTGCGGAGTTGTCCCCCGGGTTCTACCGCACCCTCGCGACCACCTCCAACGTAGGTTTGAGCGCGAACCAGTTGTTTGGCAACGGTACGGTCAACAGTTTGACGCTCAATGCGGGTGGTGGTCTCACCGCCATATCCAATGCCGCGCAAATGACGGTGACTTCGAGCGGGGTGCTAAGTGTAAATGCATCCGGCGGTTTCACTGGCGGCTTGATCAACACTGGCGGCAGCCAGCTCTTCATTCATCAGGTCGATGCGGTCAATGCCTTGAACTTCAACAGTTACATCCAGACCACCAACCAGATCGTGAAGGCCGGTGCAGGCACCTTGAACCTGATGAAGCAGCAGTACTTCATCAACAACAACTTCGTGGTCAACGCAGGCACGGTGAACCTCAACAGCGGTGTGGACAATACCCTGCCGGTCATCACCGGTGCGGCCACCCCCAGCACCACGAGCCTGATCATGAACCAGGGAACGCTGGATCTCAGCGGCAGGAACCAGGCCGTCAATGTCCTCAGCGCGACCAATACGGTTCCAGGCTCCGGCGGAACGGTTACCAACTCAGGCGCGTCCGCCACCCTGACCTCCATCGGCGGAGGCACCTTTGGCGGTGTCATCAGCGGCTACCTCAATTTTGTCAGGGCGGGGAACAATACGACGACGCTGACGAGCAACAACCCGTATAGCGGTACCACCACCCTGCGGGGCGGCACCCTGGTATTGCAGGATCTGGGCCAGTTGTCCAACACCGCTGCGGTGATGGCGAACTTCGCCACGTTGACCCTCAGCGACCAGGGCCTGTACACCGGCATCAACCGGCTGCCCACCGGCATCCTTGTTTTATTGCTGGGCTCCACACTCAATTACAATGGTGTTCAGACAGCGGCCAGCCTTGCCACCACTGGCGGGGCAGTAGCGCTCTTCTCCGGCCAGAATAACATCAACACCGCCGCCATGACCGGTACGGTGACCCAGACCACATTGACCATTGGCAATCTGACCCGGACAGCGCTCAGCGGCACGGCCGTCAACTTCACCGGCACGGGCCCCAATGCCAATCTTGGCCAGGTCGGCGTGGGCACTCCTCAAACCTTCCTGACCCAGGTCAATGGTGTCACCACCGCTTCGGCTTTGGTCAATGGCATCATCGGTGGCTGGGCGACCGTGTCCGGCACCGACTTTGCGGGCTATGTGGTCAGCGGCGCCACTCAAGGAGGTGTCGGTGCGCTCGGCACCCCTGGCTACCCGGCCTACTCGGGAAATGCCCTCACTTCGGGCGGGATCGCGGACAACATCAACGTGGGCGGCAGCGTCTCCGGTGTGACCACACGCACTGTCAATTCCGTCAGGGTTAGCGCGGCATCGACGGTCAGCCTGTCCGGCACGTTGACGATTGGCAGCGGCGGCCTGCTGCTCAATGGTGCGGGCAGCAACGTCACCGGCAGCAGCCTGAGCGCCGGTGCCGCAGTTAATACGGCTGCGGAGCTGTTTGTTTATGCCAACAACACCGCGACGATTTCCAGCACGATCATCAATAACGGCACCGGTGCGCTGACTCTGGTCAAGAATGGCCCTAGCACGCTTACCCTGACCGGTGCCAACACTTATACCGGAGGTACCATCGTCAATAGCGGCGTGCTCACTCTCAACGGCACGGCGACTGTTCCGGCGGCGGGTGGCCTGACCATCAACAACGCCTCGGTCACCATGACCACCAACAGCGGTCAGATCCCAAGCGCCACGAACATCACCATCAACGGTGCAGGGGTGCTGTCTTACTTTGGCAGCAACTCCATGGCGGGTACGCTGACCTTTAACAACTCGGGCGGGCTCAATAGTGCGGCCGTTGCGATCGCGAACCCATTGACCAACTCGACGACCACCAATGCCAGCAATTCCATCATCCTGGCTGCCCCGGCCAGCACGATCGGCCTGGCCGTGGGCCAGGCGGTGAGCGGCAGCAACATCCCCGGCGGGACAGTGATCACCAGCATCACCGACGCTACGCACTTTACCATGTCGGCGAATGCCACAGGCACCGCGGGCGGCTTGACTCTCACAGTCACTGGTGGTGGCCCCGCGATCATTGCTGGCGGGCCGGGAGTGGCCGGAGGGGCTGCCGCAGGGACCTTGAGCTTCACGGGCTCCATCGTTTCCAATAATGACAATCTTGCCTTTACGCCCACCATCTCCGGGTTGTTGGATTTGGGCGGTGGCGCTCGAACGATCACGACCAATGGCCTGTCGCCCAACGGCCTCGTGCTTTCCGGCGTCATCAGTGGTGCCGGTGCGGCGAACTCGATCACCAAGCTGGGCTCCACGGCGCTGGTGCTGGATGCCCAGAACACCTTTGGTGCCGTAGGCTCCACCGGGATCAATCTCTCGGGTGGCTCGATTGTGTATGCGGCAGACTCCACCCCCAGCACTGCGGGTGCCACCGTGAGTTCGGGTCCGCTCGGCCTTGGGACCCTTCTTGTCAGCGGTGACGGCACCAAATTGATCGCAGCCATCGCGGCCCGCACCCTGGCCAACCGTCTGAGTGTCACCAACCCTTCCAATACCCTGGCGTTTGGCACCAGCCCCTTCAATACCACGTGGAACGGTGTGGTCACGTTCGCCGGGGCCTCCGCCACCATCAACGTGGAAAGCCCCAACAATATCATCACCTTTGGAGCGACGATGGCTGGCGCCACTTCGCTGACGAAGACCGGCCTTGGCCGCCTTGACCTGACCACCGTCAATTCGTTGACCGGATCAATCACGATCAATGACGGAACGCTCACTGCGGCCACCAGTCAATACGCCTTGGGCGGCTCCAATTTGACCCCAGGCCCGGCGGTGGCGCTCAACGGCGGCGCTTACAACGTCAATGTCACCAACCTCTTCGTGCAGAATCTGGTGAATCTGAATGCCAACGCCATCATCAGCACCCAGACTGCTACCAGCGCCATTGGTGCTGTCACCCTTGCCGCCGGGGCGACCGCCCTCGGCACTCAGGGCGCGAATCCGAACAACATCCTCGGTGGTTTGACCCTGAACGGCACCACTGCCACGACCGTCTTCACCGCGCTGACCAGTGATCTGCGCGTGCTCGGCAGTTTCTCCGGCAGCACCCCTGCCGTGACCAAGGCGGGCGTGGCCACGCTGTCCCTGGCGGGCGGCTCCAGCTACACGGGTCCGGTCACCGTTGAACAAGGCACGCTGGAAAGTCTCAACGGTGGTGCCAATGCCATCACCAGCGGCGCGGTCACGGTCGATCCCGGTGCCGTCCTTCGTCTTGCCAGCGCCGCCAATGTGGGCGGAACCATCACGGTCAACAGTGACGCCAGCGGCTTTGGCATCCTCGGCCTGGCATACAACGGGGCTGTGCCGGCCGGTGTGTCGTTCAGTGGGACTGGAGGCACCATCGGCGTGGATGCCTTTGGGTTCAACACGGCCATTTCCGCCCCGCTCAGCGGAACTGGCGTCTATCTGGGTTCGTCCTCCCTGACGGGTGGCAACTATGCCGCCGGCAGCCTGGGGCTGGGTTCGGGCAATGCCTATCACCTTGGTACCGGCGGCGGCTTGCTGAACATTAACAGCCAGGTGCTTGTCGGCGCCGGCAACGCCGTCATCATTGGCGCAGTCAGCGGCACGCCGGGCACCAGCCTGCTTGGTAACGGTGGCACGGTCATCCTCAATACTGCCAACACCTACGGCGGCGGCACCACCATCAATGGCAACGGCATCGTTCAGATTGGCAATGCCGGAGCCCTGGGCTCTGGCAACATCCATTTCAACGGAGGCACCTTGCAGCCCAACTCCACGGGCATCGGCCTCCTGCTGCAACCCTTCACCGTGACCAACAACATCGACTTCACCGGCAGCATTATTGGCACCGCTGGCAACGTCGCCGGGGCCTTTGGTGCGGACGCCTTCTTTGCATCGGGGCCGGTGACTTCCAGCAACCTGAAAGTCAGCGGCAACATTGATCTGGGCAGTGTGTCCCAACGTTTGATAGGTGCCACCAGCACCACCAGCATCGTTGAACTCAGCGGCGTCATTTCCGGTTCCGCGGCGTTCACCAAAACCGGTGCGGGCATCCTCAAACTGTCCAATACCGGCAACAACTACTCCGGCGGCACCAACCTCTATCAGGGCACCCTGCTGCTGCCCGCCGACAATCTTCTGCCAGCGGGCTCCGCCGTCAATTTCGCGGGCGGCAGCTATGGGGTCTGGGACACCTCCTATACCACCAACCGCAATTTCAATCTGATTGGTGCCGCCCCGCTCGTCGGCATTGCCGGGGTGGGCACCGGCGGCACTTTTGATGTCGGCGCAGCGCAGGTCCTCACCCAGTCGTCGTCCAGTGTCATCAGCGGCACGGGCGTGCTGACCAAGATAGGTCCCGGCACTCTGGTGTTGAACGGCACCAACACGTTTGGACCCACCACCATCGCCAATGGCGTCCAGATCTCCATCAATGCGGGTGTGCTCAGCATCGGCAGTGAGGCGAATCTGGGCAATCCCAATGCGATTACGGTTAACGGCGTGATTGTCCCTCCGGGCGGCATCAGCATGAACGGTGGCCAGTTGCTGGTGACCGGCAACGTCACCTCCGACCGCGCGCTGAGCATGGTGGGTGCGGGGTCAGTGTATGTGATGGCGGGCGCGACCTACACGAACAATGCCGCCACGGTCAACTTCAACGGCGGCTTGCTCACCATCACCGGGCCGGGCACGGCCATCATGAATGGCGCCGCGGTCAACGGCTCCGCAGGGAATGCCAACGGCAATGCCGCTGTCAGCGGAGGTGTCACCTTGATGACCCAGGCCACGGCTGGCACGCCTTTTGGCAATTCGGTAGTCACCCTCAATGGCGGCACCCTGAGGGTCAACACGGGGGGACCTGCCGCCAGCGTCACGATCCCGGCCATTTTCAATTTTACCGCAGGCGGTTACGTCCGCCTGGATGCCGTCAACGGCTTTGACACTCAGTTGACCATGACCTCAGGCTCAGCCGGGCAAGGCATCGTGCGTGTTGGCACGGGCACTCTGACCATTATCCCCGGTGCTTCCGGCAGCATGGGCAACACCCCCCTCTCGGATTCCCGGGTGATCACCAACTTCGCCCTGGGCCAGGACACCAGGACAGCGCTGGGCTTGACCACCCTCTCCAACCTCGGGGTCGGCTCCAGCGCCGGCATCATCTCTCCGGTCATCCTGCGCGAGGCATCCTCGACCGATCCCACCGCCAGCTTCCTCACTTATGATGCCGCACTGGGCTTCGTCACCTCGGCCGGCAGCTTTCCGCTCAGCAACACCTTCACCGGCTCGACCAGCGCCAGCGTTGTGGACATCAGCTCGCCCACCTCCATCGCCGCCGGGACGACCGCCAGCGTGTTCGCCGTGCGCACCTCCACCAACATCAGCGGTGGCACCGTGTTCATCCGCAATCAGGGCACTCCCACGGACATGGGCGGGCTGCTCATCAATGGTGTCGGCACCGCCGCCCCGGTCATCAGTTCCAACCTGGTCTTTGGCAACGTCAACGTTGCCGGGCCATCGCCCACTCTCGCGGAAGGTCTCATCTACGTCAGCGGCGGGTACGCCAGCGGCACCGCCAACATCAGCGGTCGTATCAATGTGCTTGGTCTGACGAAGTCCGGCCCCGGCACCCTGCTGCTGTCCGGTGTAAGCAACGACCTTGAAGGCACCATGACGGTGCAGGACGGGGCCGTGCGGTTTGCTTCCATTTCCAGTGGTCCTGCCGCAGGCACGCTGGCGCTGAATGACGTCGCCACCCTGGATCTGGCTGGAAGTTCGGCCTTCGTCGGCAACCTGGCGGGCAGCCAGGGAATTGTCACCAACCTCAGCCCGGGCAACGGGTCGCTGACGATCCTGGGCACTGTGGCCACGACCTACAGCGGCAACATTTATGATGGGGCGGGTACCACCCAGCTCATCAAGAGCGGTGGTGGCACTTTGACGCTGGGCACCCTGACTGTCGGCAACCTGAACGCCGGCATCAACACCTTCACCGGCGGCACCACTGTATACAGCGGCAGTCTCGTGGTGCAGAATCCTTTCGGCCTTGGTGGAGGCCCCATGCTGGGCGGAGTGCCGGTGCCCCTGGGCACGGCAGGAGCCACCTTCAGCACGCCGGGCGCGGTGACTCTGTTTGGTGGCACGCTCAATCTTCAGAGCAATGGTGGGGGACCGAATGGCAACATCATTTTTGGCAATCCCACCACCAACGGTATCAACGTTGTCGTGGACAGCAACGCCACCATCAACGTGGACCGCCCCAGTGCCAACGCTGGCAACGCCATCCAGATCGGCAACTTGGCCATGGGCAATGAGACTCTGACCGTGTCGGGTGGCAATTCATACCGGCTCAAGGTTGCTGGCACCACCACTTTGGGCGGCAGCGCAGGCATATTCAGCCTCGCAAGCGCCGCCCCGGTGGCGCTGGAACTCGCCGGTCAAATCGTCGATGGCGGCAGTGGCTACGGCCTCACGAAGGCGGGCACTGGCACGCTTATAGTTTCCGGCACCAATAACATCTACACCGGCGGCACCTCGGTGCTGGCGGGTCAGCTCCAGGTCACCAGCACTACGGGCAATCCGCTCGGCACCGGTCCGGTGATCGTCCAGCCCGGCGGCACTCTTCGTCTGGCGGACAACACCAGCCTTGGTGGTGTCTCCAGTCTCCAGGTGTACAGCAGTCCGGCGGCCTTTGGGGTCATCGCCCTCGACAACAATTTCACCCCAGGCGCAACCCTGCGGAATGCTTTCAACACTGCCCGCTTCGGCGGCATCATTCAGTCCGCCGCCGTGGCTTACAGCGCCGTCATCGATCAGACCTCGCCGGTGGACATGTACTTCGGCTCGACCAGCACCACCGATTTCGTTGGCTCCATCGTCCCGGGTTCACCGGGCGCGCTGGGCAGTGCTTCGCTGTTCTCCCCCTCAGGCAGCACCGGCACCTACCGCTTCTCCAGCGGCACTCTCAACCTCAGCGGTGCGAACAACACGCTATCCGGCACCAACCTGCTCGTGGTGGGCTCCCCTGCGCGCACGCTGACCATTGTCACCGTGAATCCCACGGGCAGCACCATCACCTTGAACGTGCGCAACTCCAACAGCTACAGCTCTGGAACCATCGTCAACAACGGCAGCACCCTCAATGTGCAGGTGGGCGGTGAGCCTGGTGGTTCAACGCCGTTGGGCACTGGCGCAGTGGAGGTGATGGACACAGCCATTCTGGCTTATCAGGGAGCCACGGGATCGGCTTACAATGCCAATACCCATGCCAATGCCAACAGCATCAACATGCGTGTCGGTGGCAGAATCGATTTGGATTACACCACCGCCTTCACCGGTTTTGGTGGCCAGGGCAGGTGGGGGGATGCCACTCCTGTGGCTCTCAATGGTGGAGCACTCCGCCTGCTGGGCACCGCCAATTTCCCAACCACAGAGACCATCGGGCAGGTGCAGACTTTCCTCGGCTCCGGCGGCTTGAATGTGGTCCGTGCCGCGGGTGCCGGGTCAGCCGCTTTGACGGTCGCCGGGATCACCCGGACCGATGGCGGCACCAACACCCGCGGCAGCTTGCTGTTGACATCATCCACGGGTTTAAGCCTGGGTGTCATCAGTCAGGCGATCACTACCGGCACGACCAACAGCTCAACCACGGTAACTGTTGGCAACACATCCGGGCTGTTTGTGGGCGAACTGATCTCAGGATCGGGCATCCCGGCCAATGCCACCATTACGGCCATAGCGCCGAACGCCTCCATCACTCTGAGTGCTGCGGCCACGACATCCGTCACCGGGCTCGTGCTCACCGCTGGTCTCGCACCCACAAGCTTCGACCGCCTCATCGTCAGCGGCGGCCTCTCCACCATTCTAGGCAGCACCGGAGTGGCGGTGACCCGTGGCGGCACCACCAACAACGGCAGCAGCGTGACCCTCGGTGGCATGCTCCCCCCGTGGATCATTGACACCACCGACAACACCTTCGTCGGCTACAACCCGACCAACAGTGCCGCCGCTTTCGGCGGAGCAGACACAGGCTTCCAGCCGCTGCTCCCCTATGTATCGAACCTTTCGGGAACCACTCCAGCTGCGGGTCAGATTACCTACAACAGCAACAACATGCTCACCTCCGGCGTCAACGACATCGTCGACCAGCCTGGTGGTGCCAACGTCACGCTGGCGGCCGCTTCCAATGCGTATGCCCTGCGTTTGAACAGCACCGCCACGGCTGAAACCATAAGCGGTGCATTCAACATCAACCTGACGAGCGGTGGCTTGATCATCAACGGAAGTTCCACCCTCATTACCATCAATTCAAACCTGGCCACCTCGGTCAGCGCCAGCAATCCCACGGGCGAACTGGTTCTATTCACCCAGAACTCGGCTCTCATCAGCGTCATCAACGGCACCATCAACGCCGCGGGACTGACCAAGTTTGGCACGGGCGATATCCAGATCAACAGCGACAACCGTGGCACACTAACGGGTGACGTGGTGGTCAGCGGCTTCAACTGGTTCCGCCTGGGCAACCAGTATGTCCTTGGCGGCAGCACGACCAATCCTTACGCCGCAGGTAACAAGCTGATTCTCAACGGCGGCCAGATGTTCAGCCCGCTTACCACCTATTTCCAAAGCGAGTTGGTGTTGAATTCCGATTCCCAGGTCAACTCTTCCGCCAGCGCCTTCAATCTTCTGACCATCAATGCCTACAGTCCGAACCCGAACAACACCCCGGTGGTTTTCAGCAACTCCGCCAACGGCACAGGCACCACCATCTTCGGCGCCACCAACCTCAATGGCCCGGTCTCGTTTGAAATCACTGGTTCCACTGTCAATCTTCTCGGCGGTCTCACCGGTCCAGGCTCCCTGCAAAAGTGGGGCGCTGGCACTGTCGCCATCGCCGGCAATTCGCCCGCTTACGCCGCCCCTGTGACGGTGGATGTGGGTATCCTCGCGGTGCTCAATGGAGCTACGGGCAGCGTGTCGGGCGCAAACTCCCAGAAGCCTCTGGGCACTTCAGTCGTCACCGTGAACCCCGGCGGCATTCTTCGAATGGCAGGTCCGCTCACCAACAGCATCACCATCAACAGCGACGGCGGCAATCTCGGTGTGCTGGGCCTCGACTACAACCCGGGTCCTGGAGGATCGCTGCCAACGGTCACCTTCAATGGCAACGGCGGACCCTTTACCGGCACCTTGGCCATTGATGTGGTCGGTTTCTCCAAGGCCATCAACCTTGCCGTGGACGGCGGCGGCAACGCCTACCTCGGTTCCGCCGTGGGCGGCAACTACACCGCCGCCAGTTTGACGCCCAAAGGCAGCGTCTTCCGCCTTGGCACGGGCGGCAGCACGCTGCAGATCGACAGCCCGGTGCTGACCGGTGCTGGCAATTCGCTGCAAATCGGCGCGGTCAACGACACCGTTGCGGCGCAGAGCGTCAGTCTGGTGAACAACGGCGGCACCGTGGCCCTCAACGCCGTGGCCTCCAGCAATGTGTTTGGCGGAGGGGTGACCATCAACACCGGAGCTGCCTTGCAGGTGGGGGCACCTGGGGCACTGGGGTCTGGCACCGTGACTTTCAATGGCGGTACGATCCAGGCGGATGGCAGCCTCGGCCTCATCCGTGCGCTGCAGCCCCTCACGATCGGTAACAATGTGAATTTCATCGGTGATGCCATCATCGGCGGCAGCACGGACCTGATCTTCTCGGGCACCGTCGCACTGGGTCAGGGAACGGGCTCTTCCGTGCGGACGATCACCCAGAACGACACCGCGGGCAATGTCATCATCTCCGGCAACGTCGTGGATGGCGCTGGTTCCGGTCCGGGAAGCCTGGTAAAGGCGGGCGGCGGTCCTCTGTACCTGTCCGGTCTGAATGGCTCCAGCTACAGTGGCCTCACTCAGATCAATGCCGGCACGCTGGTGGTGAACAGCGACAGCAACATCTCGGTGAATTCCCCTTACGTGGTGCTCGCTGGTGGCGCCCTCGGCTTCTGGAATGCCGTGCCGCTCCAGCCCGTTTACAGTTACGCCGTGCCAGGCGCAGCTCCGGTGCCGACGATGACGACCAACCGCAACTACGTCATGACCGCGAACAGCACCTTCGACGTGGGTGCCGGACTTGCGCTGACGCAGAGCGCCTCAAGCAACATCAGCGGTGCGGTCATCTTGGTGAAAGCGGGTTTTGGAACGATGGTCCTGAATGGCGCCAACAGCTTCACTTCCACCCAGATCAATGCCGGTGTCCTTAGCATCAGCGGCAACCCCAATCTGGGCGACACCCTGGCCGCGGGGGGTATTAACTTTGCCGCCACACCCTCCGCCACCGCAGCACCGGCGACCTTGCTGGTCACCAGTTCCCTGGTTTCGGCCCGCCCGTTCACCACCTCCGCAGTCGGCACCTCTGGCACGATCGACGTGGCATCGGGAGTGACCTTCACCTCCACCGGCGTCATCAGCCAGTTTGCCGCCCCCACAGGCTCCATCACCAAGGCGGGACTGGGCACTCTCTTCACCCTGGGGGCCAATACCCTGATCAACCTCAACATCAGCGGTGGAGGCACTTATGCCTCGACCACTAATACGCCCTTTGCTGCGGCGGCGGTGCTGACGATCAACGGTGGCGCCCTCAGCCTGCTCCAGCAGAACAACCCCACTGCGAGCGTGGCCGTCGCCACCACCGGCAACATCAGCTACGGTGGCGAGGCCGTCGTCCGCCTGCAGGACAGCACGGGCTTCAGCACTCAGTTGAGCACCACCGGCAGTCTCAACCGCTCGAATCAAGGCACTTTGGTAATTGCGGCCGCCAACGGCCAGCTGGGTGTGACCGCCACTCGTGGCGAGCGCCTCCTGGCTTCGAATATCAACGGCGTGCCCACCACCGGCATCAACACCACCGGCGTCGGCATCGTGCCTCCCAGCATCCTTGGCGCGACCGATGCTTTGGGTAATGTCGGCTTCCTGACCTACGGCACGGCCGTCCAGGGCTTCATTGCCGCCACGCCTGCCAGCGCCTTGACCAGCCTCGCCGGATTCAATCCCGCGGGCGTGGCCACGATCACCACTCCGCAGACCCTCACCGGCAGCAATGTCGTCAACGCCCTGCAAACCAGCCAGAACATCTTCGGCGGCACCCTGCGTGTCGGCAGCTTCAACAACTTCAATGAAGGTGCTCTCCTCATCAACGGTGCCGGTTCGGTCGCGCCGGCCATCACCAGCAACCTGATCTTTGATCCTACTTATGCGGGCTCCACCGTGACCCTCACCGGCGTCTCGACAACGCTCAGCAGCACCAGCATCACTGTGAACAGCACCGCCAACCTCACGGTGGGCATGGCTGTGGCCGGCCCCAATATTCCGCTGGGCGCGACCGTGAGTTCCATCACCAACGGCACTACGCTTGTGCTCAGCCAGGCAGCTTCCGCCACCGCCACCGGCCAGACCGCCGCCGCCGCACTGACCAATCTGCAGGCGGTTGCCGCCACCACCCCGGTCACTGGCATCCCGCTCACCTCGATGGCCACCAGCGCCGGCACAAGCCTGGCGAGTTCCGTCACCGTGAGCGGCAGCGCCTCAGTCACCGTCGGCTCTTCCGCCGGGCTTGTGTTCGGCATGCTCGTGTCCGGCACCGGCATCCCTGTTGGCGCGACCATCGTCAGCATCCCGGACGGCACTCACATCGTCATCTCCAGTCCGGCGACTGCTGCCGGAACGGTCACATTGGTGGCCGGTGCCAATGCCATCACGGTTCCAAGTTCCGCCGGTCTCGTCCCCGGCATGGCAGTCACTGGCCCGAACATCCCCGCTGGCGCTGTCATTACCGCCCTTAACGGCACGGGAGGCTTCTTCATCAGCGCCGCGGCGACTGCCGCCGCCAGCGGTCTTACCGCCATTGCGAACTTGGCCCCCTCCCTGGCCCTGGCCAATGCGGTGACCACCCTGGGCAGCAGCCTTGCCAGTGCTGTCACCGTTCTCAACAGCAACTCAGTCACCGTCACCTCTTCCGCGGCCTTGACGGTTGGCATGTCAGTGACAGGCACCGGAATTCCCGTCGGCTCGATCATCACCAGCATCCCGGATGGCACTCACATCGTCATATCCAGCCCGGCGAGCGCCGCCGGCACGGTCACACTGTTGGCCGGGGCGAATGCAATCGCCGTCTCCAGCACGAACGGGCTCGTGCCCGGCATGGCGGTCACTGGTACCGGCATTCCGGCAGGCACGGTGGTCGCGTCCGTGACCAGTGGTACCACCTTCCTCCTCAGCGCCCCCGCCACCGCTGCTGGCGTGGCGACCCTCACTTCCACCTTCGGCAGCAGCACTTCGGGTGAAGGCATCATCTCTGTCGCCGGCAATTACACTGGCGGCGCGCCCGCCACCATCAGCGGCAATATTACCGCCAACGGCCTCACCAAGACCGGCAACGGCAGCTTGCTGCTCAGCGGCACCAACTTCATCGCCGGCAACCTGGTGGTGCAGGGAGGAACCTTGAAACTGGCCAGCCAGGCCGCCGAGACCCCGTTCGTCACCAATCTGGTGCTCAACGACACCGCCACTCTGGACCTCTCCGGTCACTCGCTGGCCTTCGCCTCGCTGGCCAACTCGAGCACCACCGCCGGCGGCTTCGTGACCAACAACGGCGGCTCGGCCGCCAGCTTTATTGTCAATGGCACGGCGAGCACCACTTTCGCGGGCCAGATCACGGACGGTACGAGTGCGTTGTCACTCGTGAAGAACGGCACAGGCACGCTGACCCTTGCCTTCCAGAACGCCAATTTCACCAATGCCGGCAACAACACCTTCTCCGGCGGCGTGACCTTGAACCAAGGCAGCCTCCAGGTGAACAATTCCTTCGGCCTGGGTGGTGGCCCGGTGTTGGCCGGTGTGCCGGTTCCTCTGGGCACCCCCGGCGCGACCTATGCCACCACCGGTGACGTCAACCTCGTCGGTGGCACCCTGCTGCTCAAGAGCAATGGTGGCGGCGTCAATGGCACCATCATCCTCGGCAACCCGACGACCAACGGAGTCAATGTCAACCTGCGCGGCCCCGCCACCATTGACGTCAATGCCCTGGTCACCATCACGGGCAACGCCTTCCAGATTAACAACCTGATGCTGACTGAGAATCAGCTGACGATGGCGGCAGGTGGCAGCAACTATCGCCTGCGCGTGGCGGGAACCACCACCATCGCCGGGGCTTACGCGGTGATCAACAATGCTGGGGACGGTCCGAGCGGCATCATTGAGCTGGATGGCCAGGTGACCGGTCCTGGAGCGCTGGACAAGCTTGGCAGCTTCCGCAACCGTGAGGTCGTTCTCACCAACCCCACCAACAACTACTCCGGGGGCACTAACATCGCCGGCACGGTTCAGGTGACTGCCAACAGCGGCACGCCTCTCGGAACTGGGCGCGTCAATGTGCTGCCAGGCGGTCAGCTTCGTCTTGCCGGTTCGGGAAGCCTTGGGGGCGCTCCGTTGCAGACTCTGGCACGAGTCAACACTGCGGTCCAAATCGTCCTCGACAGCGGCTTCGATCCGGGCAGCGGCGGAACGAACCTCCTCACCGCCGCCAACTTCAGCAGCGCCTTTGCGGTGAGCTTGGGCATCAACCAGCCGTTCTTTAACACGGCCCTGGACATGTCCACCATCGGCGACGGGCGCGCCTTCCTGACGGGTGCCCTGACCAACGGCGGCGAATATGCCTATGTCGCGCCTACCCTGGGTGCGGGTGCCGCCGATCTGTTCGCCCCTGGACAGAGGGTCTATCGCCTGGCTGGTGCCACGGATACGCTGGTCCTCTCCGGTGCGGACAACGTGCTCACTGACAATGGCGGCCCCACATTCCTGCAGGTGGGTTCGCTGCTCCAAAACATCGTCGGTGGCATGACCCAGATGAATGGCACCGTCGCCATCCGCAATTCCAACAACTTCACCGGCGGCACCCAGATCACCAAGGTCATCGCCTTGACGCTGGATACCGGTGCCGGGATCAACGGCCAGACCCCTCTCGGCACGGGCCCTGTGGAAGTGTACGGTACCCTGCAAACGGGTACGGGTCTTGCCGCTTCCTTGGTAAACGGGTCGACCGGTGCCAACACCAACAAAATCATTCTGCGTCCGGGCGCTTCTCTCATCATCAATGATGTTGCTGGCAGCAATCCGGCTGGCAACCAGGGGCGCTGGTCTGACACTCAGGCGGTCGAACTCGATGGTGCGAACTTCCAGTTCAGCGGTGCCGCAGGTGTCCTTTCCAGTGAGACGGTCGGTAACGTCAATGTTAGCAAGAACGGCGTGTTGACCGTGGTCAAGGGTGGCGCCCCCGGGGCGGCCACCCTTGTGCTCAGCAGCATCAGTCGCAATGGTCCCTCCACGACTGGCGTCGCAGCCCCGGGCTATTCAACCGCCGCCTTTGCCGGAGCAGGGACTCTTTCCATCAACACCGGCACGGCTGCGAGCCTCGGCATTCCCCTTGAGTACCTGTCCACCACGGCTGCCACCACCGCCGCCTCCACCACCGTAACCGTAGGGTCCACGGCGGGTTTGGTGGTGGGTCAGTTTGTTGAAGGCCCGGGTATTCTTGCTGGCAGCACGGTTGCCTCCATCACCGATGCGACTCACTTCGTCCTGAACGTGGCCGCTGCGGCCACGGCCTCCAACATCACGGTCAATGCCTTCTTAACTCCCACCTCCTGGGAGCGTCTCGTGGTGAGTGGCGGCATTGCCTCGATCGGCGGTCTGGGTGGCAATGTGGCCATTGGCACTGGCGTGAGCGCCGGCATCGCCAGCGCGGGCATGGCGGCCCCCTGGATCGTGGATGTGAAAGACAACACCTTCGTCAGCTACAACCCCACGGCCGGTGCCTTCGGCGGCAGCGACACTGGCTTCCAGCCCCTGGTGAGCTTCACTACCACGCCCGGGCTTGGCCAGATAGCTTACAACAGCAACAACATCACCACCTCAGGGGTCAACGATACTGTGGATGTGTCCGCGGCAGCGACGCTGGCGGCGAATGCAACGGCCTATGCGCTGCGCACGAATGCCAGCATTTCCCTCACGACACCGACGACGCCGACCACGCTCACTCTTACCAGCGGCGGATTGCTTGGCATTACCAATACCATTGTCATCGGTCAGACGGCTGCCAATGTTGCACCGGCGCTGCTGACACTGAAGTTCGGTCCCACGGGTAACAAGGAAGCATTCCTGACGACTGGCAGTTCAAACATCACGATGACCATCAACGCGCAGATCAATGCGGCGGGCATCACGCGATTTGCCAATACCAACGGCACGACTGGCAACATCGCCATTACCTCCAATGGTAACAACATCACCGCGCCGGTCACCATCAACGGCGGCATTCTTTCGGTGCAGCAGACGCTCAACGGTCTGGGTGCTGCCTCGACCGGCGTCTTCAACGGCCAGCCAGTGATCTTGAACGGCGGCCAGTTGAACGTGGATTCCGGCCTGGGCAACACCACCACCTCTTATCTGGCGAGCAGCGGCGCGGCCATCATTCGAGCGATCTCAACCCTCAACAGCGACATTTATGTCAATGGGGATTCGAGCCTGCTCGGCCGCACCATTGCAAACGCTGACCCGACGTCGGATGTGTTGCAGCACGTCAAGAGCCTCACCTTTGCCGACCTCGGGGCGAATGCGGGTCCCACTGGTGGCAGCTATCGTGACGGTGTGACACTCCTTCTCAATGGCATCTACGTGAATGGCACCACGGCATTGGGCGCGCACAGCACCAACATCCAGGTCGTTTTCGGCAACCCTGGCAACTCCGTGCTTGGTGGCGTGGTCACTGGCGGATTGTTGAACAAGTATGGCAATGGCGCCCTGCTCATGGCGAACGGTGCCAACAGTTACTCTGGCGGCACCGTCATCTGGCCTCAATATACCAACGACGCCACCAGCATCGTGGGCAGCCTTACGCGCACGGGCACACCCTTCGGCACCGGCCCCATCACCATCAATCCGGGTGCGATGCTGCGCATTGCAGACCCAAGCAACATCTCCGGTCTCACTGTCACTCTCAACACCGATGGCGCCGGCCTTGGTGGCATTGCGCTGGGCTACAACGGCCTGCCGCCCACCATCAGCACCTCGGCAGGTGCGGGTGGCGTCAAGGTTGTGAGCACGGGTGATTACGCCGGCGTCCTCTCCCTGGATGTGATCAACTACACTCAGAAGCTCGATATGAGCACGCTGGGTGGCGGGAAGATGTTCCTCGGCACCTCACTCACCGGGAACGTCAGCCAGACGATCTACTTCAATCAATCATTGGTTCCCGGTGCTCCTGACACGGTGAACATGGCCCCCATTTTCAACGGCTCGACTCTGACCACTCCGGTTTATCGCCTGGGCGGTGGCGGCAACCAGGGTCAGTTCAATATTGGTGCTGCAGCCTTTGAGAATGTGCTCACCGGCAGCGCCAACGTTGAGGTTGGCGCGGCCGTGACGCCGAATGGCGCAGCCCAGGTGTCTTACGTCAATGGCAACAACAGCCAGTTGGTGCTGGGCAATCGCAACAACCTGAGCTCGAGTTCCATGGTCTTCCTCAACCGTGACTCTGCGCTGGCCATCACCAATGCGTTTGCGTTGGGGAATGCCACTCTGGTGATCAACCAGTCCAGCGGCACCGGACGCGGTCTGCGGCTGAGCGCCCCGATTTCCAATCCCGTCTCAATCGTGGGTGATACCCTGTTGGTGGACGGCGGTGCGACCAGCGCTGGTTTGCGCGGCAACGTCAACCTCTCGCCGTCAGGAGTTGGCGGCACTCGCACCTTTAACATCGGCGGCAGCATTGGCTTTGCCATCCAGGGCGTCATCTCTGGAGCGGTCGGCAGCAACCTGATCAAGGCCGGGGCCAACGATCTCTACCTCAATGGCGTGAACACCTACCTGGGTACCACGTCGCTCACGGCTGGCAACACCTACATCGGCACCACGGTGCAGCCTAACCAGAACGGAGCCTTCGGCTTTAGCGACACGCCTGTCGTCGTGAATGCCGGTATACTGGGTCTTGCGGGTCAGATCACGTTAGGCCGCGATGTTCTTTTCACGGCGGCGAGCACGCTGCTCGGCCAGAGCGCCAACAACTCAGTGGTCGCCGGCGGCCTCAATATTGCCAGCGGCGCTCTGACCATCGCCAATATCACCACTGCCCAGGCAACATTCCAAGGCGGCTTGGTGGATGTGCAGGGGCTCATCAGCGGCGCGGGTTCTGTCGCAATTGGGGGCTCCACCTCGAACGGTGGCACCGTTCGACTCAGCGCCGCGGTCAACGGCTACGGCACGAACACCTTCGCCGGTGGCCTGACGCTGCAGGCCGGACGGCTTCAAATTGCTTCCGATACGCTGTACACCGGACCTGCCGCCGCACCTTCGGCCATCACCAGCGGACCGCTGGGCACCGGCGCCTTCACGTTTGGAATCGGCAATGCCGGTACGGGCGGTGTCATCGAAGCTTTTGGTGCCGACCGCACAATCGTCAATCCGCTGGGCATCTGGGCGGGTGCATCTAACAACACCGAGACCTTTGGTGGCCACAATGCCCTGACCTTCACCCAAAATCTCAACATCAACAATGATACCACTGCGGCAACCATGAGGAATCGCGTCCTTATTGTGCAGGATCTTCAAAGCGCGATCACCTTCGCTGGCAGCCTCAGCAATTCCGGCACCAATGGAGGAACCAACCTGGTGAAACAGGGCAGCGGCTTGCTGGTTCTGACTGGCACCAATACACAGGCGAACATACTCACCACGGACGGCAATTACGGGACCGGTGTATTCGTCGACAACGGCATTCTCCAGGTGAATGCGGATGCCGCTCTCGGGCCGCTCACCAGCCTTGCGGCTGCCGGTCCCCACATCGTCGGGCCTGCGGATATTCGCTTGCGCGGCGGTGTGCTCCAGCCAAGTGCCAGCTTCAACACCAGCCGTCAGATCATCCTGACTGTCGCCAGCGGTATTGACGTACCCTCTGGTCTGTCGCTGTCCGACAATCAAGTCACCGCTGGTGCCTTTGGTCTGACGAAGACTGGCAACGGTGTGCTCGCGCTCAATCCTGCAGCCCCCGGCACGCTCGCGAATACCATCACAGCCCTCACCATAGGTGGTGCTCCGCTGGTCTTCACCGCCACGGCCGGCTCTCCCACGCTGCTGGCCGGGACCGGCGGCGGCACCGTGAGCACCACCGCCACCGGCGGCACACCGTTCGCCACCGCCACGGTGACGCTCAATGGAGGCACTCTCAGCCTCGTGGGTGGCGCGGTCGCCCAGGCGCTCACGATCCCCACCGTGACCTTCGGCTCCGGTTCCTACATCCAGTTGAACAAGGCATCGACCGGCTCCGCCCTGACTGCCACGGCATTGACCCGTATCAATCAAGGCACCTTGACCCTCCTGCCTTCGGCCATTGTGAATCTTGGCACAGGGGCGGCCGCCACCAGCGAAGATCTGATCACATCGACTGCCTACACTCCGGTCAATGGCATCACGCCCCTGCCCGACGTCTATGTGCGGCTGGCGGGAGCCGGCCAGCCAGCGAACTTTGCCAGCTATGGTGCCAATGGCTTTGTCTTGAACACGGCCACCACCACCACATTGGTCACCGGCACGGCCACTGTCACCAATATGCTCGATCTCCCGGCCTCCGCCTCCGCTTCCACGGTCGCCAACAGCACTGTGACCCTCTATGATGCACGCACTGCCGCCAATATTGCCGCAGCGGGGGGCAGTTCACTTCTGGCCATCACCAACGGCGGTCTGATTCTCAACCCCAACACGGCCTCGTCGAACGCCGGGGTGACCATCAGTTCCAATCTGGTCTTTGGCTCGGTCGCAACGCCTTTGGAGGCGATGGTTTATGTCACGGACGGCACCAGCAGCACTCCGATCGTGTCCGGCAACTTCACTGCGACGAACTTCACCAAGTCTGGGCCCGGCGCTTTGCTCCTCTCCGGCACAAGCAATGTGATGGCACCCATTGGAACGGGTCTGCGCACGATGCAGATCAATGAAGGCACCGTGCAGTTCGCCGGCCAGAGCAGCCTGCCCAGCAACAGCACCTTCACCGTCAGTGGATCCACCCCGATCACCAGCAGCCAGATCATTATCTCGCCGATGGACAAGGGCGCACTGGACCTCAACGGCCAGAACCTGACCATCGCCGGGCTTGGGGGCAACACCCTGGCGGCGGCTGCCACCGGCAACGTCATCAATTCCGGTGCCGCAGCCATCCTGACCGTTGCGCCGCAGCAGGGCACCACAAGCTTCTTCAACGGCCAGATCAGCGGCAACATCGCGCTTAATTTCCAGGGCGTCGGTTCGCTCGCGCTTGGATATAACAACACCTACACCGGTGGCACCACCATCGGCGCTGGCAACATCACCAGTGGCAGCGGCGTCTTCACCCCGCTGGGCACTTTGCAGATCAATGACTTCAACGGTCTTGGCAGCGGCCCGGTCACGCTGGCGGGTGGTATTCTCAACGTGAACGACATCGTCGCGGGTGCGGAAGTGCTTAACAATTTGCTGGTCACTGTTCTTGGCGCAGGCACGGGTTACAACCTCACTGTGGCGGCGACCAACAGCCTCGGCTCGCCGAACGCCACCAGCCAGATCGGCATCAACGGCTCGACGAACTGGCAGGGCATCAACAATCTGACCATGAACGGTCCGGTACTCACGATCACGGGTGCCAGCAACGGCCTTGCCGTCAATGGTACCACCGCTCTCAGCCAGCCCACCACCTTCAACGTCAATGGCAGCGCGGGTCTGTTCCTCGGAGGCCAGATCACTGGCGGGCAGCCCGTCACCAAGATCGGCTCCAACACGCTCTTCGTCGTCAACACCGCTCCTGGGGCCGCCGCGAACAATGTCTCCGGCTGGAACATCATGACTGGCAACGTGGAGGTGCGCGTGTCGCAGGGCGACATCAGCAACCCGCTCACCAACGGCACCACCATCCAGCTTGATGCCGGCCAGTTGCTTATCAAGCACGATGGCGACAACCTGACGGACATGCAGGTGCTCTCCACCTTCGCCACCAACAACCTTTTGATAGGCTCGAGCACCGCGGCCAGCAGCGCCGCCTACACCAGCAGTGGCAACGCCACATTGGACACCCGCGTCCTTTCGAACGGCAGCAACAAGACGATTCAGCTTAACAATCTTTCCTTCGGCGGTCCGCTCGGTGCGGCCTTCCTGAGCTACAATGCCGGCAACACTCAGTCAGTGGAGTTCCTTGGCGGTCTGCAGATGCTCGGTCGCGACGCGGCGCTGTCCCTCAACCAAGACCAGTTCACCGTCGACGGCACCATCACCGGCAATGGCACGCTGTTCCGGCAGGGGAATGGCGAGTTGTACATCAATACCAACGCCATCGGCAATACCGCCACAGGCGGCACGGTCATCGCCTCCAATGGCGACACATATTTCGGCCTTTACCAAGGCACGGTACGCACTCTCAACCCCACCGCGAAGCTCGGATTGGGCAACATCTCCGTGGCACCGGATTCGCGCCTGCTCTTCACTGCTGCCACCAACCTGAATGTCGGCCAGCTTGTGGAAGCCCGTGGCAACCTGAGCGCCTATCCGGTGATCGGGATCGGTGACAATTCGCCGCTCAGCGCCTACAACCTGCGCACACCGTTCGCGGGCGGCCAGTTCGTCAACAGCCTGGTCAGCGCCCCGTCCACCGGCGCGGGCATTCTCGCCATCAACTCTGTTTACACACAGGCACTGGATCTGGGCAGGATCGGTGATGGCACTTGGTTCCTGGGTTCGACCCAGAATGGTGAAGGTCTCAACGGCACTTATGTGGGTGGTGCGGGCAAGGCACTGACACCGGGGGTGGCCTACAACGGCACTGGCAATACCAACCCGACCTATCGTCTGGGCGCGGGCACCCAGACTCTGTACATCGGGCTCTACGCCGGTGACACCGCCAGCGCCCCCAACCAGCTGACAGGCAATGCCAACCTGGTCGTCGGCTCACCGCTGGTACGCAATGGAGCCACCATCCTGCGCGATACCGGCACGGTCATTCTCAACACGGCCCAGAACTACACGGGCAGCACCATCGTTAATAATGGCAGCACGCTGGAATTCCGGGGTGCCATGAGCACGAGCGGCTTCGATGTGTTTGGTACTCTCACGGCGGGCGGCAGCGGCGGTGTTTTCGGTGCCATTCCGGTGACGATCCGCCCAGGCGGTGCCGTCAGGCTCGACAGTCTGTTTGACCTCACACCCGCGGGCAGCGCTGGTCGCTGGGGTGCCAGCAAGGCTATGACCTTGGATAGCGGCACGCTCTTCGTGAGGGGCAGCGCCGCTGCCGATGTGACGGAGCAGGTGGGCACGCTCACCGTCAATGGCGGCTCCACCCTGCAAGAGCAGTACGTCATGCAAGGCCGTACCACCACCCTGTCGCTCGCCGGCATTACCCGCGGCCTCAATAATATTGCGGTCCCGGGCGGCAGCGCCATTACGGGTAACAACGGCATCCTAAACATTCAGCCAAACACGGCCGGTGAGTTGGGCAATGCCGAGCGTGTGGTCGTCACCAGTGCGGCCCCCACCATCACCAATGGCATGGTGGCGCCGTGGATGTGGAATCAGCTCGACAGCCAATTCCTCACCTATGGCGAATTTGGTTTCACCAATGCCGGCTTCAACAACGTGATCAACAATGCCGCCATCACAAGCGCCAGCGGGGTTGCCACGGACCGCCTCCAGGTCACGACTGCCACTACCCTGACCGGCACCTTGGATGTGTATTCGCTGCGCGCCGACGTAGGGATCACCGGCGGCAGCATCACCGTGGAGAGCGGTGCCCTGATGAGCACCGGCAGCCCGACGATCTCCTCCACCATCAACTTCAACCCATCCAATGTGTTTGGAACTGGCAATGAAGCGCTCATCCTGACCCCATCTGGTACTTTGACACTGACCGGCGTCATCACCGCCAGCAGCATCACCAAGGCTGGCGCAGGTGCCTTGGTGATGAACGTGGAACTTCCCTCCTTCACCGGCAACATCGCCTTCGACGGCGGGGGGTTGACGATCAAGTCCACCACTGCGGCAGATGCGGCTTCCAATGCGGGCGGCAACGGCAGCACGATTGTGATGAATGGCTTCAACTCCACGCTGACGTTCACTGCGGGCACCACCAATTCCCTGTTCACCAACAACATCGTGATCAATCAGGGCAATGCGTTGGTGACCGTTAACAACGGCAACCAGGCCAACTTCCTTGGTTCGAGCACGGTGGGAGGCAATCTGACCTTCGGCGGGGCTCCAGGCGATCAGGGGCAGATGCTCAGCGTTGCGGGGGGCAACACCTGGACTGTCAACGGCAACACCGACCTCGGGCCTGCGGGCATTGCGGTCATCTCGGCGAACGTTTCGAACGTCACCCTCAACGGCTTGGCAACAAGTCAGATCATCGGCCAGCCGGGCACCACTCTCGTGAAGCAGGGTGGCAACAACTTGCTCCTCGGTCCTGCGGGTGTCATCCCGACGCAGAGCAGCACTTTTGGTGGTGGCATCACGATCATGCAGGGTCTGTTGCAGGCCAATGCCACCGCGACAGCGGGAGGAGGAGCTGTGCTGGTCAATCAATTGGGCACCAATACGGTGACCCTTGAGAGCGGCACGCTGTCGGTCCTGGTGGACGATACCACCACCAATACCAGCGGCCAGACTTTCACGTTCCCCAATAACATTGTGGTAAACGGCAATTCGACTCTCACGGTGAACCGTAATACCGGCACCGGCAGTGGCAATATCATTGCCTTCAATAATCTGACGATCGGCGGCCAGACGCTCACCCTTACCGGTGGCAACAATGACGTGCCGATGTTCAACGGCGTCACCCTGACCAATCTGGCGACGATCAGCACCACCAACAACTCTGGGTTGCAAGGTGTCGCGGACAGTGGTGCCAACCTTGGCATCATCAAAAACGGCACGGCCTCGCTGTTCTTCGGCGGCAGCAACCCGTTCTCCGGTGGAGTCTATGTAAACGCTGGCACGCTGCGCTTTGGCACGGGTCTCGTAGGCAACACCAGTTCGACGGCAGGAACGGGCAATCTGATCATCAACCCGGGTGCCAGCATTCAGCTCGAAGCCGCCACCAACATCAGCACCGGAGCAGGACAGAAGATTGATCTTCGCAGCATCCCGGCATCCTTGGCCACCTTGCAGTTGAACACGGCGTTTGACCCCACGGCTCTCGTGACGAACACGTCGTCTGGTTTGCTCGCTCTGCCAACGACGATGGCAGTGGCATTGAACCTTGCCAACATCGGCGACGGCACCTTCCAGCTCGCCGGCTCCGGGGCCACCACCTATAGCGCCGCCACACTGGGGGTGGGCGCTGGCAACGTGTACCGCCTGGGCGGGAACAGTCAGAACTTCACCATCACCGCCGCCACCAACAACCTCCTGACTGGTGGCGCCCGCCTCATGATTGGCTCGCTCGCCGCCAATGGCGCAGGCGGCACTTTTACGTTCAACAACACCAACAACTACAGTGGTGGCACCACGATTGCCCGTGGGACAACCGCCACATGGTCCACCAGCAACAACGCCGCTGGCACCAACACCCCCTTGGGCACGGGTCCGCTTGACGTGTTTGGCATCGCCACCGTCACCACCACCACTGCTGGCGGCACCGGTATCGGGGGCTTGTTCAGCCAGAACACGACCACCGTCCATCCGGGCGCGACGATCAAGATCGACAATTCGCTGGCCACCAGCGCCGGAGGCAACATTGCCAATCGCTGGGGTGGAGGTCTGCTCAATCTCAATGGCGCCACCTTCTCGTACGTGGGTGCCGGCTTCGCTGCGACGAGCAGTGAAAGCTTCGCCAATTTCAGCTTCAATGCCGGCGCAAGGATAGTCACTGCGGTCAGCAGCACCGACCACGACAGCCTCACGGACTTGGGCACCTTTACCCGTTCCCCTGGTGCCACTTTGGTGTTGCAGCCCAGCGCCGGCAACCTGCTCGGTGCTGCGGCTGCCACCAGCAACTCCCAGCAGTTCATCGTCTCGACTCTCGCGCAGCAGCCTGCGCTGGCGAATGGCATGGCACCCGGCTATATTATAGACGGCACCAGCAACCAGTTCGTCACCTACGGTGCCAATGGCTTTATCGATGCTGCCTATACGGCCGCCGCGCTGAACCTGCCCGCAGGCCGCAGTGCCGGCACCGACATCGCTCAGGTGACGGGGAATGTCACGCTGCTGGACAACCCTGTCCTCTACGCCCTGGGCGTGACCACAGCGGCGACCATCGCCAATGGACCGGGCCAGTTCAATACCATCACCCTCGACGGTACTGGTGCCACCGCTTCGACTTTCGGCGGCCTGCTCACTTCCGTGGCCGTGACGATCAACCCGAATCTCAAGGCAGGCGTGACCGGCCAGTTTGAACTGCCCATCTACAATTCTGCGGCGGTTACCTTGAACGGCGACATCTCCGCCAACGGCATCACCAAATTTGGTGCGGGTACACTGACCATCGGCAAGGACCAGAGCGATGCCGCGCGCGGCACGGGCAATGGCTACAACAAGGGCTGGGTGGTCAATGAAGGGCAGTTGACTCCGCTCCAGTTCGGGTCCCTGGGCAACGTCGGCACGGCAGCCAACCCCAACACAGTCACATTGAACGGCAGCGCCACTGGAGCGGCGCAGTTGAATCTCGGCATCAACCAGGGCAATACGCTTAATGCTACCTTCACTTCGGGCCGTATCATCGCGCTCGACAATGCGGTGATCGCGTGGGATCCGGGAGTGGGTGGTGCTGCCGGTGTCGGTGATGACCGCACGCAGACGATCAATGACGTGCAGGTGCAGTCCACCGGTGGCAATTCGCTCGATGCGGTGCTGAAGTTCATCGTCGGTACAGCCGCCTTGCCGCGCAATCGTTCCATCTTGGAAACTGGCGTGTTGTCCCTCGTGGATGCCCCTGGCTTTAGCAATGGCGGCACCCAGATCAACGTGAGCTGGGGCACCAACCTGACGGCCGGGGTGAGCTCCGGTGTTTCAGTCGCCTCGCTCTCCGGCAGCGACCGCCTGACCAAATGGGGTGCCGGTGTCCTGTACATCCGAGGTGATTCCACCCTGGGCAGCACGGCGGCTGATGGCACCGTTTATCCCGCATTCACCGGCAATGTCAGCATCGAGCAGGGTGCGGTCGAGATCCTCAACACCAAGGGGCTGGGTACGGGATCCATCACGGTGAAGCGTTATGGCACGCTGGACATCAACGCGGTCGGCTACATGGGCGGCAGCACCACCCTCACTTCTGGAGTGCAGAGCGTGACCTATCAGGCGGGGTCCATCGAGCGCTGGTCCGCAGATGGTGCCCGCAGCGCAGCTGGCACGGTCAACCTCGGGCCTGCCACGTTGCAAATTGCCAACGATCAGACCGTTGGGTCGGCCGTCATTCAGATGAACGGCGGCTCCATCGAAGGCTTCCTCAACAACGACAGCAACATTGCCAAAACCAATTCGGCTCAGGGCGCGGTTTATCGGACGGTGGGCGCTGGCTACAGTTTTGTGCTCACTGGCAATTCGTTCCTCGGCCAGCCCATCACTGGAGGTGTCAACGGACTGGACAGCGGGGTGCAGCCCTCGGTATTCGTGCCATTGTCCAATGCGCTCACTGGAGTTCTGCTCGAAATCAAGGGTGCCATCGGCGGCGCTGGCTCGCTGACAAAGCAGGGTTTCGACACCATCACCCTCTCGGGGGCCAACACGTACACGGGCGGTACCAGCATCAATCAGGGCTGGCTGCGCGCCGGGGTCATGAACGCGCTGCCTGCCACCGGGGCGCTGAGCACCACTGGCGGCGGCGTATTCGACCTCAATGGCTTCGACCAGACGGTGGGCAAGCTCAGTTCGCCCTCCTCCAACAATGCCGCAGGCAGCGGCTACATTACCAACACGAGCCCGCAGCTCCAGACGCTGACCGTGGGCAACGGCACGGTGGCTGGTACGGATGACTCCACTTATGGCGGCCTGATCCAGTACAACGTCTCGCTTAACAAGGTGGGCAGCAGCGTGCTAACGCTCGCCAACGTCAACACCTACACCGGCAATACCACCGTGTCGCAAGGCACGCTCAAGCTCGATTTCAACAAGATGGCTTCCACCTTCGCGAACATCCTTCCCTCGAGCAGTTCCCTCACCTTGGGTGGCGTGTCGCCAGCCCTGCCCATCACGGGATCGACGGCTGCGGGTGCGTTCTTGGTGGTGGCTGGCAAGAACGGCAGCGGTGTCTCTCAGGTGACCAACGGCCTGATCCTGAATCCGGGTGCCAGCTCGATCACGACCACCCAGATTGGCTCGAACGGTGTGCTCTTGAATGTGGGCGCGATCACGCACAATGCTGGCGGCACAGTCAATTTCCTGCTGGCCGGCACCGTTGCCAACAACACGAATGCGATCCATACCACGACCCTGAACGATGCGACCGGCATCCTGGGCGGCTGGGCGATTTATAATGGCTCGAGCTTTGCCACCCGTGATGCCAATGGCAACATCATCACCTATCCCGTGGGCTCTTACACGGCGGCTACCACCAGCCTCGCGGATGGCGTCAATACCAATGTCAGCATCACGGGCACGGGCGGCAGTCTCAGCCTTGGATCGACAACCACCACGATCAATACGCTGCGCCAGGGCCAGGCGACCACCGCGACCACGGTGAATCTCACCGCCGGCCAGATCCTGCGCATGGGTGCCAACGGCGGCATCTTGATTCCCACCGGCAACCAGGCGCTGACCATTGGTGGGACGCTCAACCTAGGCACTCTGACCGCAGGCGGGACGAACAACACGGCGGGAGAGATCAGCATCACAGGCTTTAGCAACAGCGGCATGGGAGCGGGCCTTGGCCAGGTGGTGATCAATACCGTGATCGCTGACAATGGCACGGGTGCGACCCGGCTGACGATTGCCGAGTATGCTGGCACGGTTGGCAATGACATGGTTGATCTCAATGGCACCAATACTTATTCGGGTGGCACAATGATCATTGGGGGCCGGGTGAGGGCCGCTACCAGCCAGGCTTTCGGCACGGGCCCCGTGACGGTGATCAACGGTGCCCAGGCTTATTTGCTGGGCGGCACCTACATCAATGCTTTCAACATCGCGGGCTCGGGTACTACCTTCGCAGATACTCCTTCCGCGATCCGCTTGAGCGGGGGCCAGACCCTGTCTGGAACGCTGACACTGCTGGGTGATTCGATCATCGCCATGGGCAATACCACTGGGAATGTGATTTCCGGCCAGATCACCGGCAGCGGCAGCCTGACGCTTGCGGGCCAGGGAACCAACGGTGGCAGCATCACGCTTTCCAACCTCGCGAACAACTGGACCGGCAACCTGAGGGTGGACGGCGAGCGCCTGATTCTCGGAAACTCCAACATGCTTTCCCATGGTGCGGGTGTTGGCAATTTGATCCTGAGCAACACTTCCAGCAGCATCCTTGACCTCAACGGCACGAACCAGACCATCAACGGCCTGGTCAGTGAGGGTACCGCTGCCTTTGTGCTGAACAGCGCCGTTGGCACGACCAGCACTCTGACCATCGGGGCAGGGGATGCGAGCGCCTCGTTTGGCTCCAAGATTATTGACAACGCGGGGACCGGCGGTGTGGTCGCTCTGGCCAAGACCGGTGCAGGCACGCAGACGCTCGCGGCGGTGAACACCTTCAGCGGTGGTCTCAGCATCCTGGGCGGCACTCTCATCTCCGATGTGAACGGCAATGCACTGGGTTCCGGCACCCTCACTCTTGGAGATACCAGCGGCAGTGCCAATGCGGCTTTGCAGATGAATAATGCCGGTATGACGGTGACCAACCCTGTCATTGTCGCGGCGGGCAGCTCGGGATCTCGCGCGCTGCAGACGCTAGGCAGTGGTCAGAGCTTCATCTTCAGCGGTCCGGTGACGCTCAATAACACGCTGACCCTGAACACCTTCGCCGGCAATACCAACACGCTGGCGGTGACCGGCAATATCACAGGCCCCTCAGGGTTGGTCGTCAATGCCGGTGGCACTGCCATCACCCTGTCTGGCGTCAACACCTACAACGGTGCCACCACGATCAGCACGGGCAAACTGGTCGCCGGGTCTGCGACGGCCCTTTCCAGCAGTTCAGCGTTTGTTCTGGGCGGCAATTCAGGTGCAGTTCTCGATCTTAACAACAACGCAAGCACCATCGGTTCACTGGCAGGTGGTGGCAGTGTGCTGCTGGGCGCGGTGAATCTGACCCTGGGTGGCGATGGCACCAGCCCCAATTTTGCCGGTGTGATCTCCGGCAGCGGCGGGCTTGTCAAGGTCGGCGCGGGCACTCAAACACTCTCCGGCACCAATACTTATGGCGGGCCCACGGCGATCAATGGCGGCACTTTGCGAGTGACCGGCAGCCTGCCAAACTCGAGTGCTATAGTGGTGGGCACCCTGGGAGCACTCGCGGGCACTGGATCGATCACCGGCCCGGTGACGCTGAGTGGAATCGGTTCAGCCATCAACCTGCAGGACAATGCAATTGGCACGCTGACCTTGGGCGGGGGTCTGGCCATGAATGCTGGCAACGTGCTCTCGTTCGATGTCGGTTCCGCTTCTGACCTGCTGTCCCTGACGGGTGGTGCCTTCAGTTATAGCGGAGTCGGCACCGCCACCATCAATATTCAGAACCTCAGCGGCTTCCATGTGGGAACCTACAATCTGATCACCGGTGCAAACGGCATTCTGCCGGCGGAGTTTGCCTTGTCCAACTCCAGCGTTCCCGGCTTGAGCCTTACGCTCGATGTTTCCGGTGGCAACACGCTCACGTTGAATGTCTCCCTGGCCGCCGTGTACTGGAATGGCAGCGTGAATTCGGTCTGGAATGCCGTCAGTGCCGGCACCACTAATTTTGGCAATATCGACGGTACGGTGGACGCCAGCCTCGTGCCGACCGCCGCAGTGCCGGTGATTTTCTCCTCCACGAATGCACAGAATGAAAGCAACACCACGCTGGGCACTGACATTGCGATCAAGACGCTTACGATCAATACCACCAACAATGTGGGCATCGGCGGGAACAACAAGCTTACCATCGCCAATGCGGGCGGCCTGACTGTCAACAGCGGTGCGGGCGCAGTAACCATCACGGCGAGCCAGGTGGCTCTCGGGGTCAGCCAGACCTGGACGAACAACTCGACCAACGCCTTGACGGTTTCATCCAATATCAGCGGTGTCAATGCGCTGACGCTCGCGGGCACGGGGACGATCACCTTAACCGGCAACAGCACTTATTCGGGCGGCACCATCCTGTCGCCCGGCACCACCCTCAACATCAACAGCGGCGGCAGTTCGTTGAACAACTCCGCCATTGGCAGCGGGCCCTTCACCATCAACGGCGGCATCATCGACAACACCCTTGGGGCACCTGTGGCTCTGGGCACCAACAATGCGCAGAACTGGAACGGTGATTTCACCTTTACCGGCAGCAATCCCCTCGACCTGGGCTCGGGCGCGGTGGTCCTGGGCGGCAATCGCACGGTGACCGTGGGAGGCAGCACCTTGACCGTGGGCGGAGTGATCAGCGGTGCGGCTCGCAGCCTGACGCTGGCTGGTCCGGGCACGCTGGTGCTGGGCGGGGCCAACACTTTCAGCGGTGGGTCCAGCATCTCCAGCGGTACACTGCAAATCAACAACAGCTCAGGCCTGGGCACCGGTACCTCCAGCATTTCCGGCGCTGGCACACTGGTCTTGAACATCGGCGCGAGCAACCTGAGCAACACGCTCAGCGGCGCGGGCACCATCAACGTGACGCCGAACGGGGAGACCAGGCTGCGAGGCAACATGTCCGCCTTCACCGGCGTTATCAATATTGGCGTCAATGGCGCGGCGAAGACAGACATCGACAGCTCGGTGGTCAATATCAACAGCGCCGCCACGATCAACGTGGCCAGCGGTGGCACGCTGCTGGTGGCCAGCAATGCGGGCGCGACAACGGTGGCGGCGAGCATCAACGTCAGCGGCACTGGCAACACGGAAAACTTTGGCGCGCTGCGTGTGGACAATGGCGGCACGGTCTCAGGTGCCGTCACTCTTCTGGGCAATACCAGCGTGGGGGCTCAGACCGGCACCGGCACGATCAGCGGCAGCATCGGCGAGTCAGGCGGATCGAGCGGGCTGACCAAGGTGGGTGCCGGTACGCTGGTGCTCTCGGGAGCCAACACCTTCAGCGGCCCGACCACTGTCAGTGCCGGGGTGCTGACTCTGGCCAATTCGCTGGCCCTTCAGGACAGCACGCTGGCAGGTGGCAGCGTCCTGTTCGGCACCGTCGCCAGCCATGCCTTCACCCTTGGTGGCCTCAGCACCAGCGGCAATCTGGTACTGCAGGATGGATCTTCCAACGCGGTCGCTCTTTCGGTGGGCAACAGCAGCAACACCACCTACGGCGGTGCTTTCAGCGGCTCCGGCAGCTTGGTGAAGACCGGCAGCGGCACCCTCACTTTGAACGGCACAAGCACGTATACCGGCGGCACGAAGATCAGCGGGGGTATTCTGGCGCTGGGCAATGCCGGAGCGCTAGGCAGTACTGGCAGCCTCATTTTTGACAGCGGTACTCTCCAGTACAGCGCCAGCAACACGACGGACTACTCGGCGCGCATCAAGAACAGCACGACGGGCCCCATCTCCATTGATACCAATGGCCAGACGGTCACTTACGCCAGTGCGCTTGACAGCACCAACACGGGGGGCCTCACCAAGCTTGGTACCGGCACATTGATCCTGAATGGCGCCAGCAACTACACCGGTGCCACCACCCTAACGGGCGGCATGTTGACGGTGAATGGATCGCTGGGGAACACTGCGGTGACGGTGTCCGGCAGCAGCGTCTTGGGCGGCACAGGTTCCATTGCCGGGCCGGTCGTCGTGGCTGGTGGGCCGCTGGCCAGCGACCAGGGAGCGATTGATCTGCGAGACGGTGCAGTCGGCACTCTGACGCTCAGCCAGGGGCTCAGCCTCGGGGGCGCGAATTTTGGCGATACCTCACAGGTGTATTTTGATCTCGGCCTTTCTGGGGCGGACCGAATCAACCTTGGCAGCAGCGTATTGACGGGCACCGATGGCGGCTTCGTCATCAACCTCTCTCCCTTGAGTGGCGGTTTCTCCCACAATGGCACGTTTGACCTGATCGATTTTGCCTCGACCTCGGGTTTGGTGGTTGGCTCCAATGTCGTCCTTGGCTCAACCCCGGGCGGTCTCTATACTTTCACTCTGGCACTGACATCCACCGCGCTGCAAGTGACGGTGGCGGGCCGCAACGCTCCGGACATCGCCTACTGGACGGGTGCTTTTGGCGGCTCCAACTGGGGTGGCAACAATGGCAGCACCGTTTCGACGCTGACCAACTGGTCTTCTGATCTTGCGGGCGCCGTTTCCACCCCTCAGGTGCCTGGCCCCAACACGGATATAGTGTTTGCGGCTGCCAGCAGCAATCCTCCGAGCACAGTTTTGGAATCGGATTACGTCATTAACAGCCTTAACTTGAAGGCGGGTTTCGCTGCCCCGGTCACGATCAGCGGAACCGGAGCCCTGACGATCGTTGCCGGTGCCAGCAGCGGCACGAGCACCGTGGGCAATCCGGCCGGCAGGGGCATCACGTTGAATGCGGGTTCAGGTGGATTGACGATCAGCACCACCGGTGGTGTGGTGCTTGCGGCCAGCCAGACCTGGGCGAACAACTCTGGCAGCGTGCTGTCGGTGAGTTCGAATGTGAGTGGCCCTGGCGATCTGACGCTGACGGGCAGCGGGCTCGTTGTTCTCTCTGGCAACAACAGCTACACAGGCCGAACGACGGTGGGGTTGGGCAGCAACGTTCAGTTGGGCAGCGGCACGGCGCTTGGTTTCGGTCCCCTGACCGTCGGCGGCCATCTTGACTTGAATGGCAACGCCGTCGTGGCGGGGCCTCTCTCCGGCTCCAGCACAGGCGCCATCACCGACAGCGCCGCCGGTGCGGCCTCGCTCAGCACGACAGTCGCCAGCGGCGCGTCCTCCGCCTACTCCGGGGTGATTCAAAACGGCTCGGGAGTGGTTTCCTTGGTGAAGAACGGGCTGGGGACGCTGGTCATGGCCAACAGCAGCAGCTTCACCGGTGGAACCACCGTCAACGCAGGTATCCTGCAATTGGGCGACGGAACTTTCAATGGCAGCGTCGGTACTGGCCCCATCGTGGACAACGACACGCTCGTGATCAATAACGGCAGCGCTCAAACCCTCACCTCCAACATCTCCGGCACCGGCAGTGTGGTGATGAACGGCGCGTTCCCCGCCACCCTTGCCGGCACCAACACGTACAGTGGCAGCACCACCGTGAACAGCAGTTCATTGACGGTGAGTTCACTGGGTTCGGGCGCTGTGAGCATCGCTGGAAGCGGCGCCTTGAACTTGCAGACAGGCAGCAGCACCAGCTACGGCAATACCTTCAGCGGTGGCGGCCTCTTGAAGGTCGTGTTCAGTGGTGGCAGTCAGACGACGCTGGACAACCTCGGCTCCTTCAACGGAACCATCGAGCTGGCCAGCAGCGCCGCCAATGCCAATAAGTGGAGTGCGGGAACCGCAACGGTGAGCGGGACGTCGACCCTTGTCATCGACAGCGGCAGCCAGTTGTATCTGAATGGCGGATCGCAGACCTTCAGCAGCATCCAGGTGAGCGGCACGGGCAACACTGAGAACCGCGGGGCGATCCGCGCTCAAAGCGGCACGCTCTACGGACCCGTCACACTGCTTGGCAACTCAACCTTTGGCGCCGAAGGCGGTACGATTGCAGGCAGCATTTCGAGCGGCGTAAGCGGTGCGCATACCCTCACCATCGGCGGCAGCGGGAATGGCAACCTGACTCTTAGCGGCAGCATTGGCGATGGCAGCGGCACGCTCGCCCTCCTGAACAGCACCGCAGGCATCACCACCCTCACCGGTGCCAACACCTATTCAGGTGGCACCACCATCAGTGCAGGCACGTTGCTGGTCAATAACTCCACGGGATCAGGCACGGGCAGTGGTGCCGTGACCGTCAGCAATGTCGGCTCCGTTCTCGGCGGCATTGGTATCATTAGTGGCAGCACCTTTATCAAGTCCGGTGCCAGCCTCATGCCCGGAGACCCGTCGCAGAATGGCGGCATCGGAACACTCACCTTCGGCGGGGACCTGACGCTTGATCCGAGTGCGTCCATCATCTTCGGTCTGGGCGCTGGCGGGGCGGCCAGTGTGACCATCGGCGGCCACTTCAACCCGAATGCTTCCTCATTGCTTACCGTTCTGCTCGACTATGTGCCTACTGGCGCCATGACCTTTGACCTGCTGGACTGGAGTACTCCGCCCAGCCTGGCCTCCCTGTCCGATCTGCTTGATCTGCCCGTATTGACTTCCAGCACCCTCTACTGGGATACCAGCACGTTTGATACGACCGGGGACATCAGCCTTGTGGCACGCGCTCCAGGCAGCCTGCCCTTCGTGCAATTCGCCGTCAAGCAAGCCCGTGTGAGAGAGGCTGGCGCGGCGGATACCCTGGTCACGGTGGCCGTGCAACTCGACAAGGTTCCGACAGCGGATGTTTCAGTGCCCATCACTATGACCACTGACGGCGTCTTGCCCACGTCGGGAACGGCCACGGACTTCTCCTTTTCACCCTCCACGGTGGTGATTCCTGCCGGTCAGCGGTCCGCCTCGTTTACGATTGCGGTGCATGATGATGCGTATGCGGAAAGCACTGAGCATGTCGTCTTCAGCCTGGGCACGCCGACGGGAGCGGTCAAGGGCACGCAGTCCACCTTTATGCTTACCATTGATGACAATGACAGCGGCTACGCTCTGGGCGATCTCTGGACGTTGCGCAATCCGCAGCCGACCAATGAAACGCTGTCGGGCGTGTCGTCGCTGGGAACGGTAATGGCCGCAGTGGGCAGCACGGGCACGCTCCTGACCTCGGCTGACAATGGCGTGACCTGGACGAAGCAGATCCTCGGCACGACGGTCAATATCAATGCCATCACCGCCAATGGCTCGGAGTTCGTTGCCGTGGGTGATGGTGGCCTGGTGGTGACTTCGCCTGATGGCATCCTTTGGACGCAACGCAATGCGGGTGGCGGCAGGCCTCTCATGGACATCGTGTGGACGGGCACCCTGTTTGTCACAGTGGGAACCGACGGGCATGTTTTCACCTCGGCCAATGGCGCGGACTGGGACTTCCAGGAATCCGGTGTCACCGCAGCCCTTCAATCGGTGGTCTTCGCGGGCGGGAAATTGGTGGCAGTGGGAACGGGTGGCAGCATCGTCACTTCGATCGATGGGGTGACCTGGGCCTCCGCCACCTCCGGGATCATCACCAACCTGCGCAGTGTCGCCTCCACCGGTACGTTGTTCGCGGCGGCGGGTGATGGTGGCGTCATGCTCACGTCCTCGGACGGCAGCGTTTGGACCCCGGTTAACAGCCAGACCACGGCGAATCTGCTTTCCGTTCATTGGAATGGCACCCTGCTGATCGCCGCAGGCGATGGTGGCGTCCTGCGCACCTCTGCGGATGGCGGCACCTGGGCCGCTGGCAGCAGTGGCGTGGCCAGTGACCTCAAAGGAGGTGCTCTTGTCGGAGCCCAGTCGATTCTTGTTGGTGTGGGCGGCACGATCCTCACCTCCTCGGATGGCTCGACATGGACGGATCGCTCCACGGGACCCACGGATAATTTGCTCGCCGCCACATGGAACGGTTCACGGTACATTGCGGTGGGTGCCAGCGGCCGCATCGTGACCTCGGTCGCAGGTGATGTCTGGACCAACGTCAGTTCGTCCACGTCGCAGCGGCTGTCAGGAGTGACTTTCAAGGGCAGCCAATTCGCCGCCGTGGGAGATGCTGGTACGATTGCTGTTTCCAACGGGGGCACCGTCTGGACTGGTGTCAGTTCCCCGGTTTCCCAGAAGCTCAACGGCGTCGTCGCCGCAGGCACTGCTTACTGTGCGGTGGGTAATGCCGGCACGGTGATCACTTCTCCCACCGGCACCGCTTGGACTGCCGCCGCCGCCACGAACACCACGGAAAACCTGCTTGCGGTGGCGGGCAAACCCGACGGCACCCGCTGGGTCGCCGTAGGCACCAATGGCGCGATCATTACCTCCACGGACGCCTCGAACTGGACCAACGTCAGCCAGGTCGGAGTACCCGCCTTGAACAGTGTCGTCTGGGCTGGCGCGCTGACGACGCCGATGTTCATCGCGACCGGCAACAATGGCACCGTACTCACTTCCACGGACGGCCTTACCTGGACGCGGGGCTCAACCGGTATTGCCTCCAATATCACCGGCCTCGTTTCGGGCTCCATTCCCACCCTGCCGACTGCGACGCCGTTTGCCGTTGCTGTGACGGCGGACGGGCAGGCCATTCGCTCCAGCGATGGCATTGCCTGGACCAAGCTCAGCACCGGCAATGGCCAGCCGTTCTCCGCCATCGCCTGGAACAATTCCCGCCTCGCAGCGGTGGGCGCAGGGGGCTCGATTTTCACGTCTGACACGGTGAAGGCACCGAAGCCTGCTCCTTACTTCGCAGTCAGTTCCCAAACGGTGGTGGAGAATGCGGGGGTCGTCAACGTGGTGATCAATCTCAGCCTGGCACCGATAGCGAAGGTGACCGTGCCTTTCACTGTCACTGGAAACCCTGCCAACAGCTCCAGGTACAGTGTTTCCACTCTGCCCGTGATCTTCAACGCTGGCGAAACTAGCAAGACCATCCCCATCACGGTTAAGAGTGATTCGATTGTCGAGCTGACCAACGAGGTCGTGACTCTTACCTTGGGTGCCAACCCCTCCGGTAATGGCAGCGTGGGGGTCAGTGTCCTCAACACCAACCAGACGTTCGCCCTCACCATTACGGACACGGTGAAGCCCGCCACCGCTCTCGTCCCGGCGATCCAGCATCAGATGGTGCCTCTGGGTCACTCAGCCTCGTTGACGGCGCTGGTGACTGGCACGGCTCCTGTCGTTCAGTGGCTGAAGAACGGTCTGGCGGTGCCGGGGGCGCTCGGCGCGACGTACACCATCCCGGCGATGGCCACCACCAACGCAGGCAAGTACACTGTCAAGGCCACCAATGCCGCTGGCAGCGTCACCGGCACCGGCTACGCCGAACTCTCTGTTGTGGATACCACTGACAGGGTGGTGCCTGCACTGGGCGCTTCGTCGCCGATCCTCACGGTGGTAGCTGCGGGCGATGTTCTGAGCTATCAGTGGTACAGGGCCGGGCTCACCCCCGGATCGGACGTCGCGCTGTCCGACAACTTCAAGTACCTCAACACGAAGAAGGCAGCGCTCACGGTCAAGGGTTTGGTCGCAGGCGACGAAGGCGACTACTACTGCGTCGTGAGCCAGGCGGCGACGAACTTGCAGCTCAAGTCCGGCAACTTCAACCTCCTGGTGGCTGCCAAGCCCACGGTCACCGCCGTGCAGAACTTCCCAACGCCATGGACGGTGAGCAGCCCCTACCACTATCAAGTGCTCGTGGACGACACGGATCTGCACACTACGCCCACCAAATTCACCCTCACCGGGCTGCTGCCTCCTGGATTGACGATGAACGCTGCGACCGGCTACGTGAGCGGTACCCCCACCACTGCCGGCACCTACTCATTCAAAATCACCGCCAGCAACGCGGCGGGGGCAAGTGTGGTTGCTGGTCCTTACAGCATCGTTGTCAATAATTACCCGACGACGGCGCTGGGCACTTTTGTGGGCCTGATCGATCGTGCCGGCACCGCCACGTCCCTGACCATCCCTGCCGACTCCACCAAAACCCTGGGGGCACGATTCGACCTTGTCACAGCCAAGGCCGGGACATTCACAGGCAAGGTGACGGTGGGCTCTGTGATCTACACCTTCAGCGGCGTGCTGGATACGACACCGGCGAATCCGGTCGGCTCCTTCACGATCAAACGCACGGGCAATACCACGTTAACCGGCAGCTTCACCCTGGATGCGACAACGGAACTGGTGTCCGGCAGCCTGAGTGATGGCAACGCCACCTCGGCAGCGATCAGCGGCTGGCACGGCAAGCCTACCCTCCTGACTGGCCTGCACAACTTCATTGCTGACAGCGCTGCTCCCACACCGGGAGTTGATCCTGAAGGCGCAAGTTATGCTTCCGCCTCGGTGCTGGCCACCGGTGCTACGGTGGTCGCCGGCAAGACGGCCGATGGCAGTGTGATCGCCACTTCCGCGCCGGTGGGGCCGAGCGGGCAGGTTCTGGTTTATCAGACCCTTTACACGAACACGGGTTCAATGACGGGCATTGTGACCATTGCCAATGACGTTGATTCTGGCACCTCGGCTGCGATTCACACGATGGGCGGTGCGCTGACATGGACTCGCGCCGTTCAGGCCTCCACCGTGCGCACCTATCAGGCGGGCTGGGCCCCGATCAGCCTGGCGGTGATCGGAGGATTCTACCATCCCGCGCCTGCCCTCCCATTGGGCGCCATCGTGATGAATCTGCCTTCGGCTGCCGGCAACAATGCCCAGCTCACCTTTGGCGGCGGCGGCATCGAGGGATCTGCGACCAACCCCGACTGCAACTTCCGGATCAACACGGTGTCCGCCATCGTGAAACCGGGAGTGAATCCCGGTGCGGTTGTGCTCACAGCGGTCAACAACACCACGGGGGCGTTCAGCGGTACCTTCAGTCTCTCGGACACGGTGGCGAGCGTGATAGTCAAGCGCACCGGCATCGCCTTCCAGGGCCTGATCATTCCGCACGTGCACACCACTGATCCGAGCGTGATCACAACAAATCCGTTTAATGGCATTGGCCACGGTTACTTCCTACTGCCGCAACTGCCCGCCCCGACCACGGGGAAGATCCTCTCCGGACAGGTCAATCTGATGAAATACCCTTGATCCTGAGACGATGGGGCTGGCGGTTTCTGGTCTGTCTTTCAGCATCACGGGGCGATGATGCCGCGTTATATTCCGATGTTTCGTCAAGCCACTTTCCTCGTTATCGGATTCTCCTTCGTCCCGGCACTGCTGTTGCATGCGGAAGTGCCGCGCATCTGGCTCACCCACCAGAGCACCGATCCCGCTCATCTCGTGGTGAATTGGGAGACGGCGCAGCCGTCAGGCTCAGTGGTAAAATATGGCCTGGACGCCAGACAAGACCGAACGGCTTCAGTGGCGGGGAAGGTGACCTTGCATCATGTTGAAATTGCGATCCCGGAACAGGATGTGGTGTTTCACTACTCTGTGGGCGACGGGGTGGAAATGTCGGGCGATGCGACCTTCAAGGGCTATCCCACTGACGAACTGCGGGTGGCGGTGGTGGGCGATTGGGGATACGCGAAGGGGAAGGATTTGGGTGCGTTGAAGAGAGACGATGTGCACCTGCTCATTACGGCCGGAGACAACGTGCCAAGCCTGCATGAAAAGGGCATCGAAGGGATCAAGGCCTTCAGCGCCTTGATCGACCAGGAGGCCGGGCTGTTCCGCTCCACACCCTTCATGCCGATCCTGGGCAATCACGACAAGGAAGCCCACCTGCGCGGGCCGAAGCCGCCTGCGGATCCGGTCTATGATGTGGATGCGAGGGCCTATCGCGACTTCTTTGCCCTCCCTGGCGACGAGTGGAAGTGGTACTTTGACATCCCGAGCTTCGATGTCCGGTTCTTCGCGTTGGACATCGAGCATATTTCAGATTTTGGCACCACCTGGCAGACCTGCCATGCCTTCGATGCAGCCTCGGAGCAGTTCCTCTGGTACGGGGACAAGCTGGCCCAAACCAAACGGGGTTTTGTCTTCACGCTCATGAACGAAAAACAGAGCTCGGTGAAAGACCGGACGAAGGGCATCTGGCATGAGCTGTTCAAAAAGGGCAGCGCGCTGATCACCGGCTTTGGCTACTTCGCGGATCGCGCCGAACTTGACGGCGGCCTGCCCTATTTCAACACTTGTCTCAAAGGCGATGGTGCGGTGTACAGAGATCCCCAGTCCAAGTTTTTCGCCAGCGAAGACAATTACCTTTTGTTGCTCTTCAAGCGCGGGGAGAAGAAGATGACGGTGCAGTTCAAGAACCTCCGTGGCGAGGTGATGGACACTCGGGTGATTGAGAAACGGGCCGACTGACCCTTTCTGCCCCTGTTCACTTCTTGAAGGTCTCCGCGACAAACGCAAACAACGCCTTCGTCGCGGGATCATCCGGCAAGCCGAGATGATCGTTGAGCTCGACGTGGTGGGTGCCTCTGGCACTGAACACGGTCGTGGGAATGCCCGCGTCTTGGAGCACCGTAGCCAGACGCCGGGCCTGTGCACTCGTGTCAGGGTGATCGGCGACATGCAGGATCAGGAAGGGCGGGATGCCCTTGCCCTTCGCCACGTGCGTGACGGCGGAGAAGTCACGGTGTTTTTCCGGGTCGTTTCCGAACTTCTCGCGATGGCCGTTCTTTTGCGCGGGCAGACCATGCGCACGCCAGCGCGTCTCGGCGGTTTCGATGATGGCCGGCACGTCGTAGGTGTCGCCATCCACCGGCACGCAGCCTTTGAGCATGTCGAACGAGAGTCCTTCGGCTTTCAAGTAGCGCTCATCGGTGCAGAGGAGTGCCGCGAGTTGCGCGCCCGCCGAATGGCCGCCGACAAGCACTCGCCTGGGATCGCCGCCATACTCGGTGATGTGATCCTGCACCCAGCGAAAGGATTTGGCGACATCGCGAGTGAGGGTCCCCATGTCCACGCCCGGCCACAGGCGATAGTTTGTGGAGACAAACACGAATCCTTTGTCCATGAAGGCCTGCGGCTTGGTCATCACTTCAGATTTGTCGCCCGCCTGCCAGCCGCCGCCGTGAATCCAGAACACCACGGGCAGGTTTTTGGCACCGTTGGGCGCATAGAGGTCCAGCATCTGCTTTTCATCGGCGTTCCCGGCGTAAGGGATGTTGCGTTTGATGTTCTGAGCCTGAGCCCATGATACGAAGGCGAAGGCAATCAAGAGGTGGGAGAGTAGTCGCATGGGGAGGAGTGGTCTCGGGTTGGGTAGCGACCATACCAACGTTGGCTGCGCGAGCCTTTCACCAGGAATCCCGGCAAAATCATCATAAAAAATGCCGTGGCCCGAGGACCATGGCACTAGTTAGGAATGATGTCGCAAGGAGGTTAGATCTTGGCGGCGCTGTATTCCCAGCCTGGGCGATAGGCGTCGCGGGTGAGCAGTTTGTTGGCCTCACCGCCGTTCTTGATCTGCTGCGTGGAACTGTCCCACTCAATGACCTTGCCAGGATTGGCCATGGCCAGGTTGCCGAACAGGCAAAGCTTGGTCAAGGGCACGGAGTAGTCGAAGTTGCTGCCACAAACCTTGTTTTGCTCGATGGCCTTCACCAGCTCCAGCTGGGGTTTGCCGGGGGCGAGACTGCGCTCAAGCGTCTTCGGTGTATCCTTGAAGAACTTGATCATCTTGTCGCGATTGCCGATCACTTCGAGGTGCTCGCAATAGTCACCTGCGTTGAGGATGGAATCTTCGTCGCCGACGATGATGAATCCTCCGATCATTTTGTTCCAGTCGCGGTTGGCTTCAAGTTTGGCCGGGCGCTCGGGCTTCCAAGCTTCGGTCCCCTTCTTGCCTTCGTACCAGTGCAGCTTCACTTCGCCGTATTTCGGATGCTTGAAGTAGCTGATCACATGCGCGCCCTTCGGCCAGCTGACGTCGGTGAGCTCATCGCTCTCGGCTTCCATTTTGTAGGGTTCACCCAGGCCACAGGCGAAGAATGGACCATCCATGATGTGGCAGCCCATGTCGCCCATGGCGCCGGCGCCAAATTGGCGGTTGCCGCGCCACTTGAAGGGATGGAGGCCTTCGACGAAGGGCCGGTCAGGCTGGGCGGCGAGCCAGTTGGTCCAGTTCAGATTGGCAGGCACCGGGCCTTCCTTATAGCTTTCCTTGGCCTCTTTGCCTTGCGGCCAGATGGGGCGGTTCGTCCAGACGTGGATTTCTTTGACGTTGCCGACGACGCCGGCATCCATCCATTCTTTGAGCTGGCGGATCGATTCGCCGGTGTGGCCCTGGTTGCCCATGTTGGTCTTCACGCCTTTCTTCTGCGCCGCGAGGTGCAGTTCATTGGCCTCCCAGATGCGGTTCACCAGTGGCTTCTGCACACAGACGTGCTTGCCGCGCTTGATCGCTTCCATGGCGGCGGGATAGTGCGCGTGGTCAGGGGTGGACACGGTGACCGCATCGATCTGGTCGCCCATCGCGTCGAACATTTCGCGGAAGCTGCCAAAGGCCTTGGCATCTGGATACTTGGCCTTGGCCCTTTCGAGGGTCTTGCTGTCCACGTCGCAGAACGCCACGATGTTCGCGCCTTCCGCAGCGATGGCGATGTCGGACTCGCCCTTGCCCCCGCACCCAATGCCCGCAAAATTGAGCTTCTTGGCACCGCCCTCCTGGCCGATGAGGATGTTGGGGACGAACAACGATCCGGTGCCAATGGCCGTGTTGCGCAGGAAGGACCGACGAGTGGATTGATTCTGGGTGCTCATAGATGAAGTGAAACTATAACGAAGCAGGGTGAAAGCTCCCCTGCACGCTTTTCTTTCATCGAGCCGTCCTTATCTCACGCCTGCGGGAGAGGTTCCGCTGCTGTTTTACCCTGATAGCGGGATTGACGGGTTGCAGCTTCCGCAGTTTCCGGTCATGCCGCCCGAGTTTTGCTGCGATCTGGCATCGGGTGAATCGGGGTATTCGTGTTTACCTCTTTACATGGTCTGTGTGGCGATTAAAAAAAGCGCCCATCCTGGGGAGGATGGGCGCCACTCAGAACGCTCTTGGAATTGGTTGAGTGTAGAGGCTTATTTTTCGACCCAGCGAACGGCTTCCATCAGCAGTTCGCGTGCGGATGCCAGGCCGAGTTTTTGGCGGATATTGGCCTTGTGGGCGTCCACCGTCTTGGCGCTCAAGCTGAGCTTTTCGGCGATTTCGTGGGAGTCGAAGCCGCGGCCGACCATCTCGAAGACTTCGAGCTGGCGGTCGCTTAGCAAACGACCGGGCTCGCCGCGGGAGCCGGTGCGGGGGCCGCCGCCGGAGACGATGCTGCCGATCAGATTCGCACTGAAGCAGAACGAGCCGGTCAAAATCTGACGCAGGCCCTGCACGACGCGCGCGCCGCCTTCGCCCTTCATGAGATAGCCCATGGCACCGGCGCGGAGGCAACGCTCGGCATAGACGTTTTCATCGTGCATTGAATACACGAGCACTTGTGTGGTGGGGTTGGCGGCTCTGATCTTCTTGATCATGTCCACGCCGCTGCGGTCCTTCAGGGTGATGTCCAAAAGGACAATTTCAGGCTTGATCTTGACGATCTGCTGGAGCGCGATGGTCGCGTCCTCAGAGCTGCCGACCACTTGCATGTCTTCCTGCTGGTCAATTATTTTCTTAAGTCCCTCAATGACGATCGGATGATCGTCGAGAATATAGATTTTATGCTTCACGATAGTATTAGGTTTCATGGGTTCCGAGGTGACGCGAATGTAGCAACTTCTTTAGATGTTGCAAGGGAAACGACACACTACTGACGTACCCCCGTTTGCGCGGGGGGTAATCGAGAATTCCCCCCCGATCAAACTCGCCCGGTAGCGCATTACGCGGATGCCGATGCCATCTGCGCTCCTGGGCTTTTTCTTGTCGATACCGATGCCATCGTCCATGATTTCCATAAGGCATTGGTCACCTTGGCCGGCGCGTAGAAAAATAGTGATATTCCTAGGCTTGCCATGTCGCATGGCGTTGTTCACGGCCTCCTGGGCGATGCGGAAAAGGTGGGTCTCTGACTCGCTGTCCTTGAGCTTCGGTTCGAACTCAAAATGGCAGGTGCAGTTGAGCAGATTACTGCGAATTTGATCGGTCAGCAGGCGCAGTGACGCCGCCAAGCCCCGATGTTTTACGGCAGCGGGGCTCAGGCCGTGCGAGAGCTGGCGCACCTGCAGGATGGCCTCGCGGACCAGTTCGCGGATGCGCACCGCCTCTTTTTGAGTGTCGCCTGTGAGCTGGTACTCGAGTGCTTCGGTCAGCGACATGATGCCGGTGAGGACCTGGCCCACGCCGTCGTGCAGGTCGTTGCCAATGCGCATTTGCTCGGCTTCAGCGGTCTTGATGACTTCCGCCTCGAGCCGCTTCCGCTCGGTGACGTCGGTCGCGGTCGTGACAATGCACAGTGCGTCGCCGTTGGGGGTGCGTGCGGCCGTGCTCTGGGCCTCGACGATCCTTGCGCCCCCTGACTTGGTGAAGATTCGGAGGGTCGCATTCACGCGCTTTTCACCTTCCAGAAGCTCTTTGAACCGGGCACGCGATGCCACGGCCTGCTCCGGGTCGATGAGGCCGGATTTCCAGATGGTTTTGCCCACGAGGTTTCTGGCTTTGAAGCCGGAGAGCTCTTCGACTGCGGGGTTCACGCGAATGATTTTGCCGCCAGGGTCCATGACGACGATGCAAGTGGGGGCTTCATTGACCAGGGCTTCGGTGAAGCGTGCCTGTTCATCGCGTTCCTTGCGAATCTGCTGCTCTTTGGTGATGTCCGTGAAGATGGCGATGCCTTGGGAGAACAGCACCGTGCCGTCGCTGATTGCACTCAGTGCCGCCTGGACGTAGACGTGCCGCCCATCTTTGCGGCGCAGCGTGAGCTTGACACCCTTGCTGAACCGGCGGTTGAAGCGCCGGTCGCTCTGCATACGGTTGAAGATTTCGCGGGCTTCGGCCTGGCATTCTGAGGGAACGAGATCGATCAAGGGCCGGCCTAGCAGCTCTTTTTGGGAGTACTTCAACAGGGTGACCAGGGCGTGATTGGTCGCGGTAAGCAACTGCTTCTCGTTGAACACCGCCACGCCGGAGGTGTTGTTTTGGAACAGCCCGCGGTAATAGGCCGCCTGGCGCTGGTTGGCATCGGCGAGCTCCGCTTCGCGGCTCATGTCGCGGGCGATTCCCAGAAAGCGCTGGTCGGCCAGGCGGCGCACCCTTAGATCCGCGTTCAGGGAGCGGCCGTTTTTGCCGTTCTGCACGCAGGAAACCCGCGGGGTGCTGGCTTTTTTCAACGTGGTCAGATCACGCGGAAGCTGGCTTTTGCGCGGGATGTCAAAAACGCGCCAGAGGCTTTGGTTGAGCAGTTCGCCCTTGCGGTAGCCGAGGACTCGCTCGGCAAAGCGGTTTGCATAAACGATCTGGCCCGCTTCATCGAAGAGAAAAATGCTGTCTCCGGCCTCATCGACCATCTGCCGGTAAAGGGCTTCGCGCATTCGCAGCGCCTCCATGGGCGCCACGTAGTTGGTGATGACCTGGGAGACGCCGATGGAGCTCATCACATGCCCGTCTTTGTCCCGTTCCAGAACCCGATGCGACATGTTGACGATGTCCCAGCGCCCGTCCTTGCGCCGGATGCGGAGCTGATGGGAGATGACGCGGTTGTTGCCAGCGCGCTCCAGTTTGTTGAGCCCATCGAGCGTTACAGCGAGGTCATCGGGATGCACGATGGAGGACCAGCCTTGCGGCAGGGACTCAATCTCGTCCAGCGTGTAGCCATACAAGGAGGCGATCTTGTCGCCGCCGGCGACCATTGTGTTATGTTGATAATCCCAGACGAAGAAGCCCTGCGGTCCGATCTCCGCCAGGCTCTCGACCAGCGCTTTGGTGCGGCCCAGATGGCGTTCCTGGTCGGCCTCGCGGCGCCGGTCACGAATAATGCGGCCCACCGCCCAGCCGCTGGGGGAGCCCGCGAAGGGGAATTTGACCACCATCTCGGACACCGGCAGCACCTCGCCGTGCGTCGTGGTCAGCATGGTCTCTCCAATCCATGAGCCATGGAGATCCACCTCGCGCATGATGCGTTCGTGTTCTTTGCCCAGGGCTCCAGGGCGGCAGGCATGTGGGTGGATCCGTTGCAGTGGCACGTCGTCCGCGATGCCCATCATCCGCCGTGTGGCCGGATTCACATAAAGGGTGCGCAGAGTCACCGGGCAGACGATGGCCACGCCATCCGCGGCGGCCTCCAGGAACAGAGCGCTCATTTGCAGTGCGGAAAAAGCTTCCCGCCGCTGGCTTAACAGGCTGGACATCAGTGCCAGCAGGGGCTGCAGAAGTTCCTTCACCTTGGACTGCACCACCCCCCTCCTGGCACTGGAGGCAAACTCGACCAGTACCAAGCCCTCCAGGCTGTCCTCAACATGAACTGGACAGCCCATGAGCAGGGCACCTTTGCCGCCCCTGCCGAGCCCGGCCAGGGCCAGCGTTGCGGGCGTGAGCACCGTGATCGAGCCATCGAACCGGCCGGCCCCGAGCAATTGCTCCGCCTGCTCCAACGGCAGCCGGGTGCCCGGCCGGCCACTTTCGATAGACGCCTCGGATTGCAGTTCAAAAGCGTCCCCCTCAGAGTTTCGGAAGTAGAGGAGCAGGGTATTGGCGGCCAGGGTGGCGGCAACCCTCCGGGCCACGGCGTGCAGAGGTGAGGAGGCGGGCTTGCGACGGCTCCGGGCGGGGGGCCTGGTCTTATTCAGAGGAGATTTCATGGAGTGCCTGCCCAGCAACCTAGCGATTGGATGGCAGGCTGGGAATCAAAACATTAGGGGTGGCGCAACCATCCGCCTCAAACACAAGTCCCTGGTGTCATTGATCGTGAGGCAAGGCGTCATGCGCGGTCCCGTCAGGACCGGGAGGCTTGAGCCGGTGCTGCACGTCTGCCTTCACAGCGCCCTTTTTAACCACACCGGCGATGACCATGCCATGTTCCCATCGGCCTGTTCCACGCGCAGGTAGTAGCGGTTTTCGCCAATGATAGGCGCGTCGTCGGTGAAGGTTTGTTCGAACTGCTTCGCCTTGGGCTCCCACTGGTGATAATTCTCTTCGTTGCGCACCAGCGTCACGCGTTTGATGAGGGCGGTGCCATCGACGGCGAACTTCAAAACAGGCTTGCCGGTTGCCGAGGCTTCGGTGCCGAGCAGGTGATCGTTGCAGGTGAACTCCACGAATATTTTGTCGGTGGCGGCGATGGTGCGGCGGGCGTTGAGACCCTCGATGATGCCTTCACGGGTGAAGTTCTTCACGTACACGCCGCCGTAACTGGTGTGCGTGCTGATGTGGTCGCTATCGGCCCACACGCCGAGCTTGTGGCCGAGCGCCAGGGCGTTCTGATACAAGCCGTTGTTCTTCTCGGTGAAACTGCGGATGGGTTCGCCGACGACGGGTTTGCCGACGACGGTGGACGAATGGTTGTACTCCTCGCCGACTCGCATGCCGACAGTGGGTTGCGGGGCGTTGAGTCCTTCATAGCTGACGCGTGCACCTTGGAAGATTTCGATGAGATTTTCCACGCGATTGTCCACGCGTTTGAAGATGTTCCAGTCCGTGCCCATGCCGGTGGCACCCGTGTGGCTGATGTCAGTCACGGGCTTGCCGTAGCGGTTCAGCACGTCCCACAGTTCTTCAGGCATGATTTCCTTTTCGCCATCGGTCTTGAGTGGGAAGAGCTTCTGCCAGGGAGAGTCCAGATAGTGCTGGCGCTGAATGTAAACGATGGGCCCACCGCGCTGCGCAAAGATGACGTTGCGATGCCCATACGGCCAGGTTTGCTCGCGCTCATAGGCATACATGCTCATGAAGAAGCCGGGCGAGTAAAACACATCGACCGTCTTTTGATTAAGCCACCATTCATAGGGGTGGTAGATTTTCGCGATGTCGGTGTGGTCGCTGGTGCCGAGGGTGTCCAGCTTGCCCATGTCCCAGGCATAGCGGAACTGTTCGAGCACGCAGCCATCGTTGGCGGTGACGCAATTGGAGATGTCGGTATGCCGGTGATAGTCCCCCCAGTAGAGATGATAGGTCGTGCCCTGGTGCACCCAGGTGTGGCGGTCATTGCGCTCACGTTCGGGCGTGATGGGGTTGATGTAAGCGGGCGGGGGAGTGAAGGGCTTGGCCGCAGGGGGCGGCATCGACGCCGTGGCCTGCCGGGTGTCGAGTTTCGCCAGATGCACTTCGCTGGTTTGGTGCAGCTTGCTGGTGCGCATATCGCTGGGCCAGGCCAGCCATAGCGCGCCATTCTTGCCCAGCGCCCAGTGGGTTTGACGATCCTCGGTATAAACGCTCCCGGGCATGGCCCAAGGTTGCGTCCATTGATGGGAGCCGCGATCATACCGTGCAAGCGCGATGCGCCACGCATACTGGCGGTAATAACGCACGGCGACCCAGGGGTTGCCCGCCGCATCCAGCGCCACGGATGGCAGGTTCGTGGCATGATCATCCGCACCTTTTAGAATCTTCTGCCTTTGCGCGTTGGCGGCGGCATTTGCTTTCGCCTTGGGGTTGGGGTTGGCCTTCGGCTTGGCATTGCCGCGCGGTGCCATCGGTAGAGGCCCTGGCAGTTCCTCCAGCCATGCTTCAATGGAGGGTGCTTCCTCGACTTTGCCCGAAGCCAGATCCCAGTAGGCGAGCACCATCTCCTTCTGCGCATTCATGCCATCCTGATGCCCGTGAGCGCGAACGTCCATCCCCCACAGCATGCGGCCACGCTCGCACGTCACCCAGATGCCCTTGCCATCGACGCTGCCGACCGCGCTGGTGCGGCCTTCATAACGATCAGTGTGGATGACCGTCTTTGTCGCGCCCACGGCACCGTCGAGGGCAACCCGTGTGGCATAGACGTTGAACTCATTGCCACGCGAGGAGTCGTAAATGATCCAGGCACCGTCCTTGTCATCAAACGCAATGCACGGCTCCCAGTCGCCGGCCGGATCGGTGGTCACCTGAATCTCCTTTGACCACTCCTTGGTCGTGGGATCGAAGACCCGGCAAAACACGTCGCTCAGTCCGCCGCGCATGCCCTGCCACGCCACCCAGACGCGGCCCGCATGGTCAGTGGCGGCTTTGGCGAAGGCATTGCCGCCTTTGTCCGAGGCGGCGAGGGTGATCGCCTCGCCCTCGGGCCTGCCATCGCGCAGTCGTTGCGCGTGCAGGTCCATGATGTCTTTGTCGTTCGTCTGCGACCACACGACGATGAGCGCTCCGGTGCCGTCCGCCGCGAGCGCGGGCTGGTGAATGATGCCCGGCTTGGCGAGGGTACACACCTGCGACAATGCGTTGTCCTTCATCGCTGCGATGCGCAGCGTGTCCTGCCTGCCATCCCAGGCGACATAAGCCACCCAGGGCTGATTGTTGCCATCGAGCGCGAGGGCTGGGAAGTCAGACTGCACGCCTTCCTCACGAAGCTTCAGCGGCGAAGGGAGAATGTCCTGCGCCAGCGCACAGGAAACGACCAAGAGTGAGGCCAGGACTTTGAGCATACGGCGCTGTAAACTCAGACTGCGCCGGGTTCTTTCAGCCAGGTCAGGCGCTCATGGCGACTGGCGGAACGCCTCTAACCGTGGCCACAATCCTGTTCACGGTGCCTTCGCTTTTTTGTGCGTGATGGTACCTTCCAGCGTCTTCCTGCCCTGGTCGTCAGTGAAGGTAACCTCGCTCACGAGGGTCTCGAACTTGTCATCGGCAAACTTCTCCACCACCAGGATCGAACTCGATTGCCCCGTGAGCGCCTTCAATTCGAGGGTCATATCGACCTCCGACACCACGGCTTCAAAGCGCAGCGGCTGGCTTGGATCACTGCCCACCAGCACGGCCTCATACGCGTCGGTGCTGGCATTGTGGGTGAATGTCCAGGTGAAGGGCTGGGTGTCGCCGTTGAGCGTGCGCGTGCCTTGCAAAATCAAGGCGCTGTTGCCGTCGCCCTTGCCGGTCCAGTCCTCCTGCAGCTTGACGATGTTGTTGTCCTGGCCCTTCAGCTCCCCCTGCGCGCTCCATTTGCCGATGAAGTGCTTGAAAAACACATGGTCGGACAGGTCACCCGCCGCGTGAATAGGCGGGGCGAGGACAAACAAGCACGAGAAAAGTACAAGGCCCAGGGTCTTCATGCTGGCAGGCTAACTCAACCCCTCGGCTACACAAGAGCCAGTCGCGTCGTCAACGTGACCCCGGGGGCGCCCAAAGAAAATGCCGGAGCAAATGCCTGGCAGCTTTTCTCGACCAGCGCTATTGGTCAGCGCGCGGATTCACTGGGCTTGTAGATTTGATCCCTTGGCACAGGTCCAGACGCCTTAAGGTGGATGCCATTTCACTAATTGAAGAGCCAGGCATCTCCTTCCTGCCGAAAGCATCCCGCCGCAAGTTCATTGAGGGGCCGCTTGCATGAGAGATAAAGGCCACTAATGAGGTGGCATCGTCATTGGATCCAACGAAGAATTGTATTCGACCTGAACAAATCAGAGATCGCATATTAGGTTCATTAACCGGAATTTCATCCAATGTGCGTGGCCAGCGTTTCAAATGACCATGTTGCCATACAATTCTGACAAAGAGCATATCGGCGAAGGATTTTTCCTCTTCGAATGCATCGGTCTGCCGATTCGGCCGATTGCATGCACAGGCAATAGCTAAGAATAAAAATAGAAAAACAACGCGGCAGTAAATCATATCTTGGATCTATCGTTCGTGCAAGATGCCGGGCAAACAGTAGGCAAACAGTAGGCAAACAGTAATTGACGGAATTGCATCATCAACCGATGGCATCGCACGAGCGTCACATCGACTGAACGTTGGGGAAACGTTCCTGCACTTCAGCCACCATTTGATCCCATTCCTGGGGCGAGTAGCGCTCGGAGAAGTGGGTGAGGATGAGGCGTTGGGGTGAGATGAGCTGGGCAAGCTGGCCCACCCAGGTGGTGGTCATGTGGAAGTTTTTGCGGGCCAGGTCTGCGTCGTCGGCGCGGTACTGGCATTCGCAGACGAGGGTGCTGACGCCCTGGAGGCGTTGGGCGATGCGACTGAGCTCGTCGCCTTCGGCGATGAAGTCGGTGAGGAAGGCCATTGAATCGCCAGGGGTGCGCACGAGGAGGGCCTGGCGCAAGGGTTCGGCTTCGTGCGGGATGCCGTCGATCAGGGAGGTTTGATCGTGCGCGAGGGTCTTCAGCCAGGGGCCGGGCTTCAAGTCCAGCGCCTTGAGTTTATCGGTATCGACATTGATGCGATCGGATTCCCGCACGAGGTAGCCGATGGACGGGATGCCGTGATACAAGGTGAGGGTTTCGACGTGATAGCCTGGGCCTTGAAAGAGGAGGTCGGGAGTGGATTGGAATGGCTCGGCATGGGCCTGGGCAAAAGCTTCCGCCAGTTCGTAGCGGGCGGTGGTGATGCGCTCGGTGCCGATGTCGTGGCAGAGCCAGGTGGAGCACCGGTTGCCGATGAGATTCCAGACGAAGCTGCGAAAGCGATGGCCTTTGATCTCAATGGTTCCGGGCGGCCCCCAGATGTGGTTCAAGCGGTCGGCGCGGTCGTAGTGCCGACGGAAGAAGGTGTCGAACCCAGCGACATGATCCATGTGGAAGTGCGAAAACAGCAGGTGATCGATCTGGCTGGATTCGGAGAAGCTGAGCTCTGACACTGTATTCTCGCCGCAGTCCATCAGCAGGCGCGAGATTTGCTGGCCGGTGTTGACGGTGACGAGGACGGCGTTATCAGCGCCGCGTTTGCCCAGGATTCGGATTTCAATCGCCATGGGGAGCTACCTCGCGCTGATCAAGCTGGCTCGTCCATGAGGAGGGTCAGTTCATTGCCCGCAAGGCTTCGCGCACCAGGTGGTCCACAGTGTGGGCGCCCTTGAGGCTGGGCTGCTTGAGCAGTTGCTGCACGGTCTTGTGCGCTTCGGCCTGCTTGTAGCCGAGGGCGATGAGGGCGAGGATGGCGTCGTTCTGTACCGTCTTCGTGGGGTCGTCGGAGGCGGTGGCCTTGGCTTCCTGCCAGGCACCGACGACGCCGACCTTGTCCTTGAGTTCGAGGACGATGCGCTCGGCGGTCTTTTTGCCGACGCCGCTGATGCGTGACAGGGCGGCGACGTCTTCGCGGATGACGGCGTCCTTGAAAGCGGCGACGGGGAGGCCGCTGAGGACTGCGAGGCCCATCTTGGGGCCGATGCCGGAGACGCGGTCGATCAGGAGGCGGAAGAGGTCGCGCTCATCGCTGGTGATGAATCCATACAGCGTGTGGTCGCGATCGGTGACGTGGTAGTGGGTGAGCAGCTTCACCTCCGCGCCCTGCTGGGGCAGCTTGTCATAGGTGGACAGGGGAATGAGCACATGATAGCCCACACCATTGACATCAACGGTGGCCTGGTTCGGCAGGGATTCGGCCAGGCGGCCGCGGAGGAAGGCGATCATGGGGGCGGGGGGTTACTTGCGCACGAGCAGGGTCTTGCCGGTCATCTCCGCGGGCTGGGCCACGCCGAGCATGTCGAGCAGGGTGGGGGCGATGTCGGCGAGAATGCCATCGCGCACGGTGAAGCTGGAGGAATCTTCCGCCACATAGATGCCGTGCACGAGGTTGGTGGTGTGCGCCGTGTTGGGGGAGCCGTCGGGATTGCGCATCAGTTCGCAGTTGCCGTGATCGGCGGTGATGAAGAGCTTGCCACCCAGTTCCTGCACCTTTTCGACGATCATGCGCACGGCGAGATCGATTGTCTCGCAGGCATGGACGCCAGCCTCGACAACGCCGGTGTGGCCGACCATGTCGGGGTTCGCATAGTTCATGATGACCAAGTCATAGAGCTCCAGGCGGCGGATGACTTCAAACGTGAGGTCGGGCGCGCTCATCTGCGGCTTCTTGTCATAGGTGGGCACTTCCTTGGGGCTGATGGCAAGGTAGCGGTCTTCACCGGGGTTGGGTTCCTCGACTCCGCCGTTGAAGAAGAAGGTGACGTGCGGGTACTTCTCCGTCTCCGCGGCACGCAATTGCTTCAGGCCTGCCCGGGCCACGACCTGGCCCAGGAGGTTGTTCATGCTCTCGGGACCGAAGATGACTTTGCAACCCAGGGCGTAGTAGGTCGCGTCGTACTCGGTGAGTGTGTAGTAGCTCACTTTCGGGGTGACCTCGCGGTCAAAGCCGATGAAGTCGGCCTTCAAAAATGCCTCGCTCAATTGCCGGGCGCGGTCGGCGCGGAAGTTGAACCAGAGGATGACGTCGCCGTCGCGAATGCGCTGCTCATCGGCATGGCCGAAGATCATCGGCTGCAAGAATTCGTCGCCGCGCGGCTCGGTGGCATACGCGGCCAGCGTGGCGGCGCTGGGGGAATCGGTGTGCGGTGTGCCACGACCGAGTACGATGGCATCCCAGGCGAGCTTGTTGCGCTCCCAGCGCTTGTCGCGGTCCATGGCGAAGTAGCGACCGATGACGGTGGCAATCGTTGCGCCGCTGGGGGCGATATCCTGCTCAAGCTTCGCGAGGTAGGCGGCGCCACCCGAAGGAGAGGTGTCGCGGCCATCGGTGATGGCATGGACCATCATGTCAGTCACGCCTGCCGCCTTGGCGGCGTTGCACAGGGCGGTGAGGTGATCCTGGTGGGAGTGAACGCCGCCATCGCTGATGAGGCCGAGGAAGTGCAGGCGACTGCCCTTGGCTTTGGCGAAGGCTTCCTGGAGGGCGGGAATGCCGGCGAGCTCGCCTTCGCGGACTGCTTTGTTGATGCGCGTGAGATCCTGGTAAACGATGCGACCGGCGCCCAGATTGAGATGGCCGACTTCGCTGTTGCCCATCTGTCCGGCAGGCAGGCCCACTTCCTCGCCGCTGGCGGTGACGGTGGCCCGCGGGTAGGTGGAATAAAGATGATCGTGGAAAGGGGTGCGGGCGAGCAGGGTAGCATCGCCATTTTGGACCGCTTGGGCGCGTCCGCCGGGATTAATGCCCCAGCCATCGCGGATGATGAGAACGACAGGTTTTGTAGCCATAAGCAACGCAGTGATGGCTGCTGCGCCGCCCGGGGTCAAACGCGAAGATTTCAGGGCACCACCACGCAGCCATAGGCGGCGGTGTTGCCGCCAGGCATCGACACGAGGGCGCGGCGCTGGTGAGACTGGGCAAGCGCGGCGGCGAGCACCAGTTGCAAGGCGCTGCTGCTGCCCATGCCTTCACCCAGCAGGCGCCGCGGGCTCAGTACTTCGCCGTTCCAGTGCGGGGACCAGGCAGCTTGTTCCTGCCGGTCAAAGCGAGTCACCCCCAGCGCGCTGTCGATCAACACGTCAGCCTGGACGGGAGCCAACGCTTCGGTCATCTGGAGGAGCTCGGTCTGGCGTTCCAGGTTGGAATGGTAGGCGAAGGGGCCCGCCAGGTTCTGCAAGCGCGGGCCGTCGCCGCTTTGGGCGAGCAGGAGAGCCCCCGCACCTTCGCCCACCACGAGACGTTTGTCATAGTAGGTGACGCCTTCGGTGCTCAGCCAGTCAGCTTCTTCCGCACCAATGACGAGGCACTGATCGACCTGGCCGAGGTCCATCCATGTCTGTGCCAGGCGCAGGGCTTCGGCGATGATGTTGGGTTCACCAATGAGTGTGCTGACGGGTCCGCTCACTCCCAGGTAGGAGGCGAGGTGGGAGGCGGGCGCATTGAACACGGTCTCGGGAAACAGGATGGGGCTTGCCATGGCCGGCTCATCCAGCACCTCCTGGTAAAAGCGATTGGTGAAGGACACGCAGCCGTTCATCATGCAGACGATGATGCCCGTCGAGGCCGAAGCGCTGGCACCCATGGCCTCCACCGCTGCCGCCATGGCGAAGCGGGTGACATTGCTGGCGCGCCGCAGCCTGTTGTGCTTGGGAAGCCGGTCCGGCGGTGGGGTGGGCACCAGCCGCACGTGGCAGTCCCAATCACGTTTTGAGCCGGTGCGCGGCAGCAGGGTAGTGGGGATGTGGCGCTTCTCGACCACTGCGTCCAACAGGTCCGCAACGCTCCAACCAGCCGCGCTGACCGCGCCGATGCCACGAATAACGAGGGGGGATTCGGTGTTCATGCCTTGCGAATGACCAGCGTGGCGTTCGTGCCACCGAAGCCGAATGAGTTGGTGAGGGCGGTGTCCACGCGAGCCCGGCGAAAAGTCCGCACCACATCAAAAGCGGCCACGGGATCGAGTTCGCGAATATTGAGGCTGCCCGGCATCCATTGGCCGCGCAGGGCCATCAGGCAGATGACGGCTTCCACGGCGCCGGCACCGCCGAGCAGATGGCCCATGGCGGATTTCGTGGAACTTACGGCGATGCGGGGTGTGTCGTCGCCCGCCCAGGCCTGGATGGCGGAGCCTTCCGCCACATCGTTGAAGGGGGTGCCGGTTCCGTGCGAGTTGAGGTAGCTGATCTCGTCCGGCCGGAGACCGGCGATGCGGCATGCCTCGGTCATGGTGCGGATGGCGGCTTTGCCCTCCGGGTCCGGCTGGGTGAGGTGATGCAGATCTGTCGCGGTGCAGTAGCCTGCGGCTTCGCCGATGGCGGTTGCACCCCGCTCAGCTGCTGCCTCTTCGCTTTCGATGACGACGACCCCGGCGCCTTCGCCCAGGGCAAGACCGTCACGTTGGGCATCGAAAGGGCGGGGAATGCCAGAGGGAGCAAGAGCCCGCAGGGTGTCGAAGCCGGCGAACACCAGTTCCGACACCGCGTCATACCCGCCCGCGATCACCCGCCTGGCCCGGCCCGACGATATCATCTCCATGGCCATGCCGATGGCGTTGGCTCCGGACGCGCAGGCGTTGGAAACCAGCAGCACCGGGCCATGCCAGCCCATTTCGTGGGCCAGCGTGGTCATCTGGCGCTGCGGCTGATAGTGTTCCACGAGCGAGAGCTGCCCGGACTGCCGCCCTGGGCTCTTACGGAGCTGGCGGCAGTAGGTTTCGCCCAGCATCATTGCCCCGGCAGAGGTGCCGATGACTATCGCATCCACCCCGCACAAGTCCTTGAGCCGGGCCATCGCAACGGCTTCGCGCAGGGCCAGCAGCAGCATCTTGCTGCCACGGTCCACGCGCGCTTCATGCCGGGCGGACAGCGTGCGGTAGAGGCACCCGGCGGGCAGATCGACGAAGGCCGCCGTCTTTGCAATACGTGCGCTTACATCAAACAGTTCCACGGGCCGGAATGCCATGCGGTCAGCCTCAAACGCGGCTTCGTTCTCCTGCCAGTCAAGGCCGAGTGGCGAAACAATTCCCGCTCCGGTGATGAATAAGCGCTGTCGGTGGGTCTGGGGCACGAGTGGAAAAAGACGACGTCGATAGTGTCGCGGAGCTTGAATTGTCGGGCGGGGCCGGTCAAAGATGGCGGATTGCGCCGCTCATGGTTTACCGGTTGGGCGCGCAGGCTGTCAAATGATTGGTGAACGTTGGCAACAGGTCCTCGACAAGCATGGCGATGAAGTGGCTCTCCACCATCCGTCCGGACGGCTTACGTTCGCCCAACTGGATGGAGAAGCGAGGAGGTTGAAGCACTCCGGTGATTACGTGCTGGCGCAGGGAGGGGCTGCTGAATTGTTGAGCGCCCTGATTGCGGGGGCGCTGGAGGGCAGGCCGGTGCAGGTCGTGGAAAAGGACCGCGCGCGCCGGGTGCCGGAGTGCGAAGTGCCTGAAGGCACCTATTTGATCAAGCAAACTGTGGGTGGCTCGGGCCATCGCCGCTGCCAGTTCTTTACCGAGGTACAGATCCTGGCGGATGTGGACCGTCTGCATGCCGCCTTGCGGCTCGATCAGTGCGGGGCCTGTGTCGCGGCAATCTCGCCGGCGCACTCTTATGGGCTGTCGGTCACGGTGCTGCAAACGCTGCTGCATGGCCTGCCGATGCACTGGGTGCCGGAACCGTTTCCCGCGCCGCTGACCGAAGCGTTGCGCTGCCATGAACGGGTGTTTCTGCCTGGCATTCCGGCACTCTGGAGAGCTTGGCTGCGATCGGGGGTGTCATTTGAAAACGTGTCCCTCGCCGTGTCCGCCGGCTCGCCTCTCACGCTGGCAATGGAGCGCAATGCATGGGAAGCCGGTGAGCTGAAACTGCATAATCTATACGGTGCCAGCGAGTGCGGGGCGGTGTCGTACGATGCTTCGGGCACCCCGCGCGAGGACGAAGGCGACATGGGGACCTTGCTGCCCGGCGTGTCGGCACAGGTGGATGAGCAGGGTCTGCTCGTCGTGCAAAGCAGCTCTGTGGGCCTGGGCTACGACGAACGGCTGGCGGGCGAATGCTTTGATGGGGGACGATTCCGCACCTGCGACCGGGCGGAGCTGAGAGGTCAGCGGCTGCTCTTTCGGGAATGCATGGGTGAGGGGATCAATGTGGCGGGCCGGAAGCTCAGTCCCGGTGAAATCAGTGCCAAACTGCGCGCCGCCACGGGTTTGAAAAGCGTGACGGTTCACGGCGTCCCCAGCCGCGACCCCGAGCGCTGCCAGGAGGTCGTTGCGGTGGTGGGCCTTCCCGCGAGCGAACTCACTCCGGCCTTTCGCGGTACGGCTTGCCTGGGGCTCGCACCTTGGGAAATTCCCCGGCGCTGGGTGGCAGCGGAAGACACCAGACTGGAAGACACAAGACACAAGACCTGAGGGCACAGGGCAAGGCGGATGGGCAGCCTCCCGGCGGTGTTTTATATTCTGTGTCCCAGTCTTGTGTCTTGTCTTGAAATCTTCTTGTGCGGCACCCGTATGGTTAATTCCAACCCATAACCCATCACCTGCTTCCCCATGCCCAGCCGTCGTGACTTCATCAAACAATCCGCAGCGACTGCTGCGGTGCTCGGTTTTCCGGCCATTGTGCGCGCCGCCAACCTCAATTCGAAGGTGCAAGTCGCCGCGGTAGGGGCGAATGGCATGGCGTTTAGCGACATCAGCAACATCATTACCCATGACAAGGTCAAGTATGTGGCCTTTTGCGATGTCGATACCTCCCGCTTCGACAAGGTGGATGCGCTGGCCCCGGGAACGCCGCATTTCCAGGATTTCCGCGAGATGTTCGACAAGCTGGGCGACAAGATCGACGCGGTGAACGTGGCCATTCCCGATCACATGCATGCGAAGGTGGCGACGGAGGCAATGCTCCGTGGCAAGCACGTCTACTGCCAGAAGCCGCTCGCACACACCGTGTGGGAATGCCGGCAGATGCGGCTGATGGCTGAGAAGCACAAGCTCATCACCCAGATGGGCAACCAGATCCACTCCTCGATCCAGTACCGCATGGGCACGCAGCTGATCAAAGCAGGGGCGATCGGCAAGATCAAGGAAGTGCATACCTGGGTGGGCGTGACCGGCAATGAGCGCACCCGATTGCTCGAACCTCCCGCGCCAGGCACGGTGCCCGCAACCCTCAATTGGGATCTGTGGATCGGGTCCGCGCCCATGCGCGACTTTGCCCCTGACGTTTATCATCCTTTCGTCTGGCGCGACTGGCAGGACTTCGGTGGCGGCGCGCTGGGCGATTTCGGCTGCCACGTCCTTGATCCTGTTTTCACCGCCCTCGGCCTGCAGGCGCCAATCTCCGTGATTGCAGATAACAGCGGCATCAACAAGCATGTGTGGCCCGTGAACGAAACCGTGCGCTGGGTGTTTCCCGGCAACGACCTGATTGCAGGCAAGACCCTGAACGTGACCTGGAGCGATGGTGGACTGAAGCCCGCCCGCAAGCTCGCCGGGATGCCGCCTGAAATGGAGCTGCCCAATACCGGAAGCCTCTTTATCGGTGAAAACGGCAACATGGTGCTGCCCCACGTGGGCCCGCCCGGCCTGTATCCTCAGGAGAAGTTCAAAGGCTTCGCCTACCCGCAAATGGAAAAGGTGGATTCACACTGGCACCGCTGGATCAACGGCATCCTCAGCAATGAAAAAACCACCGATGGCTTCCACTATGCTGGCTGGCTCGCCGAAACCGTGCAACTGGGCAACGTGGCCACCCGCATGACCACTCATCCGTCCGGTTCCAAGGGCGGCCAGATGATCGAAGGCAAGGGGGTCGTCGCGCTCGAGTGGGATGCTGCCAACATGAAATTCCCCAACAAGCCAGAAGCCGAGAAGTATCTGAGCAAGACCTATCGCGCAGGCTGGGAGGTGAAACCTGCCTAATTGAACGGCACGGTGGAAGGGGCATTCGTGCCCCTTCCATTGGAACGACACTCCCCCGGGCCCGCCGTGAAAGCGCATTGGGACAACGGTTTCCCCTTCGATTTCAGCGCTGGCGGAACCAGCCGGTGATGCTCATTCGAGTTTTATTTGCGGGGAGCACTTCGTGCCAGAAATCGCCGGAGAGGAAACAGACGAGGGTTCCCATCCGGGGTTCAATGAGGATGAACGCTCCGGCTTTGCCTTCCGCACTCGTCCATAGCTTCAGCTCCCCGCCATCACCGGGTTGCCAGTTGGGGTTTAGATAGAGGATCGTTGTCACGATGCGGTCGCTGGTCCCGGCGTGACGATCCAGATGCGCCTTGTAGAAGGCGCCCTCGGGATAGATCGCGAAGTGTCCTTCAAACGCGAACAGGCCGAGGAAAAAACGCTGATTCAGGGCCAGGCGCAGGAGTTCCAACTTGGTGAGGTACACCTCCTGTTCAACCGATCCGTCCCCCGCCTGCAGCCACATCACGTGATCACTGCGGATGTCTTCGCGCACTTGCAGGTTCAACCCCCGTCCCACCCCCGACCGCCGAAACCTGCCCTTGTCGCTCGCCTTCGTACATTCCTGCCTCAATCGGAGGGAATCGGCATCGCCCAGGCACCCCGGCATCGACGCCCAGCCAAACTGGTCCATCGCGTCGATAAGGTCGTTCATTCACTCATAAGCGTGAGTGGCGGCCTGATAGCGAGACAAATCACCTCCTATTCACGAGGATGAGGAAGGAGGCACCCTGATGGCCGGTGCGCGCCGGCGGATTACGTCCGGTTACGGGAAAGCCTTCTTGATCTCTTCATTGACGTTGGTCCCATCGGCCCAAATCACGGCCAGGTAGCGGGCAGGCTTTGCCTTTTTGTCCTTCACGGTTTGTACGATGATCTCGGCGCGGCCTTTGAGCAGTTCGCGCAATTTGGTGGCCCGCTTGAGCCCTTGTTCCTTCCCGGCCTCGGTCGCCGCTGGTTCCTCCACACCCAGCAACCCCAGGCTCTGGTTGTGCGTCCACACACCGAAGCCGAGATCGATGTTCAGCGCCACGGTGCCGCCATCAATCACGCGGACCAGTTCGGCGCGGAAAACGTAGTTTGGCTGAGGTGCTTCCTCGGCAAGCAGTGGCAGGGCGGACAACAAAAGAAAGCAGATGAAAAGGCGCATGGTCATGGAAGTTGATTTTGCGTGGTGTTTCTCGTGAGGTGAATGGCAGTGTGAGTGGTGAGGGCCCGATGCGCAAGGCGTTCGAAGTACAGGTGCTAGCCTTTGTGCTTCGCTGTTGCCGGCCTTCTTGGGGGGCATGAGGCTCGCGGTCTCCTGGCACGACGGGTCTGCCATTTTGAATTCGCTCAGCATTGCCTGCACCGGGCATGGGAAGATGCCGACGGCGATGAGAGCCCGGTTTATGGAGGCAAAGCCCGACCTGGATCACGGGGGTATGCAGCCTTTCAGTCCCGCATCCGCACGTACGAGGGCCATTGCGATGGTCGGCTGGAGACCGCCGGGCCAGATTACGCCTCGCGCGGTCTTGCGAGGAAAGTGTGTGAGAATTGCGGGCTAATTACCCGCTCCCTGGGCGACGATATTGCCCGCGCCAGCGGAAACGATGTTGCCGGCGCCTTGTGCGACGACATTGCCGGCGCCCGCGGCGACGATGTTGCCTGCTCCGGTGGCGACGATGTTGCCCGCTCCGGCGGCGATGATATTGCCGGCACCTGCGGCGACGATGTTGCCCGCTCCCTGTGCGACGATGTTGCCGCCGTTGGTTGAAACAAGGTTGCCCGCGCCTTGTGCGACGACATTGCCGGCACCTGTGGCGACGATATTGCCGGCACCTGTGGCGACGATGTTACCCGCGCCCGCGGCGACAATTTCAGAGCCGTTCTGCACGATGTGGTTGCCAATTTTTTCCGTGAGAATAGCGAGTCCATTGCCGGCCAGCAGGCTTGAAGGGGCGGTGAGCAGGCCGGTCAATGGGTGCTCTACGGCAAGCAAATTGCCGGCACCGGCGGCGACGATGTTGCCGGCTCCCTGTGCAATGACATTGCCGGCGCCCTGGGCAATGATGTTTCCCGCGCCCTGGGCGATCACGTTGCCGCCGCCGATATCAATTATTTTGATGCCGTTCTTCAGCGTGTTCCAGGAGACGCCCTGGACGTTTGTCAGATCATCCCGGCTGACATTTGGCAGCGAGGCGGGAGCGACGATATGGACGGTGATGGGGTCCAGGGAAATCGGATCATGGGAATCGAAGCGCGCTTCATTGTCCAGGATCATGATATCCGAGCCTGCCTGCGCCGTGGCCTGGAGCGTGAAGGTGACGCCGCCGGCGGTGTGGGGATCGAGGGCGGAATTGGTGTTGGGGTCGCGATTGTAAGAGGTGATCAGGCTCTGGATGATGTCACCAGGGTAGTGGGTGGTGTTTGAAAAGGTGCTGCCGTAGTCCGCCGAAATCAGAATGGCGTTTTGAGGCACGGTAATCCGCGCCGTGGCGGCGGCGTCAATGCTTCCTGTGTTCATTACCACCAGGGTGACGGTGAACTGCTCGCCTGGCTGGACATTGGAGGTTGACACCCGGCGCATCAGAGCCACGCCGGGCACTTGCACGCTGTCGGAGACAGATGCGGGTGGCAAGGCAAGCGTGGCCTGGTGGTTCGACAGCAAAGGAGAACTCAAAGGAGAATCCGACATCACATTCCGGAACGCCAAAGATGACGAGGGCGCGAGGCTGTCGGAAATAACAATGGCATCGCTGCTGCTGCCGATGTGCGCGCTGCCCGCCTGCACTGCCGAGGCAAGCACGATCGCTTCGATCATCACATCGCCCTTGCCCCCTGCGGCAAGGCTGGTGAGTTTGAACGTGACGTTGCCGCCGGTGGCGAGGCTGGCCGGTTTCACGATGCTGCCGCCCGCGGGTGGATTGATCAAGGTGCCTGGCATTCCAGGGTAGCCGCCTGGTGAGGCATTGGCAGTCATCGTCACCCATGAGGCGCGGTAGAAGGCGGTGTTCGCGGGCATCGGGAAGGTCATTTGCACACCGCTGGTGGCTGCATTGCCGATGTTCTGATAATGAACGTAGTAACGCTCGACGCCAGGGATATACGAGGTCAGGTTCTTCTGGTCGGCCAGCGGCCGCGCGCTCGGCGTTTTTGCGTAGAGGGTGTTCAGCGTGGCTGCGGTGGCAGTGAGGTTGCTGGTTACCTGAGGATCGGGGATCAGCAGTTGCACGGTTGGCTGGGCGAGCACCACATTGCCGATGACCTTGATGACCTGCGCGGTGGCAAAACCAACGGGGGTTGTGGTGGTGCTGCCCGAGCCCACACTAAAGGCACCCACCTGAAGCAGCAGAGACGGATCGGTGGGAGCGGGCACGGTGAGCGTGCCGTCCACCAGCGCGGTGTAAACGAACGAAACGGAATCCTGGGGCTCCAAATGCAGGCCGGTGAAGCGCAGGTGGTGCCCGTCGGGATCGGGCGTGACGGTGAGCGTGCTCTTCGTCTTGCTGGAAGTGGTGGCGCCAAAGAGCGCGCCTGAGCTGGCCACATAAGTGCAGTGATCGGGCATCGCCTCCTCCACATAGACTTCATCGGCGGGCGAGGCTCCGTTGTTGGTGATGGCGATCATGAAGGTGAGTTTTTCGCCCGGCCGCACGAGGTCGATGCGGATGCCATCGCCGGCGTCTTCGGACTTGGCGAGGGAGTTGCTGAGCTGTTTGAAGACGTCGAGCAACGGCTGGGCGTCGAGGCTGCCGCTGAGCGAGACATTGATGACGCCGGACTGGTTCAGGCTGCGGGCGATTTTGTTGGTGGGATCGCTGATGAGCGCGAAGAAATCCGTCGAGGAGGGAGCGGTTGGACTGATGCTGGCGCTGTTGAACAAGGTAGTGAACTGGGCCGCCGCCGAGATGGGCTTGGGCTGGGTGGCGTCGAGGAAGGCAGCGCCGTAGTTGATGGTGCTGATCTTTGACACCTCGGCGGGGTCCGCCCATTTCGCCTGAAACGTGACCTTCACCTGCACCGCCGTGTTGGCGGCGAGCGGCGGGAAGCTGAGCACGACCTGCGGCAGAGGGTTGCCGGTGTGGTAAACCAGCTTGGACATGAGTGTGCCAGGGGCAATGAGGGTGACTCCTAACAGGCCGTTTGCATAGCTGGTGGCGAAACGCGTGTTGTCCGGCACCTCGACGACTGCCACCGGCTTGGCGGCCGTGGTGGTGGAACGGTTGGTGAGCGTGAACACATACGTGATGTAGCCGCCTGGCGCGACGGTGGTGGCCAGCGGGTTCAGGAGGAAGGAGATGCCGCCATTCACGCGGCAGCTGACGTTTGGCGCGTTGCTCGTGGCTCCGGTGACTGCGAAGGCAGGCTGCCGCGGCGCCGTGGTGCTGAACACGGTATAATCGTTGCCGATTCCCACGTCCTGTTCGGTGCGAACCTTGCCCGTCAGATGCACGCTGAAGGTGACGTACTGGGAGTACGTGAATCCAGCCGCGCCCGGCAGATCACCCACATCCCACTGCATTTTGGCATCGCCTGCTCCCGGGCTGGACTCGGGCACATACGTGCCGCCCTGGCTGAGCGAAAGATCAACCGCTGGAAACTGAAGCGCTGCCGAGCCAAACACAGCAATGGTGGCTGCGGTCGTGGCACCGGTGGTGGTTCCAGTGGCGGCCTGGGAGATGACGAAGTGCGTGGCGTCTGTGATCGCCGTGATGGTGGCCGTGCCCGGGATGAGCGTGTTGCTGCCATTGAAGTTGCCGCCGATGGCGAGCTGGCTGGTGTCGCCACTGGCGAGCGTGATGGTTTTGCTGCCAGAGACGGTTTTGACCACCAGCGGGATGTCCGCATGAAGGAAGGTGGGCACCGTGGCGATGACGCGCAGCGACTTGGCCGGCGCGTCGCCGGTGTTCTGGAAGGTGAGTTTGTAGATCAGGTAATCACCCACATAAGCTGTGGCGCCACGCGCCCAGTCGCTGGTGGATACAAGACCTGCCGAAATGCCAAGGACGGCCTGACGCAAGACCAGCGGCCCCAGCGGCACCGCCACCACATCCGTGTAGCTGGTCTTCGAAGCGATCGCTCGGAACGACACGGTGGCGCCGGCAGGATACACGGTCGTGTCCAGCGCGTAGCTGCCGGGAGTGATGCTGCTCTCGGTCATGTGCCCGCCGTTGCCGTCGTTGAGATCCGCCCAGTCGGCTTCCAACGGACTCGCTTTGATCGTCGATTGCACGCGCACGCTCCAGCCGGGAGCGGTAGTGGCCGTGAAATGGATGAACGCCCCGGCACTCACGGGACCGGATGCCGAGAATGTGATCGTGTTGGTCAGGTCGTAGGGCCCGAGCAGGGTGTTGGCGGATTTGCCGTCCGTATAATTGATTTGGGAAGACACGAAGCGGAAGTAAACGCCGCTCGTCAGCGGATACGCCGTGGTGTCGAGGGTGTAGGTGCCGGCGGGCGATTCCGTTGCCGTTCCGCCAGGGATGTCCGTCCAGCTTCCCTCAGTGCCTGGCGTGGTGGAGGACTGCAAGCGCACGCTGACACCGGCCTGTGTGGCGCAAGTGAAATGAATATTGCCGCCCGGAGTCGAAGGGCCGGTTTTGGAGACGGTCGTGATCGCGGGCAAGGCATTGCCTCCACCTCCGCCAGTACTGGCCGTGATGGTGGCCTTGAAGCCGGTCGAATCGTAGGAGAAGCTATTGTTGCTGCCCCAGCCGACGCGGAAGTCGAGCGTGTCACCGGCCACCAGTGTGATGCTGAACGAGAAAGGAACCTGGGTGCCGTAGCCGTTGACGAAATTCACCGCCGGGTTCTGCATGGGCGGGATAGGATAAGGCGTGGGAACACCGGTGCCGAACAGCAATGGATTCGCCGTGTCGCCGTTCTTGATGATCGTGGCGTCCGAGGTGGTGCCGGTGCCGTCAATGCCTTCGAATAGCCCTGTGACTTGATACGTGCCGACGGCGGGAGCCAGCCAGCGCACGATGGATTTTCTCCCGTCATCGCCGGGGGCAACATTCAATTCATCGTCCGGCTGGTGGATACTTTGATTGTAGCTGTAAGTGCTGCCGGTTCGGTTGTAGATTACTGACATTTCGGAAGCGCCACCAGTCCGGTTCCAATACGCGTATTGCGGCACTGCTGCATTCGCTTCGTAGTTGGTGAAGCCAACTCCGGCGGTGTCGCTGTAGCCGTATTGCCAGGTTTGCGAGGAAGTGTTGGTATTGCTCACAAAGTCCCGCACCGCATTGTAGTCCGCGCTGAGCCCGGCTACTTCGCTGGCGCTCAGGGGCTTGTCGTAGAACCGAAGCTCGTCGAGTAGTCCTTTCCAGTTGGTGGTGAGATTGAAATCCCCTCCTGCGCGCAGGCCGGCAATCAAAGCGGCATTCAGAAACAGATCACCCGTGCCCGTGGCAGTGCCTGCCGGTGTGCCGTTCAAGTAAATCGTGGTCACATGGCTTGTCGCGTCGCGGGTGATCGCGAGGTACTGCCAGGTGCCAGGTGTGAGGGTGAACGCAATGGACGAAGCGCCATCATTGGCTGAGTACAAATAGTGGTTGGCCGTCGAGGTCGCCGCCAGCGAAAATGCGGTGCTATTGGGCGCATCGGAGGAAAACAGGCTGATGATGGGCGCTCCGGTCGTCTGCGTGCCGCCATCGTTGATCCACATGCCGATGGTGAAAGACTCAAAAGTGAACCAGCTGCCAAAGTCGATATACCGGTTGGTACCATCGAGATTGAATGCCTGGCCCACCTTGCCGGTGGCATAAGCGGGAATGCTTGGAAAAACAGGCAGGGTCGCGTCATTACCGTTGCCACTTTGATCGGTGGCGGTGCCGTCTGCTGGATAATAAGCCGCAGGCATGGCTGCGTGGCCAGTGATGGCATTGCAAGCGAGAAGGCAGACAAGAAGACGAATTGAGCCTTTCATGGTGGCAGGGTGGGTTGAGGTTGGAATTGATGGTGCGTAGCACCTGCCCGCCTCAAGTATTCTATTCTCGATCGGCAGGCCCCGATTTGATTCGGCGATTTTCGCCGTCAGCAGCCCTAAAGAGCTAAACATTTATTCAATTCGCCGTCCCCGCAAGCCTGATTTTCCTGCTGCCAAGCCGTCCCTCTCGTCTTGATTGGGGCACGAAAGCCACGAAGCAAACGTCTGCGCCCCTATTTTAGGAGTGCTTTCATCTCTCTCACCTTGTTGGCAAAGGCAGGATCATTCGCGAGGTTCTTGGCTTCCTTGGGGTCCTTGACCATGTCGTAGAGCATGATGCCGTGGTCGCCGTCCTGGCCCCACTCGGTGTAGCGCCAGCCTTCGGTGCGGACGGTGCGGCCGATGAAGGCGGTGCCTCTGCCCTTGCCTTTCTTTTGCTGGTCCTTGAATTTGGGGGCTTTGGTGCCGAGTTCCTGGCCGCGGAGGACTTGGGAATAGGCGGGGTGGGACCAATCGGCGGCGGGGTTGTCGAGCAGGGGCTTGAGGCTGTAGCCGTCGGTCTTGGGGGCTTCGACGCCGCAAAGATCTGTGAGGGTGGCGTGCAGATCGACGAGTTCGACGGTGCGCGGGCAGGTGGTGCCTTTATGCGCGGAGCCGGGGACGCAGATGATGAGGGGCACACGGGTGCTGCCTTCCCAGATGCTCTGTTTTTGCCACAGGCCGTGCTCGCCGAGGTGGTAGCCGTGATCGCTGTGGAAGATGATGATGGTCTTTTCAGCCAGGCCGAGACGGTCAAGGGCATCGACCACCTGGCCGACCTGGGCATCCATGAAGGTGGTGCTGGCAAAGTAGCCCTGTTTGGCCTCGTGGCGCAGCCGGTCATTGAGCTTGTCCTGATCCTTCTTGTAGCTCATGTAGGCAGGCGGGGGCACGCCTTCCTGATCCTTGCCGGGTCCCTCGGCCAGCTTGATCTGGTCGAGAGGGTACATGTCGAAGTACTTCTTGGGCGCGACATACGGGGTGTGCGGGCGGTAGAAGCCGACGGCGAGGTAAAATGGCTTGTCCTTGTGCTGCTCCAGCAACTTGATCGCGGCCTCTGCGCCGCGCTCGTCGGTTTGCGGTGCGGGGTCCTCGTCGGCGAACCAGCTCAGCGAGCCGCCAAACTGGCCGGGGGTAAGCGAGAAGATCTTGTCCTCCACATCTTTGTCGTGGCCGCGCGGGTTGACAAATTCCATCCACGAGGGCGGATCATCGAGCCCGCTGGTGCCGATCTGGGTGGGAACGCCATAATGGTAGAGCTTGCCGACGCGGGCGACGAAGGCACCCGCCCTGATAAAGCTCTGCGGCAGGGTGACGATGTCCGGATTGGCCTCGCGGAAGTGGGTGGTGTTTTCATACACCTTGGTGGTGTCAGGCCGGGCCCCGGTCATGAAGGACGCACGGCTGGGGTTGCACAGGGGGTACTGGCAGTAGGCCTTGTCGAACCGGACCCCACGCGCGGCGAGCTTGTCGATGTTGGGGGATTTCACCATGGGGTGCCCATAGCAGCCGAGGCCGCAATTGAGGTCGTCGGAGACGATGTGCAGCACGTTGTATCTGGGCGTCGCGGCGACCGCAACGCTGGCGGTGAGGGAGAGGAGGAGGGCGCGGAACATGGTGGGTGCTGTGAACGGTGCAAAACGGGGGGTGTTGCAGGGGAGACAGCAGACTTGAAGACAAAAGACGGAAGACCTGATGTGACGGTCATATTTCGTCGTGGAATTGCGCCGCCTGGGCGCTCTGGTCTTCTGTTTTCCTGCCGCCACAACCTGATTGCACCGACGAGGACCCTTGCTAAGCTCCGCCTTCCTCTCTCCCGGCGGCCCGGTTTGTGCTGTCAGGAGAGTCCAGACTACTTCCCCCTCCGACCCCCATGCCCCGACTGATCGAATACCGTGACGCCATTCGCGAAGCCCTCGACGAAGAACTTGCCCGTGACCCGATGGTGGTGGTGATGGGTGAGGAAGTGGCGCAGTACAACGGGGCCTACAAGGTGACCAAGGGCATGTGGGAAAAGTGGGGCGACAAGCGCATGGTGGACACTCCCATCAGCGAAGCCGGATTCATCGGCATGGGCGTGGGCGCCTCGATGCTCGGCGTGCGGCCGGTCATGGAGCTGATGTTCTGGAGCTTTTACACGGTGGCATGGGATCAGATCGTCAATAACGCCGCGATGGTGCGCTACATGTCCGGCGGCAAGATCAACTGCCCCATTGTCATCCGCGGTCCGGCCAATGGTGGCACCGCAGTGGGGGCGACGCATTCGCACACGCCGGAAAACATCATGGCCAGCTTCCCCGGGATGAAGGTGGTGGTGCCGTCGAACGCCTATGATGCGAAGGGACTCATGAAGACCGCCATTCGGGACAACGATCCGGTGATGTTCATGGAGAGCACCGTGCTTTATGGCGAAAAATGGGAAGTGCCGGACAACAGCGAACTGCCTGAAGGCGAGTACACCATTCCCCTGGGGCTTGCCGATGTGAAACGCGAGGGCACGGACATCAGCCTCATTGCCCACGGTCGCGCGGTGCTCACTTGCCTGCAGGCCGCTGAAGTGTTGCAGGCTGAGCACGGCATCAGCGTGGAAGTGGTGGATGTGCGCAGCATCCGGCCGCTGGATGAGGACACGATACTGGACAGCGTGCGCAAGACCCACCGCGCCATCTATGTTGAGGAAGGCAAGCCTTTCTGCGGGGTGGGTGCGCAGGTCGCCTACATGATCCAGGAGCGCATTTTTGATGAACTGGACGCGCCCGTGCTGCGGATCAACTCCCTCGATGCACCGGCCATCTACAGCCCGCCGCTGGAGAAGATTCAGCTGCCGTACCCGGACGTGGTGGTGGCGAAGGTGCTGAGCATTTGCTAGTGGGGACTCCCTGTCTCATGAGCCTTGAGACTTTTCGCGCTGAGCGGCCCCGCTTGGGCGTGGTCCTGGGCTCCGGCCTGGGCTGGGTGGCGGAGGCGATGGGCATTGAATGCACGGTGCCTTACGCTGACGTGCCGGGCCTGCATTCTGGCACCGCACCAGGACATGAGGGCAGGCTTGTGCTGGTGAGGCCAGGTGGTGTGCCGGTTGTTATTGCGCAGGGGAGAAGCCATCTTTACGAGGGACTGGACGCACAGCAGGTCACTGCCCAGGTACGGGTGATGCACGACCTGGGAGTGCGTGTGCTGATGCTGACGAATGCCGCAGGCTGCATAAACAATAGCTTTGCGCCGGGCGAACTGATGCTTATCACCGATCATCTCAATCTCACGGGCACCTCGCCGCTGATCGGTGGGCCGCAGTTCAAGGACATGACGGGGGTGTATTCTTCACGGCTGAACCCGCTGTTGCTGGCGGCGGCACTGCGCGAGGGCATCACGCTGCGGCAGGGGGTGTATGCCGGGCTCATCGGGCCGCAGTATGAGACGCCCGCCGAAATCCGCATGCTGCGCACGCTCGGAGCAGATGCGGTGGGCATGTCCACGGTGTTGGAGGCGATTCAGGCGCATGCACTGGAGATGGAGGTGGTGGGGCTGTCCACCCTGACGAACTGGGCCGCAGGCATAGCCACTGAGCCGCTGAGCCACGAGGAAGTGATGGTCACAGGCAGGCAGTCGGCGGGGCAGGTGGCTGCTCTGATCCAGGCGCTTGCTAGCGAATCATGACCGTCGGCTCGTTATTATCGGACAAGGGTTCGTCATTGGCGTGGCCGCCATTGGACTTGAAATCCATGCCCACGGAGTAGAGAAGCCCCCGCGCGGGATCGTAGCGCAAGGGTTCGCTGGTATAGGGATCGGCGGGCAGGGTGGTGAAGTAGCCGGGCACCAGTTCATCAAGCCGGCGCGGAGGGGCGCCGTGATCGATGGTGAACCTGCGTACGCCAAACAAGGTGAGCACCAGGGCATGGCGGGCGCGTTGCAGGCCGAAATGCTCGATCAGTCCCGCGTAGCGCCAGATCCGGTCGTTGGCGTACCTGCGCCCGGATCGGTTGGGACCGCCTGGAAAGCCTGCTGGGCGGCCTGGCGGGCCAATGCGGCGGGTGAGCTGGCCTGAGGTAGCGGATGGAGCCTTGGACACTTGGTCCTTGAGTTCGCGAATGCTGGAGGCAAACAGGCTCAAAGTATGGTTGGGCTTGAAGAATAGCCGGTTGGTATGATCCGCCGTGAGGCTGGCGGCGGGCTGGTCCCAGGGGTCGTCGCGGCGAGGACCGACGATCAAGCGGCGCTCGAATTCATAGTAGCCATTGAGCCGCTCTTTGAGCATTGCTTCGGAAGGCGAGTGGCGTTCGAATTCCGCCTGCATCACGACCAAACTGCTCGCACTGAGGCTGGTCTGCCGCAGAAGTCCGGCAATGGCTTTGCAGGCGCGTTCATGCCATTCCACGCCCCGGTTGTAGTAGCTGGGCCAGGCGTCGATGGATTGGAGCTGTTTCGCCATGGCGGCCAGTTCCATCCCTGCCTGCATGGCGCTTTCGTCCTGCCCCAGGCGCGCATAGTAGGCGACGGCGGCCTCCTTGGCCATGCCCAGCGCCTGCCAGTGTTCGTGGCTGCCGAGATCGAGGGTTTTCCAGGCCGGGTGCCGGGGTTGCCAGTCGTCTTCGCCTAGCAGGTCCTTGATGTTGTCAAAGGCAGGGGCATTGGCTGCGACAAGGCGCGCGAGAGCCGGGGTATCCCATTGCCACGGACTGCGCAAGACGAGATCGGCGGCATCGGTGGGCCTGGCTGCATCAAGGGCCAGACGCAGACGGGCAGGTGCCTGCGGCACCACACTTGAGGTAATGGCCGGCGCAGACTGCAAATCGGTGTCCCATGGCAAAGCCCCGTCGCGCACATACACCCACGCCACCACCGTAAGGGAGAAAACCGCCAGGGAGAGGACCAGCAGGAAGTTCATCTGCCGACGCCGCTGGCTGGCGAAGCTGGCATTAATCTGCCAGACAAGCGATGTATCATCGAGGGCACCGGGGCGGGGGAGACTGGATGGCAGTTCATCATCCGGCGACCAGGGGGAGTGCCATGGCTCCGGTGGCGGGGAGTCGTCTTCAGAGCGGGACGAATCCGGCGCTGGCTGTCCAAGAGAGTGCATGGAGAAAGGAGAACGGCGGGCAGCAGTGGTACAGGCCATCATAGCTTGCACATGACACAGCTTCAACCTGCGTGAAAATCCACGTACCAATAGAGCAAACTCACTATTTGCAAATACCAAGCTTCTCGATAGTCTCTGGAGGCACCCGGCCTGCCAGAGGTATGGCAAGCAGGGTGGCTGGACAATACGATAACCACTAGACTCCGCACCCTACAATGAAATACACCATCCTCGCTCTGGCTGTGGCCCTCATGGCAGCATCTTGCAAGTCCACTCCGCCTCCCCAGTCTCCTCCCCCTGTGGTTGACATGGGTGTGCGCTCGGGCAAGTAATTGCCGAGCCTCGCGCCCGGGTTGCAGGTGCAAACCAAGCTATCCCGTCGCCTGTCGCTGGCGCGCATTGCGCTTGCTGACAGCTAATCACCGCCGCTCGGCCTCGTGTCGAGCGGCGGTTTTTCATGCTGTCATCGGTGCTCTTCCGCATGCCTGGCAAAGGCGCGGCCTGCCCGGACCAATGCTTCGTCGATGTCGGCCTCGGTGTGGGCGAGGCTGATGAACCACAGGCCGCGCTCGATGGCTCGCACGCCTTCTTCCAGCAGGCAGCGGCGCAGGTGCGCCCAGCGCGGGGCGTCGATGCGCATGGCGTAGTCGCGGTAGTTGAGGATCGGGCCGGTGGCAGCGCCGGGCTTGAGCATGGCGCAGTGGAAGACCAGGCCGGGTCCTTGCGGCTGCAAGGGAATGCCGTGGCGTTGCGCCAGGGTGGTGAGCCCTTCCATCAGTTTATTGCCCAGCTTGATGATGCTGGCAGGATGCGAGGCCCCGAGCGCGATGACTTCGTCGAGGCACCACTTGGCGGCGGCCAGGCAGAGCGGATTGGCATTGAGGGTGCCGGCGTGCACCACTTCGCCGCTCATGATCTTGGTGAAGGCGGCCTCTTTGCCCGCGAGAGCCGCGAAGGGGACGCCCCCGCCGATGGCTTTGCCCAGGATGGTGAGGTCGGGCACGAATCCCAGGTGCGTTTGCGCGCAACCCGCGCCGAAACGGAAGCCTGTGATGGTTTCGTCCGCAATCATGAGCATGCGGTCACGGTCGCAGAGTTCCCGGATTGTCTCGATCATGCCGGGCACGGGCATCATGCAGCCGGTGTTGCAAAGGACGGGTTCAAAGATGATGGCGGCGATCTGGCCGTGATACTGATCGACGCGCTTGCGCAAGTGGTCGGGATCATTCCAGCGGGCGACGACGAACTGTCCCAGCACTTCGGGGATGACGCCCTGGCTTGGGTGCAGGTGGGTGGGCTCGTCTTCCGTGCCCCACTTGTCCGGAGGGGGGGCGAAGCCGACGAGGCCTTCGTCTGTCCAGCCGTGGTAATGGCCTTCGAACTTCAGGACCAGCGGCCGGCCGGTATGGGCGCGGGCAAGACGCAGGGCGCTGAGCACCACTTCGGTGGCGGAGTTGTTGAAACGCACGCGCTCGGCTCCTGGGATCATGCTTTGCAGGCGCTCGGCGACTTCGATTTCCAGGAGGCTCTGAGCTGCCCAGTGAGTGCCTTTGTACGCCTGGGTGGCGATGGCCTCGGCCATGCCGTCGGGTGCGTGGCCATAAAGGATTGCGCCCTGGCCGATTTGGAAGTCGATGGATTCATTGCCATCGACATCAAACAGGCGGGAGCCTTTGCCGTGGTCAAAGTACAGGGGCACGGGCAGCTCCATCTTGCGGATGCCGCTGTTGATGCCGGCGGCGATGCTGCGCTGGGCACGTGCGAAGAGTTCGGCTGACTTGGCAAAGGTGTATGGCATGGTCGGAAACCAACGTGGATGCAGCCCAGCTTTGTCACGCGGAGCGAAGAAAGTCGCTGCGCACGAGTAAATTACGCCGCCAGCCGGTGCCCCCGCGGGGCGTATTTCGCGGGCGGGGCGACGATTGCGCAAGCGGCGGCAGCGGAAATGGCATGGAGCGTGATTTTAAAACCTGGCCTAGTTGGAAGGGTGTCGGCTTGCAAAGATTGAAATGGCTTATAGCTTGCGTTGTTTGAAGACGTTTATGCTAAGCTTTGACTGATGTCGGACCCCCCCTCTTATCCTCTCATTCCCGACATTACTGTCACCTGCAAGAACAGTCAGGGAACTGTGATCACCGCAAACGTACTCCGACTACGCAGGTATTCTGTGTCGTTCGAGGTTTACAATCCCTACAGTATTCTCCAGCTTTCGGAAGTCTTGGGGGATTTCCGCATCAGGGTGTCAGGCAGGCTGGTGTACAATGGCCGGGCGGTTGTTTCGGGCATTGTGAACACCGGTTTTGTGCTGGTGTGCGAGGTGACGCTGGGCGGCGCGTGGCTGGACGTGGACCTGCTTTCGGATCGCGACGGGTCCAAACCGCTGGCATCCCAGTTTGAGTCGTTCCTGGACGATTGGAACAAGGCCCACGAGGTGGAGGCCGGTTTCAAGATCACTGTGGCGGACATGCAGAACACCCTGGTGGGCCTGCAACGCTGGCTGGAGCAGATTGACCTCGGGATACGATCCTCTTCTGCCGCCACCCGCGAATCGCTTGAAATGGATGTGATCGGCAGCATGCAGGGCCGCCTGCTTGCCGAAGTGCATCCGCTGATGATGCGGCTGGAAGAGATGACGCAAGGCATTGCCGAAGAGAACCGGCCGACGCACAAGTTCTATATTCGCCGGCAAATTCATCCGTTGGTGCTGTGCTCGCCGTTCACTTACCGGACGTTTCACAAGCCGCTGGGGTATGCCGGGGACTACGAGATGGTGAACATGATGCTGCGCTCTCCCTTCGAGGGCGGCTCGCTGTTTGCCAAGATCATCAACTACGCCTTCCTTGAAGCGCCGCCGGTGGTCGCCCACCGCAACCGCATCACCTACCTGGTGCAGATGCTTCGGGGAGAGGCCTTGCGTGTGGCGCAGCAAGGGCAGCGGTGCCAGATCCTCAATCTGGGCTGCGGGCCCGCCCAAGAGGTGCAGAACATGCTGCGCAACGAGGATGTGACCGATCTGTGCGAGTGGGACCTGCTGGATTTCAACGATGAAACGCTGCAGTTTGCCCGCACCGAACTGGAGGATTTGCGCAACCGTTTTGGCCGTGCGACCCGGCTTAATTTTCTGCAGCGCTCGGTGAACCAGCTCCTCAAGCAGGCGAGCACGGGCGACGCGGACATGAAATGGGAGAGCTATGACGTAGTGTACTGTGCAGGACTGTTTGATTACCTTTCCCAGCGGGTCTGTGCGCGGCTGGTGGAGATTTTCTTCAAGCTGCTCAAGCCGGGTGGTCTGCTTGTGGTGACCAACGTGGCGGACAGCAATCCCAGCAAGGCCTGGATGGAGTATGTCCTGGAGTGGAACCTGATTTACCGTGGCAAGGCGGAGATGATGGCATTGGTCCCTAAAACTACCGTGCCCTTGCAGACCGAACTGAAACACGACGTGACGGGAGTGAACCTCTTCATGGAGATTCGCAAAGGTGACAGCGATTGACACCTCCCCGGGCTTGCTTAACGGGCCCCAGGCTGCCGCCGATCTGCGGCAACGCTTCGAAATGAGCGAGGAGATAATCCGCGTTGACAATTTTCGTCTCGCCGCCGCACTCGCCCTGGTGTTCATGCTTGCCGGCAGCACGCTGGACTTGGTGGTGTTGTATGGCTATGCCCTGCATTTTTTTGTCATCCGGCTGGTTTGCGCCGTGATGCTGGGGGGGGGGCTGGCGGCCCTGCAAAGGGTGCGGCAGGGCTTTTCGCTGATCTTTCTGGGTCACATGGTGGCACTTCTGCCTCTGGTGGCGATCCTGTGGATGATGGCTTCCACGGAGGGGGGGGTGTCCACCTACTATGCCGGTCTCAACCTTGTACTGGTGGGTGCTTCGGTGCTGCTGCGCTGGCGTACCCTCGACAGCATCTTCAATGCCGCGCTTTGTGTGGGCGGGTACTGGGTCGTGGCCTTGCGCGGGGCGGGCGACGGCCGCGTGGTGTTCAACAATTTTTACTTCCTGTTCGTCACTGCCGTGTTTGCGTGCACTGGCACGTGGTACTACAACCGGTTGCGCCTCAATGAATTCCGGCTTCGGCATGAACTGGAAACCAACCGCCGCGAGCTGGAGGACAACCATCGCAAGCTGCAGGCCCTGGACGAGGCGAAGACGCGGTTTTTCTCGAATGTGAGCCACGAGCTGCGCACGCCCTTGACCCTGATCCTTGGCCCGCTGGAGCAGCTCAAGCGGGCTCCGGGGCTCGTTCGTGATCCGAAGCACATGGAAATGGTGTCGATGCTGGAGGACAATGGCCTGCGCCTTCTGCGCCTGATCAACGAGCTTCTCGACCTGGTACGCCTGGACAGTGCCGAGATGCCGCAGCGCAGCTCGCGCTTTAATATCCGGCATTTCATTGCCAGCATGGCGGAAAGCCTGAGGGCGACGGCGGAGATCAAGCAGATCAACCTGCGCTATCGTTGCGAGACGGACGGAGGGGACTACTGCTGGCTTGATCGTGACAAGCTCGAAAAGATTCTGTTAAATCTGGCGATCAACGCCATCAAGTTTACGCCACGCGATGGCAGCATCGACATTGACGCCAGGGTCGCGGACCACACGCTGCATCTTGTCGTGCGGGATACAGGTGCTGGCATCAAGCAGGATGAACAGACCCTGGTGTTTGAGCGTTTCTGGCAGGCGGACATGTCGTCACGACGCAAGCACGGAGGCGTGGGCATCGGCCTGGCCCTGGTCAAAAGCTTGACCCAAAGCCTTGGCGGGTCCATCCGGGTTGAGAGCCAGCCTGGCCGTGGCACGGCCTTTTTCATCACGCTGCCGCTGGTTGAAAGCGGCGGTGAGGAGTCTGACCGGGCGAGCGATGAGACCGAGGCACCTGATGTGGTGGAGGTGATGCATCAGCGGGCCCGCCTGAGCGGCGTCACCGATGTGGACGACGGGTCCATGAGCGATGCCCAGGCAACATTCATGGCGAACCCCGACAGCGTGATGCCGCGCGTGCTGATTGCTGACGACGAACCCCGGCTGCGGCGCTACCTGGCGGAAGCCATGGAGGGCTTTGTGGTGCTTGAGGCACGCGACGGGCAGGAGGCGTGGGAACTTGCAAAGCAGTACCTGCCCGAGATCATCATCCTGGATTACATGATGCCGGAAATTGACGGGCTGGAGCTCACCCGCCGGTTGCGTGCCCACAAGCCGACCAGCCGGATTCCGATTTTGCTGGTGACGGCCAATGCCGAAAACACACCCCGGCTCGAGGCCTTGGAGGCGGGGGTGAGCGACTTCGTCACCAAGCCGTTCTCGACGGTGGAACTCAATGCGCGCGTGCGCAATCTGGTGCGCCAGAAGCAGTACGAGCGCGAGCTGGCGGCCAGCAAGCAGGAACTGGAAGTCGCCCATGAAGAATTGAAGGACAATGAGATGCGGCTGCTGCAGGCGGAGCGTCTCTCAGCATTGGGGCGCATGAGCGCCGGCATCATTCACGAGGTGAACAATCCCCTCAACTACACGCGTACGGCCCTGCACGCGCTCAAGTCCTTCAGCCGCCAGCTGGATGAGGCCGAGCGCGAGGACTACAACGAAGTGGTCGCGGACGCGAGTGAAGGGGTGGACCGGGTGATCCGGATTGTCAGTGATTTGCGTGCCTTCACGAAGGGCAATCCCAGTGCGATGAGCAACATTGATCTCCATGGAGTGGTGGAGGCGGCGAGACGGTTGATCAGCAATGAACTCACTGGTATTGATCTGACCGTTGATGTGCCGACGGATCTGAAAGTCCACGGCAACGAGAACCAGCTCTGCCAAGTTTTCATGAACCTGATGCAAAATGCCGCCAGCTTTGTGATGGCGGCGAAAAAGCGCGGTGAACAGCCGCGGATAGCGGTCTCCGCACGGCGCACTGCCTCGGGCATGATCACCGTGACGGTGTGGGACAACGGCAGCGGCATCGCCGAAGATGACCTGGCAAAGGTGTTTGACCCGTTTTTCACCCGCCGTGATGTGGGGGCGGGGATGGGGCTGGGCCTGAGCATCTGCCATCAAATCTTGCAATCACATGGTGCAAAAGCGGAAGTTCGCAGCGAACGTGATGAATTCACAGAATTCTCTCTTTGCTTCCCAGCAACCGGTTCGACTATAAACCACGAAGCACTCACCTAGATTCACTATGAGCATCGAGCCCGCCGACTACCAGAAATTCCTTCTACTTTTCGTCGATGACGAGGACAAGACCCGCAAGTACTTCAAGCGCCTTTTCGGAGACACGTTCCGCATCATTCTCGCTGCGGATGGCGTGGAGGCATTGGAAATTCTGCGCCAAAACCTGGATGAGGTGGGCCTAGTCGTGACCGACCAGCGCATGCCTAACGAGACTGGTGTGGCTTTCCTTGAGAAGGCGGTGCGACTCAAACCCTCGCTCGTGCGCATTCTGTCCACCGCGTATGCGGACATTGAAGCCGCCATTGATTCCGTCAACAAGGGCGGAGTCTATCGCTACGTGACCAAGCCCTGGGACGTGGCTGATTTCGAGGTTACTCTCAGGCGCGCCATGGAGTTTTGTTTGCTGCAGTCGGAGCGCGACGACTTGCTGCACCAGAAGATCGCCGGCGTCGAATCGCTGGCCATGGGGGAGCGCATCCTGTCATTGTCAGCCCTGGCTGCCGCACGTGAGTCAGGCCTGCGCTACATCAGTGAAGGAATCACGGCGCTGGTGCAATTGCACGGCATCTGCTCCGTTCAGCCGTCGCCGATGGAGATGGCGCTATACGCCCAGCGGGTGTCCTGGCCGGAGTTGTACCGGCGTCACCATGCTTTCCTGGACACGGCCATTGCCTTGCTGCCCCATGGCCTCGCCACTTCCTCACGCCTGGTCACGGAAGATGCCGTGTCCTCGGCGACCGTGCTGCAGGCGGCTGCGGAGGGGGATCCCCGCTTTGTGATTGAGACGGCAGGCGGGGAGGGCGCAAAATGGCCCGGCCCTCAAGACCAGGTCACAATTCTTGCCCAGGCCTTGTTCAAGGGGCTCAAAGCCATCCTGGGTCCCGATGATCAGGTGCATGTCAGCGCGAAAACCAGTGGTGTCGAACTGCTGCTTCCCTGCGCCGCGCTCGGACAGGTTCTGGAGCCCCTGTTCGGTGCTACGGATGGCGTGCCGGACGAGGCGTGCTTCGCGCTGGTGGCTGCATTTCTTCAGTTCGCCCATGCGGGTGGCACCTTTGAACCGCTGCCGCAACCTGGCTCCAAGACGGTGAAACTGCGGATTGGCTTTGCACCGTCGCGTACCGGCGGCGCAGGTGGTGACTCGATTGAGGCCGTCGCCAGCGATCTTATCGGCAACGAACTGTTCTGGGCGCGCAACCTCAGGTGACCTGCAGTTTTTTCACCGCCGTCATGAAACCGCGGGCGGCGGCGGTTTCGTGGTAGGTGCCTGGAGTAAAGCCTGCTTCTTCCAGCAGTTCGGCGTATTCAGCTGTGGAGTAGCACTTACCCTGGGTTGAGTGCATCAGCAGCGCTGAGTACTCAGCTGCATGTACCGGGCCGGTTTTGGTCGCGTTGATAAAGGCATCGTGGATGATCAGCAGGCCGCCCGGGGGCAGCGCCTTGTGTGAACAGTTCAACAAGGCCTGAACCTCGGGAACATCCCAGTCATGCAGCACGTTGGAAAAGAGATGCACATCGCAACCGGCCGGCAGAACGTCGAACATGTTGCCCGGCACCACCTGGACCTGCTCTGCGAAGCCGCGTTCCTCGATCAGCCTCCGACAAATGCGATCCACCGGGGGCTGATCCACCACCGTGCCTTGCATGTGCGGGTGGTGTGCCACGATCGAACAGGCGTAAATGCCGGAGCCGCCGCCGATGTCGAGCACGTGCTGGCGGCCTGTAAGGTCTAGCTTTTTGGCCAGTGCTTGAGCCAGATACAGGCCGCGGCAATCCATCGCGGCGGTGAAACTGCGCGCAAAGTCCTCGTGCTCCATTGCCGCATGCCAGTCGAAAGCGGCCTTGTCACCTGACCAGCCTGCGGGCTTGCCAGAGAGGAGCACTTCCACGAAATCGCGGGCGATGGGCCGGTCATGGAGGGAGGCAAAATAAGGCGTCAGATTCCAGACGGAGGTCTTCACCAAATGTTCCCGCGCAACTAGTGCGCAGGAGAACACGCCATCGCACTGCTCCACGAAGCCATTGGCCGCGAACAGGGTGAGCATCGTGTCGGCAGGGCGGGGTTTGAAGGCGAAGTGTGAGCAGATTTGCTCCAGCGACGAAGGGTTTTCTGCAAGCCAGGTGAAGAAGTCGAAGTGGACGAGCGCGGCGGTAATCAGATCCGCCGCGTAAAGTCCGTCGCGGTAGTGATAGATGCGGGTGGGGTCGGTGGCGGGCTCGGCGGTGAGTTGCATGGCGGGACGGGTAGTGCGTGCAGGGGGGGACGACAGGCGCAACGGCGCGGGCATCCACTCCTCTCTTGCACCCGTCCACCCCGGATCGCAAGTTGACGCCATCGGGGAACTCCCGAAGCTGCGGTTCTTCCCTTTTTCCCCGGCATGCATTGGTTCAACAAGGTTCAGGACTTTTTATCGGCAGTGTGGCGATGGCTGCGCTTCTCGCGGAAAGTCACGTCTGGTGCGGTAGTGGTCAGTATCGGCATCATCTTGCTGTGCCAGGCGCTGGAGTATCACGAAAAGTACCTTCCTCTGATGCCTGCACCCATGGATATGGTGCCTGGCTGGGTGGAACCTCCCGGGTGGGTGCTTGTGACCCACTACCTCATTCCGTATTTGCGCCTGATTGCCATGCTTGGCAGTGTGCTGTTCATGCTGCGGCTGGTGAGGGTGATGCCCAATTCACGCCGCATGATCATGCCCACCGCGGTGATGAGCCTCTTCCTGGCCGTCTGGGCGCTGGTTGAGGAGGCGCGGGACAAGTGGGAGGCCGACAGCATGAGCGCCATGGGCGAGCCGTTCTCAGTAGTCTGCTACTCGGTGAAAATCGCGCTGCTGCTCGTGGCGCTTCTATCCCCTCCATTCATGGTGTGGTGGTATTCGCGACGCTCGCTGTTGGAGCGCTACACGTTGCAATCCTTTCTGCAGCCCATGGTGTTCTGTTTCGCCGCCTTCTGCTCGCTGTGGATGCTGATGGATCTGCTAGACAACATGAAAGATTTCCAGGAGGCCGGCACCCCGTTTGGGGCGATCGCGGGCTTCTACGCGAAACTGCTGCCCTACATTTATGTGTCAGTGGCTCCTGCGGTGCTGCTGCTGTCGTCGCTGTATGGGCTGAACCGCATGTCACGGGCGAATGAAATCGTCTCCATGCTCACCGCGGGCCGCAGTCTGGGGCAGATTTTGCGCCCCATCTTTATAGTGACCGCCTATGCTGCGCTTGTGGCGATGGCGGCGAACTATCACTGGGCGCCGCGTGGTGAAGGGCGGCGCGAAGCGGTGTTGCGGGCGCTGACGGACAAGCGGCAGGGCTCCACTGCGACATCCAGCGTCATGTATCGGAACGAGGGGACGAAGCGCACATGGTACGTGGGCAGTGTACCCTTTGATTTGAACCAGGAAAAGATCCTGCGTGTGGAGGTTCGCCAGATGGACGCCAAGGGGCATCTTGTGCATGGCTGGTATGCCGGGCACGGCCGGTGGTGGCGCAACGGGATGTGGTCGTTCTACGACGGCATCGAGGTTGTGTATGAAAAGGGCGTGGCCAAGCAGATCATTCCCTTTGATCACGCCACCGGGCGCATGGATGTGAAAGACTGGAGTGAGACGCCCTGGAGCATTGTCAGTGCCTCGCTGCTGCCGGACAATCTCAGTGTTTCAGATCTTGCTTCCTATCTCTCGGCGAACACGCTGATGCCGTCCGAGAAGCGTGCGCCGTTTGTCACCCATTTGTTTCAGCGCTTCGCCCTGCCCTGGCAGTGCCTGGTGGTGGTGTTCATGGCCGCACCGCTGGGCGTGGCATTCTCGCGCCGTGGTGCGCTGGGTGGCATTGCAGGTTCCGTGTTTATTTTCTTCGGGCTGCTGTTCATGAACAACCTCTTCCTCAACATGGGCAAGGGCCAGCGCATGTCGCCGGTGGTGGCCGTGTGGATGCCGCACGTGATTCTGGGTATGCTGGGGACCCTTTTCTTCTACCTCAAGTCTCAGAACAAGGAACTGCCCAAGCTGTCATTGCGTCCGCTCATCCGCCGCTTCAAAGCGCGGGCCGCCGCGAAACAGCCGCGATGAGTGTGAATTCGAGAGAAGCATTGACTTCCCGAGGTCAACTTTTACACTCATGCAGGATTTCACGGAAATTCGTGGAAGCAGAGAAACGACGGGCAGTTTAGATGAGGGCGACAGGCACATGAGCGACTTCGACAATAACGACGAAAGGCGTGGACCACCTGCGCTGCACTCTGAGAAAATCGTGACCGACCGGAAGATTTTCTTCCTCGATCTCAAAGAAAACGACCGTGGTCGGTTTATCAAAATCACGGAGGATGTGCGCGGGCGGCGCGACACGATCATGGTTCCCATCGAGGTGGCCAGTGACTTTGTGGACGCGCTCGACCGCATCCTCGAGGCAGAGGACGGCATGCAATAAGGGGAGGTAACGGAGGGCAGGAAAGGGGAGGGGTGCCAAGTGCGATGCGCTTGGATCCCTGCCTGTGCCCTCCGCCTGCACACTGCGAACGGAGTGCCGATGCGGGGGTTGCGCCGCGGCGCAACCCCCGCTGCCCAGCCGGTTTTACTTCTTCACCTGGTCCGGAATGATGCTGATGGACACGGCGCGGTCCGCCTTGAGGTATTGTTTGGCCAGTGTCTGCAGATCTTCCTTTTTGATGCTGGCAAAATCGTCCACCAGCGAGCGCGACCAGGCGAGGCGCTCGGGATGCTCCTGACAGCAGCGCAGCACGTTTTGGCTCCAGTAGCGGTTGTCGCGGCGCATCTGTTCGAGCTGCGCCATCTGCGGCTTCTTCGCCCTGTCGAACTCATCGTCGCTGATCGGACCGGAGGCGAGGTCATCCCCCAGCTTGGCGACGATGGGACCCACCTTGGCCACGCTGTCAGGCTTGAGTGTGATGATGGAAGTCATGTATCCATACTCAGGGAAGGTGTCGCTCGGCACGTGGTAGGCCGCAGGGCTGTAGCTTTCGCCCAGCTCCTCGCGAATTTTCAAACGCAGGCGGTCATCAAGAATCTGCCCCAGCAGAGCGAGGCGGCGCGAGCGCTGGATGTCCTTCATGTCTGTGGTGGGCCAATAGATGAGGGCATAGGAGCGCTCGATTTCGCTGGTGAAGTGGAAATCTTTTTGTTTCGGCCCGGCAGGGAACGTCACCACTCGGGACTCAGCAAAACCGGGTTTTTTCTCGGCGCGCCGGGGCAGGGTGCCAAGGGTTTTGGCAATGGCTTGCAGCGTCTTCCCGGGATCAACATCACCAACGACGGAGACTTCCATGTAGCTTTCTCCGAGCGGCTGCTCGAGCCAGGCCTTTACTTCAGCCGTCGTGCGTTTGTCCGCGTCGGTGCGGGGGGCGAAGCCAAAGCGCGGATCGCCGGAATGGATGAAGGAAACAACCTTGTCCGTCATGACACCTTCTGCCGTGTGTTCGAGTTCCTGGTACGTGGAGTCGAGGTTGTCCCGGAACTGCCGCTCGGCTTCCTGGCGATAGCCTGGAGCCACGAGATAAGCGGTCAGCAGCTGCAGTTCACTGTCCAGATCTTTCGGAGTGGTGCGCCCGCCGAGCAGGAAAGCTTCATCCCCCACGGAGAACTCCACGCCCACGGTCTTGCTGGCGAACTGCCGGCGAAGATCGTCCGCACTGTGCTTTTCCAGGCCGCCTGGATGGAAGATGCTCTGTGCCAGGGTGATCAGGCCGGGCTTGTCCTTGGGTGCCTCCAGCTTGCCACCGCCGAAACTGATGAGCACGCGCACGCTGTTTTGCTCAAAACGGGTGGGCTTGATGTTGACGTGCACATTGTTTTCGAACACCGCCTGCGTGATTTCGAGGTCTTTCACTTCGGTTTGGCTGGCGATTTTGCCCGCAGCGCCAAAGTCCGAGTAGGCAAATGCTCCGGTCTGTTCATTGGCCGGGGCTTGCACCGGCTTGGCGTTGCTCTCGCGATAGGCGTCGAGAATGGTTTTCGCTGAATCGCCGTCGAGCTTCAGATTGCCGCCAATGAAGACGTTGATGTCCTTCGTGTCCCAGTCCGTTGCGAGAGCTGTGTGGCACTCCGATTTCTTGAGGGTACCCAGCACTGCCTCAACGCGTTTCAGGTCGTCCGCAGGATCGGTGTAAACTTTCTGTGACGCCAGCAGGCTGACCAGACCGCTGGCCAGCTCGCGTGACTTGCGGGTGTTTGCCTGCTGGGCGCGCAGCTGGGCGGCGGTCAAGACGCCAGCCTTGGCTTCGTCGAATTCCGCATCAGTGAAGCCATGCTGGATAGCGCGGCGCAGTTCCTGGTCGATCAGCGCGAGTGCTTCCTTCCAGTGCTCGGGTTTGACCTTGGCCTGGATGCCGTTGACATAGACAAACTTCAGATACTCATAGTTGTAGCATTCACCGGAGAGAATCACAGCGTTTGGAGCCTTCGCGAGCTTGCTGAGGCGCTGATTGACCATCGTATCTGCGAGATTGCGCACGATGAGTTCACGGCGGCGCTCGGTTGAGTCGCGCTTCTGGGCGGCGGGGCGCAGCGTTTCGATGGAGATGTCGGTGGCGGGCGCCTCCATTTCCGTGTGGAGCTTAGCGATCAGCCCGCGGCCCATCGTGACTTTGCCGAAGTCCGGGTCCCGTTCCTCGCTGCGTTTGGGCTTGGCATTTGCAAAAGCACTTTCGATGTTCTTTTTCACCATGGCCACATCCACATCGCCAACCACCACCACGATGGCGCGCTCCGGCGTGTAGTAGGACTCGTACAGATCGACAAAGCGTGGACGATCCATCTTTTTGATGGTCTCGGCCAGGCCGATGGGCATGCGGCTGGAGATCTTCGCATCGGGCATGGCGAACTTGAAACCGTCCACCATCGTGCGCTCATCCACGGAGTCTCGCGCCAGCTTCTCGCTCAAGATCACACCGCGCTCCTTGTCGATCTCCTTCTGATCGAGCAACAGGTTGCCCAAATAGTCGTTGAAGAGCTTCAATCCGTCCGCCATCAGCCCCTCTTCCACCTTTGGCAGTTCCAGCTGGTACACGGTTTCCTTGAAGGAGGTGTGCGCATTGGTATCAGCGCCGAACCCCATGCCGAGGCGTTGGAGGTACTCGACCAACTGGCCGGCAGGGAAGTTTTTCGAACCATTGAAGGCCATGTGCTCGAGGAAATGCGCCATGCCGCGCTGATCGTCCTCCTCCATTAGCGAGCCGACATCCATGTAGAGCCGCAGGCTCGCGCGCCCGGGAGGCTCCTGGTTTGGCAGAATGACATAGCGGACACCGCTTGCGAGGCGGCCAAACACGGCTTTGGGATCGGCGGCCAGATCACTTCCCTCCTGGGGCCACGAGGGCGTGAGAGCAAAAACGGAGGCAGAAGCTCCAGCAAGGAGCAGCGAACAAAGGAGGGCGTATCGTTTCATCGTAAAAATGAGAGGTCTCAACAATAACGAAGCTCGTGGGCAGAACGAACCGAATCGTCAAAAAATCTGCGATAAGCCCGGAGACCCAAGGCAGGATGGTGGAAGACAGGATCTGGCCGCCCGCTCAGGTGTGGCGTCCTTTGCCTGCCTGGCCCGTGTCCTTATCAATGCCAGGGGAGGATCACGAACGCCGATGAACCTTTCACCTTTTTGTCTGGTGCGGTACGCAGCAGCTCTTCCGTCTCAGATGCCCATTCATCAATGGCCTGATGGGCCTGGCCGTAGCTGTTAAAGTCATTGACCGAGATGATCAGGGCTGACTTGTTTTCCTGGTTGTCGGCAAATTCATAGAGCGTCTTCTTGGTCGCGTGATCGCGCACCTTGCCCTCGATGGCGATGTTAGCCTTGAGGGTTTTGAGCAAGACCGAATCCACCCCTGGGATGGCGACAACATTGATGGCGGTGCGCAGGACGCCCCCCGTCACGGGGTTGGGGTTTAATTCGACAAGGGCGAACTCAAGGGTGAGTGAATCCTTGGCGGGCTTGGAGACGAGTTTGTAGCGGGGGGCGGGGGAGTGCTCGAAAGCATCGGCAAACTTGGTGTTCGCATAGCGGGCCAAGTCCTTGGCCGCGATCTGGCGCTGTTCCTCCGTGACCTCGGATTTTGCCATGTCGCGCTTCATAGGCCGCAGATAGGCGAGGCTCACGGGTGCAATATAGAGGGTGCGCCGCTGTTTGAAGGTGGCCGGAGCGTCAGGGCTGGTCCAGTCGAGCAGGAAGGGCGAATGCTTGGAGTCCGGCTTGAGTTCCTGGCCGTGTTCCAAAAAGGCGGACGGAGGCACGGCTGAAGCCTTGAGCCCGCTACAGGAAGACAGCGGGACCGCGGCCAGACAGATCAGGGCAAGGCAACGAAGAAGGTGCGAGAATCGTATCATGATGATGGGGAAGATTTGGTGCGAGCACCAGAAAATGCAATGGGGTGTTCGCCTACCGTAGCTGGCGTTTCAGTTTTTTCACCAATGCGGGGTTTCCTTCGAGCTCCTCCATCAGCAGAGTGAGCACCTCAAGGGTCTGGCGGCTGATGTGGTGCTCCATCCCTTCCACATCGCGATGCACTGTTTCGGGGTCGAGGCCAAACCCGCCCAGCAGGCGGGTGAGCACCTCGTGCCGGCGGGCGATGGCTTCACCGACCTTGCGGCCTTCATCGGTGAGCATGATGCCACGGTAGCGCTCATAAAGGAGGTAGCCTTCACCAGCGAGGCGCTGCACCATGTTCGTGACGCTGGCCTGCGAAATACCGAGGTTTGTCGCAATGTCCACCACTCGCGCATAGCCTTTGCCCGCGATCAAATTATGAATCTGTTCGAGGTAGTCTTCGATGGCCGGCGACTTCGCGCTGGTGGCGCGAACAGCCTTTGTCTTGGGGGCGGCGGGCATGGGGAGGCAATTACGATGATGACTGCCCCTGTGCCAGAACGCAAGTGCGGAAGCCGAAATGGCAGCTGCAAACAAAATTAGCCCAGGCTAAGAATGTCAGCATGATGGAGAGGAGACTGTTCGTTGGCGCATGAGGAGTTCAGACTCTGCGAATTCCACGCCCGATGAATCCGGCTGGCACACCGCCTGCGACTCAGCATTTCTCAGCCAGCAGCTATCTTTTGCCGTGGTTCCACTCGTGCAGTTCACCGGCGACCGCCGGAAAATGGGCGATTTCGTGGCCCCGCTATGGATGCGGGTGCTGGCTTGGATGACCGCAGCGATCATCGTTGTGCTCAATCTGCAATGCCTGTTGTCCGTGTTCGGCTGGTGGGGGTGATAAGGACCCCTGTGGCCCTTATTTTTTGCGCCCGCCCTCGGTCAGGAGCAGCACAAAAATGAGATGGCCATTCCGCCACCTGGGGCCGCGAATAAACAGCGGGCTGTGTGGCTTCAGCACCGCGTCTGCCTTGACCAGCACTTTGTTCAGCCGCCAGAACTGCAGATCCAACTTCAGCCCGCCGCCGATGGCTGGGCCTTTGGAGTCGAGCTTGAGAAACAGTTCTCTCGAAGGCACGACCCAGCTCTCATATTGCCGGAAGACGTCCTGGGTGTGGGCCCCCAGCATCTCAAACCGGGAGTACCCGAAGACTTTGTTCAGGCGCCTGGGCAGGTCTTTTAAATCTGGCGGTACGGAAGCGGGCAGGGGCACTGGAATGCCGTCGGTGGCGTAAATCAGCGCCCCCCAGACTTTGCCCAAGGTGGCAGGCTTGATCACTGATACGATCGTTGGGACGGCCTGGGCGGAGACCTGGCCGCAACTGCCCAGCAGAGCCAGCGCGAAAGTGATGGGGAGGCTCTTCATGCGAATGCCTACGGGACGATCATCAGGGGAGGGCTGGACTCATTCATTGCAAACGCCGGCAATGCATTGCCGTGATCGGAGTGAGGCGTGGTTTGCGCCGCCCGGGGGCTTATGTTTTGGCGGAGCATCTTGTAGCTTACCACGTTGCTGTCGGCCGGAATCTCCTCAACGCCGTCCAGTTCCAGCACGGTGGCGTTTGCGTCATTGGAGTGGAAGGTGCGGGTTTGGATGGTGGCATCCGGCGCATAGGTGTTGAGGAGCGTCGTGGCGGTGTCTGAATCAGGATCCGCTTGGAAGACAGTGAGGCCGGCGAGCAGCACCAGCGCCGTGGCTCCGGCCAGGATGACCCATGGCCGGAGCAGCCAGCGCAGCCAAGGCGAGGTCTTTTCCTGCTGGGGATGGTCCTGCTCGCTGATGCGTTCCTGAATCTGGCTGTTGAAGAAGTCGGCGTGCGGGACGTCGGTGATCCTGGGGAAATGAGTTTTCACCTGGAAGCACAATTGCTTCATGGCTTCGGCTTCGGCATGCATCACAGGATCTGCCTGCAGTCTTGCTTCGAAGCGCGAGACCTCCGCGGCACTCATTTCGCCGTCCAGCCAGCGACTCAGTTCCTGTTCGTCAAAAGTTGTTTTCATAAGCGTCCTTCAGCATTTCCTGGAGTTTCTTGCGGGCGTAAAAAAGGCGGGACATCACGGTGCCGACGGAAGTGGCGGTGATCTTGGCGATTTCGTCGTATTGAAGCCCGTCCACTTCGCGCAGCAGGACCACCGTTCGATGGTCAGCACTAAGCTGGCCGATGGCGGCCTGAATTCGTGACCCCAGCTCGGCATTGCTCAGGGCCTTGTCCGGCCGGGGCAGGTGGTGAGGCACGGCCTCGGCGGTGGGATCGGGGTGATGATCGGCCCGGTTGTCATCGAATTCCCCTGCGCTGTCGATGCGGCGTTTGCGCAGCATGTCATAGGCGCAGTTGTGGGCGATGCGGTAGAGCCAGGTGTAAAAACTGGAGTCCAGTTTGAAGCTGGGCAGTGCCCGCCAAGCCTTGACGAAGGCCTCCTGTGCGAGGTCCCAGGCATCGGATTCATTCTGAACAAGCGTGTGAGTCATGGCATAAACCCGCCCGCGATACTTTGTCACCAGCGCATCGAAGGCCCGTGCATCGCCGCCTTGCGCACGCTGCACGAGTTCGATGTCTGTTTTGTCCTCTGCAGCGGCAGGAGCAGTCGCGGAGGATGACATCATAGTTAGGGGATTCAGCAGACTTTGACGCTGGGGACTGCAAGTCTATTCACCGGTTGTCGAAATCACTATGCTTTAGCGTTTCGAGACCGCTGGCCCGCCCGCATTAAGGATTTTTTCCAAATTGGGGTCAGCTGTCACGCCCTTTTTGACCGCCTCGGTGTAGTTTTTGCGCGCTTCCTCCCAACGAGGCGGATCCCAGGTCACGTACAGCACCGCTAAATTGAAACACGCCTCACCGTACTCGGGGTCAATCGCCAGTGCGGCCTTGAACTCGCGCTCTGCTCGGGGGGCAAGTCCCATTTTGCTGCAAATCACGCCCAGATAGTGCCGGGCACGTGCGTTCTTGCCGTTGATATTGAGGCTCTTTTCAAACGAAGTCAGCGCCTCGTTCAAGCGGTCGCGGCGGAACTGGGTGACCCCCAGCATGTAATGCGCCGTGGCGTTGTTGGCATCGTAAGCCAGGGATTTTTTCAGCGTCACCTCGGCGTCGTCCAGTTTGTTTTGCTGCACACGCGCCCAGGCAAGGCCGGCAAAGCCCGAGGCGTTTTTGGGGTCGGCGCGCAAAACGTCATCATAAGCTGCGGCGGCGTCCGCAAACTTGCCGTCTTGCAGGGCCTGGTTGCCCTTTGCGAGGAGGCCATCGACTGCCGCCGCTCCGCTGGTGGGGGCCTGGTCGGTCTTCCTGGCCTCGGCGTTGGCGGGTGTCTGGGCGGTGCTTTTGGCGATGATGGTGGCCTGGATGCCGCCTTCTCCCATGATTTCCTGAAGCTGTGGCGTGGTGAAGAGCTTCTGCTCGTCGGCGCTCAGGTTGAAACGGATTCCGCCCAGCTGCTCCACCTGGTCGATCAGCTCTTTGGAGGCGTTTTCCGTCTTCTGGATTTCAGCGATCACGGCAGTCTTCTGCTGCTGTTGACGCGCTTGCTGGCGGAGCTGGCGCATGATGACGCCACGCAGCAGCTGGTTCTCAGCCATCAACTGCGTGGACTCGGCCGGTTTGCCTTTTTTCGGGTTGTCCATGCGCTTGCGCACCTCCTTCAAATTCAACGTCAGCTCGGACACCTGCGACTCGTAGGCGGCGTTCTCCCTTTTCAAGGTCACGAGTTCGCCCTGAATCTGGGTGAGCTGGCCCTTGAGCTGGGCAATCTCCTTGTCCTTGCTTGTTGCGTCAGTTTTCAGCGACTCCACCTGTTTGCGCGCGGTATCCAGGTCCTTCTTCAGGCGCTGGTTCTCGACCGCCAAATCCTTCAGATTCGCCGGGATGGTGCCAGAGGTTTTCCCGGAGGCAATTTGGGCGCTGAGCGTGTCCCGCTCCTTCACCGCCTTGTCACGCTCCAGGGCGATGGCATCGCGGTCCTTGGTGGCAGCTTCGAGCTTTTCGGTAAGCTGGGTGTGTTCCTTCTGGAGTGCCGAGAGCTTCATCCCGGTCTCCATCAGATCCTTGCTTTGCTTCATCACGGATTTTTGCGACTCCGCAAGACGCTGCCGGGATTCGGTGAGCTGGGCGGCCGTCTCCGCTTGGTCGGCGCGCAATTTGTCCAGTTCGGCCTTCGCGCTGGCACTGCCTGCAGACTGTTTCTCCAAGTCGGCCAGCCTGGATTGCTGGGCCGTGGCGGCTTGCGCCAGCGTTTGGTAGGTTTTGGCAATCTCGTCGCGCTGCTTGAGCACTGTGTCGTAGGCAATGGTGTAGCGGCCCAGTTCCGCCTGGGCTTCCAGGACCTGCTGGTTTTTCTGCGCCGCCTGGGCCTCCATGGCCTTCTTGATGGCATTCAGTGCGTCGTCCACCGACATGGAGCCGGATGTGGGAACGGCGACAGGATTCGCCGCCGCTGCGGGCAACGGGGCCTGAGGTTGCCCGCCGCCTGGGATGGTCGCTACCGCCGCTGGTGCCGCAGCGGTGGGAGCCGGGGCAGGGGCCGGTGGTGGGGTTGCGGCGATTTTCGCCTGAAGCGCCGCCATAGCGTCAGCGATTCTATCGCGGCGGAATTTGAGCATCTGCGGCTGCCACGAGGGAGCCGTTTTGGCGATTTGATCAAAAATGGCCTGTGCTTGCTGATACTTTTCAAGGGCCGACTGCGAGCTGCCCGACTGGGCCGCACGCTCGGCCTCGTTGTTCATGATATAGCCGCGGAAGTATTGATCCGAGGGATCTTCGACCGATTGAGCCCTCGCCGGTGCCACACTCAGCAGGAGCGCCACGAGGGCGGGAAACAGAAAGCGGAAAGTGTACATGAAAATGAAAGAGAAGCCCCCACAGTAACGGCTCGTCGGCGATTTGTAAATGCAGTTGACCAACTTCACTGCGATCCGCAGGCTGCCGCATCCCGAGGGTTACGCTCTCCATTTACGTGCGAACCGAGGCAATCCAGGAGAATTGCAATGTCTGGGGCTGCCGGCAGCCGCTGAGCGTCAGGCAATCAGGTCGTGAACCACGCTCACCTTGTCGGCCACGCCGGTGAGCCTGAAGTCCAGGCCGGCGTAGCGGTAGGTGAATTTTTCGTGATCGAAGCCCAGCAGGTGCAGAATGGTGGCGTGCATGTCGCGCACATGCACGGGGTCCTCCACGGCGGCATAGCCGAACTCATCGGTGCTGCCATGGGTATAGCCGCCCTTCGAACCGCCCCCGGCCAGCCAGGTGGTGAAGCCGTAGTGATTGTGATCGCGCCCGCGCTGTTTGCCGGCGTTGGAGCCTGGTGAAGGCAGTTCCACGGCGGGAGTACGCCCGAACTCACCGCCCCAGATCACCAGTGTTTCATCAAAAAGGCCGCGCATCTTCAGGTCCGCAAGGAGCGCGGCGATGGGTTTGTCCGTCTTCTCGCCGAGTTTTTTGTGATCCAGAATTTCGTCGTGGCTGTCCCAGGGCTGGCCGGCGCCGGTCCAGAGCTGGAGGAAGCGCACGCCGCGTTCCAGCAGGCGCCGGGCGATCAGGCACTGGCGGCCGAAATCGCTGTCGCCATAGGCCTGCCGGACCCATTCGGGCTCTTTCATGATGTCGAAGGCATCGGTGGCCTCCATCTGCATGCGATAGGCAAGTTCGTAGCTCTGCACCCGCGCTTCGAGCTGGCTGTCGTTGTCGCGCTCCTTGAGGTGGCGCTCGTTGAGGTCGTGCAGAAGATCGAGCTGGCGGCGCTGCTGCTTCAAGTCCAGCGAGCTGTTTTTGATGAACTCCACCAGTTTGTCCACACGCGGATCTTCGGTGTTGATGTAAGCGCCCTGGAACACGCTGGGGAGGAAGGCGGACTGCCAGTTCTTGGTGCGCCGCGTCGGCATGCCGCGTGGGCAGAGGGACATGTAGCCGGGCAGATTCTGGTTCTCCGTGCCCAGCCCATAGGTCACCCAGGAGCCCAGGCTGGGGCGGTTCAGCCGGCCGTCACCGCAGTTCCACAGGCCCAGGGAGGGCTCATGATTCGGCACGTCCGCATGCATGGAGCGCACCACGCACAGATCGTCCGCGAACTCGGCGGTGTGCTTGAAGATCTCGCTGACCTCCAGCCCGCACTGGCCGTATTTCTTGAATTCGAAGGGGCTCTTCAACCCGGCCCCGGTGGGGCGCTCTGTCTTGAGCAGCTGGGGCAGCGCCTTGCCGTCCATCTTCGTGAGCATCGGCTTCGGGTCGAACGTGTCCACCTGCGAGGGGCCGCCGTTCATGAACAAGTGGATCACCCGCTTCGCCTTGCCTTCAAAGTGCGGCTGGCGCACGGCCAGCGGGTTTTGGGAATCCAGCATCACCTGGCCGGCCTGGGCGCTGGTTTCACCGAACAAATGCGTCAGCGCCACCGAACCGAATCCCATGCCAACGCGCGACAGCATCTGCCGGCGGGTGAGGAAACAGTCTTCGAGCTTGAATGAGTGATGGGACATCGGCGTGGGCGTTCAGGTTTGGGGTACAGAGGATACGCCGGTTTCGGGCCATGTGTATCGGTTTTCGCGGTGTTTGAGGGGGCTGGATGGGGCGCCCCGGGCGATTTTTTGAGGGAGGGAGCTGATCCGGGGCTCTTCACCAGCAGAGGATGAGCGTGCGACCGCGACGCTTTCTCCTCAGCGTGGTCGGCAATGGTCCGCTCTTGTGGCATAGGGTATCTTGGAGGATTGTGTCATGGCAGCTACTGTTTGCCCGCCATCTTTTTCCATATAAGAAATTTGTCTCAGGTGCGAGAAGCAAAAGCTTGAGGTTCGCCCCCGGCAGCCGCTAGGTTGCGGGATGCATCAAACCATAAGAAAAGCGATGGCGGGGCGCTGTGTTCGCCCAGGCTGGCTCTACAGCAGTACCGGCTGCCAGGCATATAAGGTCTAAAACTTCCAGCACAAGGTCGTGCTGTTTCCTCCCCGCCTTTCTCAGGTCCGCATCCATGGCACCATTGCGATTCCAGATCTCAGAGCTTGATCCCAGCCTTGTCGAGGCAGGAGCAGGCGCGGCCTTCCAGAGTTTCGTTTTCGAGTTGCTGGAGCCGGTCCTGGCCCACTTACATCCTTATCCTGCCGCAGGCAAGGACGGCGGGATCGACCACCTCACCGACGAACCGGGAATGCCGCGCGTGGCGGTGGAGTGCAAGTTTTGCGGAACCCCCGGCTTCGATGCCGTGCAGGGCCGGTGGCGCGAGACGAAGAAGAGCCTAAAAACCAATCTGGCCCCGCCCGAGGCACCCAAACAGGCCCAGTACCGTCCCTGGTACCGGACGGAGGAACCCATCGTGCGCTACGTGTTCACCACCTCCGCACGGCTGGAAAACGCCGCAAAGGTGGATGAATTGCGGGATGAGATTCGCGACTTCTTTCATGGGCTCGCAGCAACGCATGAACACCTGAAGCATCTGGCAAACGTCGTCGTCGAGGTGCTGGACTGGAACTATCTGGAGGCGAAGGTGAATCCGCTGCTCCTCTTCCGCTGGTTCAAGGCGGAGCGGCCCATTGGCCTGCACCTGCTGGCCACGGACGATGCGAAGGCCACCGGTTTCCGTGCTTGGTTGCGCAGTTCCACGCTGCCCTTCTACAGCCGTGCACAGCACCTAGCCGTGGACCCTGCACCGCACTCCGGTGGCGTGCCGGACGAGAGTGCCCTGCTGGCCGGCCTGGGCGGCGATGCCGGTCCCCTGGGCCTCGTGCTGGTCGGTCGCGGCGGCGTTGGCAAGACCCGCCTCGCCCTGGAGATCGGTCGCAAGGCGGCGGAGGATGGCTGGATCGTCTGGGTCGTGCGCAGTCGGCTGGGGCCTGAGGCGATCGAGCACGTGGCCGCACACATGAGCGAAGGTTCGCGCGTGCTGTTCATCTTCGACTACGTGGAGACGCACGCCGAATTCTTCCTCGTTGTCCAGAAGCTGGCGGACATCGTCGATAATGGCGGTCACTGCCTGCGTTACGTGGCGACCTGCCGCAGCAGCTACTACCACGCTATCAAGGGGGCCGAGCGCCTGCGCATTTTCAAGCTGTCCGAAGGGAGGGCTGCGGACGCCGAGTGGCAGGCACGTTATCACCGGGCCACGGTGCAGCACATCCTGGCTCAGGCGCAGATAGCCCTCACCCCGGCAAACATCGACTCTTGTCACGACCTGCCCGTGCTCGCCGCCTTCCTGCACTGGCTGCATCATCAGGGCCGCAGGGAAGAGCTTGTTTCGCTGCTCAGTGAGGAGCATTTTGGCCGCTGGGTGAGCAGCCGTATCAAGCACAGCTTTCGCGACCAGGATTTGGATCATTCGCTGCCCCGGCTGTTCGCGCTGCTTCCCATTCCGGCCGCGGGGTTCGAGGTGCTCACGGAAGCGGAGAAGGCGTTGTTTAGCCGGCTCGCGCAGGATGGCTGGATTGAGCGTGCGGAAGATCCCACGGCAGGGGACTCCGCTTGGCATGCCGCCCACGATGTGCTGGCAGACCGCGTAGCGCTGGACTGGCTGGACGATGGCGGCGGTCTGGCCCGCGAGTGGTGCGCGGACTTGCTGGGCGAGGCGGTGCGGTTGCATTCCCTGCCTTCAGCCTTGCGGAGTCTTCAACGCCTCTCGGAACATCTTCAAATAGAGGAGGCAGGGTGGGAATCGTTGCTTGTGGCCGAGATCAGAAAAGTGCCCGGCGAATGGCGTGCACTCCGTGCCGCCGTGCTGCGCACCTCCCTGCTCTCCGCATCCGGCAGGGTGCGCTTGCTGGTGTCGCTGCCGGAACTTTTCGAAGGGGCGGAGACGGAGGCTGATTTCCAAAGTGCCCTTGGCGACCTGCTGCGGCAACTGGCGGAAGCGGGCCCGGAGGCATGGCAGGACAAGGCGGATCGCGAGGCGCTGTTTGCCTGGGTCCGCCGTGCCATACCTCATCAACTGGGGCTGCCCTTCCTGCGTGCCTGGATGCTTCGCCTCGCGCCGGAGGAGTTTCAGGATGAAACACTGGCTTTTATCGAGGCCCAGGCAGACAGGATTCCCACCCAGTATGTCCTATGCGCCTGGATGTATGCCGGGCTGCCGCTTAATGCCATCGAGGGGATCATTTGCTCTTGGTGCGCACTTCATGCGACAAAACCCTGGTTCAGCTTTGTTGCGGAAGCCTGGCTCTCCCGTGCGGGCAGCCCTTCCGTGATCCAGCCGTTTGTGCAGCGTTGGTTCGTGCCATCCTTGCAGTCGATCCAGGCCTCGTTCTTGTTAACATCGTGGCTCAAGCACGCCCACGCTCCCGATGTGTTCAAGGAGCATATGTGCCATTGGCTGGCCATGCATGGAGAGGCGTTGGAGGCGCGGTTTGTACTCAAATCATGGCTGGAGCACGCGCAGTCCCCTGAGGTAGTGGAGCAGGCCGTAAGGGACTGGCTAGCGGAGCACGCAAAGTCGATGGAGGCGCGGTTTATACTCACCGCATGGCTAAAGCACGCGCAGTCGCCTAACGTGGTGATACAGGCCGTGACAGACTGGCTGGCGGAGCATGGAAAGTCGTTTGAGGCGCGGTTTATACTCACCGCATGGCTAAAGCACGCGCAGTCGCCTGACGTGGTGATACAGGCCGTGACAGACTGGCTGACGGAGCATGAAAAGTCGTTGGAGGCGAGTTACCTCCTTGGCGCATGGCTTGAGCACGCGCAGTCCCCTCGGGTGGTGGAGCTGGCCGTGACAGACTGGCTGGCAGTGCATGGAAAGTCGTTTGAGGCGAGTTACCTCCTTGGCGCATGGCTGGAATACGCGCAGTCCCCTGAGACGGTGAAGCAAGCCGTCTCAGACTGGCTGGCAGTGCACGGAACATCGCTGATCGAAGCCTCCCATATTTTGCCAAGCTGGTTGAAGCACGCGCAGTCGCCTGAGGTGGTGGAGCAGGCCGTGAAGGACTGGCTGGCGGAGCATGGGAAATCGTTTGAGGCGCAGTTTGTACTCACCGCCTGGCTGGAGCACGCGCACTCGTCTGAGGTGGTGATACAGCCCGTGACGGACTGGCTGGCGGAGCATGGAAAGTCATTGGAGGCGAGCCACGTCCTTGGCGCATGGCTGGAGTACGCGGAGTCACCTGAGGTGGTGGAGCAGGCTGTGAAGGATTGGTTGGCGGAGCATGAAGAGTCGCGTGAGACCCAGTTTGTACTCGCCGCATGGCTGGAGCACGCGCAGTCCCCTGAGACGGTCGAGCAGGCCGTGACAGACTGGCTGGGAGCGCATGGAACTTCGACGAAGGCCCGTTTTGTCCTCGGCGCCTGGCTGGAACACGCGCAGTCGCCTGAGGTGGTGGGGCAGGCCGTGACAGACTGGCTGGCAGTGCATGGAGCATCGTTGGAAGCGAGTCACATCCTTGGCTCATGGCTGGAGCACGCGCAGTCGCCTGAGGTGGTGGAGCAGACCGTGAAGGACTGGGTGGCAGTGCATGGAACATCGTTGGAGGCGCGGTTTGTACTAACCGCATGGCTGGAGCACGCGCAGTCCCCTGAGACGGTGAAGCAAGCCGTGACAGACTGGCTGGCAGTGCATGGAACATCGCTGATCGAAGCCTCCCATATTTTGCGAAGCTGGCTAAAGCACGCGCAGTCCCCTGGGACGGTGAAGCAAGCTGTGGAGGACTGGCTGGCAGTGCATGGAACATCGCTGATCGAAGCCTCCCATGTTTTGCCAAGCTGGATAAACCACGCGCAGTCCCCTGAGACGGTGAAGCAAGCTGTGAAGGACTGGCTGGCAGTGCATGTAACATCGTTGGAGGCGAGTCACGTTCTTGGCGCATGGCTGGAGCACGCGCAGTCGCCTGAGGTGGTGGAGCAGGCCGTGAAAGACTGGCTCGGAGAGCATGGAAAGTCGTTGGAAGCGAGTTACATCCTTGGCCCATGGCTGGAATACGCGCAGTCCCCTGAGACGGTGAAGCAGGCCGTGACAGACTGGCTGGCAGTGCATGGAACATCGCTGATCGAAGCCTCCCATATTTTGCCAAGCTGGTTGAAGCACGCGCAGTCCCCTGAGACGGTGAAGCAAGCCGTGACAGACTGGCTGGCAGTGCATGGAACATCGCTGATCGAAGCCTCCCATATTCTGCCGAGCTGGTTAAAGCACGCGCAGTCCCCTGAGACGGTGAAGCAAGCCGTGAAAGACTGGCTGGCAGTGCATGGAAAATCATTGGAGGCGAGTTACATCCTTGGCCCATGGCTGGAGCACGCGCAGTCGCCTGAGGTGGTGGAGCAAGGCGTGAAGGACTGGCTGGCAGCGCATGGAACATCGTTGGAGGCGAGTCACATTCTTGGCTCATGGTTGGAGCACACGCAGTCGCCTGAGGTGGTAGAGCAAGCCGTGAAAGACTGGCTGGCAGTGCATGGAACATCGTTGGAGGCGAGTTACATCCTTGGCCCATGGCTGGAATACGCGCAGTCCCCTGAGACGGTGAAGCTGGCCGTGACAGACTGGCTGGCAGTGCATGGAACATCGCTGATCGAAGCCTCCCATATTCTGCCACGGTGGCTAAAGCACGCGCATTCCCCTCAGGTGGTGGAGCAGGCCGTGACAGATTGGCTGGCCGTGCATGGGAGGGTTTTTGACGCCAGTTTCGTCCTCAGCTCGTGGCTGCAGGGCGGTGGTGAGGCCGTGCAGGTGGCTGCGTTCATCAGCCCATGGCTGGCCGTGCATGGCCAGGAACTGCATGCCGTTCATCTGCTGACCGCGTGTTTGCGCTTCGAAGCCACCCGGTATGAAACGGTGAAGCTGGCGGTAACCAGCTGGCTCAACCGCCATTCGGCGCAATTCCAGGCATCCAAGCTTATCTGTGCCTGGCTTGATAATGGGGGGCCGCTTGTGGAAATGCGATTGCCTGTGCTTCAATGGCTGGGAGCCCGTAAGGCTAAAGACAACACTTCATGGCTGCTGATCTCCTGGCTGAGCGCCGGAGGCAATCCCGAGGACGTGCGCCATTATGTGGAGTATTATCTCGCCAATGGAGGCATTCCGAAGTCTGTGTCTGTCCTGCGTCTGGTATGGGACAGAGCCATCCAATGCGAACACCGCCGCTGATCGAGGAATGTGCATCCCGGCTTCGGAAAACTAGGGTAGGCTTGGGTATCCTTTTCGTGATCGAGTCGCGCCAGAAGGCGTCCCTCTGGTTGAGAATCCTGGTGCAACACTCTCACCGCTAACGCCACGGCGCGCGATGCGCGATGAGCGATGAGCGATGAGCGATGAGCGATGCGCGATGAGCGATGAGCGATGAGCGATGAGCGATGAGCGATGAGCGATGCGCGGCTCCTCCTCATCTCGCCCCTAGTGCTGGCTCCCTTGATGACGATCCTATCGGCTGCCATCCGCTTGGAGCGCGACGGCCCCGATGATTCGGACGATGATGCTGCCTGGGAGCTGTCCGACTTCGTCATCGCCACCATCATTGGCCCCATGCGAGACCTGCGACCACCCCCCCATACCTCGCGGCCCAACCAGAGCCTGCACCCGTCCGCGTCTCCAAAGCAGTAACGGCCACCGTCTCCGGCCTGAGCTGGCCCGCGCGCGATGAGCTCGACCTGAAGATCTATGAAAGGCTTGTTGATCGAAGCCGGTGGCGGCGGGCTATGGCAGCGCTGCGGAACTGTATCCCATGGGGGTTGTTTGGCGACGGGGTGATGCGGACCGACAGGGGCGGCCCGGTCAGCAAGATCGGATTCAGCGAGAAGGCTTCCCGTGAGGTGATCAAAGGCCGCAAGGCAGGCTCTGCGCGGCGGAATCAACCCGGCACCGGGTGCGCCACTTTACGCAAGGACTGGCGTTGGGCAGCCGGGAATGGGTGGAGCAGGTGTTCGCGGACAAGCGAGACAGCTTCGGTGCCCGTCGCAAGAGTGGGGCACTACGATTGCGCGATGCTCAGGCCTGCCTCTTCGCATTACGCGATTTGACAGCTGACATATAAGGTGAGGGTTGGGCACTCAACTGCGCCCCTGCCGTCCTTGCTATTTGTCCTTCGCCCGGAGGGGATTCTCTTTTTTCGGGCTTACTTTGGGTGACAGCACCAGAGGCACTTCGAGCCACTGAACGGCGTCGATGACGACATGGCCGTCGGTGTCTTTGTTGCTGATTTCGACCCAGCCGCTGGTGCCGGCCTTGAAGAGGTACACGCCGAGGGGCTGGAGCAGGTCTTTGATGAGTCCTTTTTTGCGTTCGTTGAGGAGGACTGTGCGGGTGCCGTCGGCGCTGTGGATGGTGACGGGGACATTGGTGGCGCGGTTGTTGAGGGCGGAGTAGGCGACGGCGACCTGATAGCTGGCGGTCTTGGGCAGGTTGGGAGTGAAGCGCGCGGTTTGCTGGCCTTTACCCTCGTTGCCGTCGTGACGATAGCCTTCGTTGACCCATGGCGGGGCGCTGTGGCCGGTGGCCTCGAAGCCCTTGCGTTCAGCCTGCTCGTCATCAACGACGATGCCGCCGAGTTGTGCGGCCTTGATGCCCTGGCGCTCAACGATGGGAGGGGATTCGAAGTCGAGCATCTGGCCGTCCTTGAGGAGCCGTTCCTTGAGCTTCGAGTAGTCGATTCCTTGGATGGTGGTGTTCTGTTCCAGGGCCTGGACTGCTGCGGTGGCGGCGCTTTGCCCCAGCACCATGAACACGGGCTCCATGCGGATGCTGCCATAGGCGATGTGGCTTGCGGCGAGACACACGGGCACCACGAGGTTGGTGCATTGCTCCGCCTTCGGGCGCAGGCTGCGGTAGCTGATGGGGTAGGGCCGGGTGCCCACTTCGACATCGCCTTCATTGCGGACAAAACCTTCCTTGGTGATGTAGCGCTGCGTGTTGTGCGAATCCATGTTGTAGGCGCCCATGCCGATGCTGTCCTTCACCACTTCCTTGCGGCGGCAGTTCTTCTCGCTCATCACGTAATCGCTGATCATGCGGCGGGCTTCGCGCACATAGAGCTGGCGCGGCCAGTGGTCGCTGTCGGCAAACTCGTCCTTGGCCAGGCCCAGTTTCTGGAAGGCGGCGCGAATCTTCTCCGGCACGCGCGGGCTGCTGGCATAGGTCCACATGAGGCCCTGCTGCCAGTCCTTGTGCGCCTGGACGATTTTCTCGCGCGTGGCGTAGTCGCCGTCCGGATAGTCGTAATTCATGCCGATGTAATCCGTGCTGACGGCGAAATTGTTGTTGGTATCGGTCTTGTAGTTGGGCATGGGGGTGGGTCCCCAGGAAGCGCGCTCGTCACCGGCTTCGCAGTTGCGCAGCGCCAGTTCAAACATGGCCGGGTCGTAGTTCGCGGGCTTGCGCCAGGCGATGCGGTTTTCCGGCACGCTGGTGGTGCACATGCGGTAGTTGTAGGCCTGGATGCGCTTGTCGCCGCTGAATTCCGTGCCGGGGCCCTTGGGATCAATGCCGGGGAGCACGCCGCTTTTCGGGTCGCCGGGCTTCACGTACGGGTCCACCTGCTTGATGAACTGATGGCTGATCGTATGCGCGGTCTGCACGCCGTTGAGGGTTTCGTCATAGACGCTGTTGGCCTCGCGGCCCACGTGGTAGCTGACGCCTGCTTTGGCCATCAAATCGCCTTCATAGGTGGCGTCGATGTACATTTTCCCCTCAAAGGCGCGGCCGCTTTCCATCACGATGCGGGTGATGCGCGCGCCCTCCTTGATGACGCCTTTTTTGAGGTCGAGCCGCTCGCCGAGGACCACCGGCACCTTGGCTTCGGCGAGCATGTCGTCATAAATCTTCGTGGCGACGTGCGGTTCGAATGTCCACATCGTGTCCTCATTACCGGTGCTGCCGTGCGGTTTTTTGGCAAAGTACTGCTCGCGCGTCTGCACGGTCCAGCTCTTCGGGTCGGCATAGTGCTTGAACACGCGGCCATAAAATTCGCGTGAGATGCCGCCGATGGCTTTCTTGTTGCCGATGTCGGTGGCACCGAGACCGCCGGTGGTGAGGCCGCCGAGAAATTGGGTGGGCTCGATGAGCACCACCGACCTGCCCATTCGCATGGCTTGAATCGCTGCTGTGACGCCGCCTGAAGTGCCGCCGTAGACGACGATGTCATAGGTGTCGGCGGCGTGCGTCAGGCCGAGAGTGGCCGAAAACATGAGGAAGGTGAGAAGGCGGTGCATGGGCGGGAGTTAGCGGTGCAAGTGGTGGGAATATTTCAACGGATGGCGCTGCCGGGCAGGCTCAAGACCTGCCGAGAAAAAACTTCCATCATCGGCAGGGTAGGCTACACAGGCATGGTCATGCGTCATTCGTTGATTCTCATTGCCTGCGTTCTGCGCACGCTTCTCACCCCTGTCTGCGCCGATCAGGTTCCGCCCAATGGCAGCGTGTGGAGGGTGGACAGCGCGACCACGAGCTTGTACCTGTGCGGCACGATTCATCTGCTGCGGGAGTCCGATTATCCGCTGCCGTCGAGCTATGAAACGGCCTACAAGGACAGCCACAGGCTGGTGTTCGAGCTGCCGCCGGGTTCGCAGAGTGACCCCAAGCTGGCGGCCCGGATGCGTGACGCAGGCAGCTATCCTGAAGGCACCCAGTTGACGGACAAGATCAAACCGCAGACCTGGCGGGCCTTTGGCGATTGGTGCCAGAAGCAAGGGGTTGGCGCTGACGGGTTCAAACAAATGCGCCCCTGGCTGGCGGCGCTGACGGTCGCCGCGACTGAGTACGCGGCGGTGGGCGCCGCGCCGGATCGCGGGGTGGACTCCGTGTTTGAAGAGCGCATGCGCAAGGATGGCAAACCCGGGGACGGCCTGGAGACGGTGAACTTTCAAATTGGCCTGTTCGGCAAGCTCTCCGAGGCTCAGCAGGAGCAACTGCTGGAGCAGACCCTGACGGAGGTGAAGTCGCTGCCCGACCAATTTGAGCGCATGATCGCCGACTGGCGCACCGGCGATGTGGAGGACCTGCACAAGATGATGTTTGCCGAGGCGAAGAACTATCCCGAATTGATGGACATTTTTCTCAACAAGCGCAATGCGAGCTGGATCAGCCGGCTGGAAGGTTACCTGGGCAAGACTGAGCACGTCATGGTGCTGGTCGGCGCGGGGCACCTGGGCGGAGATACTGGCGTCATCGCGTTGTTGAAGGCCAAGGGCTACAAGGTGCAGCAGGTCAAGGCCGGAGCGGCCCGGTAGGCCACACGGTCAATCCGGATTGGCGCTGTCCCACTTCGAATACTTCCAGATGTTGGGATCGACGGTGTTCTTCTGCCGCGCGCCGGGTGTGCTGCGGCCCTCGGCGACGTACTTTTCCAGCAGCTTGATGAGGTGCTTGACCACGTCGGGGTGCTCTGTCTCGACGTTCTTGCGTTCACCGATGTCGGCGTTCATGTCGTAGAGCTGGATCGGCGGCAGGCTGGCGTTCGTCTTCTTCGCTTTGGCTTTTGCATTGGGTGGGGCGGGCTTGGGGTCGCTCCAGCCGCCGGAGTCGGGGCAGAGCTCCAGCTTCCAATTGGCCTGGCGGATGCTGAAGGAGCCATTGATGGAATGATGCACGATGGCTTCATGCACGGGCAGATCCGTGGCTCCTTTCAATAGGGGCAGCAGGCTGACGCTGTCTTCGGCGGCGTTGTCGGGAAGCTTGAAGCCGGTGATGTCTGCGGCGGTGGCCATGAAGTCGAGCAGGCAGATGGTTTGATCGCAGCGCGAGCCGGGTTTCACGACGCCGGGCCAGCGCACAATGAAGGGCACGCGATGGCCGCCGTCGAAAATGTCGGCCTTCATGCCGCGAAACACATAGCTGGGATTGTGGCCCGCCTTCGCCAGGGTGGGAAAGTCGGCGCTGGGCGAGCAGCCGTTGTCACTGGTGAGGACGACCACCGTGTTGTCAGCGACGCCGCCGTCGTCGATGGCTTTGATGACCTGGCCAATGGCGTCGTCCGTCTCCATCACGAAGTCGGCATAGAGGTTGATGCCGCTTTTGCCCTGCCATTCTTTGCTTGGTGCAATGGGGGTGTGCGGCGCGTTCAGCGGCAGGTAGAGGAAGAACGGCTGGTCCTTGTGCCGGGCATTGGCGGTGATGAGTTCGACGGCCTTTTTGGTGAAGGTGGGCAGCACGCCTTCGGCGGTGAAGCCTGGTGCGCCAGGGCCTGCGCGCGTGAAGGCGTCTTTTTTGCCGGCGGCGTGCATTGCCAGTTTGATTGACTCTGTGGGATTGGCAGTGACGTGGTCGTTCTGAATGAAGCAGTACGGCACCATGTCGAGCGAGGCGCTGATGCCGAAATAGGAGTCGAATCCGACGGCGGTGGGCGTGTTGGAGATTGGCTTGGTGTAATCGACGTTGTTGACCTGGTCCGCGGTCTCGATGTTGAGTTCGGTGACGTTTTTGCCGGGGAGCTTCACCCAGTCCATGCCCAGGTGCCACTTGCCCACCATTGCTGTCTTGTAGCCTTGCTGCTTGAGCATCGAAGCGACCGTCATGCGCCCCTCTTCGATGAGCCGGGGGCTAAGTCCGCCGAGCACGCCGCTTTGCAGCCGGCTGCGCCAGTTGTAGCGGCCGGTCATCACGCCATAGCGAGTGGGCGAGCATACGGCGGAGGATGAATGCGCATCCGTGAAGCGCATGCCGCGCTGTGCAAGCCTGTCCATGAACGGTGTGGCGATCTTGCCGTTTTCGTTGTTCGCCTTCACGTCGCCGTAGCCGAGGTCATCGCAGAGGATGAAGACGAAGTTGGGTCTGTCGGCGGCGCTGACGAAGGACGCGAGGGCTAGGACACCCAGTAGGGCGAGGCGGGAGATCATGACGCCCCATAACAGCGCAAGGGGCGGGTGTCTTTCGCTGATGTCATTCGCCAGCCACCTTCAAACCGCTGGGCACCCGCTTGGGACTCGTCTTGTCGTAGCTGTCGTCATTGAGCGAGTCCAGGAAGGCGATGAGGTCCGGCTCGTCATCGACGCTGAAAGCCAGCCGTCGCAGCAATGGATCCAGCGGTGGGACTGCGGTCTTGTCGCCGCCGTCCACCGTCTCGCTCACTGTGTCCATGAGCTGCTCGTAGAAGACCATCACGTCGTGCAATGTTCGCTGGCTGCCATTGTGCATGTAAGGAGCGGTGTGGCGCAGATTGCGCAACGTGGGGGTGCGGAATTCACGTCGTTCGTCCGGCACGCCAATGAAATGCAGCTTGAAGTCCGAAAACATCGGCCCGCCATGGCAGAAGGTGCAGCCCGCCTTTTCAAAAGCTTGCATGCCGCACTGCTGCTTTGCGCTCAGGGCTTCTTTGTCACCGCGCATGAAACGGTCGAACGGCGAATTTGAGGCCACGAGGGTGCGTTCAAACGCGGCGATGGCCTGGGCGAGATGCTGCCCGGTCACCTCGCCAAGGCACTTGGTGAACCGCTCCCGATACTCGGGGATGGCCTGCACCCGGTTGACGGCCCTGGCCATCGCCCCGGCTTCGCTGTCCGCGGTGCCGCGCATTTCATCGGCGGACTGGATGGGCTTGAACACCTGGGCTTCAAGCCCAAGCACGCGGGCATCCCAGAACATCGGCGCGGCGCTGGCGTCGGTCTTATCCCCGGCGACGAGCCCGTTGAAACCCACGTTGAGGAGTGTCGGCACGTTGCGCACGAGCGCCCGGATGTCGCCGCCGTGGATCATGCGCCGCGAGGGGCCAAGGCCGATGCCTCCGGCGCCGATGGGCGTCGCGCGGGCGTCCGCCCATCCATGTTCCGGGTGATGGCAGGTGGCGCAGGCGACGGTTTTCGTGGCACTGAGAACCGGATCAAAAAACAGCAGGCGGCCCAGCACCACCTTGTCGCGGGTCGTCGGGTTGTCTGCTGGAGCGGGCACCCGGAACGGCAGGGGCTCCAGCTTCATTGGCACCGGCTCCTGCGCTGGCGCTCCGAGGGCGAGGAGCGCCGCAGTGACCAGGCATGGAAAGACGGTGCGCATGTTTGGAATGATGCACTCTGAGGGCGGTCAAAGTCAACCCGGCTGAACGTGGGTGCATCGTCACTTGAACTTGCCGCCAGTGCGCTTCAGCCTGTGCCATGCCTTTTCGCACGATTGAAATTTCCGATCCCGCCTGCACCGAACCCGGCATCAGCATGGTCACGGTGAAGTCCGGCGCGTTGAAACGCCGTGCCGACTTGAGCTGTTATGTGCCATGCGGCTTCAGGGGTGGGGCGCTGCCGCTGGTGATCCTGCTGCATGGGGTCTACGGCAGCCACTGGGCCTGGCTTTACAAGGGCGGCGCGCATCGCGTGCTGGAGCGCCTGATCGCTGACGAAGGGCTGCCGCCCATGATGCTGGCAATGCCCAGCGACGGCCTGTGGGGCGACGGCTCCGGATATGCGCGACACGTGGATGCTGATTACGCGCAATGGATCGTGGACGAGGTGCCGGCTGCTGCCGCGCTGGTGCAGCCCGCCGTCATTGGCGCTCCGCTGTTCATCACCGGGCTTTCCATGGGTGGCTATGGGGCGCTTCGGCTCGGGGCGCTGCACGCGGAAAAATTCACCGCCCTCAGTGCGCACAGCAGCGCCACGCTGGTGGATCATCTCCTGGGCATCGTTGAGGAATCGTGGGATCAATATCGGCTGGATGAAAGCGACCCGCTCAATGTGATCGACTGCCTGAAAGCCCACGCGGAGCGCCTGCCGCCCTTCCGGTTCGACTGCGGCTCGGAGGACTTTCTCATCGAGCCCAATCGCGAACTGCACCGCCAGCTCACCGAGGCGGGCATCGCGCATGACTACCAGGAGTTCCCAGGCATTCATGACTGGCCCTACTGGCAAGAGCACCTGGCCGACAGCCTGCGGTTCTTCGCGCGCCACCTGCCTCAAAAGTAAACAGGGCGTCCCCCCATTTTACTCCATCTCCTTGACAGCGACGCCCTTGGCCTGACGTATAGATTCTCCAGGCCCGCACCGGCTCTCACGCGATGGGAGCGGCGACGGAGTGCCAGAATTTCTGCATGAATCACCCCTTCGCCATCCTCTGCACCAGCGCCTTGGTGACGTGCGCGCTCCTGTCCACTGCCCTGCCGCTGGGAGCGCAGGTGCCTGCGCCGCCGCCGGGCGCGGTGATTTACCAGAAGCTGTGCGTCGAGTGCCATGGCAAGAACGGCGAGGGCGTGAAGGACAAGTACGATGAGCCACTGCACGGCAACCGTTCAGCCGAAGCGCTCGCCCGGCGCATCGCGCGGACCATGCCTGATGACGATATCGGGGCATGCGTGGGCGAGGACGCAAAGCAGGTGGCCGCCTACATTTACGATGCCTTCTACTCGCCCCGGGCGCAGGCACGGCTTCAGCCGCCGGAGTTTGATCTCGCGCGCCTGACGATCGCCCAGTACCGCACCTCCGTGGCGGATGTGGTGGGCCGGTTTCGTCCGGGCTTCGACAAGCCGCCCGGCGTGGAGCGCGGCTTGAAGGCGTCATACTCCGGCTTGGTGATTGCCAAGCCCGCGCCTGCCCCGGACCCGGCGAAACCCGTGGAAAAGGAGCCTGCCAAGAAGGACAAGAAAGACAAAAAGGATGAGAAGCCGCCGGAGAAAACGCGGTTCGACCGGCGCGATGCTCAAGTGGACTTTGCTTTCGGGGCCGCAAGTCCCGCTCCTGATAAGATGGGACCCGACGAGTTCAACATCCGCTGGGACGGCTCGATCATCGCCGAGGAAACCGGCACCTATGAATTCATCGTCAGGACTGAGAACGGCGCCCGGCTGTTGGTGAATGATCCGAAGACCGCCTTGATCGATGCCTGGGTCAGCAGCGGGCCTGAGGTTCGGGAGATCAAGAAGAGCCTCTTCCTGTTCGGCGGCCGGTCTTATCCGGTGGCGCTCGAGTTTTTCAAATTCAAGGAGAAGACCGCCTCGATCCGCCTGCTGTGGAAGCCGCCGCACGGGGTCGTCAGCGTCATCCCGCAGGACCATCTGTCGCCTGACAGGGTGCGCGCCAACATGGTGGTGAAGACGGCCTTCCCTGCCGATGATCGCAGCCTTGGCTACGAGCGCGGTACCGGCGTCTCAAAGGGCTGGGATCAGGCGACCACCGCAGCGGCCCTGGAGGTGGTGGAACATGTGGACCAGCACCTGGAAGAACTTTCCGGCTCGAAGTCGAACGCGCCTGACCGTGGGGAGAAGCTCAAGCAGTTCGCACGGCGGTTCGCCGAGGCAGCCTTCCGGCGTCCGTTGAGCGAGGCGGACTACCAGCACTTCGTCCTGCGCCATTTTGCGGCGGTGAAGAGCCCCGAAATCGCCGTCAAGCGCGTGATCTTGTTCACTCTGAAGTCACCGCGTTTCCTCTACCCGGATCTTCCGAAAGAAGGCGAGCCGGACGGATACGACGTGGCCGGGCGCCTGGCCCTGAGCCTGTGGGATTCCATTCCCGACCTCAACCTTCTGCGCGCGGCGGCGGAGGGCAAGCTGCGCAGCCGCGATCAAATCACCGCCCAGGCGGGGCGGATGCTGGGTGATCCGCGCACCAAGGCGAAGCTCGGCGGGTTCTTCCACCACTGGCTGGAACTGGAGCGCGCGGAAACCATCTCCAAGGATCCCAAGGCGTTCCCCGGCTTCGACCTGGCGGTGCTGGCCGACCTGCGCACCTCGCTCATGCTGTTCCTGGACCAGGTGGTTTGGAACGACAAGTCCGACTACCGCGAGCTGCTCCAGGCTGATTACCTCCTTCTCAACGAGCGCCTCGCCAAGCTCTACGGCAAGAGCGTGACTGGCGCAGACTTTCAGCGGGTGGCCTTCGATCCCAAGCAGCGCGCAGGGGTCGTCACCCACCCCTATTTGCTGGCCGCTTTTGCCTCGAGCAAGCAGACTTCGCCGATCCATCGCGGCGTGTTCCTCACCCGCAACATTGTCGGCATGACGCTCAAGCCGCCGCCGATGGCTGTCGCGTTTGAAGATGCGAAGTTCGACGCCCACCTTACCATGCGCGAAAAGATCACCGAGCTGACCAAAAACACCTCCTGCATGGGCTGCCACCGGACCATCAATCCACTCGGCTACAGCCTGGAAAACTACGACGCGATCGGGCGCTGGCGCACGCAGGACAACAACCGGCCGATCAATGCCGTGGCGGACTTCTCCACCGACGAGGGGCAGACCATCCGGCTCACCGGCGCCCGCGATCTGGTGAAATTCGCCGTCGAGAATCCGGACGGGCACCGTGCCTTCATCCATCAGCTTTTCCAGCACACCATCAAACAATCCGTCAACGTGTACGGGCCTGACACGCTCGAATCGTTGCGCCAGTCCTTCACCGCCTCCGGTTTCAATGTCCGCAAGCTGCTTGCCGAGATCGCCGTCATCGCCGCCTCCAGAGGAATGCCCGAGCCGGAAGGGAAATGACGAATGACCAATGACAAATTCCCAACGATCAGAAAGCTTCTGGAGTCACTGCAACATCGCCTTCGATTCTCACCCCGATTGAAACCCATTCCACGATAGTTGGTCATTGGCCATCCCTCATCTTTCATCCATCATCCCTCATCTGTCTTCCCCCTTGCCATGAGCACCCTGCCCCGCCGCCAGTTTCTCCGCCACCTCGGTGTCTCCGCTGCCACGCTGCCTTTCCTTGGGGGCCTGCCGAGCCTCACTGGCGCGCCCCTGCCGCAACGGCGTCAGCGGGTGATCATCATGTTCTCGCCCAACGGCACGCTGCCGAATGACTTCTGGTCCGACGCTGCTGGTGATGGCGGGCTGCAATTCAAATCGATCCTCCAGCCGCTGGAGCCCTTCAAGAAGCAGACGATGCTGATCAACGGCATCTGCAACAAGATCCGCGGCGATGGCGACAGCCATATGCGCGGCATGAGCTGCCTGCTCACCGCCAGCGAACTTTTGCCAGGCAACATCCGCGGCGGCGGCGGCAACCCTGCTGGCTGGGCCGGCCACATCTCCATCGATCAGGAGATAAAGGCTTTCCTGCAAAGCCAGAAGGAGACACGCACGCGCTTTGGCTCGCTGGAGTTCGGTGTCGCCGTGCCTGACCGTGCCGATCCATGGACGCGCATGAGCTACGCGGGCGCCAACCAGCCCATCGCGCCGATTGATGACCCCTACCAGATGTTCGGCAAGCTGTACGGCAAGATGAAGGACCGCGACAGCCTCGCCAGCATCCTTGATGATGTCAGCGACGACCTGAAGCGTGTCTCCTCCAAGCTAAGTGCGCGAGACAAGGCTCTGCTCGATCAGCACGTCACGCTCGTGCGCAATCTCGAGCAGGAGCTCAAGAGCACCGAGGCCGACGCGAAGCAGCAGCACCCCATGCCCGAGCTCGACCCGAGCGTCGAACTGGTCAACGACAACACCCCTCAGATCAGCCGCATGCAGATTGATCTTCTGGTCAACGCCCTGGCCAACGACATGACCCGGATCGCCACCTTGCAGTACATGCGTTCCGTCGGCCAGGCGCAGATGCGCTGGCTCGGCATCGAAGAGGGCCACCACACGCTGTCGCATGAGCCCGATGGCAACAAGGAGGCCTATGCCAAGCTGCAGAAGATCAATACATGGTTCTGCGGCGAGCTCGCCTACCTTGCCAAGCGCCTGTCCGAAACCCCCGAGCCCACCGGCGAAGGCAGCATGCTCGACCACACCCTCATTGTCTGGACCAACGAGCTCGGCAAGGGCAACACCCACACGCTGGACAACATCCCATGCGTCGTGGTCGGCGGCGGCCCCGGGTTCAAGATGGGGCGCAGCCTGAAGCTCGACAAGGCCCCGCACAACCGCCTCTGGCTCAGCGTCGCTCACGCCATGGGGCACAACATCGACACCTTCGGCAAAGCCGAACTCTGTCAAGGCGGCGCGTTGGATTTGGGGTAAGGGAGCGGTTGTTCGGTTTATCGGTTTATCGGTTTATCGGTTGTTTGGTTTGGAGAAGCGCGTAGCGCCTTGGAATGCGTGCAGCCTGCTGCCGCTTTCGGTCATGGCAGCCTGCTGCCGGCACTGGGCCATTTTCGCTCCGAACCCGCCGCTCCACTCGATCCTTCATGCAGCGCCAAGTAGTCCAGTCACTCCGCGCCTGGTTCTGGTGCATCCTCGTCTCCCCGATCCCCATTTCACTCTTCACTCTTCACTCTTCATCTTCCCCTTGCCCGGCCGCAGTGGAGCGTTGAGAATGCCTGACACGCATGTCAGCGGAATTTTGGAGTTGACCGATCCGGCCCCAACGCCTTTATCTGCCAGCATTCGGGCTGTAGCGCAGTCTGGTAGCGCGCTTCGTTCGGGACGAAGAGGTCGTGGGTTCGAATCCCGCCAGCCCGACCATCCCGCAACCCTTGATTCTACAAGGGATCGCAGGCATTTAGTGGCTGTTTGAAGTCTCTAGCAAGCACCTCACGATACGAAATCAGTGATGGCACTTCTTGGAGCAGGTTAGTTCCCGCCCGGCTTCGTGAGAAAGCCACTGTCTCCAAGCCACTCGGTGAGGCGCTGGGTCCAGTGGCTGATGGAGGCGAATTTGGAGCGGCCACCCATGCCGAAGCCGTGCGCACCGCGGGCGTAGAGATGCACTTCCAGGGGAAGCTTGGCCTCTTGGTATTTGGCAAGTTGATCTAGCACAGGCTTCACGTGGCTCGTGTCGTCATTGGCCACGACAAAGAAAGCGGGTGGCGAGTCGGCAGGGATGGGACCGGCGGGAACGCCGAGCGGGCCGGTATAGATCGAGATCTGAAAATCGGCACGGCTGCTGGCGCGGTCGATAGGATCGGCAGCTTTCGGGTCGCCTTCCTTGGGGCTGTAAACAACCATAGCCACGACTTCGCCACCGGCGGAGAAGCCCATGATGCCGATGCGCTTCGGGTCGAGGTTCCACTCGGCGGCGCGAGTGCGAATCACGCGCATGGCGCGCTGCCCGTCCTGACGCGGATGAATGTCGAGCGAGTAAGGCGAGCCTTCCTCGCGCGGCAGGCGATGCTTGAGCACGAAGCACGTTACGCCAAGGTCATTCAAGAGCTTCGAGGGCTCCACGCCTTCACCACCGAAGCCGAGCTGCCGATGGCCGCCGCCGGGGACGATGAGGACTGCGGCACCATTCGCCTTGTCCTTCGGCGCGGGAAAGATCGTGATGGAAGGATTGTTCACATGCGTGACCGAGGTGCCCTTGATGACCTCCGGCTCGTCGCGCAACGACTCAAAACCGGGAGCACCCTTTTCCCAAAGATGGATGACAAGCGGCTCTTCGGCGTGCAAAGAAGCGAGAAGGGCAATCGGCAGGAGGAATGCGAAGCGTTTCATGGGGGTCACAGAATGGCTTTCGTAGGCATCGGGTCAAGTCGTTGTGGAGCGCCCGAACTAAACGGGTCCGTCCATCATCACCGGCGAACGACCACGGGACCACGTCGCCAAACTATTTGTCGAGCTTCGCGGCATTCAGGATTGCCTGCACCGACGCTTCGCCCCCCGCCTCGGGGGGGCATCGGAGCCGGGAGTGAGGGGGTATATTCGCGCTGGCCATGCACCCCGCTGATATCCGTGGCCGCAGGGCACACAGCGGGGGCTGCTACTAGCACGAACCCCTCAGGGCGCTCTCCCCGATACCGCGTCGTAGTCCAG